>Ga0233428_1000944_pt1 | contig 35003 bp, 32 predicted proteins | sample SI_118_April2016_4_FD_179890 | JGI IMG/M metagenome (GOLD analysis project Ga0233428, IMG submission 179890) | Seawater microbial communities from Saanich Inlet, British Columbia, Canada - SI_118_April2016_120_MG | ecosystem: Environmental > Aquatic > Marine > Inlet | place: Canada: British... | reverse complement strand
GGCTTCACCCCTCAGCACATGCAGATCACCCTCACCGAATTGTCGGGCAGGGGTCGGCAAGCGAGCCTGACTGCCGTCTTCTGTCTGGGTAATGCCATGCGCGCCGGGCGCAAAAGAAACCGAGACGTCATCACGCGCGGCAACCGCCTTCACGGCTGCCTCGGTGACACGTTTGACCAGGTCTTGGCTATCCTGATCTGCTGACATGGGCGCTCCTTAAATCTCTTTTAAACTAAGAGAGGGTGACATTGGCCGCCGATTCGGGCAGCTCAACACCAAAGCAACGCTGGTAGTATTCAGCGATAACCGGACGCTCGACCTCATCACATTTGTTGAGGAAGGTCAGGCGGAAGGCAAAGCCGAGATCACCAAATATCTGGGCATTTTCACCCCAGATAATCACGGTCCGGGGAGACATCACGGTTGATACGTCACCATTGATGAAGCCGGAACGGGTGAGGTCGGCAAGCTCGACCATTTTCTTGATGGTGTCTTGGCCTTCAGCAGAATTATAGGCCGGCACTTTCGCCAAAATAATTGCTTCCTCAGCATCATGTTCGAGATAGTTCAGCGTGGTCACAATGTTCCAGCGATCCATCTGACCTTGGTTGATCTGCTGGGTGCCGTGATAAAGACCGGTCGTGTCGCCGAGGCCGACTGTGTTAGAGGTCGCAAACAGGCGGAAATAGTTGTGCGGCTTGATCACTTTACTTTGGTCCAGCAAAGTCAATTTACCTTCAACTTCAAGCACGCGTTGAATAACGAACATCACGTCCGGACGTCCGGCATCATATTCGTCAAAAACGAGAGCGGCCGGGTTTTGCAGGCACCAGGGTAGGATACCTTCTTTAAATTCCGTAACCTGATGGCCGTCCTTCATGACAATGGCATCTTTACCGATCAAATCGATCCGGCTGATATGACTATCGAGATTGACGCGAATGCAGGGCCAGTTGAGGCGCGCAGCGACTTGCTCGATATGGGTTGACTTGCCGGTGCCGTGATAGCCTTGGATCATCACGCGGCGGTTATGGGCAAAGCCGGCAATGATTGCCAAAGTCGTGTCATGATCGAATTGGTAGCTGTCGTCTACGACTGGTACATATTCGTTGCCCTTACTAAAGGCTGGCACATCCAGGTCCGAATCAATGCCAAATACTTGGCGGGCAGATACGGTTATATCTGGTGCATCAAGCGGGAATACGCCCGCTTCATTTGAAGTGGTATCACTCATCTTATTTTTTCCGATTGCTAACTGTGATCTAGAGCCTAAAACCCGCCGGAACTATTCGGCGGTCAAATTGGTCATAATTGTTTCATAGGCTTCGTTGATCTGTTTGAACCTTTCTTCTGATTTCTTGTCGCCGCCGGTCACATCCGGATGGTATTGTTTCACCAGCAACTTATAACGTGCCTTGAGTTCTGTGACCGTCACAGAAATATCAAGATCTAACAGTGAGAGAGCTTTTCTCTCTGCCGCAGAGAGGGTGGTTTTAGATGCCCGTTCCGCAGATTTTCGATAGGCGGTCTCTTCGGTAAAAAAACCAAAGGGATCACTTAAATTCTCATAACCTGGCCCAAATTTATCTGGTCCGAAAGGTGCGTTCTGATCATCTTCAGAAGCACTCCTTCGATGATCGCCTAACGGCCAAGTTGGCCTGTTCCAGGTCGTATCTGAGCGTACAAGCTTATCCACTTGCTCGTCAGACATGCCTTCATAATAGTTCCAAGACCTATTGTAAATGCGTACGTGCTCTAAACAAAACCAGCGATATTCACGAATATGTTTGCGTGACTTTGGTGCCCGGTGCTCAGCTGCCAAAACACAGCCGGGCCAATCGCATGTTACAGCGCTAGATTCGGCCTCTGGCGTGCCTAAAGGAGCAAATATATCGTCGGGTTTATAGCTCATAGCTTGCAATATGGGGGCTCAGACGGGGGCTGGCAAGTGTTCTTAAACCCCAGTTTTTTTATTCAATTTATGCCACTTTTGCCAACAATCTTCTCAAAATCCTAGAAAAAGTGGCAAAATGACAAATTGTCCTGGAAAAATTATATTTGAACTAAATTTTTGATTGTATTCGGGAGACGAGAGCACCAAATTGGATGTATAATAAATAGCGATAAATATATTTGTACGAAAAATTTAAAATTTAAATCTCATATAATACGGGTTGTTTGGCATTTAGGGCGCGGTTGAAAATAATTTTTTAATGGGGAAAAAATGACACACGAATATGTACGCAAAAATGTAACCATCCAAGGGCATCGGACGAGTATGAGCCTGGAGAAGGCAATCTGGTCTGGTTTGGAAGAAATTTGTGAACGTGAAGAAGTGACGTTCAATCAGATTTGCTCACTTATTGACCGCTCACGAAAAACCACAAGCCGGACATCTGCGGTTCGAACCTTTATTGTCAATTACTTTCGCTTTATTGCCGGAAAATATTCCAATAATTCCGATTACAAAGCGGGTGTTGAGCTGGAAGCCATTGCTGCCAGAAGTGACTAAAGAATAATCGAGGTTATTAATCTATCTATTCACCTTCGTAATATTCTGGCCACAGACGCTGGACGTTTGCGCCGTCCGCTTTGAACGCATGACAGGTGTCGATGACGACTGGCCGGGTGTTGGGTTTGTTTGGTGGACCCTGATCGACTTCATTTTTCCGGTGATGCTTGCGGGGCACGATGGATTGATACGCCGTTGTTGCCAGCGGGCCGGTGATCAACTGGTTGATATGGGTGCAGCCCTTAATACCGCCGATGGCTTTTTGAACATTTTGGGTCCAGCCGCTGGCAATTTTCAGGCCTTTGAGCGCTTTGACGCCATCTGAAATGGCCGGGCAAACATCAAAGGGTGATGATTCGGTGGAGGCTTCAGCTTCCTGGACAACCAGATCGTCATCGACGGTCAAACGAATGAGCATGTCATGCACCGGCGTGCCGGCAGCGACAACACCGCGATCCAAATTCTCAAAACTATAAGTTTTGGTATCCGTTATCTGGCCCTCAATATCCCAAAGTCCATCCTCGCGTTCATAGCCATAGCAACGGACTTCGCGGGTGTGAATATGATTACGTTTTACCGGCGGTGACAACGGCATATTTCTCTCCTTAGGTAATAAAGGTGACTGGTACCTTTGTTACGCTGTTAATAAATCTAGACTTGTTTCTGGGGCGTTGTTTAGCAAGAAAACGGCTAACTTGCACCTTTTTCTGTAGATTGAGGCGGGGTGAGGCGGATGGCGGTTATTTGGTGGCGTTGGCGCCGCATGATGTCGAAGCGCAGACCGTAGAACATAAAGGCTTGGCCAACTTCGGGAATGCGCCTGGACTCATGGAGTATGAGCCCCGCGATGGTGGAGGCTTCTTCATCTGGCAAATTCCACTCAAATTGGCGATTGAGGTCACGGATGGTGAAACTGCCATCGACGATATAGGAGCCATCCGGTTGCGGGCGAAGTCCGGGCACGCTGATGTCTGTTTCGTCGGCAATGTCACCGACGATCTCTTCGAGGATATCTTCAAGCGTCACAACACCTTCAAGGCTGCCATATTCGTCGACCACCAAGGCAAAGTGTTCGTGGCGGTCGCGGAAGGCTTGTAACTGATCGAGCAATCGCGTGGTCTCGGGTATAAACCAGGCCTCCGCGGCTAAGCCTTCGATATCAATATCAAAGCTTCCTTGGTTTTCATGAATGGCGCGGAGAACTTCCTTGGCATGCAGAACACCGATGACATTGTCTGGCTGATCCCGCCAGAGCGGCAGGCGCGTGTATTGGCTTGCCAAAACTTGATTGACAATTTCTTCAGCTGGCTCATCGGCATTGATCATGGTGACGGTTTTCCGGTGAACCATAATTTCACCAACATCGACTTCGGAGAGATCGAGCACGCTCCTGAGCATGGCGCGTTCGTGCTGCACGGTCTCGTTATCATCTTCCTCGCTTTGATGTAACTCGATCGCACCTCGCAATTCATCGGTCTTGGAGACAAAATCTTCACCGCTATGGAGATGAATGCCGAATATGCGCAAGGTAATGCGAACCACCCACTGAGTGGCGAAGGTGATCGGTGATAAGACAAAAACCAAAGGTCGGATGATGGGAGCGATGCGAAGGGCAGCGCGGTCCGAATTTTGCAGCGCGTAGGTTTTGGGTAGGATCTCAGCAAACATAACGACAAGGGCTGTCATAATCACTGTTGCATAGGCAATGCCGGCCTCGCCGAACATGCCAATGAGGATACTGGTTGCCAAAGCAGAGGCCAAAATATTGACCAGATTGTTGCCGATCAGGATGGCACCGATCAGCCGACCTTTGCGTTCCTGCAGCTTGTTGACGGTCTCGGCCCGCTTGTTACCTTTGGTTTCTAGCAGATGCATGAGCGGGCGGGACGCGCCGGTCAGGGCTGTCTCAGAACCAGAGAAAAAAGCTGATAAAACCAGTAAAACAGCGATGGCAGCGAGCATGGTCAGCATGACTTAAGTCCCCTGAACTGCATTTTCGACGATCAATCTGGCATCTGCCATATCGACATCGCGGGCAACGAAGCTCTCTCCGATGGCTTTTGCTAAAATGAAAGTTACCTTGCCATTTTCAACTTTCTTATCAGATAGCATATGATCGAGCAGGGCATTGGCATCCCAAGGGGTGTTTTTGATGTCGCTTGGCCGAGTTGGCAGGCCAACCGCAGCATAGTGATCGCGAACGCGCGCTGCGTCTTCGTTCGAGCACAATCCTAAATGAGCGGAAAGATCAAAGGCCATGCAGATACCGAGACCAACCGATTCGCCGTGCAAAAGCGTGTCGCTAAAACCGGTCTCAGCTTCCAGGGTATGGCCAAAGGTATGGCCGAGATTGAGCAAAGCTCTGACATTCTGCTCGGTCTCATCGGCAGCAACGATGTCGGCTTTTGCTTTGCAGCTGACAAGAACGGCGTGCCGTCGCAGATCTTTATCTCCGGCACATAAAGCCGCCCCATCCTTTTCCAGCCAGGCGAAAAACTCAGGATCATTGATCAGGCCATATTTGGCAACTTCAGCATAACCTGCCAGTACTTCTCTACTTGGCAGGCTGTCCAGGGTGTCGATATCAGCGAGCACCAGACGTGGCTGATAAAATGCACCGATGAGGTTTTTGCCGTGCCGCGTGTTGATGCCGGTTTTGCCGCCGACCGAACTGTCGACTTGAGACAATAATGTCGTTGGAATTTGAACAAAATCCACGCCGCGCATTACCGAAGCCGCCGCGTAGCCGGTTAGATCGCCGATAACGCCGCCGCCAAGGGCGATCAAGGCGACTTTTCGGTCGATTTTTTTGGCCAGTATTTGATCAATGAGGTCCTCGAAATGGCTAATGCTTTTGGTTTGTTCGCCGGCCGGTAAAACAAGGCTTTCGAAGGTGAGCCCCGCGGCGCTCAAGGATTGCTCCAAGGGGGCCAGATAAAGTGGTGCCACGTTCTCATCGGTGACAACTATAACCCGCTCGCTTCGAATAACCGGCTTGATCAACGCACCGGCTTGTTCAAGCAATCCGCTGCCAACGTGGATATCGTAGCTCCGCTCACCAAGCTCAACGGTTAGGGTTTCATAATTACTCATGATGCATTTTCTTCAATTGGCTGATGTTCAATTAGATTGGTCATTATTCTTTGGGCGGTTTGCGGGGCGGGTTCATCGCTGACATCGACAACAAAATCCGCCTTGGCATATACAGGATAGCGTTTATCCATCAAATCCGCCAAAATTTCGCGGCCATTTCCTTTGTTTAACAGGGGGCGACCGCTACGCCGTTCCGTTCGCCGGACAAGTAGATCCAGATCGGCCCGGAGCCACACTGCAACGCCGTGCGCGGATATTTCCTGCTGGGTTTCTTCATTCATATAGGCACCGCCACCGGTTGCCAGAACCGCCGGTTGTTCGCTCAAAATCCGCTGAATGACGCGGCGCTCGCCGTCTCTGAAGTAGTCTTCACCAAAACGGTCAAAAATTTCTTGGACCGAACAGCCCGCCGCCGCCTCAATTTCTGCGTCAGCATCTATAAAGGGCAGCTCGAACGAGGACGCAATAATGCGCCCTAATTTGGTCTTTCCAGCCCCCATCAGGCCGACCAAAACGATAAATTTACCTTGCAACCAATCGGGCAAGTCGACTATTTCTTGTTTCATTAGAGTTCTTTATCACGTTATTTCCGTTTTTTGCCGAAAAATTGCCATAGTTGGCAAATATCGTACATTTTAATCGGGGCTTTAGGGTGGTAACAACTGCCCTAAATATTTAAAAGTACCTATAATTATTAGTCGTTAGTTTACGGAGCAATTTCGCCAATGAAAAGTTTGTCACGGTTTATGGTTTTGGCTGTCTTGGCGTTGATTGCCGGAACTGCAATATTTTTGGCGACGTGGGATATTCCAGCGCCGGTTGCTCAAGTGGAAAAAGTTATACCGAATGACCGATTCGAGAAGTGATAAAATGAAGCTTAGATATATTTCCTGCCTTGGATTAGCAGGCTTGATCGCTGCTGTTGGTCTGTCATTTAATGTCCAGGCTCAAGTTCAAACTCCTCAACCTAAATCTTTGGCGCCGGCCAAGGTTTTGGCACCAACTGCCGTACCGCGCCAGCCTGCTGTAGCTCTGCCAGTTAATGCACCCCAGGCGCTTTCGCCTCCGCCCTCGGCGCGGGCCTTGGTGCCGCTTCAAATTAATGTCGAAGAATTGCAGAAAATTGACAGTGATTCAGTGGGCACACTCAATCAAGAGCAAGGTGGCTTCGGTATCAATATGTGGGAAGGAACATCCCGCTCGCTGGTAGAGAAGCTGCTGCCAAAATTGCCGGTCAGTTCATCGTCGCGCGCTATGCGAGCTTTGATGCGACGCTTATTGCTAAGCGCCGCAAAAGCGCCCGGTAAAATAAGTCCGCTCGATAATCAACTGGCATCAACTCAGCCCGTTGTCATTCCTGTCGCCCCGCAGTCGGCGGTAAAACCTGAAGCGGTTGGCAAGTTGCTGGCATTGCGGATCGAGTTGTTATCTGCAATGGGTGATGTCGCTGCCGTTGATAGTTTGCTAAAGGTATCCCCCAACCGAGATAGTGATCCGGCTTTGTTGAGAAATGAGACGGATGTTCTGTTTATTTCCAATGATAATGCCCGGGCCTGCCCTTTGGTGGCCGGTCAAATCCGCAATATCGATACCCCTTATTGGCAAAAAGCGTTTATCTATTGTCAGGCGCTGGCTGGCGAGCATGACAAAGCCAATCTTGGTGCGGATATGTTGCGTGAGACGGGCGAAAAGGATGAAGTTTTCTTTGGCCTAATTAATGCTTTGACGGGTGTCGAGAAATTTGAAATCACAAGTCTTGCCAAACCGACGCCGCTGCATTTCTCGATGATCCGGGCTGCCAAAGTGCAATTACCAAAAGATGTTACCTCGTCGAATAATCCAGCCGTACTCAAAACCATTGCCACCAGTCCAAATGCTGATCCGGCTTTGCGCATCAATACCGCAGAACGTGCCGAGGCGATGGGGGCCTTAAATACAGATGTCCTCCGCCAGCTTTATGCTGGGGTTACCTTCACCAAAGAGACGCTTGATAATGCGCTGTCGCAAGCGAGTGCTGAACGCACTGCCTTGAGCCGGGCTTTGCTCTATCGCAAAGCACTGGTCGAAAGCATTCCAACAGCGAAGGCTGAAATTCTGGCGCAGGTGTTTAAATTGGCCAGAGAAGGGGGGCTGTTTCAATCGACCGCCCGCGTCTACCACCGTATCTTAAAAGACTTGCCCGCAACCCAGGATTTGGTTTGGTTTGCACCAGAAGCGGCGCGTGCCCTTTTGGCCGCAGGCGATGGCGCCTCCGCTGAGATTTGGTTCAATGTTTTGCGCACGACCGGCATTGTTGATGAAAAAGCGGCAGCGCTGCGGGATCAATTGGCACCGCTGGCCCGTCTAACAGGTCATATGTCAGACGATGACTGGTCCACCACCAAGCTCGATAGTTGGTGGAAAGCGGAAACCATGACCAGTGAAGAAAAGCCGGTCGATATTGAGGCGGCTCACAAGCGGGCGACCTTGCTTTATAATCTTATGGAAGCTTTAGGTGATCCGGTTCCAGCGCGTCGCTGGGAGGCGTTGCTCGACGGTCCGCCACAATCTGCGACCGTCATGCCGCAATCGGCCTTATGGCGGACCCTTAACAAAGCGGTTGAAGATGTGAAGCGGGCTGAAACCGTCTTGGTTGCGATGTTGGCATTGGGCCAAGCCGGGCCAACGCAAGTCAATGCGACCGTATTGCGCAAAGTCGTCACCAGTCTCCGTATGGTCGGGCTGGCAGATGAAGCCCGTGCTATCGCCTTAGAGGCCGCAGTCGCTGCTGGACTTTAATGACCGATCCCGTTGCTAAGATATTAAATCAGCAATTATTCGGCGGCGATCCTTTTCGATCTGAGCCGCAGCACTCTCCCCAATTTATCGACGAGGGCTGGGCTTCTTATCCTGAAGTGCTCGATACAGTCATTGATACCCTCAAGCCCAGGATGATTATTGAAGTTGGCGTATGGCTGGGCCAATCGACATTTAACATGTTGGAGCGCGCACTTATTCATGACCCAGCGACCTCCATTATCTGCATCGATACCTGGCTTGGCTCGCCTGAGCATTGGCTCAATAATGAATGGAAGTTGCAACTCCGTCTCAAAGAGGGACGGCCTGATATCTATTCATTGTTTGTCGATAATGTGAGGGCGAAAGGATACGGCGATCATATTTTGCCGATGAGCATGACGTCCCTGCAAGCAGCCAAGCTTTTAACCGAACTAGAAATATCCGCCGATCTCATATATTTGGATGGAGCGCATGACAAGGAAGAAGTGCTATCTGACATTGAAAAATATTGGCCGTTTTTGCCGGTTGGCGGCTGTATGATTGGCGATGATTACTGCGATCCGTGGCCGGGTGTGGTTGAGGCCGTACATGAATTTAAGAAAGACCGCGAAGATCTCGAATTTGTCCATTCGCGTGATAAATTCGTTTTCTACAAGAAATAGTGGGAAACGTCCCCGAAAGGTAATTCAATTTGACATTCATCAGAGACAGATAAGGGTGGTCTCAATTATATAAACTTGCATACAATAGTGTTTGTTAGACTTGCTTAGAGGCTCGATAACGGACAAAACTATTTCGAGTGAAAGACACTTTGCGTAATGTTTTTAAGTAGTAGAAATCGGTGGATTCTATTTTTTTCGTTCCTGGTTGGTGGATCTATTACGGGCAGCATGGCCTATTTTGTCCAGGGAACAAATTTTGGCTTTGAACAAGTTACTATCTCAGCAATTATTGCTCCTATTCTCGTCGGCAGTATTGCTTTCTCAACCATTACTTTTTTCGTATTAAAAAATAGAAATCTACTGGTAACCCGCTTAGAAGCGGAACGGCAGGTGTCGGCGGACCTCGAACGAATGGTTGAAGTTCGAACCGCGGAACTTCAAGAGCAAATTAAAGCCCGTAAAATTAGCGAACAAAAATTTAGAGATTTTGCTTTGTCGGTCGCCGACCGTTTTTGGGAAACCGACGAAAATCACAACATGATCAGTTGTACGCCGCCGGTCGGTCGTCTCGGTCTGCCTATGGATGATTATCTGGGCAAACCTCTTTGGGAAATTCCTTTCGGTGATACCGAAAGTGTGCGTTGGGCTGAGTTTAAGGAGTTGTTGGAATCCAAAAAATCATTCCGTGATTTTCAATTGAAGCGCGTGTTTCCAGGAGAACCGGATTTATATGTTCGTTTTTCTGGTATGGCTCTAAAAGATGAGGACGGAAATTTCACGGGATTTCGGTGTTCAGTACGCGATGTATCGGAAGAGGAGGAAGCAAAACGACAGGTTGATTATGTACGCGAAAGATTTTTCGGGGCCATGGAACATTTGGCCGATGCTTATATCCTATGGGATGCTGACGAGCATTTTGTTTCTTGTAATGCCAGTTATCGCGAGATCCATAGCGGCGTGGTCGACTTGTTTAAGCCTGAGACGACTTTTGAGGAATATGCTAAAGCATTGTCGAAATCTGTTTGGAGTCACAATCTTGATGACAGTAACTCGGCGGAGGAATGGGCAGCAAAACGTTTGGCAGAGCATCGCGGATCGGGTTCAAGTCGAGTGACCTTTCATGCTGGCGTTTGGTCGTTGGTGAGCAAGGAACGCCTGCAAGATGGTAGTGTAATTTCCTTTCATTCAGATATTACTGAACTCAAAGAAGCGTTGTTAGAAGCTGAGTTTGCCAACCGTACTAAAACAGAATTTCTCGCCAATATGAGCCATGAATTGCGTACACCATTGAACGCCATAATCGGATTTTCTGAAACTCTTAATCAAGGTGTATTTGGCCCGCTTTCCAATATTAAGCAGCAAGAATATGTCAAAGATATTCATGAATCCGGTATTCATCTACTCGATCTTATTAACGAGATCCTTGATGTATCTGCGATTGAGGCCGGAAAACTGGAATTAAACGAGGCTCAGGTAGATCTCAAAAAAATCATCCTGGCAGCGATCCGTTTGATTAAAGCTCGCGCCGAGGAGGATGGTCTTGTCCTGCAGTTTCAGGTGGATGGGCAAGCCCCCGTTGTCGATGGCGATGAGAGACGGCTCAAACAGATATTCGTTAATCTATTGTCTAACGCTGTAAAATTCACCGAAAAAGAAGGGGCCGTGTCCGTCGAGGTTCAGCGCAATGATGACGGTTCTATCGCAATATCAGTTGCAGATAACGGAATTGGTATGAGTCCTGAGGATATTGAGAAAGCAATGGAGAAATTCGGTCAGATAAGGCGTAACAAGGGCGTCGAAATTGAGGGGACCGGTCTCGGCTTACCGCTTGTGAGAGGATTGGTTGAGGCGCATGGTGGAAAGTTGTCTATCGAAAGTGCCTTGGATAAAGGTACCACTGTCACCGTTGTGATCCCCCGGGAACGTGTCACGCAATAAGATGATTTTGTAAAAAGCCTATTCAGGCAAGCCGGCCAACCGCAAGCCTTCAACATAATGGTCAACTTGGCCTGCATCTTTGACGTAAAAGAGACTGTTTCTCGCTACCTTACAGCTATAGTCGGGCTGGCGCTTGAGCAATTCGGATAATGCCTCTTGAGCCTTTTCTGTTTGGCCGGTATGGCCGAGCGCTGAAATCAGTACGGCATTGGATCGATAATGTGAGTTTGGTAGGCGGATCGCTTGGCGGGCCCATTCAATCGCTTTGTCATGTTGCTTTAAAAACAGATAGGCGAGCGAGCCATACATTAAAAAGGCCCAGCGATACGGGTCGTGCGGGCTTAGCCGAATGGCATCGTCAAAGCACGCAATCGATTCTTCCAACTGGCCGGCATAAGCGAGCGAATCGCCCAAGCCACAATGGGCCATTGCCATGCTTGGATTTAAGTCAATGGCGGTTTTGAGCTCATCGACCGAGACATCGTATTCGCCTCTGGCCAAATGGGCGCGCCCGACGGCAAAATGAGCGCCGGCATCTTGATTGTCAATTTCTGCAGCGCGCTTTGCCAAACTTAAGGCCTCATCAAGCAACTCTTCGGTTGGCTCAGCTTCATAGTAAACCGCGCTCAAGATCATGGTATAGGACAGTCGGGCGTAGGCCGCGCCGAAATTGGGATCGATTTCGATTGCCTTGCGAAAATATTTCTGTGCTTCAAGGTTTTCTGCATTGGAAAAATTATAGGCGTGAAACAAGCCAATATGATAGCAATCCCAAGCAGCGAGGTTGTCGGTTGATTTGGTGGCAACGCGTTGGGCTTCGGCTAAGGCGAGTTCCGGCTCAATCGTTGCTGCGAGTGTTTCAGTGATCTCATCCTGAACCGCAAATATATCCTCAATCGAGCGGTCATATTTATTAGCCCAGATATGGTTGCCGGTTTCAGCATCGATAAGCTGAGCCGTTATGCGAATCCGGTTATCTGCTCGGCGCACGCTACCTTCAACAATATAGTTTGCCCCCAATTCGACACCGACTTGCCGTAAATCGAGTGACTTGCCTTTGTAAGAAAAGGAGGAGTTGCGGGCGATTATTGAAAGCCAGCGATATTTGGTCAGTGCCGTAATAATGTCCTCTGTCATGCCATTGGCAAAATATTCCTGATCTTTAGCTGCGCTCATATCATCGAAGGGCAGAACGGCGATGGTCGGTTTGTCGCCAGAAGTTTTTTTACCGGGCACTACACTTTCTTTTGGCGCCTCAGCTTCTCCCGATTGTGAAGAGAGCAGTTCTTTATGGAGTTTCTGAGTGGCCGCATCCGGCTCGGCATCAAGCTCGCGCTCTAACAAGTCAGAGCAGATTTGATATTGCTTCAGGGCGGCAGAGCGCTGGCCGCTGTCGGCATAGAATTGCATTAAAGTTCGATGGACTTTCTCCGAGAGCGGGTCTATCGCCAACGCCCGCCTAGCTGTAAGAATAGCATTTTCGAATTTTCCGTCGGTGGATTGTTGCTGAGCTAGGCGCTCAAATATATTAAAGGCAAGTTCACTATGGTGCTCACGTTCGTGCTCAAGCCAGTCATCAAACTCAGCCTGTTTGATATAAAACCCACTGAGAAGCGGTGCATTAAACAGGTCGATCGCTGCCGTCATAGCATCAGACGTGTCGCTCTTAGACAGAGATTCAAATATAACGGCATCAACGACAACGTCTGCCATATTCAATGAAATCTGATCGCCCTCAATCAGAAGGATCTCGCCCGAGCCATCGCCGAGGGATTTTCGGAGCTTGGAGACGCATTGACGGAGGCTTTGACGCGCTTGATCATCAAACCGATCGCCCCATAACAGGCCTGCCAATCTTTCACGCGATTGCGGTTGGCCCGGATTGAGGGCCAGAAATGCCAACAAAGCTTGCGGCTTTTTGCCAGATATTTGTACCTCGGCGCCATCTGCATCCAGGACGCTTAACCGGCCAAAAAGATTGATTGCGTGTTTACCCACGACGTTCCCCGACCGCCTCATCAATTAATTGGATTTTAAAAAATTTAGGACGATTTCAGGCGATTATAATCAAAAATTCCAGAAATACAGCATTTTTAACATGTTTTTGACGCTAAATTACCGCCGGTTTCACGCTGTCGTCACACCCTCCTCGATATATTCCTCTCACTCCCAACCGAAAATTTACTGGGACAACTCATTGAGAGTAATTTTTTATTTTTAACTTAGAGTAATAGGGAAACTTAAAATGTCTGATAAATATCTTATTAATTGCCAACAGGGTAATGACGATTTGGAAAAAGCAACGGTTGCAATGATTGTTGCAGGTGCGGCCTCGGCTATGAACAGTGAAACAGCGATGTTTCTGACCTGCGAAGCGGTCACAATGGCTAAAAAAGGCGCTGCTGATGGCATGCAGGCGGAAGGGTATCCTGCGATGAGTGACCTGATGGAAGCTTATTTTGAAAATGAAGGTAAATTGTGGGTCTGCCCAGTTTGTGCAGCTGCGCACGGTATTACCGAAGACGATTTAGTTGAAGGTGCTGAAATTGCTGGTGCTGCCAGAACCATTGGCTTTGTCAGCGACGGCGCAAAAATTCTGATGTAAGTAGCTGTTGTCGAAGGGCCGGTCTGTTGTGTAGGCTGGCCCAACGATGATTAAAAAAAACGATTTCAGGGAACAAAAAATGGCTGAAATATATTCAAATATACTCGAAACGGTTGGAAATACGCCGGTCGTTAAGATCAACAAGCTCGCGCCGGAAGGCATCGACCTTTATGTGAAAATTGAAGCGTTCAATCCGATGGGCTCGGTCAAAGATCGGCTTGCTCTCAACGTGATTGAGCAGGCGGAAAAAGACGGCACTTTGTCGCCGGGCCAAACAGTCGTTGAAGCGACCAGTGGCAATACCGGCATCGGCCTTGCTATGGTGTGCGCGCAAAAAGGCTATCCCTTGGTCATCGTGATGGCTGAGAATTTCAGTGTCGAGCGACGCAAGCTGATGCGCTTTTTGGGTGCCGATGTGGTGCTGACACCGGCGGCCGAAAAAGGTACCGGTATGTTGGCCAAGGCGGTTGAGTTGGCTGAGACGCATGGCTGGTTCCTGGCGCGGCAGTTTGAGAACGAAGCCAATGCCGATGCTCATTCAAATACCACAGCGCCCGAAATTCTCGATGCCTTTGAAGGTAAGAAGCTCGATTACTGGGTCTCGGGTTACGGCACCGGTGGCACGTTGAAAGGCGTTGCCCGTGTTTTAAAAGAGAAACGCCCGGAGATTAAAGTCATCGCCTGTGAGCCTGACAATGCGCCGCTCTTGGGTAGTGGTATCTCCCAGCCTTTGAACGATGATGGCTCGGTCGCTGAAAGCCATCCTTTTTTCCGCCCGCACTTAATGCAAGGTTGGACAACAGATTTTATTCCTAAATTAGTCAGCGACGTTGTCGATGACGAGCTGATTGACGAGATTGTGCCAATTGATGGTGCAGAATCCTTGAGACTGTCCAAAGAACTCGCCTTACAAGAAGGCATTTTCGTTGGCATTTCTGGTGGTGCGACACTCGCCGGTGCCTTGGAAATAGCTAAAAAAGCGCCTAAAGGATCGAGCATATTATGCATGTTACCCGATACGGGTGAGCGTTATCTGAGCACGACCTTGTTCGAAGACGTGCCGGTCGATATGACCAAAAAAGAGATCGAGATTTCTCGCTCAACGCCACGCTACCATTTCGGCGCAACACCGCCGCCACCGGCTCCTGCCCAAGAAGAAGAGGTTGTAGCGGCTAAGGCAGAAGCTTTGGCCTTTGTTGAAAAAGCCATCAGTAACCCGGATGAGCCGGTTGTGATGTTTGCTTTGGAGTGGTGCGAATTCTGTTGGTCGGTGCGCAAAATGTTTGCCGAGTTTGATATTCCTTACCGCTCGATCGATTTGGATTCAGTGGAATACCAAAAAGAAAACCTCGGTGGTGATATTCGCGTCGCGCTCAAGGAGCAAATTTCCTCACCGACAATTCCGCAGATTTTTGTCGGTAAAGAATATATCGGTGGCTGCACGGAAACCTTCGACGCTTTTAATGAAGGAAAGCTACAGGGATTGCTGAAATCCAATGCCGTTGCCTTTAAAGAAGGTAGTGATGTCGATGCTTATTCCTTCCTGCCAACTTGGCTGCACCCAAGGTAAGTCGAATGAACGAAGCCGAACAATTTGAAGAACAACCCTATGGTTGGGTGATCGTCGCCATCGCTACTTTGTTTATGGCTTTGGGGTTCGGCTCTAACGTTACCGTGCCGGTTCTGGTCAAGCCCTTCGAGGAGGAATTTGGCTGGAACCGCGCGGCGATTTCGATGGCTTATACGGCGCTGACGATTGGCGCCGCGGCGGGCGGTCTTTTTTGGGGAACGTTGTCGGATAAAATTGGTGCTAAGCGTATTGTCGCATTTGGTGTCGTTATGTTGTCCGGCTCTCTCACCCTGATTGGCCTGCAAGATCAGCTATGGATGATCTATCTGTTGTATTTTGTCATTGGCGGTTTTGGCTTCGCCTGCATGTTTACGCCGCTTCTGGCTCTGACGGGATTATGGTTCAATCGCCGCAAAGGTTTGGCGCTCGGTATTGTGACGGCAGGTGGCGCTATTGGTCAAGGTGTAGCGCCGGTGGTTTTTCAAATGATGATTTCGAACAGCAATTGGCGGGATGCTATTTTCTATTTGGGCGTGGGTTATTTTGTTGTGATGTTGCCAACCGTATTTTTGCTGCGCCAGCCGCCGGTTTTGGTGAATTCATCAGAAACTGTCAGCCGTTCTGATGCAAATATTTGGGGGCTGTCACACCGTATTACCATTCCCTGGCTCGCTTTGGCGGGAATCTTTTGCTGCATTTGCATGGCGGTGCCGATTGTTCATCTCGTCCCCCTTGTTGTCGGGCTCAAGCAATCGCCGGAGACAGCCGCCGGTTTGCTGCTCACCTTGATGGTGAGTGGCACTTTTGGGCGGGTGTTTTTTGGTGCGGTCGCTGATCGTATTGGCGCACTTTACACCTATTTTGTTGCCTCGCTTATGCAGACGGTCATGGTGTTCTGGTTTACCCAAAGCGAGACCTTGATCGTGCTTCATATTATTGCTGCCATATTCGGCTTTGGCTTTTCAGGTGTCATGACCAGTTTGCTTATTTGTGCACGGGAAGCCGCTCCCTTACGAATGGCTGGTTTTGCTGCTTCCGTTATCTCTGGTGCGGCTTGGCTCGGTATGGGTATTGGCAGCTATCAAGGCGGCTATTTTTACGATTTGACCGGGAGCTATGCCTGGTCCTATGGCAACGCCGCGATAGCCGGTATTGTCAATTTAGTGATCCTTGCTGCCTTAATCCTTTACCGAAAAAAACAACACGAGTTGCTGCCAGTGGGCGCCTCCGCCTAAGCTTGGCCTGTCCCGGCTCTTCCGCTATACCTCGCTGATGGATGAAGATACCCAAAGATTTGACGTTATTATTATTGGCGCAGGCGCCGCCGGGCTCATGTGTGCTGGCGAAGCGCAAAAGCGTGGACGCCGGGTGCTGGTGATTGATAAGGCCGCCAAGGTCGGTGAGAAAATCCGTATCTCCGGTGGCGGGCGCGCGAACTTCACCAATCTTTACGCCTCTCCGGCAAATTATCTGTCAGAAAACCCGCATTTTTGCGTCTCAGCCTTAAAGCGCTACAGCCAACATGATTTCATCGCCCTGGTCGAGCAGCATAGCATCGCTTATCACGAACGTGATCATGGCCAGCTTTTTTGCGAGGGCACGGCCCAGCAGATTACCGGCATGCTCTTGGATGAAGCCCGCGACGTCCGTATTTTAACATCGTCGCAGGTATCCCATATTTCAAAAGACGGGAGCGGGTTTGCTGTTGAGACGGATCAGGGAAACTTCACCGCTTTGTCTCTGGTGATTGCGACGGGCGGCCCGTCAATTCCCAAAATGGGCGCCAGCGGTTTTGGCTATGATGTCGCGAGGCAGTTTGGTCTGAAAGTGATTGAGCCCCGCGCTGGGCTGGTGCCGTTGACGTTTGATACGGACGTTCTGGAAAAGCTTGAGGGCTTGGCCGGTGTGTCGCTTGATGCAGAAGTAAAGCTTGGCAAAATAAAATTCACTGAGGGTTTGTTATTCACTCACCAGGGGATCAGTGGACCCGTTATTTTGCAGATTTCGTCCTACTGGCAGCACGGCGATACGATTACGATCAACTTATTGCCGGATATCGATGTATTTCAATTTTTAAAGGAAGCCAAAGACGGCGAGCCCAAAAAAGAGGTACGAACGGCGCTGGCGCATCTATTGCCCAAGCGCCTAGCACAAAAAATGGTCGACTGGGCTGGTTGCGACACCCGTCTGGCTGAAACTTCCGACAAAGCGCTTAGACGTTTGGGCGCGCAAATAAACGCCTGGGCTTTGACACCCAAAGGCTCAGAGGGGATGCGCACCGCCGAAGTGACGGTGGGTGGTGTGGACACGAAAGAGCTGTCTTCGAAAACCATGGAGGCTAATGCCGTTCCCGGGCTGTATTTCATTGGTGAAGTTGTCGACGTCACCGGGCATCTCGGTGGATACAATTTTCAATGGGCCTGGGCATCCGGGCATGCCTGCGGTCAGGTGGCTTGAACGCCTCGGTTATCACTGATTAACCAATCTCAGCTATAATCCACCAATGTTACGCAAAAAAAGAGCTCAGCCGAAACCACCACCTTCTCAGCAAGTAGAGATATTTCTGGAGATGATGGCGGCTGAGCGGGGGGCATCTGTCAACACGATCGCTGCCTATCGGCGTGATCTGGGTGAGTTTGGCGTCTTTATGATGCGGCGGAAACGCAACATTGAAGCGGCCGATGCCAAAAATATTCAAGATTATCTAGCCCAATTGAAAACGAAAGGCCGGGCAGCGACGACCCATGCCCGCAAACTATCCGTGCTTAAGCAATTTTTCCAGTTTCTCTATGCTGAACGCATGCGAGATGATGACCCCTCGGCCCGGATCGATGGGCCAAAAACCGGTCGTGCGCTGCCGAAATACCTCAGCGAAGACGAAGTGGACAGATTGCTGAGCGCTGCAAGAGAGCAAAGGGGAGCGACCGGGGCTCGCATGACGGCCTTGGTTGAACTGCTCTATGCCACAGGATTGCGTGTGTCGGAATTGGTCGGTCTGCCTTTGACTGCTATATCAAGGGACGGACAAATGGTTTTAGTGCGTGGCAAAGGCAATAAGGAGCGCATGGTCCCCCTGAGTGATCCTGCGAGAGAAGCGATCGCGGCTTATTTGGAAGTGCGGACTGGCTTTTTAATTAAAGCTATGCCGTCGAATTTCCTGTTTCCGTCCAAAGCGAAGGAGGGGCATCTCACGCGGGCGGGGTTTGGATTGCTGTTGAAGGACTTAGCCATTGCTGCCGGCCTTGAGCCAAAGCGGGTATCGCCGCATGTTCTACGTCACTCTTTTGCCAGTCATATGCTGGCCCATGGCGCAGATCTCAGAACTTTGCAGCAGTTGTTGGGCCACGCCGATATTTCGACGACGCAAATTTATACGCATGTATTGGAAGAGCGCTTAAAAAACCTCGTGACCCGCAGCCATCCGTTAGCGCAACTTTAAGGCCAAATATTAAGGTGGGCTATTTTTTACGAAACTCGGCTTTGCGTTGCTCGTAGGCGGAGTCCAAATTCGTTTTGGTTTGTTTTAGGCCTTTGCTCAGCGCGGCTGCAGCTTCCGCTTCGGTCTTAGTCAACGCACTGCCAAAAGCATTGCCGCCAAAACTAGCGGTCGGACTTCGCTTGCCAACGCCAAAAAAATAACTTTTTTGTCGATAGAGCCGTTCTCATATTAATGATGTCCACTATGGTCAGATTTTCCGGAGTAACCTCTGAGTTGGTTGTAAGTGACAACCTGGTGTTGGGTTAAGATTGCCGGCGTCTTTAGGTGAGTTTCCAGGTGAACTTGTCTAAGTTTGCTTCTAACACTCGCAATCTTTTCAAGTTGCTTGGCCAAACTTTTCCGCGTGACATTCTTATTCGCAAACATTTGATCGAGGTTTCTTTCCTGTTGCACCAAAGCCGTGCCGAACTGTATGGCTTGAGACTGCATGTGAAGAAATAGCGCCTGTATGGACGCCCTTTGCTTATCGCTGAGACCTATTTTATCAGCGAATTCAATGAGATGTGCCGGTCCCGGCATACCGTTGAGCTCAGCTGCCTTGGCTAGACCCCAGCCGCGTCCATTAAGTAAATCATCGACATCCTTCTCGGACAGTGATTTTATTTGGCGTTTTTCCTGACCCGCATAAGGCGACTTTGATGCTTCGTTGGCAAAACTTTCGGGCGAAACCAACAGCAGGGCTAAAAGCGCTAAAATCGAAACAGATAATTTCATGATATCTCCACTCAATTGAGTTAAAAAATGCCAGCTTGTTTTTGCACATAGCGCACGTATTTAACAATACTGGCGACAATTCCATCATTGGTTCCGGGAACTGGTGGCATGTTGCCAAATTTCCAGTGATGCGCGCGCGTGCCATTTTTTGCCGCCAAAAAGAAAGCGCCGTCGGCATGATGACCCGGGTGATAGACTCGGTGCAGAAAGGGCGGGCCTTGCTTTGTGCCTTTGAGATCGACCCCATGACAACTCGAACAAAATTTTCCATAGAGCATTTTGTTGAGATTTAGCTCCGCCGGAACATTGGGTGATTCTACACCAGCATTTTGAGCCAGGCTCAGGGTTGGCGACATAAAAATAATTAAGGCAATCACAATTGCTGAAATTTGCATAGACTGGAAGCCGAATTTCATATCTTACTCCATTAATGTCCGTGTGATTTCTGTTTCTTGGGCATCATCATGCCTTTCTCTGAACCCATTTCTGAATTGTGATTGGAGCCCTGAGATGCTGCATGGCCCGGATTCATCTTATCCTGCATCATTTGCATTTTCATTGGCCAATGACTTTTTATGAAAGCAATCGTTGCCCAAATTTCTTTGTCGGATAGAGAATCACGAAACGGCGGCATGCCATCATCAATCGGCTTGCCAGATTTATTTCGGCTTCCCTTGGTAATTTGATCAAAATGAATCTGGTCTCCATGGTGGAAGCCGTGTCCCTTGGCATCTAACCGTGGCGGCTTTCTTTTGCCAAAATCCTTGGGGTTTTCCGGGCCCTGGCGATCTACGCCGTGGCACGCAGCACAATTCTCCTGGTAAATACTCTTGCCGATAGCGATCTGGGCTTTGTCATTTATGTCTACAGGATGATTTGCGAAAGAGGGTGATGCGACTGCCACAAAAATGGCGCTTAACAGCACCTGTTTAACTTTATTTGACATAGATACTCGCTTTTTCATGAATAGAATTCAATTTTGATTTCGATAAATTGAGACATAGACCTTCCTCCCCCTGGAAGGTCAAATTACAATTTCGTAATCATTCTGCCGGTTGAGGGTCAGTCTCGGGAAACTCATCCGGCGTTGGGATTTTTGTCCAGCCGAAATCATCAAAGATCGTGTAAAGCGCCGGCATCAGCAATAGGATCAAAAGGGTTGCGGCGAAGAGGCCAAAGGCAAGGCTGGTGACCAGCGGAATGAGTACTTGGGCTTGCATGCTGGTCTCGGTGAGTAGTGGCAAGAGACCCATAATTGTCGTCGTTGAGGTCAGCAGAACAGCCCTAAACCGCATACGTGCTGCATGGCGTGCCGCATCGGCGGCGCTGTCACCGGCCAGGCGTTGAATGCGGATAAACTCCATCATTAAAATGGCGTTGTTGACCACCACTCCCGCCAAGGATGCAAAGCCGACGATGCTCGGCATGGACATATTTAGACCGAGAAAATAATGTCCCCAAATGACACCAACCAGCCCCATCGGAATGGCGATCATGACAATGAGCGGCTCGATATAGCTTCTGAATAAGAAGCTTAGAAGTAAGTAGACGCCAATGAGACCGAGAGCAAAGCCACTGAATATGGAGCCTCGTGTTTTGGCTCCTTCATTGACCTCGCCGTGATAGACAACTTCAATGTCAGGATATTTTTCAGCGATTTTTGGCAGATAGTTCTTTTTCATATCGGCCAGTATCTCGGCGGTATTGGCGATGTTCGTGTCAACGTCGCCTTGCAGAGATATCGTGCGTTTGCGATTGATGCGGTGCAGGCGTGCATAACCCCGACCACTTTCCAATACCGCAACAGCATCGAGTGGGATTTGCTCGCCGCCAGGTGCGGTTACGCTAAAATACTCAAGGTCGCCAAGGCTGTCTTTGTCGCCCTGGGCCAGGCGGACATCAATCTCGTAAGATTCTTTGCCAACTTGTATCTCACTCGCGGTTTTGCCGAAAAAGGCGGAACGTAATTGCAGGGCGATCATTTGCGCATTGAGGCCAAGAGCCGTCGCGCCGTCTCTTAGTTTTAACTGAATTTCGGGTTTGCCCGGTCGCAGATCATCAGACAAATCAATCACGCCCGTATAGCCATTAAGCCAGTTTTTGACGTCAGCTGTAGCTCGCGTTAGTTGATCCAGATTTTGCCCTTTGATGCGGATGTCAATTGCGCGCCCAGCCGGGCCCACGGCGGGCTCGGTATATTTAAGTGCGATAACATCGGGGAGTTTGCCGGTGCGTTCCCGCCATCTATTCATAACTTCATCGGCAGTCAAAGTGCGTTGCTCGCTGGTCAAAAGATCAACCGTGATGGTCGCAATATGCGGGCCGAATTCATAGGCGTCGATGTTTTGGTTAAAGCCAATATTGATGCTTTTAACCAACGCCTGGCCGCCCGGCTGTTTAGGTGTAACTTCATCGTTTATTTTGCCAATGGTATCGGTGAGATGTGCGACCACTTCGGTGGTGCGGCTCAGCGGCGTGCCTTGGGGCAGCAGTAAACGGGCTTGAATAACATCGCCTTCAATGTCCGGGAAAGGGCGGAATTTAAGTTTGCCGCCGGCCATCATGCTAAGCGAGGCAATAAAGAGCATAACGGTGAGGCCGACCGATAAATAACGCCAATTGATGGTCCAATTGACAACGCCTGCCAAGACATAATCGCGTAGCCAATAGATGGCGCTCTCCAATTTTAGGCGGAAGGCACTTGGTGTTTTACCTTGGTTCTTCTCCAGCGACTCTTTGATGTGATGGGGCAAAATAAGGAAGGCCTCAATTAGGCTGACGCTTAAGGTGATAAGCAGAATAATCGGCATCATCTTAAGGATGGAGCCCAAATTTCCTTTGATGAAGGCGAGCGAGCCAAACACGCAGATGGTTGTTAAAAATGATGAGATCACGCCAGGTGCCACTTGTTTCGTGCCAGCGATGGCAGCTTCAAGCGGTGCCAGACCTTTTACCATATGAGCGGCAATATTCTCGGCAATGACAATGGCATCATCGACCAGCAGACCGATAGCGATCAGCAGGCCAACCATGGTGATCAGATCGAACGACAAGCCGACAAAAGACATCATGGCGATGGTGCCCATGAAGGAGACCGGAAAGCCCATGGCGACCCAAAATGAGAAGCGGATGTTGAAAAACAGCCATAGTGTCAAAAAGACCAGAATCAATCCTTGGAAGCCATTGACGACCAGCAGGCCCAAACGATCTCTGACGATCGAAGATATGTCGCGGGTAATATCGAAAGAAACTGAAGGCGGCGCGCGCTGTTTCTCCTTGGTGATAAAATCTTTGACCGCGTCGATGACCTTGAGGGTATCTTCGGCCTTGGTTTTTGAAACCTCCAAGATGGCGGCGCGTTGATTGTTAAAGATAATTTTCTCTTCTGATTTTTCAAACATATCCGTGATCTTGGCTATCGAGCCCAGCCGAATTTCAGCACCGGATGCAGCGCCAACAATGACGATATCCTGGAACTCCAAAGGATTGCGTCGCTCGTCAGCAAACCGGATAAGCACATCACTTTCTTTGGTTTCGATGGAGCCTACTGGCAAATTAATACTTTGCTGGGCGATAGTATTGGCGATGTCAGAAACACTAATGCCATATTGCCGCATGATTTGCGCCGGGATTTCGATGCGAATCTGATGGTCGGAAAAGCCCTTGATTTTAACTTGCGAAATATTTTCATCTTCCAACATTTTGTCTTTAAGATTTTCGGCGTAAGCCTTGAGATCGAGCGCAGCCATCGGGCCGGTGATCGCCACTGAGGCGACAAAGTCGATTTGGCCAAGTTTGCGGATCACGGGGTCTTCGGCTTGATCCGGGAAATTGTCGATCGCTTCCACTTCAGTTTTGATGTCGTTCAAAAAATCATCGAAGCCTTTGCCTTCGACCATCTTGATGATTGCAGATCCTCGGTTCTCCCGGGCATCGCAGCGCGTCTCTTCAATATGTTTGATGCTTTCAACGGCATCTTCAATGCGCTGACAGATGGCGTCTTCGACATCCTCTGGTGTGGCGCCCGGATAGATGACCAATACTTCAACTTCACGGGCCGGGATTTCCGGAAAAGTTTCGCGCTTAACATTGGGTGCAGACATGATGCCGATGATTAACAGGGCCACCATCAGCAGATTGGACGCCGTCGGGTGGCCGGCAAAATAGCGTATCATTATAGACGATCCTCCCCGTTTGCAGCTTTGGAGAGGGATTGTTGAACCGTTTTGTCATCCACCGGGTTTAGCAACATGCCTTCGATGGCTGGAATGAGGTCGCTGACAATTATTCTTTCACCGGCTTTGAGATTGGCCGCGGCGTTAGCGGTCAGCACACTGATATTACCCTGCGCATAAGCGATTTTTACTTTGTTGATGCGGAGGCGATTTTCTTTGCTGACAACATATACGCGACCGCCATGAATGGCAGCCCGCGGAATAATAATCCTATTTGCTTGAGGGGTGCCGCGTAGTTCGACCTCAACATACATGTTTTTTGTCAGTGGTGGGCGTTGGTTTTTGTTGGATAGTTTGTAGGGGTTATCGACGGCCACGATGACGCCAAGGGTGCGGGTGCGAGGGTCAAGCCGGTCGCTGATCCTAGCGACGCGCCCAGGCCAGGTTGCTATGAGGTTACCACTTCGCAATCTGACAATGGGTTTTAGGCCCAATATCCGCTCAATATCGGCGCCAGAGTTGGTCGCAGAGAAATTCTTAAGACGGGACAGATCCAACAATTGCGCCATTTTATCCACGGGCAATTGGGCCGAGACTTCAGAAACATCGATGCTGTCGGCAACCAGCATGGTTTTACCAAGTCCAGCGAATTGAGCATGCTCAACATTGACTTCGGCAATACGGGCATCAAAGGGCAGGGTGATGGTCGTTCGCGTTAAATTTAAGTTCGCGTCCTGCAATTTGATCTCTAGGCTGGCGCGCTGAGCCTTCAAGCGTTCCGCTTCGGCGGGTAGCAGGTTCAAACTGTTTTGCAGGCTTTGGACGCTTTGACGGCGGGCCAATAGATTGCGCTCTTCCTGATCGACAGCTGCCTGGCTCACCGTTCGGCGCTTCAGCAGCGACTGTTTGCGCTTTAAATCTTTTTGGCTGAGTTTCAAGGAGCGTTGCTCAATGGCAAGCGAGGCCTTGGTATTGGTAACGCGTGCTTTAAGCTCTGAAATTTGGGCGTCGAGCGCCCGGATATCAGCCTCGGTCGCCTGGACCGCGAGGCGGTAATTGATTGGGTCAATTTTTAAGACCACGGTACCTTTTGGCAAAATCGTGCCAGCCTTTAGATTGGGATGAATTTCAACAATTTTGCCGGCAACCTCAGAGACCGCCTGCCAAACTGTGCCGGGCGTGACATTGCCAAAGCCCAAAGCGCGCGGCACAACGGTGAATTCAGCCACCGTGATGACCCGGACTTTCTGAGCGACCTCTTTGATTGGCTCATGCTGAGGGTCTTGACGGTTATTAATCTGATAGGCCATGATCGCGATACCCACGAGGATAGGAGGGATAATCAACAGGCGTTTGGATATCGTTTTGATATTGAGTGCCATGTTCAGGCTCCTTTACTAGAGGGTTCAACAGGATCAAGTCCGATCGAATTTAAAACAGATTGAGTGGCGACTTTGGCAATCAGCGCGACGCGCTCCGGCGTGTAGTTTTCCCATTCGAGGCGCTTCCACAACACCACCCGGGCAATTCCAAAGATCACAATTTGGCCCAAAATGGCATGAGCGCGGATGGCGCATTCTGGATCATCAGCTGGCTTTTCCAACACCATAGACGCGATCACGGTTATCGCCTTATGGAGCGGTTCAATGCGACCTTTATAGAGCACTTCGAAATTCTCGGACGGATTGGCGTATTCCCGCATCACCAAGGGCATGCGCCAGCGCATGAATTCGTTTTCGAGAAATATATTGAACAGATTGGAAATCAGACTGGTGATGGCTTGAGCAAGCTTTTGCCGATCACCTGAGGCTGCTCGCACGCTATCCTGGATCTTTGCCATTGACGGGCCAAAGTAGACTTCAGTATCGATCACCAATTGTTCGAGGACAGCCCGGTAGAGACCTTCTTTGCCATCAAAATGATAATTAATCGCCGCGATGTTGCAGCCCGATTCATTGGTCAATTGGCGGGTGGAGACGCTTTCAAAACCATGAATGGCAAACAGCCGCAAACCGGTTTCTAGCAACAGGTTGCGGGTTTCATCGCCGCGACTGACCGGCACATCTTTGGGCACGTTGAACTCCTCTGAATATCTTTAATATAAGCCATCCGGGTCATTAAATCAAACGTTTGTTTTAAATAGTGACGCGCGCGCCGGAGAAGGCATCCACCTTAAGCCTAATTTGATCTAGAAAATTGCGTTGAAACGCTATTCTTCTTCGGTCTCAATTTTTGGTAGTTTGTTGGCGAGGACCGGCGCAAAGACGCTAATCATCACGACGATACCGGCACCGATGGCAAACAGCCATACCGGCACTTCTTCTTTGTTGTCGGCACCAAATCCTAAGCAGCCATCACCGCAATTGGTGCCGTCACCTAAGACGAATGTCACGACGCCCAGAAATCCGAGCACAACGACCATCAAGCTGATGCCCCAAATACGGCGCTTGCGTAAACTGGCTTCTGGGCCAAAATCTTTAACTGCGGCGTTGTCTTCAATATCGTTCATGTTGCGAGATATCTAAACCGCACCGTGGCAGTGTTTGAATTTTTTACCGGATTCACAGGGACAGGCGGAATTACGACCGATTTTACCCCAGGTTGTGGGGTCGCCGGGGTCGAGAATTTCAGCACCCTCTCTGACGACCACAGGTGAGGCGGGGAGTTCATTGACGCCCGTGCCATCATATTCACCATCGGCATAATCTTCAGGATCGGTGGCGTACATCGGGTCCTGAGATATTTCAAAAGTTTCAGAGGTACCCGATAGGCCGATATCACCTGGATCGGTAAGCTGTAGTTCCATATGGGCAAGAAAGACCGTAATGCGTTCATCCAGCTCGGTCAGCATGCCGTTGAACATATCAAAGGCTTCGCCCTTATATTCGTTGAGTGGATCTTTTTGCGCATAAGCGCGGAGTCCGATGCCTTGGCGGAGATGATCAAGCGCCAGTAAATGTTCTTTCCAAACTTGGTCGAGGACTTGAAGAAGTAAATTCTTCTCGACGTCACGCATAACATCTGGGCCCCAGGTCGCCGCTTTTTCAGCCATTTTCCGATTGGCAGCGTCCGAGATGCGCTCAAGGATTTCGTCGTTGGCAACGCCTTCTTCCTTGGCCCATTCATCGACGGGTAAATCGAGACCAAAGAGGCGCAGGCCTTCTTCATGCAAGGCGGCTGTGTCCCATTGTTCCTGATAGGCTTTTTCGGGAATGCAAGCTGCGACCACGCTCTCAACCACATTGTGGCGCATATCGGCGATGGTTGCTGAAACATCTTCACTGGCCATCAGTTCTTTGCGCTGTTCGTAAATGACTTTGCGTTGGTCATTCATAACATCGTCAAATTTGAGCAAATTCTTACGAATGTCGAAGTTGCGCGCCTCGACTTTTTGCTGAGCTTTTTCGAGCGCTTTATTGATCCAGGGATGGACAATCGCCTCGCCGTCTTCAAGGCCAAGTTTTTTGAGCATCCCGTCCATCCGCTCCGAACCAAAGATCCGCATCAGATCATCTTCGAGCGAGAGGTAGAATTTGGAGCCACCTGGATCACCTTGTCGGCCCGCTCGACCACGCAGCTGATTATCGATCCGCCGACTTTCGTGACGTTCAGTACCAATAATATAAAGACCACCCGCAGCCTTGACGATTTCCCTGCCTTCAGCGACTTCCTTGCGGAGACGTTCTTCAATCTCGGCATGCTTGCTTTCGTCGGCAACATTTTCGGTCTGCTGTTTGATCAGCATGTCGATATTTCCGCCGAGCTGAATATCCGTACCACGGCCCGCCATGTTCGTCGCAATGGTGACCGAGCCCGGTGCACCGGCCTGGGCGATGATCAGGGCTTCTTGCTCGTGGAAGCGCGCGTTCAGCACTTGATGTTTAATCTTATCTTTTTTGAGCAGAGCGGCAATTTCTTCAGATTTCTCAATACTTACTGTGCCGACCAGGACGGGTTGATTGCGGGTCTGGCAATCTTTCACCATCACTAGAATCGACTGGTGTTTTTCTGCTTCTGTGCGGTAAACCTCATCGTCCATGTCTGCGCGAATACAGGCAACGTTGGTTGGGATTTCAGCCGCTTCCAAACTATAGATTTCCTGAAATTCACCGGCCTCGGTCATTGCCGTACCGGTCATGCCGGCAAGCTTTGGATACATCCGGAAATAGTTCTGATAGGTGATTGAAGCGAGAGTTTGGTTTTCTGATTCAACCTCGACACCTTCTTTGGCTTCCAAAGCTTGGTGCAGTCCTTCGGAGAAGCGACGGCCTTCCATCATCCGGCCAGTGAACTCGTCAATAATGACAACCTGACCTTCATGGACAATATAATCTGTGTCAGCCTCGAACAGCTTATGCGCTTTGAGGGCTTGGTTTACGTGATGGACCAAACTGATATTGGTGTATTCATAGAGGCTGCCTTCGGTGAGCAGTCCGGCGTCGCGCAGTAATTCTTCAACATGCTCGTTGCCCTGATCGGTCAGAGTAACCGCTTTGACTTTCTCGTCTTTTTCGTAATCGGCTTCAACCAGGCTTGGGATGATTTTGTCGACCACATCGTAGAGTTCGGAAGAATCCTCGGAAGCGCCTGAAATAATCAATGGCGTTCTGGCTTCATCAACCAAGATTGAATCGACCTCATCGACGATTGCATAGTTGAACGGACGTTGGACCATTTCTTCAAGTGCGAATTTCATATTGTCGCGCAGGTAGTCAAAGCCAAATTCACTATTGGTGCCGTAGGTGATGTCGCAGCGATAGGCGTCGGCGCGCTCGGATTCTGTGAGGTTGGGGATGACGCAGCCAACCGTGAGGCCGAGCATGTTATAAACTTTGCCCATCCACTCCGCGTCGCGCGGGGCCAGATAATCATTGACCGTCACGATATGAACGCCCTTGCCTTCAAGCGCGTTCAAGTAAACCGCCATGGTTGAGGTCAAGGTCTTACCCTCACCGGTTTTCATTTCAGCAATCATGCCGCGGTGGAGAACGATCGCGCCAACGATTTGAACATCATAAGGACGCTCACCCAGGGTACGTTTGGCTGCTTCGCGTACTGTCGCAAAAGCATCCGGCAAAATAGCGTCGAGGGTCTCGCCATTGCTGAGACGTTCTCGCAACTCGTCCGTGCGGCCGCCTAATTCTTCATCGGTCAGTTTTTCAACGGATGGTTCGAGCGCATTAATTTGATCAACAACACTATCAAGACCGCGAACGTAGCGGTCATTTGCTGTTCCAAAAAGGCGCCGGGCAATGGCGTCAAACATTCAATTTCCTCAACAAATTCAGTACTTAAATAGTTCGGAGGCGGGGGATTGCAAACATATAGCTCACCCAGGTTACGTCCACTTCGAATCTGGAGAAGAGAGATAGAGCCCTGGCCCCTCTCTGTCAACGATTGCGGCCTCTAAATCACCAAGTAATCGCAATAATGTGTGATGCAGAAAATAAAGGTTTTAGGATAGGATGAGGCAGTTTATGAGTAGGTTTAAATAAAAACGCTGTTACGACGTCATTTAGAAAGGACTTCCACTATGATCGCATCTCGCCCGGCTTTGCCCCCGGCTTTTCCCGAGGCTTTTCCACGGATTAAAACCCGCTTCGGCATCCTTGGAGTATTTGGAGTTCTTTTGATAGCTCTTTTGAGTTTGCCAGCCAGCTCGGTATTGGCTGCGGAAACCAAGCCTGATCCGGTGGTCGCGACCGTAAACGGCCATGAAATTCATATGTCAGATGTCGAGCAGGCACGCCGTCAATTGCCACCGCAAGCTCAGCAATATCCGATGAATACGGTCTATAAGTTCTTGCTTAAAAATCTCGTTGATACACATTTGACAGCTGTCGCGGCTCGCAAAGACGGCTTGGATAAAAAGACTGATATAGTCAAACAAGTGCGCCGGATCGAAGAGCAGATTCTCCATCAAGCTTATTTGGCCGAGCGGGTTTCAGGTGCCCTGACGGATGAGCGGCTAAAAGGGAGTTATGAGACTTATCTGAAATCCAGTCCGGTCGGTGAAGAAGTGCGCGCCCGCCATATCCTCGTGCAAACCCGCGAACAGGCGATGGAAGTCATTGGGCGTTTGCAAAAGGGAGAAGACTTCGCTGCCTTGGCAAAATCCGTTTCAACCGGACCGTCTGGTAAACGCGGTGGTGATCTCGGCTATTTTACAGCTGAGCGTATGGTGCCGCCTTTTTCCAAAGCCGCCTTCGCAACGCGCCCTGGTAGCTTTACCGAAAAACCGGTGAAAACGCAGTTCGGTTGGCATGTGATTAAGGTTGAGGACAAGCGCACGCAAAAGCCTAAATCTTTTGACGAAGTGAAGAATAAATTGCGCAATCAGATTTCAAAAGACCTCGCCGACGCTGTCGTTGCCGAGCTCCGCAAAACCGCCGACGTACAAACATTCGGCCCCGACGGAAAATAAATGTAGCGGCTGCCTCAATATAGGGCTAAAAGGGGCGCCAAATTAGGTGCCCTTTTTTTATTGAGAAATGACATGACTGACATCTCACCTTTAGCGCCGGAGAGTTTTCCGGACATTCCTTCAATCCCCGGCGTGCAAATGGCGGCGGGGGCTTGTGGTGTGCGCTATTCGGGCAAGCTCGATGTGTTGTTGGTGAAGCTCGCCGAAGGCACAGAGGTGGCCGGCGTGTTCACGAAATCACAGACCGCCGCCGCCCCGATCGATTGGTGCAAGCAGTCACTCAGTAACGGTAAAGCCCGGGCGCTCGTGGTCAATTCGGGCAATGCCAATGCGTTTAATGGTGTCGCCGGTATCGCCTCGGTTGAGCGAACAGCAAACCAAGCGTCTGAGGTTGTCAGTTGTGCCTCTGAAGATGTCTTTATTGCGTCGACCGGCGTGATTGGTGAGGCTTTGCCCGACAACAAAATCACCGATGCCCTGTCAGGTCTAAGCGAAAACTTGGGAACTGACTGGCAGGCCGCAGGTGATGCGATTTGCACAACCGATACCTATGCCAAAGGGGCATTCCGGAAAGTCAAAATTGGTGAGACGGAAGTAACCATCGGCGGTATCGCCAAGGGCTCGGGCATGATTGCACCAGATATGGCGACGATGCTGGCCTTTGTCTTTACCGATGCAGCCATTCCGCAAAGTGTTTTGCAGCCGCTGCTCAGCAAATCTGCTGACAAAAGCTTTAATTCGATCACGGTAGACTCGGACACGTCGACCAGCGATACGGTCTTGTTATTTGCGACGGGCCAGGCGGAGCATCAGGCAATCGTTTCTGCCGTTGATGCACCTTTGCAGGATTTCAAAGTTGCCTTGGATGAGGTGATGCTCGACCTCGCCCAGCAGGTTGTCCGGGACGGTGAGGGGGCGACTAAATTTGTTGAGATTAAAGTTTCGGGTGCTGCTGATGATAAGGCGGCCCGGACAATTGGGCTGGCGATTGCCAACTCGCCGCTGGTGAAAACAGCGATCGCCGGCGAAGATGCCAATTGGGGCCGGATCGTTATGGCAGTTGGTAAATCCGGCGAGAAAGCCGACCGCGACAAAATGGGCATCTCAATTGGCGGTGTTGAGATTGCGGCCACTGGTCAAGCGGTCGAAGGCTATGACGAAGCGCCGGTTGCCGACCATATGAAAGGCCAGGAGATCGATATCGCGGTTGATGTTGGCATTGGCCAAGGCGAGGCGACCGTCTGGACCTGCGATCTCACTCATGGATATATTACGATCAATGCCGATTATCGGACCTGATCCCAGCTGCCTTGAGGCAGAAGCCAGAGAGGCGCGCCCCGATGTGCCGGTGGTGTTGGTCGCCGCCGTCGCGTTAATCGATGTTGATGGCCGCATTCTGTTGGCACAAAGACCCGCAGGCAAACAGATGGCCGGGCTTTGGGAATTCCCGGGCGGTAAAGTCGAAGAAAGCGAAACCCCTGAAGCCGCCTTGGTCCGCGAGCTCAATGAAGAGCTTGGCATCGATATTTCGGAGAGCTGTCTCGCTCCGCTGACATTTGCCTCCCATGCTTATGATGATTTCCATCTTCTGATGCCGCTTTATCTCTGCCGGGTTTGGAAGGGCGTTCCACAGGCAAAAGAAGAGCAGGCGTTAAAATGGGTGCGGCTTGAGAAATTTGATGACTACCCCATGCCACCTGCTGATATTCCCCTGGTCGCCATTTTAAGAGATTTTCTCTAGATGATTACCAATTTGCTGATCGACCTCGATGGCACGTTAACTAATCCAAAGCCCGGTATTTTAAACTGCGTGCGCCATGCGTTGGCCGAACTCGATGAGCCGTGTCCGCCGGAAGACGATTTGCTGTGGTTTATCGGCCCACCGCTCCGGGAATCGTTTCAGACTTTGCTGAATTGCACTGAGGCCGAGGCCGAAGAAGCGGTAAGGATTTACCGCGAGAGATTTGGCACCATCGGATTACTGGAAAATGATGTGTTTGAGGGCGTGCCTGAGATGCTGGAAGCGCAATCAGCCGCCGATAAGCGCCTCTTTATCGCCTCGACCAAGCCGCATGTTTATATCCATCCGATCCTCGAGCATTTTGATCTTAAAAACTGGTTTGAGCGGATTTACGGCTCGGAGCTCGATGGCACGCGGGCAGTGAAAACCGATTTGCTGCACTATATTTTCGCCGAGCTTGATCTTGATCCGGAAATCACTGTGATGATTGGTGACCGGGTTCACGATATGGCGGCGGCCAAGGCTGTCGGTGTTACATCGATCTGGGTTGATTATGGATATGGCGATGAAGCTGAGCGCGATGCGGCCAAACCCGATCATATTTGCTCATCGATTGCCGAATTGGCGGCCTTGTTGAACGAGATATAGACTTGCTTTTCGGCAATATTTCCGCCAATTTTGCCCCTGAATAACCAGCTTTAAAAATAAACAGGGTCGGACAATGTCAGAAAATAGCACCGTAACGGCTTGCTGCCTCATCATCGGCAATGAAGTTCTCTCTGGGCGGACCAAAGACGCTAATTTGGGCTGGCTGGCTGAGCGTTTGACCGATATGGGCATTCGCATGGCTGAAGCCCGGGTTATTCCTGACGTCGAAGAAGTCATCATTGATGCTGTCAACGAGGCACGTGAAAAATACACCTATGTGTTCACCACCGGCGGCATTGGCCCGACTCATGACGATATTACCTCGCTCTGTGTCGCCAAAGCCTTTGGTGTGGAGATCTATCGCAACCCCGAGGCCAAAGCCTTATTGGAGAGTTTTATTCCGGTTGAGCGCCTGAACGAAGCCCGGCTTAAAATGGCCGATGTGCCGGTTGGCTCGACGCTGATCGAAAACCCGGTTTCCAAAGCGCCCGGCTTTCAGATGGGCAATGTCTATGTCATGGCGGGTGTACCGTCAATTATGCGGGCAATGTTTGATGGTCTGGCAGCTGGTTTGGTTGGCGGTAAAAAGATGGAATCCATCGCTGTCGCGTCCTATTTGCCGGAAGGCACTGTCGCGGCGCCGCTTGGTGAAATTCAAGACGGCCATCCCAATGTTGAGATCGGCAGCTATCCGTTTTTCCGCGCTGGTAACTTTGGCTGTACGCTAATTTCCAGAGGGACCGATATGGATGAGCTTGAAGCCGTCGCCGAAGAAGTGCGCCAGATGATCATCGAACTCGGCGGCGAGCCGATCAATGAGGATCTCATCACACCCGCCGAAGTCACCAACGAAAAAGATTATTAGAACCCTGCTATGGCAGAGGTAGCCGTCGAAGGACTCAGGCGGCACCTGTTGTCACGCTCTTGAGCCGAAACGCCTAAATTTAATGTATTTTCCGTCAAAACCTTGACTTTTTAGCCGCTTGTCTTTTATTTGGTCAATTGACCAAGTCAAATAACAAAATTAACCAACCAGAACCGTTCGGAGGCCAATTAGAAGGCAAAGAGGGCGAGATATTGCGCGCCGCGTATCGTTGTATCGTCGAACGTGGCATTGCGGCGACAACGACCCATGCGGTTGCGGAGCGCGCTGGTATGAACCAGGGCAGTATTCACTACTATTTTCGCTCTAAGGATGCTCTGTTAGAACGCTTGCTTGAGGAATTGTATGAAAATTCCATGAATAACATCCGCATCGTTGCCAGAAGCGACAAGACACCTAAGGAAAAAATTACCAGCATATTGTCTCGTGGTTCGAGTTTGGCCGGATCGCGTAAAGATGAATTGATCGTGTTTTTTGCCTTTTGGGCGCATGCCATGTCGCTGGGCGGTCGCTGGCGCCAACTCTATATCGAATTGTTCCGAAAATTCAGAGGCACCATCGTCGCCATTTTGCAGGAAGGTGAATGGTCTCATTTCAATATAATGGGCGGTGAAGAGGCCGTCGCCTCGCTGATTGTCGCTACCGTTCAGGGGCTAGGTCTGCAATATATCATGGACCCGGCGGCAGTGAGGCAATCTGACCTTGATGCCGCTCTCAATGATTTGTTTGATAATGTACTGATCGGCGAGGGTACTCTGCAGGAGAGAAGGGTTGTTTCGTGATGGTTGATATTGTGCGCCGGGATTTTAGCGTGACTGCCGATGATGGTGTGACTCTTTCAGTGATTGAAAAATCCTCCGGCGAGGCGGATCAGCCTAAGATCTTATTGGTGCACGGTTCTGGCGTCGGCTGGGAATATTGGGATGTGCCGCTCAATAATTATAGCGTTATGGATAATTTGGCGGCTGCTGGTTTTGATGTCTTTGCGCTGGAATGCCGCGGCTATGGTAGAAGTGATAAACCGGACGGCAGGACCATAACCTCTGACCGCTTGGCTGAAGATACGGCCCTTGTCGCGCGTGAAATCAGCCCGGCAGGAGAGCGTGTTGGGCTGGTTGGCCATTCCTCTTCCGGCATCGTGATCCTCATGGCGGCAGCAAAATCATCTGATCTTTGGTCGCGCATGGTTATCATCGGTGCCCCCTATCAGCGCCTCAATCCTCAATTTGAAGCCTATGCTGCACAAATGATAAAAGCGGCGGAGGAAGAAGGTGAAGACACTGTTCCCAACGGTCATCATCTCGAAATTGAAAAGCGTTTAAACCAACCCGAGCAAGATATCGTAAAATGGTATAAAGGTCTCGTATCGGCGGTATATCCAAGAATACCTGCGGCAATATTCCACGATGTGATAGAAAACCCGTCGAAAGACTTGATTCCCAGTGTGGTAATTCCTACGCTTCTGGTTAATGGCTCAAACGACTATGTCGTTGATCCCGGAGATGCGCTGGATTTACTAAATGATCTTGGCGCTGCGGATAAAGGAGAAGTTATTCTACCAGGCAGTTTCCATTTACCGTTTTTGGAAAAGAAAGGTCACCAAGATCTCATTTCCTGTTTGAATTTCTGGTTTTCACGAACTTAAAAATTTAAGGGGCTGACCCAGCTAACTAGTTCAAATACTGTTTAACCCACTGTTTTACTTGTCTTAATTGATCCTGTGGCTTGGGGTTGTTAAATCGCCACTCACATTCCTTTAAA
>Ga0233428_1000941_pt1 | contig 35090 bp, 28 predicted proteins | sample SI_118_April2016_4_FD_179890 | JGI IMG/M metagenome (GOLD analysis project Ga0233428, IMG submission 179890) | Seawater microbial communities from Saanich Inlet, British Columbia, Canada - SI_118_April2016_120_MG | ecosystem: Environmental > Aquatic > Marine > Inlet | place: Canada: British... | reverse complement strand
AGCGCGGGTCCCTCCTATGGACTACCGGGACAACCGGATAAATCTCGCCCGGCATCAGCAAAAGTGGGCCACTTTTACTCCGCCCTAATGGTCTGAATTTACTCCGCCGTTGACATGTCAATCATGACGGCACGAACAGGCAATTTCTTCTCTGGTCTTGTTCGGAGCCTTCATCGAACAGTTGGCCGACCGACCGGTGTTTGAGATTCTGGTTGATCAAAGAAAACTCGGCCAAGATTACCAGTGACTGCATTCCATCCGGCCCTTGGGGCGGCCAGAGTCGCCGCTCCAACAAAGTCTTGTCGACCTCAGCAGGCATTTTTTTCATTGCGGTACTTGGCGACGATGTAAATAGCGACACAGAGGCTGGGGCCGCCGGACTCTATGAATTTCGCGACGGACAGGTTCGTCGCTTGCTTCCTGGGTTTATTGAACGAAGCGCCTTATCCCCAGATGGTTGCAAATTGGCCATATTTCACAGTTGGGCAGCCGAGGATCTGAGGCCAAATAATTCCATTATCCCATCTTTCAAAGTCGTTGATCTCTGCAACCAAACGAAAGGCAAATAGGCGATGCCTCTAACCTTTATGGCCCTAGTTTCAGGGTCTTAAATGCCGATCACCGCTAGCGGTAATCTGCCCGTCCGGGCGAGCCGGCATCCGGGGAGGAAAAGTTCCAAGTTAGCGTCCCACAATTACGCCGGTCGACTTTGCCTAAGCGTTTGTTACCATAAAGCCGATTCCCTTTCTCGGAACTGAACTCTGAACTCGGAACCGCTATTCAATGTTGCCGCACTCTTTGACAATTCGATTTGGCCCCCAAAGCCCTTGAGAAACCACCATTTTTCCCCAGACCCTGTTGCTGGCAATAAGATCAAGACCATGTGTCGCTTTTTCAAAACCATGCGGCGCGCTACACATGCGTCGCGCTACACCAAGTGTCGCTTTTTCAAAACCATGCGGCGCGCTACAACAACAGAATCACAAAGCCCCAGCGGTCGGGGACCGCCGGGGCTTTGGTATTTTGGTGGCTCCTCCCAGACTCGAACTGGGGACACCGGGATTATGATTCCCGTGCTCTAACCAACTGAGCTAAGGAGCCGTATTTCGCGCCTGCCGCTATGGCCAGGGCAGGACGGATATAGGGTTCCAGCACACCAACTGTCAAGCCTCCTGGCGCCTCTCGGAGCAAGACTCTAGACAAGATATCATCGACAGACTTCCTGACCGGGACTAGATTGCGCCGAACCCGTATTGAGCACAATGGAACCCGCCGCCATGTCCCAACCTACCGATCCGATCGCGCGCTTTCAGGCCTGGCTGGCCGAGGCGGAAACCTCGGAGCCCAACGATGCCACCGCCATGTCCCTGGCCAGCGTCGATACTGACGGCATGCCCAACGTGCGCATGGTGCTGTTGAAGGACGTGGATGCGCGCGGCTTTGTCTTTTACACCAATTTTGAAAGCGCCAAGGGCGAGGAGTTGCTGGCCAATCCCAAGGCGGCGCTGTGTTTCCATTGGAAATCCCTGCGCCGTCAGGTCCGCGTCCAGGGCGCCATCGAGCCGGTGAGTGATGCGGAGGCGGATGCCTATTTCGCCTCCCGCGCCAAGGACAGCCAGATCGGCGCCTGGGCCTCCCAGCAATCGAGGCCCCTGCCGGACAGATTTGCCCTGGAAAAGGCGGTCGCCGTATATGCCGCCAAGCACGGCCTGGGCACGGTGCCCCGGCCGCCCTATTGGTCCGGTTTTCGTCTGCTGCATGAACGCCTGGAATTCTGGACCGACAAGCCGTTCCGCCTGCACGACCGCGAGGTCTTCACCCGTGAGGGTGCCGGCTGGACGACGGTAAAGCTGTTTCCGTAGGAGTCTTTGCGCTCACGCTTGTGCGTTGACACGCACCGCTCCGCGAGGGCGGCGCAGTGGCGCCGGGCCGCCGTCGCAGCCTGGAAGACGTTTTCTAGCCGGTCCTCCATCGTCATTGCCGGGCTTGACCCGGCAATCCATGCTGCCGCCAGCGTGCCGCCAAATGCGCCGGCAACGGCGTTGTCCCCTGGATGCCCGGATCAAGTCCGGACATGACAGTTTGGCTGATCAGCTATCCCTGATCCGCACGTTTAATCCACTCTGGGCGTCAGCAGGATCGGGGCGAAGGTGAACAGGAAAATCGCGAAGGCGCCGGTCCAGCATAGGCCCGATGCCAGCAGCGCCGCCTGGGACGGGCCTTCATCGAGGAACGGGCTGGCGACCCGCAGCACGGGTGCCAGGACGATCAGGGCATAGGCGGCCAGCATGGGCCGGGGCAGGATCAGATCGCGGCCCGAATGGCCCAGGCTGACCCGGGGCATGATGGCCATGATCATGGTCCCCACCGCGCCCACGGCGGCGGCGTGGCGGGCGGCGGCCTCGGGCACGAAGTCTCCAAAATATGTGCCAAGGTATTGCCCGCCCTTCAAAAACAGCGCCAGGCAGAGCCAGAAATAGGCCAGGTGCAAGATCCAGACCAGGGGATGGGCATAGGTCCTATAGCCGTTCCAGCCGCGCAGGCGCACCAGATAGGCCAGGCCCGTCAATATTGCCAGAATGCCGATATAGCGTTCGTCCAATATAGGCGAGAGGAACTCCGCGCCCGCGACCAGGATCAGGCCGATGATACAGCCGCGTTTCAGCCATTCCGGATGCACGATGGGCAGCGCCTCGCCCTGACGGCGCATCCAGTTGGCCGAGAACATGGGGATCACCCGGCCCCCCATGATGGCAACGATGATCAGCAACAGGTTCAGCATCAGCTGCAACGCCGTGCCGGAAAGCTCGTCGACAAAGGCGCCTTCCAAATCATCGGTGAAGCCGGCCATCTCCATATGCCAGCAAAAATTCGCCAGTGCGGCCAGGCCCAGCAGGACGATGAAACCGTAATTGCGCCGATTTTGCGCCTTCACCAACTGCGCCCCAATGGCAAAACACAGACCAACTGGAAACAACAGGTCCAACACCATGGCCGCCACGGGCCCGATAACGCCGGCGCCCAGTATCGCCAGCCGTCCGATCAGCCAGGCGCCCGCCAGGGCGGCCAGCGGCGCACCGCGCAACGGTGCGCTGGCGGTCCATTGCGGCACCGACGTCAGCAGGAAACCGGCGATGGCGGCAAGGGCAAAGCCGAACATCATCTCGTGGCCATGCAAGGCGCCGGTGGGATAGACTTCCGGCAAGGCCCAAAAGTCCAGCAGCCAGCCGGTCCAGGCACCCAGCGCCAGGGCGCCGTAACCGCTGGCGGCCAGAAAAAACGGCCGAAAGCCGACTGAAAACAGGATTGGAGGATTGGGCATAAAGTCGGCGATCCTTAATTTTGGTTCGGTTGCCCGCAAGCCGGGCTATAGTAGGGCGAGATTAGAGCGCATCCGCTGCAAGAGGTTTCCCCATGTCCGCGTCTTCCTACCCCCTTGACGGGGTCACCATCCTTGATTTTGGTCAGATCTACAATGGCCCATATGCCTCCTTCATGCTGGCCATGGCGGGCGCGCGGGTGATCAAGATCGAACCGCCCGCGGGCGAACCTTTGCGCCGGCGTACCGCCGCCGATGGCGGCTCTGTCCCCCTGGCCATGCTGAACGCCAACAAGGAAGGCGTCACCCTGAACCTGAAGACCGAGAAGGGCCGCGCGCTGTTCCGCAAAATGGTCATGAAGGCCGATGTGGTGCTGGAAAATTTCGCGCCAACGGTGATGGACCGCCTGGGCGTGGGCGCCGATGAACTGATGGCCCTGAACCCACGGCTGATCTATGCCTCGGGCTCGGGCTATGGCCGGGACGGACCCCGGCGCGACGATCTGGCCATGGACTTGACGGTGCAGGCGGTGGGCGGCGTCATGCATGTGACGGGCTTCCCCGACGGCCCGCCGGTCAAGGCCGGCCCCGCCATTTGCGATTTCATCACCGGTACGCATCTGTACGGTGCCGTGATGACCGCCTTGTTCGAGCGCGAGCGCACCGGCAAGGGCCGCCTGGTCGAGGTCGCCATGCTGGATTGTATCTTCCCCACCCTGGCCTCGAACCTGGGCATGTATTTCGGACAGAAACAAAAAGGCGCCGAAATCCTGACCCGTACCGGCAACCGCCACGGCGGCCTGTCCATTGCGCCCTACAATGTCTATGAGGCCAAGGACGGCTATGTGGCCATCATCACGGTGGGCGAGGGGCATTGGCAGAATTTGCTGGTCGCCATGGGCCGCGAGGATCTGGCCGAGGACGAACGCTATTTAACCACCGATGCCCGCGTCGTGCATATGGAGGAAGTCGACAAACTGGTCGGCGACTGGGTCGCCACCATGACCAAGACCGAAGCCGAAGGCGCCGCGCAACGGCACCATATCCCCACCGCCGCCGTACGGGACCTGGAGGAAGTGGTGAACGACGAGCATCTGCATCAGCGCGGCATGCTGCAATGGATCGACCACCCCGTGGTGGGCCGCATCGCCGCCCCGCACAGTCCCATCAAGATGCATGGCGTCGAGCCCATGGCGCTGACCCTGAACCCCGAAATCGGCGAGCACAACGACAGTGTCTACGGCGAATGGATGGGCCTGGACGAGGCCGAAATCGCCAGCCTGCGCGAAGAGGGCGCGATTTAGCACCCGAAACCGCGTTTGACCAGCGGTGCGTAACAAGGAAAAACGTTCGCGTAATTTGTTGATCCTTCTGAGTTGCTTTGCGTTTCCTGCCGTCCATGACGTGGCGGCGCATCAAACGTAGGAGGTTCCAATGCAGCAATCCGTAAATGACGCAAACACGCTGGTGGCCGGTTATATGGCCTTGCGCAGAGCCGTTGGCATGCTTGGTCTGACCCTGCCGTTCGTCCTTGGCTTCGGGGCCTGGCTGATTTTTCAGACCGGTCTTCAGGAAACCGTCAGTCATTATTACTACACCGGTATGCGGAACATATTCGTTGGCGTGCTTTGTGCCATCGGTGTCTTTTTGATGAATTATACGGGCTACAAACAAGTCGGGGACAGGCCGGGTGATCCAAGGGGCGTCTTTCACCTCTCGGGCGCTTTTGCCATCGGTGTGGCGTTGTTCCCAACCTCGCCAAACGATCCCACGACGTTGGAGCAGATCGTCGGCATCATGCATCTGACATTCGCGGCGGCGTTTTTTGGCACGCTGGCGTATGTCTCGCTGGTTTTGTTCACGCGGACCGATCCGGCCCAGACGTTGACGGCGCGCCGACGGAAAAGAATTCAAATCTACCGGATTTGCGGTTGGACGATCCTGACCGCCATTGCCCTGATCGTGCTGTTGGGCATTTTGCCCGATGGTTTGGTACAGGGCCTGCTGGGCATCGACAATCCTGTGTTTTATTTGGAATCCGTCGTGGTGATGGCGTTCGGATTCTCCTGGCTGACCAAGGGTAGGATGATACTGCTGGATCTGGAGTGATCCGTCAGCCGCGTCCCGCCACGAGCTTGGGCGATTGACAACCCCGATGATGCCGCTGCCGTGCGCGGGGGGGTGCTGCCCGCTTTCGGCCAGCCGGTGGAGGCCGATCCATGCGGCGCCATTTCTGGAATTGGCTTAGACGCCGATCTTTTGCCGTTTCACCTGGATGCCCTCGGCCTCCCGGTCCCAAGTGTCGGCGGTGACACCGGCATCCTTCAATAGGTGTTTTTGCACCTTTTGCGTCGGTGTCTTGGGCAGATCATCCATAATCCGGATATAGCGGGGCAGCATGAAATGGGCCATGCGCGGCTCGAGGAATTGGAACAATTCCAGAGGATCAATACTCTGGCCCGGCGCCGGGGTGACCACGATCATCACCTCGTCCTCGCTCAGATCGCTGGACACCGGGATGGCGGCGACTTCACGGATGGCGCCAAAGGCCGTGACCTCCGACTCCACCTCGAAGGACGAGATATTTTCGCCCCGCCGTCGAATGGCATCCTTGATCCGGTCGACGAAATAGAAATAGCCGTCCTCGTCATATTTGAAGCCGTCGCCGGTATGGAACCAGCCGTTGCGCCAGGCTTGCGCCGTGGCCTCCGGGTTTTTGTAATAGCCGTGGTTCATATCCCAGGGCCGGTCCGCGCGCAGGATCAACTCGCCCGCGACGCCGGGCGGTACCTGGCAATCGTTTTCGTCCACCACGCGGGCCTCGACCCCGGGCCGCACCTTGCCGCAGGTGCCCGGTTCGGGCGGGAAGGGATCGGAAATCATCGGCGAGGAGACTTCGGTCATATTGAATGTCGTGCGCATCTCTATGCCATAGCGCCGGCCGACGGCGGCGGTGTCCTCGTTCCAGGGCACGCAGGTCGCCTTGCGCAGGACGTGATCATTTTCGTTCTCGCTGGGCGGCAGCTTCAAGAGGAACGGTATCATGGCGCCCAGCAGGCAGGTCATGGTGATCCAGTTCTCCCGCGCGGTCTGCCAGAATTCACCGGTCTTGAAGTGGGTGTCCAGAAAGCAGGAGCCGCCATTGGCCAAGGTGACGACCATGAACACCGTGCCGCCTACATGGAACATGGGCAGGTTGATCAGGATGCGGTCATCGCCGGTGATATATTCATAAGGTTCCGGCCCCATGGCATAGCCCTGAATATAGGACGACAGCACTGCCTTCGACGGCCCGGTGGTGCCGGAGGTGAAGATTATGTACTGGGTATCCCAGGGTTCGACCACATCGGGCATCGCCGCCAGGCCCGTTTCGGGCAGCAGTGTGCTGGCCGGATGCGTGGTCTGCTTGGCCAGCGTTGCTTCGCCGTTGGTGACGATGACATCCGCCAGGGCGCCGCAATCGATCTCGTCCAGGCGCGGCGCCAGATCGGCGTGGCAGATCATCAATGTGGCGTCGGATAGTTGCACCACGTGTTGTAGCAGGTTGCCCTTGTAGGCGGTGTTAACGGGTACGTAGACGGCGCCAAGATAATTCAGGCCGAACCAGATCAACACGGATTCTCGGTTATTGGGCTGCCACGAGAGCACATGGTCGCCCTTTTTGACGCCTCTATCGGCCAGGCCCTTGGCGGCGCGGCGGGTCAATGCAAGGGTCTCGGCCCAGCTCCATTGTTCGCCGCCGTAAAACATGATCGCCGTGTCATCGGGCTTTTCCCGTGCCCAACGTTCCAGCTGATTGCCAAGCACGCAGGCATCCCGTGACGGCATGCGGGGATCATAAACCATGTGAGAACCTCAACTCCGGAACTAGTCTGACGCCATTCTGGCACAGGATTGGGGGGTGCGGTCAATTTCCATGGCGCAAAGCGCAATATTAGGTCCAAATATGGACTGAAATTAGGATGTTCTCGCGCGCAGGTTATGGGATGATTTCCATGTAAAAAATGGGGGGCGCCCAGGGTGCAAGAGACAACAGCTGGATGACTGTCGATATCAATATTGATCCATCGCTTGGGCTGAAACAGGCGATATTGATGGAATTGCTGGAAATCTGGCGTGGCCAGTGCAATGGCGAGGTGATGCCGCCCTGGCCGGATTTTGACGTTTTGCAAATTCCGGCGGCGATGCTGCCGCGTCTTTATTTGATCGATGGTCTGGAAAACAACCCGCCGCGGCCCCGTTGGCGTCTGTTGGGAACGCATACAACCGAAGTACTCGAACGTGACAACACGGGAAAGTATTTCGATGAAATTTATTCGCCCAAGGATACCCAGGATATGTCTGTGCCCGTGCTCTGGGTGCGGGAACAGAAGGCGCCGTTGCGCCTTGATGGCCAAACCCAATTCGCCGACAAGGATTGGATACATTACGAATGCATTTACCTGCCCTATGCCGGCGAGAGCGGCGATGTTGCCATGGTCCTTGGCGGCATTGTTTATGAGAACGGTCCCATCTAGCGCATGTCGCAGCAAATCTGATCGTGCTTCAGGCCGCCAATGTGCATCCGGGCAATGAAGTTTCCCGCGCCGGGTTGTTCATATGGGTCTTGATGATTTTGATGACGCGCTCGGGCAAGCCGGGCACAGGGCACTGCATGGCGAAGAGCGTCCCCAATTTATGGGAAAAATATCTATCGCAATAGCAGCCCTTCCCGCATGGATTTGCGCTCTGCCCGCCGCTACACTCACGCCCTGGCGGAGGGAGACTGTTTCATGAGTTTACGCGTTGGTGTCGATATTGGCGGCACGTTTACTGATTTCTGTGCCTTTGATGAGGACAGCGGCGCCCTGCATACGCTGAAGGTGCTGTCCACGCCTGAGAAGCCAGGCGCGGAAGTCCTGACCGGCATCCGCGAGATCGAACGGCGCCACGGCGTCACGGCGGGCGATATCACCTACTTCACCCACGGCACCACGGTGGGCGTGAACACGGTGATCCAGCGCAAGGGCATCAATCTGTGCCTTTTTACCACCGAGCATTTTGGCGATGTGCTGGAGGTCGCGCGTCTGAAGATGCCTGATCCTTATGATCTGTTTTCCCGCCGCCCGGTGCCTCTGGTGACCCGCGAGAAGGTCTTCCCCATTCCAGGCCGTATGCTGTTCGACGGCAGCGAGGACATGCCCCTGGATGAAGCCGCCGTGAAAGCCGCCATTGCCGGCGTGCGCGCGGTGGGTGGCGAGGGTATTGTCGTGGCGTTGCTGCACAGCTATCGCAACCCCGTGCACGAGCGTCGCGTGGTGGAGATCGTCAGGACGGAGGCGCCGGATCTGTTCGTGATTTCGTCATTCGAGGTCTGGCCCATCATCCGCGAATACGAGCGCACGGTGACGGCGGTGGTGGCCGGCTATGTACAGCCCAGGGTCAGCCACTATCTGGGCTCTTTGCAAGCGGCCCTTGGTGAAGCCGGCGTCGTGGCGGAAGCCATGATCACCAAATCCAACGGCGGCGTCATGACGGCCGAGGCGGGCAAGACCCAATGCGCCCAAATGCTGCTTTCGGGCACTGCCGCGGGCGTTATCGGCGCCTGTCAGGTGGCCCGCATGGCGGAGGTGGAAGATGCCCTCAGCCTTGATATCGGCGGCACCTCCGCCGATGTGGCCGTGGTCCGCGCGGGAGAGCCGCAATACGGCGTGGGCGAGATGATTGGTGAATTTCCCATCCATATCCCCACTGTTTCGGTCACCTCCATCGGCGAAGGCGGCGGCTCCATCGCCTGGATTGATCCCCATGGGGTGCTGAAGGTCGGCCCGGAAAGTGCCGGTTCCACCCCCGGTCCGGCTTGTTACGGCAACGGCGGTGATCGTCCCACCATTACCGATGCCTTTGTCGTTTGCGGTTTCCTGGGCGAGATGGGGCTGGGTTATGGCCATGTCACCATGCGCAGGGACCTGGCCCACACAGCCATTGCCGGCCTGGCCGAACCGTTGGCGATGAGCGTCGAGGATACGGCGGAAGCGATCATCAAGATCGCAGTTTCTGGCATGTATCTTGAAGTTTCCAAAATGGTTTCACGCTATGGCATCGACCCGCGCGAAATGTCCCTGGTGGCCTTTGGCGGCGCCGGGCCCATGCTGGCCTGTCATGTGGCGCGCGAGCTGAACATGCGCCGCATCGTGGTGCCCCTGACGCCGGGTGTGTTGAGTGCCTTTGGCGGCCTGATCGCCGATATCAAGAACGATTTTATCCAGACCGTCTATCTTGATTTGGAGGCGGGCACGGTGGCTAGGATCCGCGAAGGCTTCGCGGACCTGCGGCAAGCGGCCTTGAGCTGGTTGCGCGATGAACAAGGCTTCACCGGCGAGGCAACGTTGCTGTATTCCGCCGACATGCGCTATCGCGGCCAATCCTATGAAATTGATACCTTGGTGGATGGCAGTGGCGACGTAGAGGCAATGGCGGCGGCGTTTCACCGTGAACATGAACGCCTGTACGAACATGCGGACGTGGAGGCGCCGGTGCAGGTGATCAACCTGCGCCTGGTGGTCGTGGGCGAGCCGCCCAAGCCCAGCCTTGCGCGTCTTGAGGACGCCGCCGGCGATGCGGTGCCCGTCAATTCGGTCGCGGTCCATACGGGCGGCAAACAGCACGAGGCGGCTATCTATCGCCGTGGAGACCTCGGCGCCGGACATCGCTTCCAGGGTCCGGCTGTCGTGGCCCAGGACGATTGCACCACCTGTGTGCTTGATGGCTTTACCGTCACCGTTGATGGTTACGGCAATCTTATTCTTGAGACGGAGGATTGAGCGATGGCCGTCGATAGCATCACCCTGGAAATCTTGAAAAACCATTGCCGGGCCGCCGCCGAGAGCATGGCCTTTACCCTTTACCGTACGGCGCATTCCACCTTCGTCAAAGAGACCGAGGACTTCACCACCGGCCTGACCACGCCGGCGGGCGAGACCTTTGCCACGCCCACCGATCTGGGCGCAACCTGGTTTGTCGGCCTGAACTACAAGAACGTCATCGACCTGATCCCGCATTATGACGAGGGTGATATCTGCCTGACCAACGATCCCTATTCAGGCTTTGTTTCCACCCATTCTCCGGACATGCATATCTGGAAACCGGTGTTCCATCAGGGCGAGATCGTCTGTTTCGTGGTCGGCCATATCCACAACACCGATGTCGGCGGCGCGGTGCCGGCCAGTCTGTCGCGGACCCTCTCGGAAGTGCATCAGGAAGGCATTCGTATACCGCCCGCCAAGATATTGGAGAAGGGCGTGATCAATGACGATGTGCTCTCCATCATGCTGGCCAATGTGCGCATGCCGGAGCAGAACTGGGGCGATCTAAAAGCCCAAATTGCTGCCATGAACACGGGCGAGCGGCGGGTGCACGAGATGATCGCCAAATTCGGCGTCGAGACTTTCAAGGAAGGCACCGCTGATCTGCTGGATTATGCCGAGCGTCAGGCCCGCGCCATTCTGCGCGATTTGCCCGATGGTGAGTACGTCTTCAATGACTACATGGACGAGGACGTGGCCGAGGGCTACCCCTGCCGCATTGCCCTGAAGATGACCATTGATGGTGATGATCTGCTGTTTGACTTCACGGGCAGCGATCCGCAGATCGAAGGCTCGGTCAATATCCCCACGGGAGGCGAAGTGCGCCATGTGCTGATGATGATCGGCCTGGTCTACGTGCTCTATTCCCTGGACAAGCGTCTTTTCCTGAATGCCGGGATCGCCCGGATCTGCCGCTGTATCCTGCCCTCGGGCAGCATCGTCAATCCGGACTTTCCCGCCGCCGTCGGCCTGCGCACCCTTTCGGTGCAACGCCTGCAGGCGATTATCTTCGGCGCCTTTGTCCAGGCCGCGCCCGACCGCATGCCGGCCAGCCCGGCCAGCGGCGGGCCGATCATGAACGTCAACGCCATCGACAATCTGACGGGCCGCCGGGTGGTCGCCTCGATCGATCCCATCACGGGAGGTTCGGGCGGCATGCCCTGGGGCGACGGCACCGAGGGTTCGGGCGCCAATTCGGCTTTTCTGAAAAACACCCCGGTGGAGATCAACGAAGCGGAAGTGCCGATCCGCATCCTGCGCTATGGCCTGGCAGCGGATTCAGGCGGGCCCGGCAAGTTCCGGGGCGGCATGGCCACGGCCTTGCATTTTCGCGCCGGCGCGCCCAATACCCGCGTTACCGCCCGCAACCGTGACCGCACGCGCTTTACCTCATGGGGTGTGCTGGGGGGACGGTCCGGCGCCGCTTCGGTGTTCCTGCTTAATCCGGGTGCTCCAACCGAGGTCAACCTGGGCAACACCGATATCCTGAGCATCGATCCCGGCGACGAGATCCTGGTCATCAGCGGCGGCGCGGGCGGCTGGGGCGACCCGTTGACGCGGGATGCGGGCGCGGTCTTGTTGGATGTGCGGCGCGGCTTTGTCTCGACGGTGGCGGCGCGGCGGGATTATGGCGTGATCATCGCCGGCGGCGGATTGGACGAGGCGGCCACCGCCAAGCTCCGCGCGGCGCGCGCGGCGGAGGGCTATGACGGCTTTTTCGACTATGGCAGCGGCCGCATTGAATTCGAACACTTGTGGACCGAGGCGAATTACGCCGCCCTGACCGAGTTGCTACAGGAGCTGCCGGTGCATTGGCGTTTTTTCGTCAAACACCGGGTGTTCGAGGCCATGGAAGCGTTGGCGGAAAACGAGCGGAATGGTGATGGCGGGGAGGTTCGCGCCATCTTTGCCGATGTCATCACCCGCTATCCGCAACTAGGTTTGGTGGCCGGAAATTGACGTTGTAAATCAAGGTTTTAGAAAAAATATAGCGGGCAGCCCTAGCAAATTTCGCTGATTTTGCTATGCTGCGCCACCGGATCATCTTTTCATCATTACTGGGCTCGATGATCCGCTTGCCAATCCGCCGGTGTATGACTGGTGTTTGATAGGCCCGTGCATGTACCCCGACCGCGCCGCAAAGATGCCGCGGTCTTGAGCTGCGCTCATGGGTGAGCCCAAAAGTCTATAAACGAGATAATGTAGTATCCGCTACAGGGAGCTCTATTGTGTCTATGAATACGGCTGAGACTGCCGAAGACATTTCGAAAATCGCATTTGGTTTCATGGCGTCGAAGTCACTTTTTGCCGCCCTTCATGTCGACCTCTTTTCCCACCTTTCGAAAAACCCCAAGACCGAGCCGGAGTTGGCCAAAGCCGCCGGCATACCCGTCAACCGCATCACCACCCTGACCCGGGCCCTGCGTAGCCTGGGCCTGCTGGTGCGGGAGGACGGCAAGCTGGCCAACGCGCCGGCCTCCGAATTCTTTTTGGTCAAGGGCGCGAAGTACGATTTCGGCGATTATCTGCGTTATCAGATCGATGGCCAGATGTATCCGGTGCTGGATCAGCTGAACGATGCCATGGACGGCAACCTGGATCCCGAAGCGATCGAATCTTATGCCAACTGGATGTCCGACCCGGAACAGGCGCGGATCTATTCCAAGGCACAGCACGCGGGCTCTCTTGGCCCCGGCATGACCATCGCCGGGCTGGTTGATCTCGATGATGCCCGCACTCTGTTGGATGTGGGCGGCGGCACCGGCGCGATGACCATCAGCCTGTGCAAGGCCAACCCGGAACTGAACGCCACTATCGTGGATTTTCCCAATGTCTCGGAAATTGGTTGGGAGTATATCTCCGAGGCCGGCCTGGTGGACCGGGTGCGTTATATCCCGGCCAATGCCCTCGAATGTGAATGGCCAACAGAACGCTGCGCCGTACTGATGTCGTATCTCTTTTCCGGCGTGCCGGAGGATGCCATCCAGCCATTGATCGAGGACGCCTTCAAGACCCTGCGTCCCGGCGGCACCCTGATGGTGCATGACTTCATGGTCGATGCAGAAAAGGCGGAGCCGCAATTGGCGGCGCTGTGGCACTTGCAGCACATGGCGTTCACGCCCGAAGCCGCCTCCATGACGGCCGCGCGCATCGCCAAGGCGATGGAAGCGGCGGGCTTTGTCGACCCCACGGACGCCGAGGTTGTCCCTGGCATGACCCGCATCGTATACGCCCGCAAACCTGGTTGAGGAGCTTAGATAATCCGCTCCACGGGTACGTTGCGCACGTCCATTTCGTAGTCCAGGCCGGTGACCGGTGGCCGGGCGTAGTACCAGGTCAGGCCGGACGACGCCGCGCCCCGGCCGATGATCTCCGAGGCAAGAAACGGATGCAGATCATAGACACTGTAGACCTGCGTGGTGCCGGCATCGGCCCAGCTTAGATCCAAGGCCGCCATCCGCGCCTCCATGGTGTCCAGCACATGGCGGGCCTTGTCGGTCATGGCATCGGCAGAGGTCTCGCCCAGGCGCACGATGCGTTCGGCATAGTCGCCGGGACCTTCCGTGGCCTCGCCGGAACCGGCGATGACGAAACTTTTGACATCGTTGTTGTCCTCGACCTGGGGCACCGTATAGCAAAAGGCCTGGAAAACAGGCTCACTGGGTGCGTTCAGCTCGGGACAGACATTGGAGCGCGCCACGGGGTTCTCGTCATTCTTGAAAATGCCCCAACGCTCCAACGTGCCCACATAAACCCGGTTAAAGGCGATGAAACCCGCGTCATCGAACGGCGCCGGCGAGCGTAGTTCACAGGCGCAAAACGAGGTAAAGGGCCGGCCCATGGCGGTCAAATGCGCCTCGATGGCCTGAAAACCCTCGGCAATGGGGCGGGGCCTGGCAAAGCGTACCCGTTCGATGGCAAAGCCCGGAAGTGCCGCAACACCCGCCGAATATTGAAAGGGCCCGCGCACATAGCGATAACCGCCTGGTTCAAAATCCGCTGTTTCCATCATGGTCCGTAATCTCCCTGAAAATGTTGCTGGCACGCTACACCATCCTCCGGCGGGGCGACAAGCCGCCATGGGCTAGCAAAAATGGGCATTTCGGATTCGCGGAAGAATTCGAATGGATGTTAGAATAATGACCAGGAACGAATTTGTGGGTTTTGGGGAGGTGGTATCCGGTGCGAGTGATTTTGTTGCGAAGTGCCTTGGTCGGGGGGCGCCTATGAGCGCGCGCAGTATCAGAGGCAAGGTCGCCATCGCCGGCATTGGCGAGAGCACCTATTACAAACACGGGCAATCGCCGGATGCGGAATTGGTTCTGTTGCTGCAGGCTATTCTGCGGGCGGCGGAGGATGCGGGCATTGAGCCGCACGAGATCGACGGTTTCGCCTCCTATTCCAACGACCGCAATGATCCCTCCCGCATCGCGGCGGCGCTGGGCATCCCTGATCTGCGTTTCTCCAACATGCATTGGGGCGGCGGCGGCGGCGGTGTCGCGGCGGCGGTGGCCAATGGCGCGGCGGCGGTGGCCGAGGGCTATGCCGATTGCGTCGTGGTCTTCCGGGCCTTGGCGCAAGGGCAGTTCCGCCGTTTCGGCCAGGGCGCGCCGGACCCGACGGTTTCGGGCGATGCTGCCTATATGTCGCCCTATGGGGTGATGTCGCCGTCGCAAAAGTACGCCATGCGCGCCACCCGCTTCATGCATGACTACGGCGTTCACCGTGATGTGCTGAAGGCCATTGCCATGACCTCGTACCAACATGCGCAAAACAATCCCCGCGCCGTGATGCATGGCCGGCCCCTGGATGCGGAGACTTATGACGACAGCCGCTGGATTGTCGAGCCGGTGAACCGGCTGTTCGATTGCTGCCAGGAAAACGACGGCGCCGCCGCGCTGATTTTGGTCTCGGCGGAGCGGGCCAAGGACCTGAAGCAAAAACCGGTCTATCTATTGGGTGCCGCGCAAGGGTCGGATCATCGTTGCGGCGCGCCGGTAATGAACGCCTCCAATTTCCGCTCGTCATCCTTCGCCACCGTGGCGCCGCGCCTGTACCAGACGGCGGGCGTGACGGCGGCTGATATCGATGTGCTGCAAAGCTACGAGAACTTCACCACCGGTGTCATGATGGCCGTGGTCGAACACGGCTTTTGCGCGCCCGAGGAATGCAACGAGTTCTTCACTTTGGAGAATTTGGCGGCACCCGACGGCAAGATGCCGCTGAATACCTCCGGCGGTAATCTGGCGGAATGCTACATGCATGGCCTTGGCCTGCAATTGGAGGCGGTGCGTCAGTTGCGCGGCCAGTCCTGCAACCAGGTCGAAGGCGCCAAGCTGGCAATGAATATCGCCGGCCCCATGGTCACCCCGGTCAGTAGTCTGATCATGGGCTCAGAGGAGACGCTGTAATGAGTGAGACATATTTACCCGCCGGCATGCCGGCGCCCGTACCCTCAGCGGATGGCCTGGATGTACCCTATTGGGAGGGTACCAGGCGCGGCGAATTATGGGTGCAGCAATGCGGCAGCTGCGGCAACTGGCAATGGGGCCCGGAATGGCTGTGCCACAAATGCACTTCTTTCGAAATAAAATGGGTGCAGGTCGAAGGCAGCGGTGTGATCTATTCTTGGGAGCGGCCCTGGCATCCGGTGCACCCGGCCCTGAAGGGACGCGGCGCCTATACGGTGGTGCTGGTGGAACTGCCGCAGGCGGGCAATATCCGCATGATCGGCAATCTGCTGGGACCGGACGACCAAGAAGTGGTCATCGGCGGGGAGGTCGAGGCGGTGTTCGAAGCCCATGACGACGCCGACACGCCATATACCTTGGTGCAATGGAGACCGAAGACTTAACGTATATAAATGGGGAAATGGGGACCAATATGAGCGAGCAAGTACAAGTCGACGACGCCAATCAATGGCGTATGGAAACACCGGGTACGCCGGGCTGGCCGCGTACGGCGCATCCGGATGATCCTGATAAATATCTGATGGTTTCGGCGGATACGCATGCCAACGAGCCCGCCGATCTTTGGGCCACGCGGATCGAGGCCAAGTATAAGGACCGCATCCCTCATGTCCGCATAGATGAAAAGGGCGATCGGTGGAGCGTGGTGGAAGGCAACCGCCCGACTAAGATCCGCATCGCCGCCATGGCCGGTCAGGATCAGGAACGTAACGGTGCCGGCGCCACCATTCAGGGCCGCGCAGCTGATCACAAACGTGACGGCATCGATGCCGAGATCATTTTTCCCAACAAGGGCCTGGCCATGTGGGCCACCCCGGACCCGGAATTGGCCATGGCGCAATGCCGGATCTGGAATGATTGGGCCTGGGAATTCTATGGTCCCCACAACGACACCATGTCGCCCATGGCCTGCCTGGCGACCGGTGATCTGCCCGGTACCATGGCCGAGATCGAACGCACGGCAAAGATGGGTTTCCGCGGTCTGACCATGCCGTGCAAGCCGATTTATGGCAGCCACGACGTGGATGACCCGAACTATAACCTGCCCTTGTACGATCCCATGTGGGCCTTGATCGAGGAAACAGGTCTGCCGATCACCTTTCATATTTCCACTGGCCGGGATCCCCGCGCCTCGAAAGGCAACGGCGGCGCGGTAATCAACTACGTCTCCCATTCCTTGAGCCCGACCATCGAGCCCATGGCCAATCTCTGCGGCTCTGGTGTGTTGGAGCGCTTCCCAAAACTGCAATTCGCCCTGATCGAATGCGGTATCGGCTGGATACCCTGGGCGCTCGAAGCCATGGACGAGGCCTACCGCAAGCATCATTTCTGGGTGCGCCCGAAGCTACAGGGCCTGCCCAGCGACTATTTCAAGGCCCATGGCGCGGCGGCCTTTCAGGAAGATCCGGTGGGGCTAGCATTGGTTGAAAAATTCGGCTTGGAGAAAAACTGCCTTTGGGCCAACGACTATCCACACCACGAAGGCACCTGGCCCCATTCCGCCGAAGCCATTGAGCGTACCATGTCGGGTATCTCCGATGGCACCCGGGCCAAGATCCTGGGCCTGAACGCCAACAAAATGTTCAACTTCAACCTACCGGAGGCACCGAATAAGGCGGTGAATTAGCGGGCTGCCTTGAATTTTACGGAAATATGTCATATATGATATAAAATGAGTTGGACTGTAGAAACTTTAGGCGTTGTTGTTGATCGGGAGTTAGAGGCGCTACCTCTTGATCAACGGGCCAAGTTTTTACGAATAGCCGAACTGATCGAGGCCAATGGTCTTGACCGTGTTCGCGAGCCCTATGTGAAACATCTCGACGGCCCTTTATGGGAAATACGCTTGAGGGGCAGGGACGGAATTTCGCGGGCAATTTATGTCACTGCATCTGGCCGCCGGGTCGTTGTGGTACGGGTCTTTGTTAAGAAAACCCAAAAAACGCCGCGCCGAGAATTAAGACTTGCTTTTGAACGGGCGAAGGAGGTGCGATGACCAGTATCAGGAAACTGAGCACGAAATGGAAAAAGGACCCTGCCTTTCAAGCAGAGTACGATGCCCTGGAGGAGGAGTTCGCCCTGGCTTCGGCGTTGATTGAGGCGCGAAGGCATGCGGATCTGACCCAGGAACAACTGGCCGAGCGGATGAAAACGTCCCAGGCATCCATCGCCAGGTTGGAAGGTGTTAAGGGGAACCCATCCCTGAATACTCTGCGCCGGTACGCCGAAGCTACGGGTACACGGCTGAAAATTACCTTCGAGGCAGAGGCCGCAAAATAATGGTCAATCCAGCCGGGTAAAATCGGGAGAGCGACATGGCTGCCTTTCTTGGCACCAAAAAGGCCCGCAAGCTACCGGACGTCGGGGCCCGGAACGGCTGGTATGAAACCCTGCCCGCCCCAGCGGAGGCGCTGCGCATTCAGGGCGAGGTGCGCCATGACTGGGCGGTGATTGGCGCCGGCACCTGTGGGCTGGCGGTAGCCCGGCGCCTGGCGGAGCTGCACCCCGATGCCTCCATCGCGGTGATCGAGGCGGGCCGTGTCGGCCATGGCACCTCGGGCCGCAACGCCGGTTTCATGCTCTCCCACCATGGTGTTGGGCGGATCGATGATCTGGAAATCGGGCGCCGCAGTATCCGTCTGTTCACCCTAGGCCACCGCTATCTGCGCGATATTGTGGAGCAGCACCAGATCCGCTGTGACTGGAGCGATTGGGGGCAGATCTATGTCTCGGCCACACCGCAGGGTGCGGCCCATCTGGATGTTGTGGGCAAGGGGCTCGAGAGCCTGGAGGTGCCGATCCGGCGCCTGGGCCAGGACGAGATGGAAGCGGTGATCGGCAGCCGCTTTTATGACCGCGGTGTTCGTCTGGCCGGTTCCGCCCTGGTGCAGCCGGCGGCGATGATGCGCGGCCTTGGCGCCACCTTGCCCCCCAACGTCACCCTGTATGAGGACAGCCCGGTCACCGAACTGCGCGCCGTGGCGGGCTTTCGCCTGCGCTGTCCCGAGGGCGAGGTCGCGGCAGGTAAACTCATCCTGGCCAATCATGTCTTTGCCGAGGAGATCGGGTTCGCCCGCCACCGGACCGTGCCCATAGCCACCTTCGCCTCCCTGACCCGGCCATTGGGCGAGGCGGAAAAGGCCCATCTTGGGGCGGAAAAACAGTTCGGCCTGTTGCCCGCTTCGCCCAACGGCAGCACCGTGCGCCTGACCCTCGATGGCCGTATCCTGATGCGCAACACCATGTCCTATGCCCGCGAGAAGCGCTTCGACGCGGATTTTATGGTGCAGGTCGAAGGCCATCATCGCCATAGCCTGCGGCAACGCTGGCCGGGTTTGGGCGAGGTCGAATTCATCTCCACCTGGGGCGGTGTCATGAGCTTCACCCGCAACGAAGGCGGCATCTTCGGCGAGATTGGGGACGGTCTTTATGCGGTGATGAGCCCGGATGCCGGCCCCATGACGCGGGGGGCCGCCGCCGGCAAGCTGCTGGCCGAGCAGATCGCGGGTATCGACAGCGAGGAGCTGCGTATCATGCAGTCGATCCCCAAGGCGGCCCTGCTGCCGCCCGATCCAATTCTACGCTTCATCTCGGAGCGGCGGATCAAGAAATTCGAGGCGGCAGAAGCAGCGGAGCGCTGAACGGGTAGGGGCCTAACCCCCACCCAGAAAATGATCCCAGATCTTGGGCAGCTCCACCGCCCTGGAAGTGGGTTTGACGTAGACGCTGTGCATGCCCATCAGGCGGTTGCGGCCCGGTTCGCCGCAGACGATCAGGTGTAGAATGTCCGGGCTGGGCAACAGGCGCACCAGCTCATCCGGGCCGACCAGGAAGTCTTCAGGGAACATGCCCTTTTCGACCTTTTCCTCGATCGTGAACGCTTGCGCGAAGCTATAGCGGGTATGCCATTCCAACTCCCGCCGGGTCACCGTGGCGTGTTCGTAGAGGTACTGCCGCACATCTTGTTTGGAATAGCCCTCGTCGGCCAGGGATTGCGCGATGGGCGGGGTTATCAACAGCGTGACCATATGGCGGAAACCGTCCGGTCCCCGCTCGGGCAGGCAATGCAGGATGGTTTTCTTGTACAACTCGCGACAGAGCAGCTCCAAGGTGACCTGGGCGCCGCTTTTTTCCGAGCGACTATGCGGTGCCGGCGGATAGCCCCAGATCATCGAGCCGCCGGCGGTGACGACGGATTGGTCCGCATCAAAGCCATGCTCCACATGAAATGGCTGCCAGGGGCTGGCGGCCTCGTTCTCGGCCAATGCGAACGGCAGCTGATAGCCAAAGGTGCCGAGATAATTCCGCCCCGGGCGATAGCCGGCGATGTTGCGCACGATCAGACCCAGGGCCCGGCCAAGAGCAGGATTCGGCCCGCGCGAGATCAACTGCCCGCGGCTTTCGATGCCCAGCTGTTCCACGATGGGGCCGTTGATCAACAGAAAGGGCACCAGGGTACCCGTGGTGCCGATATTGCCCAGATTATAGTGCTCATCGCCAATGGCCTGTACGGCGGCGATCAGGATCGGCATATGTTCGGGCCGGCAGCCGGCCATGATGCCGTTGGCAGCGATGTTACGCGGTGTCGCGGCGAGGTTGGCCTGGGGCAATACGGCGATGACTTCGTCGGGGTCGCGGTCGGTGAAGCGCAGGAAGGCGGCAACCCTTGCCGCGGTCGGCGGGATGATGGCCAGGCCGTCGCTCCATTCCTCTGCCGCGAAATGCGCGTTGACCCCTTCCAGGCTGCCTTCGAACACCGTGGCGTCGGGCGCCGCACCGGTGTGCTCGGTTTGCGCCGCGCCATTCACCGTGCTGGTCAGCCCGGCGACGATCTGTTCGAACAACGATGTACGAATGGTCTCCTTGATGTCGTTGGGGTTTTGAATGCCGATGGCGACGGGGTATTCCGCCACCGCCAGATCGGCCAAGCCGTCCGCCTTGGCGGCCAGACGCGCTGCCTCGGAGAAGCCGGTAATGGTGATGGCAACCCCTGGGATATTCTCTCGTTCCGCGTTAACTACCGACCGCACCACGGCGGGCGTGCAGGTGCCTCAGCCGCCGTTCCCGGCGATCACGGCGTCGCAGCCTTTTTCCTTGGCCAAGGCCAGCATCTGGGCATCGATATCGCGCTGATGCTCCGCCGTGCCCCGAATTGTCGAATAGGGGAATTCCGTAAAGGGCACGATTTTGATGCCCTCGTAGCGCTCCGCCAACAGCTCGCGAATAATCGGAAACGTGAAGTCACCCTTGAAATCGCCGTTCCACATTTCGCCGATGGTCATGCCATCCAGGCTCTCCGGGCGCGGCGCGGCGCCGCGCGCGGCTATGGTTTCGCCGCCCAGCGGGGAAATTACCGCGATTTTTTCGTCCGACATGCCAATACTCCCAACCGATGCAACAAGGGGCCAGTCTGGCACGATGTCGCGCTGGGGCTATTGATCCTTATCAAGGCTTGGAATCAGAGGCGGGTCCGGGCAGGACGCGCAGGCGGCAGCAGCCGGGTTGGCCCGGCTTCCAGGTTTCCCCGGCGAAGGTAAAACCGGCCGCCTCGAACAGGCCGCCGTCGATGGCGCCGGCGAATTTGCACAATTGTTGCATGTCGTGATCGGACTTATTCATCTCGGTCCAACCATCCTTCAGGGGGCAGCGCTCGAAATAGATCTGCAATTCCTCGTCATCGCATTGTACCACTTCCGGCACGAACAATTCACCGATGCCCGGAATACCGCCCAGGAAGGCCTCTTTCAGGCCATTTAGATCATTGGGTGCGAATTTGGCAAAGTTGGGGCCCATGTCCTGGCCCAGGCGGCGGGTGGCTTCCTGGCCGATCTCCTGCGCTTTCTCTTCGCCCAGATGTTCGCGCATGACGTCGAACATGTGGGCATAGGCGACGGCGCGCATCTTCAGGGCAGCGCGCAGGGCCGACATGGGGATCATTGTCTCGTCATTCATGATGCAGTCCCTGGTGTGAAAATATTCAGTCCATCGTCATGGGCCACCGTGCCTTGTGCGCCCATATAGTCGTTGGTGACCATATCCGCCAGCAGGTCTGGGTCTTCCGCCGTGTTGGCGATGCAGCGGCTACCGTCCTCCAGAATGGCCATGACAATGGCATAAGAGGGTCCCGCGCGGTCATGCATGACGGTATAGGTTTCGATCCGGCCGGCGCCATTGGCGGCTTCGACCGAGGTTCGACCCTTGTCGGCGTTCAAGGCCGCCTGATAGAGGCTGGGGTCTTTCGGTGCGAACGGTTTGTCAGGCACAGCCGTGCTGTAAATGCCCACCGCCTCCTTGGTGACATAGTTGCCGCACGAGGTAACCAAGCCTTTCATGCCCGGCTTGGCACGCACCCGGTTCATCATCTCGGCGATTGAATGGGTGACGTAGTTGTTTCCAGGCCCGCCAAAATACGGCAGGCCGCCGGTAATGGTCAGGCCGCGCGGATCATCCAGGGCCAGACCCAGTTCCTGACAGGCCAGCTGCACGGCGGAGGGGAAGCAGCTGTAGATATCGAAGGCGCCGATATCATCCAGACCGCAGTCCGCCATGGCCAAGGCTTCAACGCCGGCCACCCGCATGGCGGGGGAGGAATGGAAATCCTTGCGGTCGGAAATGAACCAATGATCATAGGTGTCCGAGCAGCCGTGCAGATAAACCCATTTATCTTGCGCGATGCCCAGGGCCTTCGCTTTGGCGACCGAGGTTAGGATCAGGGCGGCGGACTGATCGATGAAGGCATTGGCGTTCATCAACTTGGTATAGGGAAAGCCGATATAGGGATTGTCGGGGCCGACGCTGGCGATCTGTTTGGCGGAGAAGCCGTCGCGGCGGTCGGCCAGGGGATTGGCGGCCGCCACGGCGGCGAAGCGGGCGAACAGCTCGCCTAACTTGGCGCCATGTTCGGCGACCGTGCGGCCCTTGTGATGGCGCAGGGCGTTTTCAAACAAGGGATAGGCGAAGATGGCGCCGGCCATGCGGTGGCGGTCCTCCACATCGTTCCAGCCGCGTGTTTCCACGCCCCACATTTCCGGTTGGCCGCCCGGGTCTTCGTTCCAATCCAGTTCCAGTCCGCCGCGTTGGGCCGCTTTTTGCGTCGAAAGCGCCTCGCCGCCCGCGATCAGGGCGGTGCCCAGCTGGCCCTGGGTGATCATTTCGAACATCCGGTTGATGGACCATTGCACCATGTTGCCGCCCGGAAAGGTGTAAATCTGGCGCCGTGCATCGGCGGCGCCCAGGCGCTGGGCCAGGGTTCTTGGCGGATTGGTCGATTGCCCGAAGGGGGAGGCGAAGCGCCACGAGGTATCGGAGAAGGAGCGGATCACCAGCACCGTGTCCAATGCCTTGAGCAGCGCATCGCCGGCACCGGCGTCAACGGCGGCCTGGCGCGCCGCCGCTTCCGTCAGGTCCATGGGCGAAAGAGCCTTGGCGGGATCGTCTTCACGCTGGGTGATCTGGCTGCAACCAACCAGGATGGGAATTCTACTCTCGTCCATAACCTGTCCTCTAAGTCTTACAATAAGTCTTACAAATTCAGCGGATATGAGCGTCCGCGATGGCTTTGATGCCGTCGATACCGCTGCCGTCCAGAACCGTGACGACCCGGGCAATGCCCAGATCGGCCAGCAGCTTCAGGGAGTCCGCCCCGCCTCTGGGCCCCCACATGGTGGTCAGCTCGATCTCGTCATAATTGCGCCCCTCAGCCGCACACGCCGCGCGCAGATCCGCCAGCATGCCGGGCAACTCGTCAGGCTTGGCACCGGGGATGAACCAGCCGTCACCGTATTTGGCGATACGCTGGTATATCTTGCCGGCCCGCCCGCCCATGATGATGGGGACGCCTGGCTTTTGTACCGGCAGAGGGTAACTTTTGAAGCCGTGCCAGGACAGAAAATCGCTTTCATGTTCGACCACATCGCCCGACCAGACCTTTTTCATGGCCACCATATAGTCATCAAAGCGGGCGCCGCGCCGCTCGAATGGCACGCCCATGGCGGTGAATTCCTCCCGCAACCAGCCAATGCCCGCGCCCAGCATGAAGCGCCCACCCGAGATGAAATCCAGGCTGGCGGCCTGTTTTGCCAGTAGCAAGGCGTTGGTCTGGGAAACAATGTTGACGCCCGTCGCCAGACGAATGCTCTTGGTATGGGCCGCGATGGCGGTCAGCGCGATAAGCGGATCAACGAAAGGGGTTTCCGGTGCCCCGCCCATTTTGCCGGATTTGTGGTAGGGGTATTTGGATTGGTAATCCACGGGCACGATGACGTGCTCGAACGTCCAGACGCTTTCAAAACCGGCTTCTTCCGCCGTCTGGGCCATGGTGATCATCTGTTCGGGCGCAGCGATGCCGATGTTGATGGGAACCAGTCCGAATTTCATGATTATTCCAATCTATCAATGCGTTTGCGCCAAAATAACAGGCCCGGTGTAGCCTGCATAGCGGTTGCATTCCCGTGCCATGAGGTCGATTAATGAGTTTATAAGAAAACACATGTTAACTTACATTCGCAGTACGACATTGGGCATATTTGTTCAGTTTACGAGTGGTTGTTGAGCATGTATCGTCGCGCCAAGACGCTGTTTGCCAACGTCGTCGGAACGATTCCGGCTCCTGTGGGGTGTTATGGAGCTTAGCAGAGAAGAACAACGCCGACGTGACTTTGCCGATCTGATTTCCGGCTGGTTCTGGGAGTTCGATGCGGCCGGCCGCTTTACGTTTCTCACCGATCGCTATTATCAGATCACCGGTGATGCCCCGGGCTCGCTCATCGGCAAGAGCATCGCGGCATCGGGCTTCAGAGTTGAAGATCCGGTGGATAAGGCGACCTTTGAACAGGCCTGCCGCAAGCATCTGCCGTTTAATGAATTGGTTTCCCTGCGCGCTCTGTCCGATGGCAGGCGGTACTGGATACGGTCCAGCGGTATCCCGGTCTTTGACGATGATGGTGAATACCGTGGGCAACGTGGCACAAGCACGGATGTAACGGCGTTGATGGAAGCCGAGCAAATGCTGCGGCAAAGCGTGGCGCGGTTAAACGATTTCGCCGAGGCCAGCGCGGATTTCTTTTGGGAGACGAATGCCGACCTGCGCTACGTTTATCTTTCGCCCGTTGCCGAACAAAGCATTGGCCTGGATCTGGACGCATTTCTGGGACGAACCCCCCGGGAGGTCATCGGTGCTGAATTCGACGTCCAGGATAGCCTAAAATTCGTGGACCAATGCATGCAGGCGCGGCAGCCTTTCCGGAATGTCGAATTTTGGCGGCCCCGCGCGCCGGACGGCGGCAAGGTCTGGCTCCGGACCTCCGGTACGCCTTACCAGGACGCGGATGGCAGTTTTGCTGGTTTTCGCGGTTCGTCAACCGTCATCACCGAAAACAGGCGGGCCGAAGAAGCCTCCCGTGAGAGCGAACGGCAATTCCGCCTTCTGGCCTCGAACATCGCCGGCGGCCTACTCTATATGGATCCCGATGGGCGCTACCGCTTCGTCAACAAGGTCTATGCCAACTGGTTCGGCCTTGGGCCCGAAGATTTTGTTGGCCGGACGGCCAAGGATGTATTGGGTCATGAGATCGAGGCGCAGGTTCAGGCGCATTTTGCCGCCGCCCTTGATGGCAAGACGGTAACCTACGAGGCGACCCGTGAAACCATTGAATTGGGCCCCAGGGACGTTCAGGTCACCAATGTGCCTTCCGTCGCGGCCGACGGCAGCGTGGAAGGCGTCTTTGCCCTGGTCACCGATGTCACGGATCTGAAGGTCCGCGAACGCGCCTTGAAAAAGAGCGAGCAAAACCTGGCGGCGGCGCAGCGAGTTGGTCAAATCGGCCATTGGCGCGTCACGCCGGGGACCGATCAGGCCGACTGGTCGGTGGAAATGTATCGAATTTGGGGCCTGGAGACGACCGGTTCGCCGGCCAGCCTTGATCGTGTCCTGCAGACAATTCATCCCGATGACCGCCAGGCTGTATTGGACGCCCGGGAAACCGCCGCCGCCGAGAGAAGGCCCTATGGCATTGATTTCCGAATTGTCAGGCCGAGCGGCGAGATCCGGCATATCCGCAATGAAGGAAGACCGGAATATGATGCGGAAGGCCGGTTTGAATCATTTTTTGGGGTTTCCCAGGACATCACGAACCAAAAACTTCGAGAAACGGCGCTGGCGGAAAATTTGGCGCTGCTTCATACGATACTCGATACGGTACCGGCCAACATTGTGGTTCGTGACAATGATGACCGGATCACCTTCCTGAACAGGCTGGCATCGGACTATTATGGAGAACCGATCAAGGAGCTGCTGGGAAGAAAGACGGAAGATGTGTATGGAGGAAAACTTCCGCCGGTGTTCGCGGATTTTCTTGAGCGCAGTCGGACATCGGGAAAATTGGTGTCTGAACCAAACTATAGCTCTGCCAAACTTCCCGGCAGAATTCTGTGGATGCTTGGAGCAGCCATCACCGGGGAGAATGGCGATGTCTTGGGTAGTCTATCGGTTCACTTCGATGTGACGGAGCGAAGACGCGCCGAAGAGGCGATGCATGAAAGTGAGCGGAATTTCCGTGCCATTGCCGAGGGCTCGCCCGTTCCTCTGCTGATTACCCGCCACGACGACGGCACGGTCCTTTATGCCAACCCCAAGGTCGGGCCGGTGCTCGGCCTTGCCACCGAAGAGTTGATCGGAAAGCCAATCGGTCCCTTGTTCTGGCAGCCTGGCGACAGAGATGCCCGCGCCGCACGGTTGCGGCGGGAAGGGCTGATCAGCGGTGAAGCGCTGGAGATGGTGCGCGGCGACGGCACGCGGATTTCAACCATTCACGCCCTGCAACCAATCAGCTATGCCGGCGAGGACGCGATCCTGGGCAGCTTTCAGGACGTAACGGAGCGCCTGCGCCTGGAGGAGCAGTTGCGGCAGGCACAAAAGATGGAAGCGGTCGGCCAGCTTACCGGCGGCGTAGCCCACGATTTCAATAATTTGCTGGCGGTCATCATGGGTAACATGGAACTGCTGCTTGAACAGGCCGAGCCGGAGGGCAAAGCCTCCCAATTCGCCATGCGCGCGCTCGCGGCCACCCAGCGCGGCGCCGACCTGACCCATCGGCTATTGGCATTCTCCCGCCGGCAACCCCTGCAGCCGATCGCGGTTGATGTCAACGAGCTGATTGGCGGCATGCACGATTTGCTGGTTCGCACCTTGGGCGAGGACATCGGCATCGAATTGGTGGGCGGTGCCGGGTTGTGGCGGTGCGAGGTCGATCCGGGGCAATTGGAAAATACCGTTCTCAACCTATCGATCAATGCCCGTGATGCCATGCCGGGCGGTGGCCTGTTAACGATCGAGACCTCGAACGTCCGTCTCGACGAAAATTATGCCAGCTCGCAGGAAGACGTGGCGCCCGGCCAGTACGTCCTGTTGTCGATCAGCGACACCGGAACGGGCATGGAAAAAGATGTTATCGAGCAAGCGTTCGACCCCTTTTTCACCACCAAGGAAGTGGGCAAGGGCAGCGGTCTTGGGCTTAGCATGATCTATGGTTTCGTCAAGCAGTCGGGTGGCCACGCGCGTATCTACAGCGAGTCGGGCGAAGGCACGACAATGAAGATCTATCTGCCGCGCGCCACAGTCTTGGCGGACGCGGAGATGGATGGCGTTGTCCAATCCGGCGCCGATCCGGCGGCGCGGGGCGAGTTGATCGTGGTTGTCGAGGACGATGCCGATGTCCGGGCGGTGACGGTCGGGTGTTTGCTCGAGTTGGGCTATAATGTTGTTGAAGCGGCCACGGCGGTGGAAGGATTGGCGCAGCTGGAGCGGAACAAAGGGGCCAATTTGTTGATCGCCGATATTGTCCTGCCAGGCGGCATGGGCGGACGGGACCTGGCCGAAAAGGCCTGCGCATTGCAACCGGATCTACAGGTTTTATACATTTCCGGCTATGCCGAAAACGCCCTTTCCCATCATGGCCGGCTGGATGATGGCGTGCAGTTGTTGGTGAAGCCGTTTCGCCTGGCGGACCTTGGGGCCAAGGTCCGCCAGATCCTGGATGACGCGAAGGATTAATCAGCGCAGGGCGGTTTCAGGCGCTTCCAGGAAAGCCACCAGATCATTGATGAAATAGGTTGCCTCGGCACCGTCAATGTAACGATGATCAAAGCTAAGCGAGAGTGCCAGCATGGGCCCCGCTTCCAGTACGCCGGCACGTATTCTGGGCCGGGCCACGATACGGGAAACCCACAGAATTGCCGTTTGCGGCGGGTTGATGATGGGGCGGGTGGAAATAATGGTCGCCTGCTCCAGGCCGCCGGTGCTGGATAGGGTAAAGCTTCCACCCTGCAAATCATTGGTTTGCAGATCGCCCGCGCGGGCCCGTGCCGCCATGGCATCGATAGCCGTCGCGGCGGCCTCTGGTGAACTCTTATCCAGGCCGCGAAAAACCGGTACCACCAAGCCGTCCTTGGCCGCCATGGCGATACCTAGGTCGACGCCGTCATGGGGCAGCAAGGCGCCATCGGCTTGATCAATGGTAGCGTTGAAACGCGTGTGGCGGCACAGCGCCGCGCATAGGCATTTGGCGATCAGGGGCAGGGGAGAGATGCCATGCTGCGCCATGGCCTGGGCCAGGCCGTCGCCCATGGCTTCGAACGATGTCGTGGTCGTGGCCGCCGTATTTAGCGAGGCCGTCAAATGCCGCGCCGCCACGGCACGGGCGCCGGTCAAGGGCAGGCGCCGGGGCATGCTCGAGGCCTCAGCCGCGGGGGCCTCGGCGGTCATGGTGGACGCAGCGGCCTCGACATCGGCGGGCAGAATTCGGCCATCCTGGCCGCTGCCCAGCAGGGCGGTCAGATCAACGCCGCGTTCCTTGGCCAGCCGCCGCACGGCGGGGGCGGCGACAACGATATCCTTTGCGGCTCTCGCCGAGGTTCGACCCGCCGGTTTCTGCGGCGGTGCCAATGCGGTTGCCGTTGCAGGTGCATCCATCGTCCCTTGGGCGCTGTCTTCGGAGGCAATTTCTACCAGCACCGTGCCGACCTCGATAACGTCACCGACGTCGCCATGGATCGCCGTGATAACGCCGGTGCGGGGACTGGGCAGCTCGACAGTGATCTTGTCGGTATTGATAACCGCGATCTCGTCGCCTTCCTTGACCCGGTCGCCGGGCGCCACGCGCCATTCCAACAATTCAGCTTCGTGAATACCCTCGCCCACATCCGGCAGCTTAAATTCGAACATCAGAAGTCAAACTCCATGGCGCGACGGATGGCGGCGGCGATGCGGGCCTTGTTGGGGCGGTAATATTCGTCTCCACCCGAGAAGCCATAGGGCAGGTCGGGCGCCGCCACCCGGCCAATGGGGCAGTGCAGATAACCAAAGGCCCGTTCCTGCACGGTCGCCGCCAGCTCGGCGCCAAAGCCAAGGGATAACGGTGCCTCGTGCACCACCACCAGGCGGCCCGTGCGTTGCACCGAGGCGGTGATGGCATCAACGTCAAAGGGCATCAGGCTGCGCAGGTCAATGACTTCGATGTCATAGCCCGGATTTTCCGCCATCTGCTCGGCCACGGCCAAGACATCGTGGCACATGGGGCCATAGCTCAAGGCGGTCAGGTCATTGCCGGGACGCACGATGGCGGCTTCACCGATGCCAATGGCCTCGCCGTCGTCGTTCACCTCGCCGCGCAAGGTGCGGTATAGCGGCACCGGCTCCAACACCAAGGTGGGGTCCGGGTCGCGGATCGCGGCCAGCAACAGGCCATAGGCGTCCTGGGGCGTCGATGGCACGACGATCTTCATGCCGCCGCCGTGGCAATAATAGGCTTCGGGGCTTTGTGAATGCCAAAACCCGCCATTGATGCCGCCAAAGGACGGCGCCCGGATAACCATGGGCACGCTGTATTGCCCGCCCGTCATCCAGCGGTATTTCGTCGCCCCGAACATCAGCTGTTCAAAGGCGTCGTGGATAAAGCCCGAGAACTGAATTTCCGCGATCGGCCGCAGGCCGTACAGCGCCATGCCCACCGCATGGGCGGCGATGCCCTTTTCATCCAGGGGCGTATCGATTACCCGGTCTGGTCCAAAGCGTTGTTGCAACCCTTGTGTGGTACGGAAGATGCCGCCCGCTGTGCCGACATCCTCGCCCAGGATCACCACGTCGCTGTCCCGCGCCATCTCGTGCGCCATGGCCGCGCCTAGAGCCTCCAGCACGGTCATCTGGGTCATGCCCCAGTCTCCAGTTCAGTCTCCAACTCGGCCAACAGGCGCTCCCGCTGTTCGCGCAGCTGCCAGGTCGGTTCCGCGAAAACATCGTCGAACATGGCGGCCGGTTCACTGGGCGCCATGGCCTCGGCGGCGGTCACCGCCTCCCGCACTTCGTCCTCGCAGCGCTGTTGCATTTGCGCCTCCGCCCGCTCGTCCCAATAGCCGCATGCTTGCAGATACTTGCGCATGCGGGGCAGGGGGTCCCAACGCTCCCAGGCGGCGACCTCTTCTGGTTGGCGATACAGGTCAGGATTGTCCGACGAAGTATGAAAGCCCAGGCGATAGGTCACCGCCTCGATCAAGGTCGCGCCCTGTTCATCGGTGCAGGCCAGGGCTTCCTTGGTCGCGGCAAAGACCGCCAGGGGATCGTTGCCATCGACGCGCAGATTGCGGACCTTATAGGCGTCGCCCTTTTCGGCGAAGCTGTCGGCGGCGGTCTGCCGGTCGGTCGGGGTGGAGACGGCCCAGCCGTTGTTCTGGCAAAAGAAGACAATAGGGGGACGATGAATGCCGGCAAAGTTCATGGCGCTGTGAAATTCCCCGCGCGAGGTGGCGCCGTCACCAAAATAGACGATGAAGCGGGTTTTATCGCCCTTCAACTTGGCTGCCCAGGCCGCCCCGGCGGCATGCGGCAGGTAGGCCCCGACCTGGGTCATGCAGGGAATGATATTCAGGGCCCGGTCGCCCAACAGCAGGGGCAGGCGCCGGCCCTTCAGTGGTTCGCCGGCACGGCCGAAAAACTGCGCAAACAGGCTTTGCAGGCTGGCGCCGCGCAACAGCATGGCGCCGGGCTCCCGGTCGGCGAGGAAAATCCAGTCCGCCGCGTCCATGGCAAGGGCCGAGGCGACGTGGGCGGCCTCCTGCCCCCGGGACGGTATCCAGAATTCAAGCCGGCCCGAGCGTTGCAGTTGCCAGCCTTTCTCGTCGATCACCCGGACCAGGGCCATGGTCTCGTACATGGTGCGCAACTGCGCCTGGCTAAGATCCGGTTCTGCCAGGTTGCCATTGGGCACGCCATCGGCATCAAGCACCTGGGCAATGGCCAGGTCGGCGGCCCGCTCCAACAACGGCGCCACCACTGGGCGGGGCTGGCCCAGGAAGACCGTCGGCGCGGATGGAGTGGACGGCCCGTTCACCATGACCTCGGATCCTGTTTGTTTGACCAAATATGACGGCCAAGTGAAACGGCGCGGCCTATCCCGGTCAAGGGCGGCGTGGCAATGTGCGCTGTTTTAGCGCAGGTCGTAGTGCACCGCACCGAGGATCATATTCACGGTCTTACCGTCGCTGGACAGAGGAAAAAGCACGCTTTCAAAGCACATCCAATCCTTGCCGGCAAAGCCGGAAGTACCGGTCCAATGCAGCGGCTTCATGTTTTCTATGACCCATTTGAACGGCGCGCTGAGCGTGCTCAGGTCGTTGCTCGGATACAATTCATCGAAAAATTTCCCGGTGGAATCCCGGGCCACGGCGGCGGTGAGATGGGTGCCGATCAGGCGCCATCTGAGGCGCAATTCCGCTTCGTGGTAGACATCGACCAATTCCAGATGCGGCAACAAACGAGGCGGCAGATTGAGCGGATCAATGTCGCCATGGGACGGCATTTGCCGCGCCCCCCGTAAAGACTGCCAATAGTCAGCGGTTTCGGTCAGCCGCTCGCTCTGAAAATCTAAGTCTGGATTGAAATCGCCCTGAACTTCCATCCGGATCCTCAATACTAGTCCACCAGAACCTATCCTAAATATTAGGACTTAATATTGTATGATCCCTATTGATCAAATTGTGGTGATCGCTTCTCAAGTATCGCGGCCATGCCTTCTTGGAAATTGTCGGACTGAATGGTGAGGACCTGGTTGCGGTCTTCCATGGCGATGGCATGTTCCAGACCCGGCGCATCGATACCCATGTTCATCCCCTCCTTGGTCAAGCGTAGGCCCAGGTGGGAGGTGGCGGTCATCTCGTCAAGATACGAACGCGCGGCAATCTCCATGTCGTCATCCGGCACCACTTCCGAGACAAGGTTGGTGCGCAGGGCGCGCTCGGCATCGATAAAGCGGCCGGTCAGCATCAATTCGGAAGAAATGGAAACGCCCACGATGCGCGGCAGAAGATAGCTCAGGCCCAGATCGCACGAGGTCAGGCCCAGATTAATGAAGGCGCAGTTCATCCGCGCGCTCTCGCCGGCGATGCGGATATCGGCGGCCAGCGCCAGGGCGAAACCGCCGCCCGTGGCGATGCCGTGGACCAGGGCAATGATCGGTTGCGGGCAGCGGCGCATGCGGCGGACAACTTCCGAGACCCGGCGCTGTGCGGCGATGTCGGCGGGTATACCGTTGGCCACGACGCCCTGGCCTTGATTGATATCCTTGATGTCGATGCCGGAGCAAAAGGCCCGGCCATTGCCCCGCAGAACCACGATACGTACGGAGGCATCTGTCATCAACCGTTCCAGATAGTCGTTCAGTTCGTCCACCATGGTCATATTCAAGGCGTTCAGGCGGTCGGGCCGGTCCAGGTTTACCCAATCGATGGCGCCTTCTTTGCGCACTTGCAGTGTTTGATAGTTGGCTGCTTCGGTCATGACGGTCCTCTGCCGGTTTACTATTGTTCCATTGCCGATCTATTGCCGATCAATTGATGATCCACCGGTGATCTGTGTGGCCTTGCGGCTACCGCTGGCAAATATTTCATCTTGATTTAGGGCAATTATTCACTGTTAGTGGCGCGGAATGCAAACGCGGCGTATTTCGGTTCGGGGTCACCAGGGAAAAAATGAAAAAAAGGCCAATCCTTCTCTTCGCGGTCAACGAGGCGTTTTTCTTTGTTTCCCACCGTTTGCCCATCGCGCTGGAAGCTCAACGTCAGGGCTATGACGTACATATCGCGGCGCCGGGCGATAATGTCTGGGCGCCGCAAGACTATTCGGTCAGCGCGCTCGCCGGACTTGGACTGACATACCATGAAATTCCAATATCCCGGCGCGGTACGCGGCCGATACAGGAGTTGCGGACTTTTCTCGCCCTGTTCGGGCTGTACCGGCGTCTGCGCCCCGATATCGTGCATCACCTGACCATCAAGCCTAACCTATACGGCGGCATCGCGGCGCGGCTGGCGGGCGTGCCCGGCGTGGTCTATGCCATCACCGGCCTGGGCCAGATGTTCGTGGCGACCCGTGGGCCGCTACGCCTGGTTCGGCCCATGGTTTTGTCGTTGATGCGATTTGCCTTCGGCCACCGTAACGCGCGGGTGATCGTGCAAAACACCTCTGACCGGGCATTTCTGATCGACAATGGGGTTGCTCAGATGAGTACCACGGTCTTGATCCAGGGTTCAGGGGTCGATCTGGAATTGTTCAAGCCGGCAGCGGAAGCAGCGGGTGAGCCGGTGGTGATATTGCCGTCACGACTGATCTGGGAAAAAGGCATCCAGGAATTCGTCGAGGCGGCCAAGCAGTTGCAGCGGGAGGGAATCACTGCCCGCTTTGCCCTGATCGGCAACACTCATTCCTCGAACCCACGTGCGGTGCCGGAGGCGACCCTGCGTGGCTGGGCGGACGACGGCATTGTCGAATGGTGGGGCCGGCGGGAGGATATGCCGGAGGTCATGGCGCAAAGCCACATTGTCTGCCTGCCATCGAAGTACGGCGAGGGCGTGCCGAAAGTGCTGCTTGAAGCCGCCGCCGCCGGACGTGCCATTGTCGCAACGGATACGCCGGGCTGCCGGGAGGTGATCGAGGATGGCGTCGAGGGCTTGCTGGTAGCGCCCGGCGACAGTGCGGCGCTAGCAACGGCTTTGCGGCGGTTGATTGAACGGCCAGGCGAGCGAAAAGCCATGGGAACGGCTGGGCGGGACAGGGCGGTCGCGGATCTGGATATCGATCAAGTGGTTGCGCGGACCATGGCTATTTATAACCAGCTCCAAAGAGGGCGCTAGTTTGACTGCATGGCGTCCCGAAGAGCCGCGCAAATAGTATCGATGACGGTTTCACCAAGGTAGGGGTGCATGGGCAGAGCCAAAACCTCGCGGCCGAGCTGTTCGGATATGGGCAATGATCCTACGCCGCCGCCATGATGGGCGTAGGCCGGTTGCAGATGCATCGGCAATGGATAGTAGATTTGGGTTGGGATGCCCTGTTGCCGCAGGCGATCGGCGACCCCATCGCGGTTGGGTAGTTTGATGGTGTATTGCGCCCAGATGCTGTCGGTATCCTGCAATTGCACCGGCGTCTCCACCATTCCGCTCAGCTGCTCGGTATAGCGTTGCGCCACCGTGCGGCGCAGACGAATTTCATCCTCGAATATCGTTAACTTCGATAGCAATACAGCCGCCTGCATGGTGTCGAGCCGAGCGTTCAATCCAAGGCGTACGATATCATAGCGGCCTTCACCCTGGCCGTGGTCCCGCAACGAAATGCAGGCCGCGGCCAATTCGTTGTCGTTGGTAAAGATAGCGCCGCCGTCGCCATAACAACCCAACGGCTTAGCCGGATAGAAGGACGTGGCGGTGACCTCTGCCAGACCGCCGACTTTCAGGTTGTGGTAGCTGGCGCCAAAACTTTGCGCCCCATCGGCCAGCACAAATAGATCGTGTTCCGATGCCAGAGCATTGATTGCCTGGTAATCAGCAGGTTGACCGAACAGGTCAACGGCGATAATTGCCGCCGGGCGCACATGGCCCATCTTGGCTGTTTGGACAATCGCCTCGCGTAGATGATTTGGTTCAAGATTGAAGGTCGCCGTATCCACTTCGACAAACACCGGCGTGGCGCCACATTGCAGCACCACCTCGGCCGTGGCAGTAAAGGTAAAGCTGGGGAGGAATACAGCATCACCGCGTCCAATGCCCTTGGCCATCAAGGCCGCCAATAGCGCGTCGGTCCCGCTCGATACCCCGATAGCATGACGGCAACCGGCGAAGGCCGCCAGCTTGTCCTCCAGTTCGGCCACTTCGGGGCCATTGATATAGGCACCATGATCCAATACCTGGCCAATACGGCGGTCCAGTTCGGCCCGGATGCGGCGCTGCTGTTCCGCCAAGTCAACGAAGGGTATGTTCATGATTTTCGTTAGACGACCTTTCGGCGCTATTTTTGAATGACTGGGTGCGTTATTTGGGTTCCCGCCATTAATCCATGAAGCGGTCCCATTTGTGCATGACGTGATCCACGTTGCCGCCCTCGACAATTCCGTAAAGCCTGTGCTGCATCAGCAACAG
>Ga0233428_1000935_pt1 | contig 35181 bp, 34 predicted proteins | sample SI_118_April2016_4_FD_179890 | JGI IMG/M metagenome (GOLD analysis project Ga0233428, IMG submission 179890) | Seawater microbial communities from Saanich Inlet, British Columbia, Canada - SI_118_April2016_120_MG | ecosystem: Environmental > Aquatic > Marine > Inlet | place: Canada: British... | reverse complement strand
GACCGCTGAGATGGATCCGGATCGGGTGCTGGCTTGGTTTAAGGATCATGTTCCTGTTACATCTGATGGCGGTATCCGCCTGGGCGCGGCGCTGTTAAAACTTTCGCGCAAGCCTGAAGCAGTTAAAGTGCTCCGAAAAACCTGGGTTAATGGTAATTTTGGCGGCCGCCAGGAACGCCAGTTTTATAAACGTTATCGACGGTATTTAACCCGCCAAGATCATGTCGATCGCCTCGAGCGTTTACTATGGAAGGGTCGCTATTACCCAGTCCGGCGGATGCTCATGAAAGTAAATAAGGATTTTCGGGCCCTCGCTTTCGCCCGAATTACGCTCAGGCGCTACCGCGGCGCCGTTGACCGAGCAATCTCTAAAGTGCCGGAGAATTTGCTTGATGATCAAGGGTTGGTTTTTGAGCGCATGCGGTGGCGAAGACGTAAAGGCCGCGATGTTGCGGCGCGTGAGTTGTTCGAGAATTTACCTGATAAACTGAGCCACCCTGAACGCTGGTGGCGGGAAGCGGCTGTGCTGACCAGACGTGCCTTAAAGGCTGGTCATGTCACAGAAGCCTATCGTCTCGCCAAAAATCACCGTCTCGAAAAGGGCGCTGGATTTGTCGAAGGCGAGTGGCTGGCCGGTTGGATTGCGTTACGTTTTTTAAAAGAGAATGAGGCGGCTTTAAAACATTTCACCGCTTTGTTTGAAGCTTCCAAATATCCGATCAGTCGGGCACGTGGTGCCTATTGGGCAGGACGCGCGGCGGAAGTGTTAAAAAAACAGGAAAAGGCGAAGACCTGGTTTAAAAAAGCCGCCACCTATCCGCTAACTTATTACGGCCAACTCGCCGTTGCTAAAATTGATGCAAATGCACCTATCACGCTGCCCAGTTTACCAATGGATGATGGTGCAGAGGCGAAAAAATTCGGGAACGATGAATTAGTGAAAGTCGTTCGTGTTTTAGCAAAGGCTCAGCTATTTGACCTCATGCGTCCCTTTATTCGAACTCTAAATAAAGAGGGGGCATCAGCTCATTGGCGGGTCAATGTTGCCAAACTCGCCCGGCAAAACGGTCGCCCTGACCTTGCAATCTACACCGCTAAACAAGCTTACCGCGCCGGCATTACGTTGGCTGAGGAAGGGTATCCTTTATTACCGGATGCCAAACAGCCAAAAATGGAAACCGCCCTCCTTCACGCGCTCATTCGTCAAGAAAGTGCGTTTAATATAAAGGCAATCAGTCACGCTGGTGCCCGAGGTCTCATGCAGATTATGCCGGCGACGGCCAAACGTGTAGCCAAGAAGCATAGCCTACCTTACCGCCGTCGCAGTCTAACCACCGACACAGATTATAACCTTCGCTTAGGCCAAGCTTATCTAGCTGGCTTGCTAGAGCAGTTTAAAGGCTCTTACGTGCTTTCACTGGCGGCTTATAATGCAGGGCCTGGACGAGCCAATCAGTGGATTAAACGCAACGGCGATCCACGGGATAAAAATGTTGATGCGATTGATTGGGTCGAGCTTATTCCATTCAAGGAAACCCGCAACTATGTGCAGCGCGTGTTAGAGAACCTGCATGTCTATCGATCACGCCTCAACCAAACGGAAATAGCGTTTAATCCTGAAGGCGATTTGCGGCGCTAGGAGCCAGCCAAATTGAATAACCCTCCGACATTTAAAGACATTGAAGCCGCCGCTGCCAGACTGACAGATTATGCCGTTCGCACGCCTGTGCTTGAATCAGAACGCCTCAACGACCAACTTGGCTGCCGTATGTTAATCAAAGCAGAATGTCTGCAGCGTACAGGCTCATTTAAGTTTCGCGGCGCCTTCAATATGGTCTCCAGCCTCACTGATGCGCAAAAGGACAAAGGCGTCGTTGCTTTTTCGTCCGGCAATCATGCCCAAGGTGTGGCGGCCGCGGCAAAAATTCTAGGCATTAAAGCGACCATCGTTATGCCGGCGGATGCGCCGGAAATTAAAATTAAAAACACTCAGGGCGATGGTGCCGAGACTGTGCTTTATAACCGAGCCGAGGCCAATCGCGTGGCGATAGCTGATAAGATAATTGAGGAGACCGGCGCAACACTTGTGCCCCCTTTCGATGCGCCCCAGATCATGGCCGGTCAGGGAACACTCGGGCTTGAGTTCTTGGATCAAGCAAAGGATATGGGGGCAGAGCTTGATTGTCTGTTAGGTCCGTGCAGTGGCGGTGGCATGATTGGCGGTAATGCGATTGCCTTTAAGGAACGCAGTCCCAATACGTCTATCTACTGCGTTGAACCCGAAGGCTATGACGATACGGCGCTATCTCTTGAGGCCGGGGAACGCGTTCAGATCAAACCTGAAACTTCATCTTTTTGCGATTCATTGCTGTTGGAAATTCCGGGTGAGCTGACATTTACCGTCAATAGAAAGTTGTTGAAAGGTGGCTTGGTTGTCAGCCAGGCCGAAACGGCCAATGCTATGAAAAATGCCTTTCAAGAATATAAAATTGTTGTTGAACCCGGCGGCGCAGTGGCGCTCGCCGCAGCCCTCTCAGGCAAAATTGATCTTCAAGGAAAGACCGTCGGCATTATATGTACCGGCGGCAATGTCGATGCCGATACTTTTGCTCAAGTCTTAGAAGGAAAATTTGATTAGGCGGTCTCAGCCAGAGGTTTTTTAGGCGGTTGCTCGGTCTTGTTCTTGGAGCCGCCTTTAACCAAAAGATTGATCGCGCCTTCTGATGACTTTTTTTCGCTTTCAATTCGACGACAGTGACCTTCGAGGAAAGCGCCCTGCTCGATCGCTAAATTACCATGCAGGATATCGCCCAAAACATGCGCAGTCTTCGCCAAGGATACAGAATTTGCTTTAATCTGTCCGGTAACATGGCCATGTACCCGCACGCTATCAGCTGAAATTTCACCATTTACTTGGGCGGTCTCACCGACAATCAGCACGTCTGAGTGGATGTCACCATTGACGATGCCATCAATTTGAATTTCGCCATGACTATGTAGATTGCCAGTGATTTCGAGATCGGTACTTAAAAGTGAGGGTGGAGAAGGCACCTTAGGAGCAAGGTTTTTCTCGTCTTCTTTACTGCCTTTTGTAAACATATCTACCGGCCTTGATAAAACGCCATGGATTTTGATGTTTACCTTTCACCGTAATTTCATAGTGAAGGTGAGGCCCGGTACTACGACCAGTGCTCCCCATCAAACCAATCTTGGTACGATAATCCACTTTTTGACCGCGTTTAACAAGAATCTTATGCAAATGACCATATCTGGTTTTAAATCCAAGACCGTGATCCACTTCGATAAGCTTGCCGTATTTACCTTTCCGGCCGGCATAAGTCACCTTGCCGGGAGCCGTGACAAAGACCGAAGTACGCTTGGCGCCGCCAAAATCAATGCCGTAATGGCTCGCCCAACGCTTATTGATCGGGTCGCGGCGTTTGCCGTAATGGCTGGATATAGTGAAATAATCGAGCGGTGCCGCAATTGGTAGGCGCTTCATCAACAACTGCAATTCACCGAATTGTTTGAGATGCGAATTAAGGTTTGCCAAGGTCGCTTTAAGGCGTTGCGCAGGCTCCGTATTTGGCGTGAGCGCAATAAATGGTCCACCTTGACCAAAATTCTTCTTAATCTGACCGTCATTCGCCTTTAACAATTTAGCGACATTGATACCGGTCCGCTTCAACACAAATTCAATATCGTCAATGTTATCCTTTGTGCGTTCCGTCAGCTTGACCAGAATATCTTTCTCGGATTTCTGCAACGTATCTAAATCATTTTCCAATTTAGTGACGGTGTGAGAGAGCTTCTTACCTTGAGCACGGGCAAAATTTCTTTCCGACAGAGCGCTTTCCAAATCTGTTGTTACCGAGTTCAGATTACCCTTGAGATTGAAGTTATGGCTGTTGAGCGCCTTCATCTCGTTTTCGATACCGGATAATTTACTTTTTAAATTTGCGCGCGCCGCAACGATTTGTTCATGCCGGGAGTTAGAAGATTGCAATCGGGTTTTCGCGGACCGAAGGTTTTGCTGCAGGGCCGCATTCTTCTCAACCAAATCAAGCATCAACCCATGATTTTTGCCAAGCTCACTCGTCAGGTTAGAGAACTTACTCTGATAATCTGAAACTTCTGAAAGCAGACTGCGATAAACCATGCGCGCTTCCAGAATTTCTTTGTTCTTTGACACGACAATCTCGTCATGGATAAAGAAACTAAAGGATGCAAATATAGCCCAGCCCGCTAAAACGAGTACGGCACCAAATGAAGAGAGCTGCAAAGTCTTGGAAATTTTGACGTGACGGACTCGACCATCCGTGCGAAGCATGATTTCGCGATCAGGAAAAAACCGCATTATTGCACGTGCCCACCTGTGGGTGAGATTTCCGTGATTTGTATCGAACATAAATTCCCTCTTAGACGCCTTATCAGTTTTTCTAGGCCTAAATAGCCTTAATTTTACTGCCCCCGAGCGCCACCAAATAGTCAATTCAAAGGCTCTTAGAAACTATCCGTTCATCGTATTTGATGCAAGAGTTATGACGCAAATATGAGTGAATATCGTGATACTTTTTCATTTATCTTATCTCGAAGCGACTTTTAGGCCCGATTCAACAAGTGAAATGAACAAGTTACCAGGAAATAAGTATAGCTTTTCAACCAGCTGACCTGTAGGAAGCAGGATGATTTTACAAATAATTCAAGTGGCCAGGAAGAAAGGTCGAAGAGAGGAATGACCCGAATCGCGCAGCTTCTCGCCGTTTGGTTTGGTGCTGGATTATTGCCAAAAGCGCCAGGAACTTGGGGTTCCCTCGCTGCTCTTCCCTTGGCTTATGCCATTGCTTATTGGGGCAGCCTCGAAATCCTTTCTGGCGCCACCATCATAGTTTTTGTTGTCGGTGTCTGGGCATCAGAGGTTACATCTCGCGCCATGGGAGTCACAGACCCTTCCGAAATTGTCATTGATGAAGTTGCCGGGCAATGGCTCACCCTACTCGTCGTGCCGCCAGACCTAATTCTCTATGCGATAGGATTTTTACTATTTCGGTTGTTCGATATCTGGAAACCTTGGCCAATATCCTGGGCCGATCAAAAAATCAAAGGTGGCATGGGGATCATGTTAGACGATGTCATTGCCGGCGTTTATGCTGGGGTACTGCTCTGGGTCGGCCAAGTTATGTATCTTAAATATGTTGGGGTTTAATCAATTATGTTTCCATCTGAACTCACCAAATTAACAGCTGAACTCATTGCCAAATGCCGTGAGGGCAAAATCAAGATCGCCACGGCCGAAAGTTGTACCAGCGGATTAATTGCGGGCTGCCTAACATCTGTCTCAGGATCCTCAGATGTGTTTGAACGTGGCTTCAACACCTATTCTAACGAGGCCAAGAACGAAATGCTGGGTGTGCCGATGGAAGAAATTGTTGCCCATGGTGCTGTCAGTGAGCCCGTTGCTAAAGCGATGTGCGAAGGAGCTTTAAACAATGCGCCTGTTCAGCTCACCGTCGCCGTAACTGGCGTTGCGGGTCCCGGCGGCGGTACGCCCGATAAACCGGTCGGCACAGTTCAAATCGCTTCTGCTTGTGAAGGAAAAACTACGCTCAATGAGCGGTTTTTATTTCAAGGTGATCGAGATGCCGTGCGATTGGCAACGGTAGAAGCCGCTATAAAAATGATGCTTCACCATATTAAATAATTGTTACAGGTCGGGACATTTTTAATTTTTTAAACTAAAAGAAAATCAATTTTAATTTGTTTAAGTGAATTCGGGGGGATTCCTAAAAGTGAGCGCTGTAACTGTTCCGCAACTTGAAGGTTGTGTTATCGAAGTAACTACCGATTTTGAACACCAGGTGAATTGCCGGGTTCTCGAATACTGGCAAAGCCTTTGCGAACGCACTCCAGATATCGGGCCTCAAGTTTCAAATTTTGAGATTACCGACATAATCGAATGCGCGCCCTACTTGATTTATAAAGACGTCATTGATTCTGGTTATGATTTTAGAAACCGGTACTGGGGAACAAAGATTGTCAGTGCATTTTCACTTGAGGCAACCGGCAAGACATTTCGTGTCTATTATGAAGGCAAGGCTTTGGAACAAGTATTAGAGGTTGCCAACTTTGTTATTTCCAAAGTCCATTCCGTTAAAATGCTGGGTCAGCTTGATTTTGCCCCAGGAAATAAATTCCGACAATTTGAGTCAATCAGCGTGCCGTTATTTGATGAAACCGGCACAGCTTCACGCCTTGTCGGCGCTTATGATTTTTATTGATTCACCGCGTAAACAAAAGCCGCTCGCTTCTCGAAGGAGTGTACCATAATTTTAACCGCCTCGTTAAACACAACGCCGATCATTTTCTGCAAGAGTTTTGATTTGAATTCAAAATCGACATAGAAATCGACGGTGCAGGTGCCATCCGCTTCGGTAATAAAAATCCAATGATTATTGAGATATTTAAACGGGCCATTCTCGTAGACGACATCAATGCGGACGGGTGAAGACAACTCAACACGAGACGTAAACTTTTCGCGAAACATTTTATAGCCGATGACCATATCGGCCACGATGTGAGCATCATCTTGTTCCCGGATGCGGGTGCCAACGCACCACGGTAAGAACTCTGGATATTTAGCAACGTCAGCGACGAGATCAAACATTTGCTGGGAAGAATGAGGCAAATGGCGTTGTTCGGCATGGGTGGGCATGATTGGTCTTTATTTTCCAGGGGCCAGATTCTTAAGACGAGCTTCCCTAAGCGCCAGAAAATCTGCATCCGCATGGTAGGATGAGCGCGTGAACGGCGAGGATGAAACCTTCAAAAAGCCCTTGGAATAGGCGATTTTTTCATACTCAGAAAATTCCTCTGGCGTGACATAGCGATCAATCGTCGCATGTCGCAAAGTCGGCTGGAGATACTGGCCAATGGTCAGGAAATCAACATCAGCCGAGCGTTGATCATCCATCACCTGGATTACCTCTTCTTTGGTTTCGCCGAGCCCGACCATAATGCCCGACTTGGTGAAAACTTCCGGATCAAGCTCTTTCGCTTGTTGCAAAAGGCGCAGCGAATGAAAATAGCGCGAGCCTGGCCGAATGCTCTGATAAAGCCGGGGCACTGTTTCAAGATTGTGATTAAACACGTCCGGCTTAGCTGCGATGACGATCTCTAATGCGCCGTCTTTATGCCTGAAGTCAGGGGTCAAAACCTCTACCGTTGTCTCCGGTGCCATCTCGTGAACCTTCGTGATGCAATCGGCAAATTGCTGCGCGCCCCCATCATCAAGATCATCGCGATCAACCGAGGTGATCACCATATGCTTGAGTTCCGTCTTGAGCGCCATAATGCCGACGTTTTCGGGCTCCAATAGATCAACCGGGCCGGGCTTGCCAGTAATGACATTGCAAAAGGCGCACGCCCGGGTACAGGTGTCGCCCAGGATCATCACTGTTGCATGTTTCTCGGCCCAACATTCACCGATATTGGGACAAGCAGCCTCTTCGCAGACCGTGTTAAGGTTGAGATCCTTCATCAAACGCTTGGTCTCGCCATAAGCTGGCGAGTTCGGCGCTTTGACCCGGATCCAATCAGGCTTGCGCCCGCTCGGTCGTTCGGCAGTGTTTTTAAACTGTGGGTGTCTTAGTTTCTCTACATTGCTCATAGTTATTACTTAGTACTTTTGTCCGATATAGCCAAATTCTGGTTAAAGATTAATATCGTAGCGCACCCATTGCGTCTCAGAAGCCAGCTTGTCATAAAGCGCCCGGGCGGTTGAGTTGTCTTTCGCTGTCATCCAATAAATGCGGTGCCAGTCCTCTTGTTCACCTGTTTCCTTCAACGATTCGATTAGCGCCCGCCCTGCACCCTGCCCTCTGACAGCGGGATCGGTGAAGAGATCTTCCAGATAACACACTGGCTTTGACGTCCACAGATTGAGATGCAGTACATAATTCATCAATGCGATGACGCCATGTTCGCTGTGTTCTGCAACGCGGCAAAAGGCCGGCACGTCTTCATGCAGCAAGCGCTGCCAGGTTACCTCCGAGACGTCATCAGCGACCGAAGCTTTATAAAATTTTATGTAGCCCTGCCACAACCCCCACCATTTCTCGCGGTCGGTGGCCACAAGTGGGCGGATTAGGAGATCAGTCATTAGAAGTGGATCACCCGCCCATACGCATCAAGCACGGCTTCATGCATCATTTCTGAAAGCGTTGGATGCGGGAAGACGGTTTCCATTAACTCGACCTCTGTGGTCTCCAATGTCATGCCGACCGCATACCCTTGGATCAACTCGGTCACTTCCGCGCCAATCATATGCGCACCCAGCATTTCGCCGGTTTTGGCATCAAAAATGGTTTTGACCATGCCTTCCGGTTCTCCCAAAGCAATCGCTTTGCCGTTGCCAATGAAAGGAAACTTGCCGACTTTGACGTCATAGCCCTTTTCCTTGGCCGCCGCTTCGGTGAGGCCAACGCTGGCGACTTGCGGGTGGCAATAGGTGCAGCCCGGAATACGCAGTGTATTAAGCGGGTGCACTCCCTTCTCGCCGGCTATTTTCTCAATACAGATGATGCCTTCGTGGCTGGCTTTATGGGCCAGCCAAGGAGGGCCGGCGAGATCGCCAATGGCATAAACTCCCTTCTCCGCCGTCTCGCACCACTCATTGATCACGACATGGGTGCGGTCGACTTCGATTTTGGTAGTCTCTAAGCCAATTTCTTCAACATTGCCGACAATGCCAACCGCCATGATGACACGGTCAACGGTAAGCTCTGTTGTCTTGCCATTGCTTTCGATAGAAGCCGTCACACTGTCGGCGCCCTTTTTGAGGGTCTTCACAGTCGCATTGACCATGATTTTGAGGCCGTCTTTCTCAAAAGCTTTATGAGCGAAAGCGGAAATCTCTTCATCTTCAACCGGCAACACACGCGGTAGAACTTCGACGACAGTCACGTCAACGCCAAGCGTATGATAGAAGCTGGCGAATTCGATACCGATCGCACCCGATCCAACAACAAGCATAGATTTCGGCATGACGTCCGGCACCATGGCTTCTTTGTAGGTCCAAATTAGCTTGCCGTCAGGCTCTAAGCCGGGCAAGGCACGCGCCCTGGCACCGGTCGCAAGGATGATATGTTTGCCGGTAAGGTCGGCGATCTTTTTACCGTCTTTTTCGACAACAAGTTTACCTTTACCTGCGAGCTTACCGTGGCCGTCAATCACATCGACTTTATTCTTCTTTAGGAGGTAGCCGACACCTTCAGAAAGCTGTTTTGAAATGCCTCGAGATCGCTCCACTATTTTCTTAAGATCAAACTCTAACCCACTGATTTTAAGTCCATATTCTTCAGCATTCTTGGCGTTTCGAAAGACCTCTGCAGTACGCAAAAGAGCCTTGGTTGGAATGCAGCCCCAATTGAGGCATATGCCACCCAAATGCTCGCGCTCAACGACTGCTGTCTTCATGCCAAGTTGGGCGGCCCGGATCGCCGTCACATAGCCGCCTGGACCTCCGCCAACGACGACAACATCATAAGAACTTTCAGCCATATCAGCCTCCTCCTACAACAACATCGTTAGCGGGTCTTCGACCATCGCTTTAAACGCTTGCAGGAATTGTGCAGCCAGCGCCCCATCAACTGTTCGATGATCAGAAGCGAGCGTGCAACTCATGACGGTCGCAATGCCAAGCGCACCTTCTTTAACAACCGGACGCTGCTCGCCCGCACCGACGGATAGGATGCACGATTGCGGTGGATTGATGATCGAGGTGAATTCTTTGACGCCATACATCCCCAAATTGGAAATGGTAAAGCCACCGCCCTGGAATTCCTCCGGCATAAGTTTGTTGTCGCGTGCCCGAAGTGCCAGATCCTTTGTTTCAATCGAAATCTCAGCCAAGCCCTTTTGATCGGCATTTCGGACGATCGGTGTGATAAGTCCATCTGCCGTCGCAACGGCCATCGAGATATCGATAGCGTCATATTGCAGGATCGCAGCTTCCGTCCAGGATGAGTTAACGCCCGGCACTTTCCGCATCGCGAGAGCGACAGCACGAACAATAAAGTCATTAACCGAGATCTTATAGGCACCGTCACCTTCTGGAGACCGGCCATTGAGGTCGGAACGCATGGCTAAAAGATTATCGATCTCGCAGTCAATTGTGACCATATAACTTGGAATATCGCGGGAACTTGCGGTTAAACGCTCGGCAATAATCTTGCGGATACTGGAGTTTGGTATCTCGGTATAGCTGCCACCGGTCGGCACAGTCGCCGGTAGAGACGGCGCTGTCGGCACGGCTTGAGTTTGAGCTTCCGCCGCGGGTGCTGCCTGAACTCCGCCCGCTTTTGCCGCCTCAACATCACTTTTGACGATCCGCCCATGGGGCCCGGAACCAGGTATAGCAGCTATATCGATGCCCGCCTCGGTGGCCAGACGTTTCGCCAAGGGACTGGCAAAAATTCGCGAGCCTTTATCGACGGGTGCCGCCTGAGCGGTGGGTTGGGGTGCAGCTGGCGCTGGTGCTGCAACGGGTTCTTCTGGCGCCGCAACGGGCTGAGGCGCCGGTGCTGCACTGGCGGCAGCATCGGCAGCTGTGGCGTCGTCACCTTCTTCCAGCAATACGGCGATTAGTGAGTTTACCGCGACACCTTCACTGCCTTCAGCTACGACGATCTTACCCAGCACGCCCTCATCAACGGCTTCGAGCTCCATCGTCGCTTTATCGGTTTCAATCTCGGCAATAACATCACCGGCGACAACTTCATCACCTTCACCTTTGTGCCATTTGGCCAAAGTGCCTTCGGTCATGGTGGGCGACAGTGCCGGCATCAGGATTTCTACGGTCATCGTATTCTCCCTTTAGCGATAACAGACGGCTTTAGCCGCCGTTACAACCTTGTCCAAATTTGGCAAAACCGCCGCTTCAAGATTCTTGGCATAAGGCATCGGCACATCTTCGCCGCAGACCCGTCTCACCGGCGCATCAAGATAATCAAAAGCATGCTCCATTGTGATTGCGGCTATCTCGGAACCGATACCCGCGACCGGCCAACCTTCTTCAACACTGACCACCCGATTGGTCTTTTTAATCGAAGTTACGATGGTATCAATATCGAGCGGCCTGATAGAACGAAGGTTAATCACTTCCGCACTAATTCCTTCAGAAGCCAAGGCCTCTGCGGCTTCTAGCGCCAGGCCAACCATGATGGAATAGGAAATAATAGTGACATCCGTGCCCTCGCGCTCGATCTTGGCTTTCCCAATCGGCACGGTGAAATCACTGTCATCCGGTACCTCAAAGCTCTGCCCATAAAGAATTTCATTTTCGAGGAAGATGACTGGGTTCGGATCACGAATAGCAGATTTTAAGAGCCCTTTGGCATCTTCACCGGAGTAAGGTGAGACAACTTTGAGGCCGGGGACATGCGCATACCAGCTGGCATAACATTGCGAATGCTGCGCCGCGACACCCGCCGCCGCGCCATTAGCACCCCGGAATACAATCGGACAGCCCATTTGACCACCCGACATATAAAGCGTCTTTGCAGCCGAATTGATCAAGTGATCCATTGCCTGCATGGCAAAGTTAAAGGTCATGAACTCAACAATCGGGCGAAGTCCGCCAAAAGCAGCGCCCACACCAAGGCCAGTAAAGCCATGCTCGGTAATGGGCGTATCGATAACACGCCTGCCGCCAAATTCTTCGAGCAGGCCTTGCGAAATTTTATAAGCACCTTGGTATTCTGCGACCTCTTCACCCATCAAAAAGATGTTTTCATCCGAGCGCATTTCTTCGGCCATCGCATCGCGTAAAGCTTCCCGCACGGTGAGCGTTACGGTTTGACCGGTATAAGCATCTTCGGTGATCGGGGCTGCGCTTGGGGCCACAGGTTGAGTGGCGACGGGCTCAGGTTCAGCTGCTGCTTCAGCTTTAGGTGCCGGTGCTGGCGCACTAACCTCGACAGCCGAAACATCTTCGCCTTCTTCGGAAATAATGGCAATCGGCGTGTTAACGGCAACGCCTTCAGTGCCCTCGGCAACGATGATTTTACCTAAAACACCTTCATCAACAGCTTCTAATTCCATGGTCGCTTTATCGGTTTCAATCTCCGCTAATACGTCGCCGGATTGCACCGTATCGCCTTCGCTTTTGAGCCATTTGGCCAGCGTACCTTCGGTCATTGTTGGCGACAAAGCGGGCATAAGTACTTGATTAGACATATTTATTCCCCTTACGCTTCGATCAGAATGTCGGTGTAGAGCTCCGACAATTCTGGTTCTGGGCTTTGCTGAGAAAAATCCGCGGCATCAGAGACGATCGCTTTGACATCACCATCGATCTGCTTCAAGCCATCCTCATCGGTTGCTTTTGCATCCAGCACGTATTGCCTTGCCCGGTCAATTGGATCGCGTTCAGAGCGAACTTTGCTGACCTCCTCCCGGCTACGATATTTCGCCGGATCAGACATTGAATGCCCGCGGTAGCGATAAGTTTGCATACCGAGAATATAAGGACCTTTGCCGGAACGCGCATGTTCCAAAGCTTTCTCGCCAGCTTCTTTGACAGCTAGGACATCCATGCCGTCAACACTGTCTCCGGGAATGCCAAAGGCGGCACCGCGGGAATATAGTTCTTTAACCGCCGACGCCCGGCTGACAGAGGTGCCCATGCCGTAGCGGTTGTTTTCGATCACATAAACAACCGGCAACTTCCAAAGAGCCGCCATATTAAAGCTTTCAAAGACCTGGCCTTGATTGGAGGCACCGTCGCCAAAATAAGCCATGCACACACCGCCATCTTCTTTATATTTATGTGCAAAACCCAACCCTGTGCCAATCGGGACCTGCGCGCCAACGATACCGTGGCCACCAAAGAAGTTCTTTTCCCGGCTGAACATATGCATCGAGCCGCCTTTGCCTTTGGAATATCCCCCGCTACGGCCGGTCAGTTCCGCCATAACGCCTTTCGGATCCATGTCACTGGCCAGCATGTGGCCGTGATCGCGGTAGCTGGTGATAACTGTATCCACCTCATTGTTGGCTGCGGCTTGCATGCCGACAACAACAGCTTCCTGACCAATATAGAGATGACAGAATCCTTGGATGAGCCCCATACCATAAAGCTGTCCGGCTTTTTCTTCAAAGCGGCGAATCAGGAGCATGTCTTTGTAATATTTGAGAATATCTTCAGGATTGGCGGCGGATTTAGCCGCTGATTTTTTGGTGGATTTGCGTTTTTTGGTTTCTTTAGTCATGAAGTTTCCCCTTGGAACCGATTGGTTTTTTAGTCAGTGCGAACGCATTTAATAAGATGGCGATTGCCGCGGACAAAAACCAGTATAATTTACCATTTTGCCTTCAAATATACGTGTAGGCTGCACGCGAAGCTATTGTTTTGCAACAATAAAATGGAAATTAACCGAATAATGAGTAATAGCCGCAAATAACTGAAATTATCGACAACTACCAACGTATGTTAACGCAACATTTGGACCCCATCCTGTGGATAAATCAGGCAGATCTGGCTGGGGATTTTATAATCTTGGCAAATCCATCCTCCAAGCTTATCAATGTAGCGTAATTAAGAATATAAATTCAGAGGGACTATTTATGCGTACACTTTATGGCCGGATCTCTTCAATAAATGTCCAAAAAGCGGTTTGGGCATTGGCCGAACTTGGACTTGAGTTTGAATGGGTCGATAAAGACGGCACCGTCGGTTCGATTGATTCTCCTGAGTATAGAAAGCTCAATCCGGCGGCTCAAATTCCGACCATCGATGATGACGGCATCATCCTGCGTCAATCTAACGCGATCGTGCGCTATCTTGCCCACACTTATGGCGAAGGTGAGCTGAGCCCACTGGACCAGCAGGCTTACGCCGAAGCTGAGCGTTGGATGGAATGGCAAGCAACCGATCTATGGAATTTCCTTCGCCCGGTCTTTTGGGGCTTGATCCGGATTAAACCGGAAGATCGTGACATGGCCGCCATAAATAAAAACATCGAAATTTGCCATCAGGAAATGGCTTTGGTAAATGACTTTCTGGAAGACAGGCTTTATATCGCCGGCGATGCTTTCTCGATGGGTGATATCCCAACCGGTTGTGCGGCATACCGCTATTACGCCCTGCCCGCAGAGCCAATGAGCCGACCAGATCTTCCCCATGTCAAAGCGTGGTATGATCGACTATGTGAGCGTCCCGCTTTCCAAGAATACATCATGCTGCCACTCGAATAATCAAATGACCGAATTGCCAAAAATTGAAATCGAATATTGCCGCCAGTGTAAATGGCTGATGCGGTCGTCCTGGATGGCGCAGGAACTTTTGACCACCTTCGAAGAAGAAATTGGTGGCGTGACCCTCATTCCAGGTTCGGGCGGTACGTTTGAGATTAGAATTGATGGTGCGCTCGTCTGGTCACGCGAAGAGCGCGACGGTTTTCCCGATATCAAGCAGCTCAAACAAATCGTCAGAGACGTTGTGTCTCCTGAGCGCGATCTCGGCCATACGGATCGTTAATCCATAAAAAAGGGCGGCCCTTGCTAGACCGCCCTTTATCTACAGTTGGGGTTAATTATCCCCAGATATCTTTGCTGATACTTTCATACCAGCCGCGGGTGAAGTCTGCTTCTTTAGAGCGGAACTCCGCACTTGCACCGGAAGGACTTAGACCACCAGAGCCTTTGATTTTGATAATTTTACCTTTGTCAAAACCGTAAACCATGGCAACCGATATACCGTAATCTTCGGCAATCAAACTGTAACACGTGTTTACGAATTTAGGCGTTCCGGGACCCTGGCCTTTCAGCATATTACTGACCGCAGCGGCACAGACCTTTGCCTGAGACGAAGCAGAAAAGCCGGATTTCGGCATTGGCGAGGCAACACTTGCATCGCCAATGACGTGCACACCTGGCATCAGCTTTGATTCAAAGGTCAGTTGATTGACCGGACACCAGCCCGATTTCTCAGCCAGACCTGACGATCTCGCAATTTTACCGGCATATTGGGCAGGAATGAAATTAATCACGTCGCCTTTGTACTCGCCAAAATCGGTGATCAACTTCTTGCCTTTCACATCGACCCGGGTTACCACGCCGTCATTATCGATGTTGTGATAATCTATCATACCGGGATAGAGCTTGGCCCAACCTTCCTTGAAGAGACCTTGCTTTGAGAACTTCTTCTTTGGATCAAGGACGACGATCTTTGATTTCGGCTTATGTTTTTTGAAGTAATTCGCGACTAAACTGATCCGTTCACCGGGGCCGGGCGGACACCTGAACGGATTTTGCGGTGGCGATATAATAAACGTACCGCCATCCTTCATGGCCGCCAATTGCTGGCGCAGAAGCACGGTCTGTGGCCCAGCCTTCCAAGCATGAGGAATAGTGTTCTGGGTACCCGCATCAAGCCCATTAATTCTATTCCAGCGGAAATCAATACCTGGGGAGACGATGCAGCGTTCGAAAGAGATATCGCCCCCTTTAGCGAGCTTTACCGATTTCTTCGCGCCATCAATATGAGTAACCAGATCGTGCACCACGGTGACACCCATTTTCTTGAGGGCATTATAATTGTGGGTGATGTAATCCATCTTATTGATTCCACCGATCACAGTATTTGAGAACGGACAGGTCGAATATTGCGTAGAAGGCTCAACCAGTATCACTGAAATTTTAGGATCAAAGCGCTTGAGGTATTTGGCTGCTGTCGCACCACCAAATCCGCCGCCGATTACGACGACCTGCGCTTTTCCCGTGGCAGCAAAAGGAGCTGTGCCATTAAGTGTTAGTGAGCCAAGTGCGGCCGCAGCGCCGAGACCCGTGGTAAAAGTTCGTCTTGAAATATGTGTCATGAATTCTCTCCCGCCTATTTTTTGGCCATGATGGCCGCAATGGCATCAAGCTCACTATCGCTAAAACCTTTGGTGATACGCATCATCACAGTGGATGATTTTTTGCCGCTTTTAAAATCTTTGAGTTTTTTAGAGATAAAATTCTTCGATTTTCCCGCAACCGTCGGCATGTCGCCAACACTTTTGCCGTCTGTGCCATGGCAGGAATAGCAGGTATTGACCAAGACCTCACCGGTCGCCATCTGCGCTTGCGCGGGATTAAAGGCAAATGCAATTCCTAGAATTGCCAGTCCAAATAGGAACGTTTTTTTTCTTTTTTTCACGGGAGCCCTCCGGTTGAAATGAAATTATTTTAAAAAATCAAAGCTAAAAGTTTGGCGAGAAATAATATCTCCCCAGTCAATCAACATCGACTTTTTAACACTAAAACCTGTGTGAAATTAATTCAACAATTATTTTGTGGAGAATGCCGGAATTATTTTCTAAGTGGAATCACGGTGCCTAATTTTAACGTCTAAAAATAACGATCTCATCTGGCAAGCTATAACCCAGCATAAAGCGGGCGCGCTCTTCGAGCATGTCGCGATCTAAGGTGTGTGGATTAAGGAGACTAACTCTATTTTGAATGATGGCGCGTTCGCGGCTGATGCGCAGATGCGTTACCTCGGCATGTGAGACCTGTTTGGTCAGTTGCCAATAGGCAATAAGTCCCCTATCGCCCTGCACCGCATGGTAGGCAATATAGACAATTAAGCACACGCTCAAAACCGGCCCAATTATGTGGCCTGAGCGTAATCGTATTTCAGTTAGGACTTTCATGGTCCCCCAATTGGTATTCTACCGATCTCTATGCAAAGTCCCTGCCATAAGCGATTTCCTGACAAGAATTCCTAATTCTTTAGGAAAATCAAAGCACTACCGATACTGAGGGAAGGATTATTCTCCCTGGTGAACATGTTAGGAGAATTTATTGCCGTCCCAATTTAATATTGGCCGGACTTATTTGCCGACCTGTTATGGAATCGACTATGATTCTGAAAGATTTATAAATGATTAACGATCAAGAATTCGGAACTTACGCTCACTTTTAATTTTCTTTTTATAGGTTCTTTTTACTTCACGCATGGTCCAAAGCTGGTTCTTTCCCCGGTGGCAATCCCACAGGTGAATATTGGCGCGTTTGCCGGAGTGATTGACCTTGGAAACATCAATGCATTTACCGTGCAGCGCACTTTTGATTTGACTGGCAGAAGCACCAACCGAGCCAAAGCTCCAACGTTGATTGGTGCCACGATTGCAGGGCCATAAAACAACCCGGGCGCCATTAGCGCGATTGGAGTTTGAGACGGCAAGACAGAGATTGGATTTAATGTGCATAATTTGCCCGGCATTCTTATCAATGCTCCAACGTTGCGCGCCAAAGGGCGTGCGACAACTCGATGCCTTCACATCTTTACCCCGTCCATGCCCATCCAAGCAGAGTTTGGCCGAACTGCTGGTAAACATAAAGTCATCCTCAGCCCGCACCTGTCCGGCGCTTGCAAAGCTAAGCCCAATCCCAATGGTCATCAGTAAAAAAATTCGACACAGATACATTTAATTCAATCCAAGTTATTTCCGATAAGACATAAGCCGTGCAAACCGCACATTCAATGCCACACAATCATCAAAATCAGGTGAAAATAAGACAAAATCTCATTCGTTAATTCATCTACACATTATGGGAAACATCTCAGCCGCGATATGACGGCAGTCACACTTGGAGATTTAAAGTCCCCCCACTACACTATCTTGCGCGCGATGACGGAGAGTGGTAGATGAGGATCAGCGTAAAATCGCTCTGCCCGCGAACTCAGCAGCAGAACCGAGTTCTTCTTCGATGCGCATCAGCTGATTGTATTTGGCCAACCGATCGGAGCGAGACAAGGAGCCGGTTTTAATTTGGCCGGCATTGGTCGCGACGGCGATGTCGGCAATCGTCGCATCTTCTGTCTCACCCGAACGATGGGAAATAACAGAGGTGTAGTTTGCTTTATGAGCCATCTCAACAGCTTCGAGAGTTTCGCTCAACGTGCCGATCTGGTTCACTTTGATCAAAATTGAGTTGGCAATGCCTTGACTAATGCCGTCGGCCAGACGCTTAGGATTGGTGACAAAGAGATCATCACCAACAAGCTGGCACTTATCGCCGATCTCATCGGTGAGCGCCTTCCAGCCGTCCCAATCATCTTCATCCATACCGTCCTCAATTGAGATGATCGGAAATTTGCCAACCAGATTGGCGTAGTATTTGGCCATTTCACCGGCATCCAGGCTCATACCTTCACCGGCGAGCTCATATTTACCGTCTTTGTAGAACTCGCTAGAGGCGGCATCGAGCGCCAGCATGACATCATCGCCGGGCTTATAGCCCGCCGCCTCGATGGATTTCACAATAAAGCCAAGCGCGTCTTCCGTACTTGAAAGATTGGGCGCAAAGCCACCTTCGTCACCAACATTGGTGTTGTGCCCCGCATCCTGCAGACCTTTTTTAAGCGCCTGAAATACCTCCGAGCCAATCCGGATGGCATCAGAGCAGCTATCAGCGCCCACGGGCATGATCATAAATTCTTGGATATCAATTGGATTGTCCGCATGCTCGCCACCATTGATGATGTTCATCATCGGCACAGGCAAAAGCTTGGCATGCGTGCCACCAATATAGCGATAAAGTGGTAACGCCGCTTCTTCAGCTGCCGCTTTGGCAGCCGCCAGGCTAACGCCTAACATGGCATTCGCACCGAGACGGGATTTGTTGTCGGTGCCATCCAACTCGATCAGTATTTGATCGAGGTGAACTTGGTCTTCGGCTTCGAACCCAACAAGCGCTTCGAAGATCTCAGAATTAACATTTTCGCACGCCGTCAAAACACCCTTACCACCAAAACGCGCCTTGTCTCCATCCCGCAACTCAACCGCTTCATGGACACCGGTTGAAGCGCCTGATGGTACCCCAGCCCGACCAAATGCTCCGCTCTCCAAGATGACATCAACTTCAACCGTTGGATTGCCGCGGCTGTCCATAATTTCACGGCCATGAATATCAATAATTGCGGTCATTTTCTCTACATTCCTCTAGGGATAATTATTATTTAACTGATAGTTACAGGATTTTTCTTAGAAACGGCATCAATTTCTAAAAGCATCTCTATCACACCTGAAAGCTTGTTTAAATAGATCATATTTGGGCCATCGCTTGGGGCACTATCAGGGTCCTGATGGGTCTCCATAAAGACGCCGGCGACGCCAACAGCTACGGCTCCCCTGGCAAGTATCGGGGCCATTTCACGGTCGCCACCAGAAGTCGTCCCTTCACCGCCCGGTTGCTGCACCGAATGGGTCGCATCATAGATAATTGGATAGCCTGTCTTGGCCATGATCGGCAGCGATCTCATGTCCGAGACCAGCGTGTTATAGCCGAAACTTGCACCCCGCTCGCAGAGCATAATGTTGGTATTGCCGGTGCTCTCAACCTTCTTGACAACGTTTGCCATATCCCAAGGCGCCAGGAACTGCCCCTTTTTGATATTGAGCGCTTTGCCGGTATTGCCGGCGGCAACCAACAGATCTGTCTGGCGACAAAGAAAAGCTGGAATTTGCAGCACATCAACGACCTCACCGACGGCGGCACAATCTTCTGCGCTATGAACATCGGTGACGACGGGCAGACCAGTGACCTCTTTCACTTCGGCGAAGATCGGCATGGCTTCACTAATACCGAGCCCGCGATCGCTAGAAACGCTTGTCCGATTGGCTTTGTCGTATGAGGATTTATAAATCATGCCAATATCAAATTTTTCGGCAATCTCCTTCAAAGCCCCGGCCATTTCCAGCGCATGAGCGCGACTCTCCATCGCGCAAGGACCGGCTAAAATCGTGATTTTCTGGTCATTACCGATGGTATAGGGGCCGACTTTTACGTGCTTCATTTTATACCAATCTCGACTGCTCAACCGCAGCGCGGATGAAGTCGGTGAATAAAGGATGCGGCTCAAAGGGCCGAGATTTTAACTCAGGGTGAAACTGCACCCCAATAAACCACGGATGAGCGGGAATTTCGACTATTTCCGGTAAAATACCATCCGGAGATTTTCCCGAAAAGATCATGCCTTTTTCGGCTAATTGTGCTTCGTAGGTCATATTGACCTCATAGCGATGACGATGGCGCTCGCTGATATCTTTTTCGCCGTAGATTTCTCTCACTTTACTGCCGTCGCCCAGGGTACACGGATAGGCGCCTAGTCGCATGGTGCCGCCTTTATCACTATCTTCGTCACGCTGCTCGACAATGCCGTCTTTCTCCCACTCGGTCATAAGGCCAACGAGTTCTTCATCGCACGCGCCAAACTCTGTTGTGCCCGCCCCGGCAAGCCCGGCCAGATTGCGGGCTGCTTCGACAACGGCCATCTGCATACCAAAGCAAATGCCGAAATACGGCACGTTGCGCTCGCGGGCGAAAGTCGCCGCTTTAATTTTACCCTCAGCGCCCCGCTCACCAAAGCCACCCGGCACCAAAATACCATGGCAGTCTTCGAGTTGATCAAGCGTGTCATCAGCCTCAAATATCTCAGATTCCAGCCATTTAAGGTTCACTTTGACATTATTAGCGATACCTCCATGGGCCAGCGCTTCAGCCAAGGATTTATAGGCATCGAGGAGACCGGTGTATTTGCCAACGACGGCAATGGTCACGTCGCCTTCGGGTGCCGTTGCTCGTCGCACGACTTCTTCCCAAGCACCAAGTTCGGGCTCTGGTGCGTCCAGATTAAAATGGCGGCAAACTTCAGTATCAAGACCTTGCTCGTGATAGCTAATCGGCACTTGGTAGATCGATTTTACATCAAGCGCAGGGACAACAGCTTCTTCCCGCACATTACAGAACAGCGCAATCTTGCGTCTCTCGCCTTCTGGTAATTCGCGGTCTGCTCTGCACAAGAGGAGATCGGCTTGAATACCGAGACTCATGAGATCTTTGACCGAGTGTTGTGTCGGCTTGGTTTTAAGCTCCCCCGCTGCCGCGATATAAGGCAGCAAAGTTAAGTGAATATACATCGCCCGATCGCGACCGAGCTCATAGCCCAATTGGCGGATGGCTTCTAAGAAGGGCGTGCCTTCGATATCACCGACCGTGCCGCCGATTTCGACCAAAACGAAGTCTTCATCATCGAGATTGGAGACGGTAAAGTTTTTAATCGCATCGGTTATATGCGGGATAACCTGAATGGTGGCACCGAGATATTCGCCGCGGCGTTCCTTGGCGATTACATCGGAATATATGCGTCCCGTTGTCACATTGTCGCTCTGCTTAGCATCAACGCAAGTGAAGCGCTCATAATGGCCGAGATCGAGATCGGTCTCAGCGCCATCATCGGTGACAAAGACTTCGCCATGCTGATACGGGCTCATCGTGCCGGGATCGACATTAATATATGGGTCTAATTTACGGATACGAACCTTGAAGCCGCGGGCTTGAAGGAGTGAAGCGAGGGCCGCCGAAGCCAAGCCTTTTCCAAGAGAGGAAACCACGCCGCCAGTGATAAATATAAAACGCGTCATGGAAGCACAGTGTATATGAGGAAGGCAGAGGGTAAATACAAAAGTGGCGGCATCTCTGCCGCCATCTTGTAAGTGATTGTATTTAAGTGATTTTTTATCACTTGTTCGGCGCGTTCGGAACGCTTGGAACCGATGGCGTCGCTGGAACTTGAGTTTGATTCGCGGGCTTGGCTTTTTGATCGAGGATGGAGCCGCGCTCACGTCCCTGATCGGCCATAATTGCCAACACCATAGAGGTTACAAAAAAGCCAGTTGCGACAATGCCGGTTGATCGCGTCAGTAAATTAGCCGTCGCCCGTCCGGTCATAAAACCGCCCATGCCGCCACCCGAAGATGAACCACCGCCCATACCACCAAGACCACCTTCACTCTGCTGAATCAGCACCAAGAAAATCATGGCAACTGCCAATAACAAGTGAACTACGATAACAACCGTTTCCATAAACCAATTCCGTTTCTGCTAGAGCTCACCCTTATATAGGCGGCCAGTGCATTAGATGCAAAATTCTTTAAATTTCAGCCGCCTTTTATACCCTATTGCTGGGTTTGGCAAATTATTTGGGCTGGCACTAACCTATTGTGCCTGAACCTGGATTCTGACTTCGTCAGAATGACGAGGTGGTTGATTAAAAAACAGTCGTCATCCTGAACTTGTTTAGGATCCAGCATTCCAGACTTATTTAGGACAGCTTTCAGCAATGGCCCAAAAATCTGTATGCGATAAACTTGCTCCACCAACCAGAGCGCCATCAACATCGGCGAGCCCCATTAACTCAACGGCATTGCTGGGCTTAACTGAGCCGCCATAGAGCAGGCGCATTTTATCGGCTTCATCCGCGCCAATTTTCTCTGCCAACGTCTTGCGCATCATGGCGTGAACTTCCTGAACCTCATCACTGGTGGGTGTGCGGCCCGTGCCGATTGCCCAAACGGGCTCATAGGCCGCGACCGTATTGGCGGCCGTCGCGCCTTCCGGAAGCGAGCCTAAGATTTGCGCAGCCACGACATCAATGGTGATGCCTTTATCCCGTTCTGCTTCTGTCTCACCAACGCAGACAATAGCAATTAGCCCGGCAGCAAGAGCAGCTTCGGCTTTGGATTTCACGACCTCATCACTTTCAGCGTGATCGGCGCGGCGCTCGGAATGACCGACAATCACATAGGCACAGCCCATATCTTTCAGCATTTCAGCGCTGATATCACCGGTATGCGCCCCGCTCGTATTCATATGACAATCTTGACCACCGACAGCTAGATTTGTTTCTAGCGCTAGATCATTCACCGCCTCCAAAAGCGTTGCTGGGGGACAAACCAGCATGTCAAAAAAGGCATCATCCGCATTATTCATTTTGGTTGCCAATTCGCCTGCAAGCGGCATCGCGGTAGCCCGAAGACCGTTCATTTTCCAATTACCTGCAATGAGGGGGCGTCGTTGCGCAGTCATGTAAATTTCCTAGTTTTTTCATATGAAGCGCCTGTTTATCACAGCAGTTTGACCCTGACCACAGTTTCAATTATTCGTGTTGCGACAAGGTATTGCTACTGGGCTTTCTCGCTCTTATGATGCCGCGCTTCTAAGAGCTGACTATATTATAGCCACAATCAATCTCTATCGATAAAGAATAACTGGGAAAATTATGTCTGATACTAAAAAGAAAAAAACATTTCGTGAAGCCATTCTTGGCTGGGGAGCCAAGATTCTTCTTGCCCTGCTTATTTTGAGCTTCGGCGTTTGGGGTATTGGCGATTATGTCGCACCACAACAAGATGCGGCGGCCGTCGCCACGATCGGTGAGAGCGAAATATCAGGGCAGGAATTCCAAAGTGAAGTACAGCAGCAGGTTAATCGCCTGCAAGGTATCTTTGGGGCCAACTTCACCATTCAACAAGCTAAGTCGATGGGGATCACTCAAAACGTACTGCAATCCCTTATTCAGCGCAATTTATTCGCCGAGGGTGCTAAATCCATGGGGCTGCTGGTTAGCAACGATTTGGTAACCCGGGAAATCAGGGACGACCAACGCTTCAAAGCGCAAAGCGGTATTTTTGACCGTCTCCGCTTTACCGAAACCATTCAGCGCGCCGGCTTGAGCGAGCTTAGCTATATTACGTTGTTTCGAGGCCAGCTTTTGCAAAACCAATATTTGAGTGGCATAACCAATGGCCAAACCGCGCCACGCTCTCTCACGGAATCGGTTTATCGTTATCGCAACGAAAAGCGCAGCGCCAATTATGTTGAGATCAAACACAATACAATTAAAAATATACCAGCTGCATCTGAAGAAACTCTCAAGAAATACCACAAAGATAATGCCGCGCGCTTTACCGCTCCCGAATATCGCGCCATCACATTGGTGCAGTTGCAGATTAAAGATATCGTCGATGAGATTGATGTTTCTGAAGAACAGATCAAAGAATCTTATGACGACCGTATCAATGAATTTAAAACGCCTGAAACTCGCAAAATTCAGCAAATTTTACTCTCCGATGAAGCCAAAGCGAAACAAGCCTATGAGAAAATCACTGCCGGTGGCGATTTCGCCAAGGTTGCCAAAGAAGTTGCCAATTTAGATGCCGCAACGCTTGAGCTTGGCACAATGACCCGCGCTCAATTGCCAATCAAAGAGCTCTCTGACGCTGCTTTTAAGCTGGTTGCCAATACGGTGAGCACACCAGTTAAAAGCCCGCTCGGCTGGCACATTTTGCGCGTCACCGAGATCAAGGCGGCGACACAGAAGATGCTGGCTGAAGTTCGCGGCGATCTCAAGAAAGCCATTGCCGCTGAAAAAGCGGTCGACGGCCTCTATAATCTCTCAAACAAATTTGAAGATGAATTGGGCGGTGGTGCCAGTATTGTAGAAGCAGCAAAGCGGTTAAATTTCAAAGTGCGCAAGATCGCGGCTTTGAGTGGCGCCGGTGTTGATAAAACCGGCAAGAAAATCACCGATCTAAACCCCAATATCGTGCAAGTCGCTTTTGGTACCGAGCAGGATCAAGATAGCGCCCTCACCGATTTTGGTGATTCCGGCTATTTCATTCTTCATGTTGACGGCGTTACGGCACCGGCTTTGAAACCTATAAACACGGTTCGCGCCGATGTTCGGGCCGCTTGGAAAGCAGAACAGCAGGCAAATGCTGCTGACAAAAAAGTCAAAGCATTGACCGACCGTCTCAAAGGCAGCCCGACTTTGGCCGAGATTGCTAAGGAATTGAAGGTCAAGGTAAAGACGACGGCCGAGTTCATTCGCTCTGGCAACGGCCTCAAAGTCCAATTGCCAGGAGAACTTGTCAGCGGCTTGTTCAAAGCAAAAGGCAAAGAAGCCGTGTCGGCATCATCGCAGACAAGTCATTTCATTGCACAAGTTAAGGACATTAAAGCGGCCAATCCGATCGCCGATAAGAAAGGCCTCGATGCCCTGGCGAGCCAATTAAAGGGTAATATTTCAAACGATATATCTACCCAATTTGCCAATGCCCTCCGCACCAGACTTGGCGTGACGATCAACCGTGCTGCGGTTGATTCAGCTCTCTAAATACCATGCAGGTCACCCCTGATTTTTCTGGTTTTGAGAGCGGCTATAGATCTGGCCTAACCCAAGTTGTTTCAACAACACTGGGTGCTGATCTAGAAACGCCTGTTTCTGCCATGATCAAGCTCGCCAAAGGACAGCCTAACAGTTTTCTGCTGGAATCTGTTGAAGGTGGCTCAATCCGCGGGCGTTACTCCTTTATTGGCCTTAAACCTGATTTGATCTGGCGGTGCTATGGTGATCGGGCGGAGCTTAATCGAGACGCCATAGATAGCGCCGAGAGTTTTGCGCCCTGTCCGGTGGCAGAGAAAGACGGTGTGCTGGCATCCTTTAGAGCTTTGTTGGCTGAGTCCAAATTTGATCTGCCTGAAAACATGCCGCCGATGGCATCCGGGCTGTTTGGCTATATGGGCTATGACATGGTGCGTTTGGCTGAGAAAGTGCCGGATGAAAATCCGAGCACCATCGACGTGCCGGACGGCCAATATATCCGCCCGACCATCATTGCAGTTTTCGATACCATCGAAGATCAAGTCACAGTGGTAACACCTGTTTGGCCAAAAGAAGGCCTATCCGCGGACGCGGCTTATGAGCACGCTTTGTCACGGCTTGGCGCCGTCCTAGATGACTTTGCCACCAATCTTCCGCGTAACCAAGACGATGTGGATCTGGCGCGCATGCCGGAGCCGAGCTCCAATATGAGCCAGGATGACTTTCATGAGATTGTCGCCAAAGCCAAAGAATATATTTTGGCAGGTGATGTCTTTCAGGTCGTCCTGTCGCAACGCTTTTCGGTGCCGTTTGATCTTCCGCCGCTCGCTTTTTACCGCGCGCTCAGGCGGGTCAACCCATCGCCATTTTTGTTCTTTCTCGATTTTGGCGATTTCTCAATTGTCGGCTCAAGCCCGGAACTGCTGGTCAGATTGCGCGAAGGCCGGGTCACCATTCGACCGCTTGCCGGCACCCGTCCGCGCGGTAAGACGACTGCCGAGGACAATGCGCTGTCTGAAGATTTATTAGCCGATCCAAAAGAACTCGCCGAGCATCTTATGCTCCTTGATCTCGGCCGCAATGATGTTGGCCGCGTGGCAAAAATTGGCTCAGTCGAAGTGACCGACCGCAATAAGATCGAGCTGTATTCCCACGTCATGCACATCGTCTCCAACGTCGAGGGCGATATTGATGCTGAAAAATATGACGAAATAGATGCGCTGCTCTCCGGCTTCCCTGCTGGCACCGTTTCGGGGGCGCCGAAAGTTCGGGCGATGGAGATCATTGATGAGCTGGAAACCCTCCGGCGCGGCATTTATGCCGGCTGCATCGGCTATTTCGGTGCCAATGGTGATATGGACACCTGCATCGCATTGCGTACCGCTGTCTTAAAAGATGGCCAACTCCACGCCCAGGCCGGCGCTGGCATCGTTGCCGATAGCGACCCCGAATCCGAATACCAAGAATGCCGTAACAAAGCCAAAGCCCTCATCCGAGCCGCCGAAGAAGCTGTCAAATTTGCCAGCGGAGGGAATTAACTTACTGTTTTTATTGCCAAAATAAACTAAGAGGCTAAGCCGTGACCGACGAAATTAGTTCAATTGATTGCCGTGGAAAAATTGTACCAGAAGTTGGGGCAGCGATATTGGCGGCTTATAACACGGCGAAGTCAGGCGAACAATTTGATGTCACCGTTGATGCATTTGGCTCCGGCCTGCGTATGTGGATGCTTGAAGCCGGGGCGCGTTATAACATCCTGGAGAGCCAAGATGAGGCAATCCAATTGCGCTTTACCCGGGGTCTCACTTTGGCTCAAGGTACGGTGCCGGGGCTGCACGATCTTCATATCGGCTCAAATGGAAAAGTATGGACTTGTGAGCGGGCCGAGCATTTAGCTTGTTTCGATGGTGCAAGCGGTGAGCTTATTAATAAAGCAGCCGTCGCTTCGCATGCGTCACATATTGGCATCGATCTTGATGAGAAAATGGTTTTTGTTGCTGACGTTGAGGCCAATGAACTCATTGCTGTCGATTCGGAGAGCCTCGAGGTTCTGCATCGTTGGGCTGCGCCTGGAAAGCCACAAATACCACTGGTGACAGATGACGGTATTATTTGCATGACCGGCGGCGGCAGTGGCACGCTGCTCATTGTTCGCCCAACTTCCAGTGGGTACCAGGATCAAGTTCTCAAAATCGGCTCAACGCCACATGATCCGGTTGCCTCTAAAGATGGTAAATATCTTTTCGCACCCTGTGCAGGAGATGGTGAGATCGTCAAAGTGCGCTTGGACGACGGTGATATAACCGGGCGCTTTAAGGTTGGTGATGGTCCGGGACACCTCGCCTTTTCACCAGATGGCACGCGCCTTTATTCAGCCAACTCTTTTGACGGTACGCTCAATTGTCTATCACCCGAAGGCGACAATCTAGGCCAGGTCCAAAGCGGCAGTGGCGCTCATTACCCGATCGTCACACCTGATGGGCGGCACGTTTTGGTCGCCAATTTTCTTAGCGATACGGTTACTGTTTTTGACGCAATTTCGCTGGAGTTAGTTGCAACGCTTGAAACCGATCCCTATCCGCATGGACTGGACATCTCAGCTGATGGTAAATGGATTGTCGCCACCGGGTTTTCTTCAGACCATGTCCGCGTGATAGATGGTGAAACATTTACCGAAACCGCTCGGGTAAAAGTCGGTGCCGGGTCTTCTCATTCAGCCTTCATGCCTGACAATCAAGCCGCCTGGACAGCCTGTTCCGTTTCCGATCATCTCGCTAAAATTGATCTAGCCGCCGGTGCAAATGCCTACACGGCACGCCTCAATTAGATTTTATTGCCGTTGTTGAGCAACGATGGTGCTGATCGGCACCTGAACAAAGCCCTTCTCCGCCATAACTGCGAGCCATTGCGAGAGGGCGTTAATTGTCGCGTCTCTCGGATGACCAATTGCGACCGCATAACCGTTGCGCTTGGCAAAGATTTCCATCTGGCGCAGCTGCTTGTTTATCGCCTCGACCGTCGGCACGTTATCAAGAAAAATATTGCGCTGGGTAAAAGGCACGTCATTGGCGAGCGCGACGGAGGCCCCGACTGTGCTGCCCGAAGTCCGAGAATCCAAAAACAACAACCCACGACGTTTGAGCTCACGCATCACAATGTTCATGCCTTGCGGATCCGACGTGAATTTACTGCCCATATGGTTGTTGATGCCGACATAGCCGGAAAAGCGGTCGAGCCCCCATCGCAGACGCTTTAAAATTTCCGCTGCCTCGCTCTCAATGAGCAGGACGTTGGGTCCGGGATCGACGGATCGGTTAAGCGGCTCCATCGCCATATGCACCATAATTTCATGGCCCGCCGCTGTGGCAGCCTTGGTTTGCTTTGGCAATGCGCCGGCATAAGTGAGGAACGCAATTGTCAGGGGCGCAGGCAAAGCGGTAACAGCGGCTGTGCGTTTACGATCCACGCCGGCATCATCAATGACAATGGCAATCTTCGGGCCGGGAGGCAGCTCAGCTAATTGCACAGCGTTTTTGCGCCAGCTATTTTCCAAACCTGGCGCGACCACAACTGGCTCCGTTTTTGGTATTTCCTGTTGGATCGGCGCGACGGTCACAGGCGTTGGCTCAAAGACTTTCTCCGGCAAAGCTTCTTCATAAGCTTTGGGCTCAGCTACATCAGTCGCAACATCACTCTCTGGCAAAATCGGTTTAAGGTTGATTTCTTCGCTGGCCGGTGGTCTCGGTTGAGGTGTCGGCTTAACAACAACTTTTGGTGCCGCCTTAACGACCGACGGCGGCAGGACTTTTGCCGGGAACTCTGATTGGGCTTTTGACTGAACCTTGATCGATTTTTTAAGTTGAAGCGCGCCCGTCGTGCCGACAATAACAGCCAGCACAACAATGCCGGCAAATACCCAGGCATAGGGAGGTACACCTGATCGCAGGTAACGGGCCAAACGTAGAATTGGATTGTTTTGTTCAACTGGCGACAAAGCCATTTCCCCACATAAGTTTAAGGGGGCTAACCTACGGCAAAAATCCTAACGGTCAATTACCGTTCTAAAGAGAAGCGAGATCTTCAAGGATTGGACAATCGGGCCGATCATCACCGTGACATTTATCGGACAGCGTCACCAGGGTATTGCGCATGCTTTCCAGCTCATTAATTTTGCTTTCGATCTCATCAATATGACGTTTGGTAAGCGCCTTCACTTGCGCGCTTGTCCGGTGCGTGTCGTTCCAAAGATCGAGGAGTTCATTCACATCCTTTATGGCAAAACCAAGATTGCGCGCCCGTTGGATGAAACGCATGGTTTCGATCTCCGGTGTTGAGTAGTCACGATAGCCGCTGTCTTTACGCGCCGGTGCCGGGAGCAATCCAATACTTTCATAGTACCGGATCGTCTTTGAAGGTATGCCACTTAGTTCAGATGCCTGCCCAATATTCATTACGATCTCCCAACGAATAATCTGCAAAAGTTGTTAAACACGCGCCCGACGTAGCCTCAAGGCATTACCAATGACCGAAATCGAGCTCAAGCTCATCGCTGCACTGGCGATCATGGGGCTTAGTAAAATTCCAAAGAACGGGAACAGAACGCCGGCTGCTATCGGCACCCCTAACGTGTTATAAATGAAGGCGAAAAATAGATTTTGACGAATGTTCTTCATGGTCATTTTGCTCAGGTTACGAGCCCGTAAAACGCCCCTGAGATCCCCTTTGACCAGCGTCACTTCAGCACTTTGCATGGCAATGTCTGTGCCGGTTCCCATGGCGATACCGACATTCGCTTGAGCCAGTGCGGGAGCATCATTGACGCCATCACCGGCCATCGCAACGATGCCGCCTCTAGCTTGATATTCTTTGACCAACTCATTTTTATCCTGCGGTAATACCCCGGCCCGCACTTCAGTAATGCCGAGTTCTTTAGCAACGGATGTCGCTGTCGGCAATGCATCGCCCGTCGCCATGATGACCGTGAGGCCGCTTGCTTGCAGAGACCGAACAGCATCTAACGAAGTCTGTTTGATGGGATCCGCTACGACCAAAAGACCAGCAAAATTATCATCGATCGAAACAGCGATGACCGTGCTACCCGATTTTTGCACTTCATCCGCTTGCGCTGAGAGGGCGCCAAAATCGGTTAAATGGTTGCCGATTGAAATGGTTTGGCCATCGACTTTGCCGCAAACGCCCTGCCCGGTTGTTGATTGAAAGTCACTGACTTCTTTTAAGTTAACGCCCCTCTCTTTTGCCCCGGCGACAATTGCGGCAGCGAGTGGATGTTCACTTGATTGCTCGAGGCTCGCGGCGCATTCGAGGATCGTTGCTTCAGTGAACCCTTCTGCCGGATAAATTTTTGTAAGCTTGGGTTTACCTTCGGTGAGCGTGCCGGTCTTATCAACGATCAACGTATCCACCCGTTCCATCTGTTCTAGCGCCTGGGCATCTTTGATCAGAACGCCGGCTTGGGCCCCCTTGCCCATGCCAACCATGATCGACATTGGTGTCGCCAATCCAAGTGCACAAGGGCAGGCTATGATGAGCACCGCGACGGCATTGACGAGAGCGAAAGCGAAAGCCGGTTCTGGGCCGTAGAGCGACCATAAAACAAACGTCAAAACAGCTGAGCCGACTACAGCCGGCACGAAATAGCCCGACACGCGATCAGCCACCCGCTGCACCGGTGCCCGGCTTCGTTGCGATTCTCCAACCATCCGGACGATCTGTGACAGGAGCGTCTCCGAGCCAACATGCTCGGCCCGCATGACTAGGCCGCCGGTTTGATTGAGGGTGGCACCGGTCACTTTGTCTCCCGCCTGTTTGCTAAGCGGGATAGATTCACCGGTGATCATAGACTCGTCGACCGAGCTACTACCATCAACAACTTCGCCGTCTACCGGAATGGCCGTGCCCGGCTTAACCCGCAAAAGATCACCGACCTTAACACTCGCCAGATCGATCTCGACATCATCCTTGCCGGCTTCAACCCGGATGGCGGTCTTGGGCGAAAGGTCGAGCAAGCCCCGCAAAGCGGAACCTGTTTCGGCCCGAGCTTTTAGCTCCATCACCTGGCCAATTTGTACCAAAGCGGTAATAACGGCAGCCGCTTCGAAATAGACCGCAATGCTGCCACCGGCATGGACAAATTCTGCCGGGAAAATCCCGGGGAACAAAATTGCGACCACACTATAAAGATAAGCCACACCCACACCGATGCCGATCAGGGTGAACATGTTTAGGTTCCACGTCATGATTGAGGACCAAGCGCGCTCAAAGAACGGCTTGCCGCCCCAGAGCACGGCTGGCGTTGCCAGGATAAACTGCGCCCAAATATTGATTTGCAGAGGGATAAGTTTTCCGAGTGGGTCGCCCGGTATCATCTCGCCCATAGCCAGAATAAGCGTTGGCAATGCAAGGGCGCCGGTAATCTTAAAACGCCTCTTCATATCATCGAGTTCAGGGTTTTCGGTCTCCATGATCGCGGCGATGGGATCCATCGGTTCCAGCGCCATGCCACAGATCGGACAAGCGCCGGGGCCAATTTGCTCGATCTCGGGATCCATTGGGCAGGTGTAGATCGCATCGGGATCACCGGCGTCCTGCTCAGACGGATCAAGATATTTCTCAGGATCACCACTAAACTTTGTCCGGCAGCCATCGCTGCAAAAATAATAACGATTTCCCTCATGCTCGAACTCGCTATCACCTTTTTTGCGGATATCGACATTCATCCCACAAACCGGGTCAATTTTGATGAGATAAGAGTTTGGGTCAGTGCTGAACTTGGTCAAACAGCCGTTGCAGCAAAAATGATAGGCATCATCTTCGAATTCGTGGTGATGCTCGGTCTTATTCGGGTCCACTGACATGTTACAGACCGGATCTTTTGCTGTTTTTCCTGAGAGTTCATTCATGAGCTAATTTTCATACCTTCTAGTAAAATGGAACCTTCACTATAAACCTTCTAGAGACTGGAAGGTCAAATGGTTATTTGTGCTAGGAAGTGTCAGGCAAATACTTCGCTTGACGTTATTCGCCTCTGCTTGCATTGTGCGCGCGAATTAGCTGGGAAAATGCCAGGAAAATACATGGGTATCAGGCGTTTACTGAAAATATACGATGTTCTTATTGATCGATAATTACGACAGTTTTACCTACAATCTTTGGCACTATTTGGGAGAAATTGGTGTCGATGTAGTTGTAAGGCGAAATGACGCGCTCACCGCGGATGAAGCTTTAGCGCTTAATCCCGAAGCCATTATTGTATCGCCCGGTCCGTGTGATCCGGATAAAGCCGGTATTTGTCTGGAACTCGTCGAGAAAGCGGCTGGGAAAATGCCGATTTTTGGGGTTTGTCTCGGCTATCAGACTATCGGTCAGGTATTTGGGGCCAAAGTTGTGCGTTCGTCCCTGCCGATGCATGGGAAATTGAGCCAAATTCAGCACAATGGTCAGGGAATTTTTGCCAATGTCGCAAAGAATTTTCAGGCAACGCGCTATCATTCATTGATGCTAGAGCCGGAAAATTGGCCAGAAGACATTGAAATTACTGCAAAAAGCGATGATGGCGTTATAATGGCCATAGCACATAAAAAACATGCAATCTTCGGGGTACAATTTCACCCCGAAAGTATTGCTTCAGAACACGGCCACCAATTGCTGAAAAACTTCGTCGGTTTGGTGAACTAAAAAGCTCTCTTTTGGGAAGATGGTTAAAATGACAGATATGAAAACCTTTATAGCCACCGTGGCAGATGGTCAGTCGCTTTCGATCGAGGAATCCGAGGCGGCGTTTAACATAATCATGTCGGGTGATGCGACACCGTCACAGATCGGCGGCTTCCTAATGGCACTTCGGGTTAGAGGTGAGACCGTTGATGAGATCACCGGCGCTGCCAAAGCTATGCGCGCCAAAGCGATTTATGTTGAAGCGCCGGAAAATGCGATTGATGTTGTCGGCACCGGTGGTGATGGCTCAGGCACCTACAACATTTCGACAGGCGCCTCGATTGTTGTCGCAGCCTGCGGCGTGCCGGTCGCAAAACACGGTAACCGCGCCCTTTCGTCAAAATCAGGTGCCGCTGATACGCTGTCGGCACTCGGTGTAAATAACGACGCTGTTTTCGAGCTGGTTAAAAAATCAATCTGGGAAGCCGGCATTGGTTTCTTAATGGCACCACGTCATCACAGTGCCATGCGTCATGTTGCAGGTCCCCGGGTCGAGCTTGCCACCCGTACGGTCTTTAATTTACTGGGTCCTATTTGCAATCCGTCCGGCGTGAAACGCCAACTCACCGGTGTGTTCTCCAAAGAATGGGTCGAGCCTGTTGCACAGACGCTTGGCCAACTCGGCAGCGAGCGCGCCTGGGTAATGCATGGCTCGGACGGCACGGATGAGCTGACAACAACTGGCCCGTCTTTTGTCTCAGAGCTTAAAGACGGCAAGGTGACAAATTTTGAAGTGAGCCCCGAAGATGCCGGCCTGCCGATTGCCGATGCCGCTGATCTTAAAGGCGGAGACGCTGCCTATAATGCTGATGCGATCCATGTCTTGCTCGATGGTGAGCCATCGGCCTACCGCGACGTCGTGCTTTTCAATGCGGCGGCGGCTCTTTTAGTTGCTGATAAAGTTGATAACTTAACCGATGGCGTGGCCTTAGCTGGTGAAGCTGTTGATAGCGGCAAGGCCAAAGCGACACTCGCAAAATTGGTTGAGATCACCAATTCCGGCGAGAATGGAGATCAAGCTTGAGCGACGTCCTTGTTGAAATTTGCGACGCTAAACGAATCCATGTCGCCGCGCAAAAAGCAGCGGCAACTGAAGCCTCTCTATTGGCCAAAATTGCCCAAATCGACGCCCCGCGCGGCTTCATCAATGCACTTAAAAAAGCGCAGAATTCTGGTAATTACGGACTGATTGCTGAGATCAAAAAGGCCTCACCCTCGAAGGGCCTCATCCGCGAAGATTTCGATCCAGCCAGCCTCGCCAAAGCTTACAAAGCCGGCGGTGCAACCTGTATGTCGGTGCTGACAGACGCGCCTTATTTCCAAGGCGCTGATGCGTTTTTAGCTCAAGCCCGAGACGCCGTCGACCTCCCCGCCATTCGCAAGGATTTTATGATCGATCCCTACCAGATTGTCGAAGCCCGTGCGATTGGGGCGGATTGTATATTGTTGATCATGGCCTGTTTGGATGATGCCCTCGCCGCTGATCTAAAGGCCGCCAGTGATGATCTCGGTATGGATACGTTAGTAGAAGTTCATAGCGCTGAAGAAATGGAGCGCGCCCTTAAACTATCGCCCGCCCTGCTCGGTATTAACAATCGAAATCTTAAGACCCTAGAAGTTGACATTGGCATGACGGAGACGTTGGCACCTTTGGCTGGTGAGGAGGCATTATTGGTCAGCGAATCGGGGCTTTATTCTCACGCTGATTTGCTTCACATGAACGCGGCTGGCATCAGCTGTTTCTTAGTTGGTGAATCTCTCATGCGTGAACAAGATGTCGAAGCAGCAACGAAGCGCCTGCTTGGCAAAACAACAGCGAGTGTATCTTAATGAGTGATCTGACCCATATCGATGCAGACGGCAATGCCATCATGGTAGATGTCTCTGATAAAGACGCGACCGAACGGACAGCGACGGCGATGGGCTCGGTTTATATGGAGCCAGCAACGCTTAAGCTCATTACCGATAAGGGCGTCAAAAAAGGCGACGTGCTCTCGATTGCCCAACTGGCCGGCATTATGGGTGCTAAGCGCACGCCCGACCTCATTCCGCTCTGCCACCCCCTTGCCTTAACCTCGGTGAAGGTTGAGCTGACGACAGATGATAAAAGAAACGCTGTCGACATTACGGCGACCTGCAAATTGACGGGGCAGACCGGTGTCGAAATGGAAGCGCTGACGGCGGTATCCGTTGCGGCATTAACGGTCTATGACATGTGTAAAGCCGTTGACCGTGCGATGCGTCTCGGTGATATCCGGCTCATTCATAAAGCTGGCGGTAAATCCGGCGAATTCAAAGGCGAATAAGGAAAATTAGATGCCAGAAATAACCGACGGCATGATTGCGGTAGAAGATGCACTTAAAAATGTACTCGCGGGCGTTAAGCAACTTGGTACCGAAGACATCTCGGTGGCCGATGCCCAAAACCGGGTCTTGGCCGCAGATGTGATCTCCAG
>Ga0233428_1000934_pt1 | contig 35227 bp, 25 predicted proteins | sample SI_118_April2016_4_FD_179890 | JGI IMG/M metagenome (GOLD analysis project Ga0233428, IMG submission 179890) | Seawater microbial communities from Saanich Inlet, British Columbia, Canada - SI_118_April2016_120_MG | ecosystem: Environmental > Aquatic > Marine > Inlet | place: Canada: British... | reverse complement strand
ATGTCTATGAACTCTGACTCCGCTGGATCTCGCGCGAAGTTTGTCGGCAAGGGAGGTAGATCATCTGTCGCGACGTGGGCGTCTGCCTTCATGATCCAGTAGCAGATGTCGTGCGGATTGCATAGGGCGACACCCAGACAGAAGGGTCGCGTGTGATCACGCTTGAGGAAATCGATGGCCGCATCCGTCACAGGTGCATCGGTGACCTCGCCGAGTTGCTTTCGCGGCAACTGACGGAAGCTGTCTGGAAGAAGTGCTTCGAATCCGGGCAGAGGATTAGACTGTGTTGGATACGGCTCCGGCAGATGCCAGCGCCCAGACCAGGCCGTGTCATATCCCGCGTCTTGCAGAAGCTGGCCGAAATTGTCCACGCCCTGTCGCAAGGACAGACCGTTGACGAGTACGCCATGATCATGAGACATTCGACCCGTGAGCAAACATGCTCTCGAAGGGCCACAGACGGGCGCACTGCAATAGGCATCGGTGAAGCGTACGCCCTGTGCGGCCAGCCGATCCATGTGCGGCGTCTGCATCCAAGGGGTCCCAGCAGCACCCATGGCTGTTCGAGACTGTTGGTCGGTACAGATGAAGAGAATGTTTGGACCGTGTTCCATCTGATTTCCTAAAAGGAATACATGAGTACAGCAGCTAGAGACAAATGGGAGCGGCGCTATACGGCTGCGGACTACGAACCGATCCGGACCCCCTCTGCCTTTCTCAAGTTGGCCGCATCAGGCCTGACACCTGGAAGGGCATTGTGCCTGGCAGCGGGTGCCGGTCGCAACGGTGTCTGGCTCGCGAGTGCTGGTTGGCAGGTCACTGCTGTCGACATCTCTCCACAAGGACTCGCATGGTGTCGACAATTGGCCAGTGAAGAAGGTGTCCACCTCGAAACCATTGAAGCGGACCTGACCCAATTTGATCTGGGAACGGACCAATGGGATCTGGTGACCATGATCTTCTACAATGAGCCCGCCCTGTTCCCTTCGATTCGCCAGGCGCTGCGACCGGGTGGCCACTTTCTCTTTCACACGTTCAGTGTCCATCAGTTGAAGCAGAGATGGGGACCTTCAAGTTCACAGCATCTGGCACGGCACCTAGATCTACAAGAGGGTTTTGGTGATTGGGACTGGCCGCGATATGATGATGACGATTTCCCACGAGAAGATGGCCGGCTGGAGAGCAGCCTTCGTCTGCTGGCGACGAAACCCGTGACTCGAAACCTGTGAGCAGGTCGAAACTGTAGAAATTCGCTTTGTGCAAAGGCTCAGGCCTTGTTCAGTATCGACTCTACATGAGACGCAAGTCCCCGCACCAGGGGTGTTGCCGGCACAGTGGCACCCACTGCTCCTAACCTCGACAGATCATAGATCCGATGGCACAAGAAGGGGGCCGATGCTGGATGGTCCCGCAGGTATTCACCGACGGGGATTTCCTCCACCTGCAAACCCACACCAAGCAGATCGGCGATGATCTCGTAGAACGCCTTCGATTCCACAATGTCTGGGCCCGCTGCTTGAAAGATGCGGCCTGCCGCATCCTCGCAGTCGGCGAGACTCAACATGAGATCCGCCAGATCACCCGCCAGGATCGGTTGCTGCAGGAAGTGTCCACCACCCACAAGCTTCAGCGGCTCTTCCTTCCGCATGCGATCGATGAGGTCCCTGTCGCGACCGTGTGTGGGTAGACAGCCCAGAAGTGACCCAGGTCCATAGATGTGGCAGGGCCGAACGACGGTCCACTCCATCGTACCGCAGTCGCTGTCGAGGAAAATCTGCTCACACTGTCGCTTCTTGCCACCATAGCTGTCGGCCAGATAGTGGTCGGATTCCTCGCTCTGGGGGAATTTGCGATGCGCCGGATCAAAAACGAAATCGGTCGAGACGAAGACGAAGCGCTTCGTACGGTGGCGAAACTGTTCGATGTCCTGGACGGCATCCTGCGGGTCGTAGCCAATGCAATCCACGACGAGGTCGAAGTCATCACAATCACTGATGGCAGTGGCAAAGGCGGCCAGATCCTTGCGGTCAGCCTGCAGAGCCGTCACACCTGCCGGCAGTGAACGCTGGCCTCGACTCACAATGGTCACATCCCATCCTGCTGCCACAGCATGGCGAGCCAGAGTACCACTGACAAATCCACTGCCGCCGATACTGAGTAGTCGCCGCGCCATGGTCAGTCTTGCTTTCGCTGGGGTTCACGGACAAGCAATGGTTGAGGCTGTACAATCTGTCGCCGCGCGGGTGTGAGTCGCTGCAGCAGCTGCGGTGAAGGTGCGTAGCCGTGGCGAAAATTGCCCCAGGAGGGACCATACCGTTGGACGACGATGCGTCGTTCTCCCGCATTGGCGCGACGCGCCGAACCGTGGCTGATGCCATCGACAAAAATCACTGCATCTCCCGCCTGCAGATGCACTTCGACAGCGCCCTCGGTTCCCTCCACTGTGGCCCCCTCAGGCTTCATGCGATGTTCGGCCGCATGAGGATGCGCAAAGTTTGATTTGTGGCTGCCTGGAATTACCATCGTTGCACCATCGCCTGCGCCGATATCGGTAAGGGCCATCAAGACATTCACCTGACCACACATAAAACGCCCACTATGATAGCGGAACTGGTTGCGGTGAATGGGAGGATGACCACCCGAATGCAACCCGATCGCCTCTCCCGGTGCGCGGAAGTTGGCGAAACATTCATCGATGAACAGCGGGCCATGATGGTAATCGAAAGTGCCTTCGCCGCCGACGAAGAGTTTGATGTGCTCGATCCATGACGGATGATCGATCAGCTCCTCGAAGGGTTCGCCGGCCTCATAGATCTGCTGGTAATTGTAGCCATCCTTGGTGCCATACGTGTGGGCGTGCAGGTGACCATACCACTCACCCGGCTCGACACGAGGCAGCTCGTCGAGAATCGCATTCATCCTGCCCACTTCGTCCGCGCTCAGTGCACCTCGCAGGATGACATAGCCACGCAGGTCGAACAGATACGTATCGATATCAGGTACCATCTCATTGTTCCTTGGACAGGTAAGCAAGCGAATCTTCTCTACGACGTAGTCGCGTCACCCAGCATTTGCCAGTGTCATCCCAGACAGAGTCGAGGGTTCGGACGCAGGATGCAAACCGTGGGCGATCAGATCGTGATGTTTTCACAACAAAATCAATCATGGGCACACTCTGAGGCAGTGCATCAAGACGGGTGAAGTCAAAATCGATCTGCCCCTCTGTCTCAACAATCTGGGTACACTCCACATGAGCAAGCTGCGACCAGGCCGTCGGTGTATCCGGAGCCAGCCAGCGGTCGCAGCGATGATTGATGCGGCGCAAGGCAGAGACCCATGCTTCGATCACTTCCTCGTTTCGATCCGCGTCATCGTGCAGCAAATTCGGCCAATGTAGACCTATGATGGGACCATCAACCGCCGCGGGTGGTGGTGCGGCGATTTGCTTCCAGGACGGCGCTGGGCCACCTCGGTCGACGATCATCACTCCACACTCGATCGCAATGCGAGGCGACTGGGGTTCAGCGACTTGTCGCATCGAGCCGAAGGGTGTTGAGACGTAGGTGATGCCAAAGTCGGCAAGTAGTTGTTGAATACCCTCCTGCGCCTCGCCAAAGCTGTGTCGAAAGGCACATGGCACGAAGTAGGGGGGCAACTCACCCGGTTGGTCGACCAAACCGTGTAGCTGCAGGATCGTCGAATAGACCTGCAGATGACGTTCCAGAAGATGACGTGGGCGCATCAGCCCTTCAGGATTTGCCCACTCGGCACGTTCCATGCGCCCGTCTTCCCACCACTCGTGAGCAAGGCCATGAACCACGAGTTCAAGATGGTCCGCCTCCTGCCTGAGAAGATGTGCCGCTTCATCCAGGTGTGGGTGCTGCCGCCACGAATGATCCCAATCGTGTCCCATCCAGGTCGCCTCCGGCAGTTCACGCAGCAACAGGTCACGATCCCAATCGCACAGCATCATCGCTGCCTGTGGACGCATATTCAGCCGCCGTCCAAGTTGGGCGATGGCAGCGTAATCGGCGGGCACATGCGGGCGTGACATACCGCTACGAAAGGGCTCGCCTATGGCACTGCCGTCCGTCGGAGTCCACCATCCGACATCGTCAATGACAATCTGGATAGGAAGCGGCAGAATCACTTCGTGACGCTTCGTCATCCGACGCGGTAGGTCTCCAGTGCCGCCATATCCAGCTCCACACCCAGTCCCGGTGTCTCAGGGACATCGACGAACCCTTCTTGCGGCGTGAGTGCACCGCCAATGAGATCATTCTCGCGCGTGAAGTGCAGCGAGTCAGAGGGGATCGTGGCATTGCGAATCACGGCATGCACATGCGTGCCATAGGCGCCGGAAACACCCAACCCCAAGCCGACTGCCTGCAGCCAGATTGGCAAACCTGCCGACTCTGCCATGCCAGCCATAATCATCAATGTCTCCACATTCCCACCCATGTTGAACATGTCTGCCGCGTCGGCACGAATGGCGCTCATCATCACCTTGGGATCGCCAAGATGGGGCGCCAGGGGGATGATCGAATGTTGACGGAAGTGATGATAGGCGTGCCAACCGGGCAGATACTGAAAGGGATCCTCAAAGGCCTGGATATTGTATGCCTCCAGCTCACGAGCCAAGCGCAAAGACGTGGCCAGGTCGCCAAAGGTGAAATTCGGATCCACGATGATTCCATAGTCCGGGCCGGCGGCTTTCGTCATCAACTTGACGGTTTCAACAATGGTGTCCGGTCGTGCCTTGAGTTTGTGTGTCTTATAACCGAGTCGGGCGCCTTCTTCAGCCATTGCAGCGAATTCTGCCGGTTCCAAAGGCGGTGACCACCAGCCGACGGGTACACGATCGAAGTGCTTTGTGCCCATCAATCGGTAGGCGGGCACGCCCAACGCCTTGCCGACAATGTCGAAGCAGGCCATCGCCATGGCACCACCCATGGTGGTCAGGTTCAGCGTCAGTGGATCGGTACCCACCCATGCCTGTTCCACATCTTCCATCAGATCTCCTCGCCCCCCCTCGCCGAGTCCGACGATGCCCTCATCTGTGTGCACACGGAGAATGGTGATCGGATTGTCGCGATAGTGACCTGGGCGACTCTTCTCAATGGAGGGAATGTGGGGTACGGCGGTGACGAAGCGTTCGACTTGCGTGATCTTCACGGAAAATCTCCTGCTTTAGGTATGCGCGGCGGCCAGAATTTCGAGGCGGGTGATCTGCATGGCCGGAAATGTCGGTTGCCACGGCTCTGACGGAAAGCGGTCATACCGGTCGCGGCACTATCTTTCGTGTGGCAAGAGGCGTGAGCCGTATCGTTTTGCAAGTTGAGCGATATGCAAGTGGGAGGCTGTGAGAATGGATCCGGAAAGACTTCAGGCTGCTTTGGCCCAACCCATCATTTCTCTGCCCACGTATTTCCATCGTGATGGCCGACAGGATCTGCTCAGTCTGTCTCGAACTGTCGACTTTTCGATCGACAACGACTTCTCGACGTTCCTGCTGACTGCGGGGGATTCCAACTACGAGTTGCAGAGCGAAACTGAGATTCGCGCTGTTGTGCAGGCCGTCGTAGACGCGGCAGCGGGTCGTGCAACCGTCTTGGTCGGGACTGCATTGCATTGGTGGCGTGATCAGATCATCGACTTTGCTCGTTTTGTGGATGATCTGGGTGCGGGTGTCATGGTCCTGCGTCCGTCAGCATCTGGCGGCAATGGCCCTCATTTCGAAGATCCCGTCTTCGCGATGTACGAGGCCGTTGCGGCGCAGGTGAACTGTGGCATCGTTCTCAATGGTCAATTCTCGATGGGTCTGCTCGATCGCCTCGCTGACATACCCCAGGTCATTGGCCTGAAGGAAGACGCCGGTGATGCGTGGTGTCACGATGCACTCTACACCGTTGGTGACCGGATCAGTGTCTTCAATGGGGGCCAGAAGTGGCGATTTCTCTATGGCTTGCTGTGGGGGATGAAGGGCTACATGAGCAGTTTTGGTCCCCTGGCGCCGCAGGTGGCACATCAATTCTGGCATGCGGTGCAACAGAAGGATCTGTTCGCTGCCGCAAGAATCGTCGATACCTATGACAACCCTTTCTTTCAACACAGCATCTCCCATCCCAAGGGATTTCATCCAGTGCGTCAGGCGAGCTTCGAGATCTTCGGTCGCGGTCCTCGCTGGTTGCGCGCACCGCAGGCATCTCTGGATGACACGGAGATGGCGGCACTTCGCGATGTATTCGTGCACATGGGTCTTCTCAAGACGGAGTCAGCCTAACCGATGGCAGCGATCTGCACGGTGACGAAAGAGATCTACGTCGCCCACCCCGAACCCGGGGCGGGCACGAGTGTCAGCATGGGGTACATCGGCCAGGGCTTGCGCCGGGAAGAGACATGGGCGCGCGTGGCGTCGAGCGATTGGGCCGACAACGTCCGCCGTCGCCGCTCCGACGACAATGGTCGCACGTGGTCGGAATGGGAGTCGGTGTTCGAGCAAGCACCGGTCCAAAATGGTGTGACCCAATCCGGTGGTCCCAGCCAGCTTGGCAATGGCCCCCACGACCCGGTTTCAGGTTGTCTCGTGAAACCGGTCTTTGAACGCATCATCCGCGGTGATCCGCGTGAGGCGATGGAGGTGCTCTGGCAAGGGGATCGGCGCTTTTGTGACCACGGTTTCTACCAACTGTCCGACGATGATGGTGAGAGTTGGGGGCCCGGTCGCATGCTCAAATACGAGGAGGGACCGGATTTCGATGCCGAAAACTGGGGCGCCGACGGCTACTTCCGCACGAATGAGATGTATATCGGCGGCTGCGCAGTACTGGCCGAAGGAACCGTCGTCATCAGCGCCACGATTCCCGTGGAGTATCGAGACGCAGATGATGAACTGGTTCCCCCCGTGTTCCCCAACGACTATCGCGAGGGGTGCGTTGCGGGCGCCATGTGTTTTGTCGGACGCTGGGATGAAACACTGCGGGATTACCGTTGGCAGACATCGACGAAGATGTTCCTTCCTCGGCGCCAATCGACGCGGGGTCTGGTCGAGCTGGATCTTCGACAGTTGCGGGATGGTCGATTGATGCTGCTCATGCGTGGCTCAAACACCGGCTTGGATCCGGTTGAGTGTCCATCGCGTCGCTGGGTATCGATATCGGAAGATGGGGGCTTGAGCTGGGGGCCCGTCACCGACATGCGCTGGGACACGGGTGAGTCGCTATACTCGCCCGCTTCCATTGCCCACACCTTTCGTAGTCGTCGGACAGACAAACTCTATTGGGTCGGCAACATCCCCGACACGCCACCCGATGGCAATGGGCCGCGCTACCCTCTGCAAATCGTCGAGATCGATGAGGCGGCTCCTGTACCCTGCTTCAAGCGAGAGACACTGACCGTCATCGATGATCGCGACCCAGAACGCGACTCAGAACATGTGCAGCTGTCGAACTTCAGCGTCGTCGACGATCGCGAGACGGGTCAGGTGGAGATCTACGTCATCCGCTTGGGTGAACGCGGTGGTGGTGACGATATCTGGTCGGCGGATGCCTACCGATATCTATTGGAGTTGTGAGCACGCGATACGGTCTCAGTATTTGAGGTATTCCTCTTCCGACACAGGAAATCCTTCAGGTGCCCTGAACATGTAGTCTTGATCGATGCGTGGTTCATGATCTGCGTAGGCATCCATCAGGGCGATCTTCTTCTCCAACAACTGATCGAAATTCATACCGTAGTTGTGGACAGATTCTCCCGGCGTCTGCAAGGGCATGAAATCAATGTCACTTTCACGCCACAATTTGAGCAGGTCCACGGCGTTGGCGCGCTCACGGCGGACCAGATCACGCACCTGCTGGCGGCGTTGGTCACGTGTCGCCTGATCCGTCGCCTGGACGTATCCGTGCACTCCCCCGATCCACGCCGACAGATTGCGCAATGTCTCTATGTAACAGCGGTAGGCTCGGAGTCGATCACGCAGATCGATCCAGACCTCCTCGCCTGATTCTGCCTGCTTTGTGGCGGCGCCGATGGCGCGGGCCAGGGGTGGAGTCACCTGCTCATCGTAGATCTCGACAGAAGAATCGGCTTCCTCCACAGGTTGCAGATTCCACAGTGCGTCTGCAGCAAAATCGACATTGTGTGGATTGTTGAAGAGTGTCAGCATGGGCTCTTCGTAATACGCCCGTTCTTCGGCAGGAATGGCACTCACATCCGGAACAAAGGGCCGTACCCACCAGCGATACCAGGTGAAGCCAAGCCAACTGTACAGGAAGTGACAACGAGCCTGGCTGGCCGCTTCATCCGCCCAGCACCAAATCTGCACCAACTCTTCAGCGGCCTGCGTCGTCGACGTCCAGCGTTGAGCTGCCGCCGCCAATACCGCATCCACATCGAGTTGCGCATCAAATTGCATAGCGGCGATGATTTCACGATTCGGATCGAAGGGGGCGAAATACGATGCATTGAGATACACATCGATGCGTTCGTATCCCTGACTCACTTGCTCGGCCAGCCGCTGCGCCGTCCACCATGGACTCGGCATGCCCAGGATATAGTTGGACCCCGTCGCATTCGTATCGGTCAGAACGTGGGCGCCGCGCCCTTCGAGCTCGGCGCGCGTCTGCTGCCATTCGGCGTCATCGACATCTGAGCGCTGCGACTGCGTCTGCAGGTTGATGCCTGTGTCCATTCCTGCCAGGATCGGCGTCTGCTCTTCGGCGATATTTTTCAATCCCGTCATCAACTGGAAATCGGGATTCACCTCGCGTGCTGCATCACGCAGCATGCGGTAGTAGCGGATGACATTCTCGGCGGCGAGGCGAGCGATCTCCTCATCCGGTCGCCATTCGCGCACGATATAGGGGCCACCATTGCGGCCGGCATAAAGACTTGCTGTGTACTCGAAACCCGAGCCGGAATCGTTCAGCAACATTTTGATGAAGCCCAGCTGCGGTACCTCGCTCAACAGCGTGCGTATCAACTCGGCATAGTGCCAGCGCACGGCGGGGTGAGCGACAGACAGGGTGTAGCGGGGCAGATACGAACGGAAGGTGTGATCGATGCGTGCTCCCCGCAGATGCGGCCAACGCTGCAACAGACTCTCCGGGACAGAACGCGGGTGAGCTGAATAGAGTCCCGGGATCAGGCCGTATTTCTCGGCGGTCTGGGCGACACGCTGCAGCAGGTCGAGATTGGCGCCCAAATACTCCCGTGGATAGGTGCCGGCATTGAGGCGGGTCTCGACGTATTGATCGATATCCGGCGTGTAGTCATAGAAGCGGTAGTACACTTCGTTTTTCGGTGCCGCCTCGAAGGACCGTCGGGCCAGTTCATTGATCACGACGTGGGTACAGCCGATGCGGGCAAGTTCTTGCATGGACGCGTCAATATCATCTGGCCCCACCGGTTGGCGCCGACGCTTGAGGAAGCCATATCGGCCCGTGAGCAATTCGTCCCGGCCGGCAAGCCAGGTGAAGGTCGGGCGCAACCAGCGGCCGGCAGAAAAGTCAGCAGCGACATCGTCCACCCATGCATCACGGATCTGCATGAACAACCCAAACAGCAGAGACGGTGTCGACGCGCTCATCTGACACTCGTCCTCCACCACACGTACGCAGGCCCACTCGCCATCGGGCGTGTCCAGGCCAGCCCAATTGCCCACGCCAATTCGTGTCCGCGCAATCGTGGAGGCGTCATACGCCGAGGCGAGCCCCGGGTCGCCCAGTGCCGTGGCGATCGTCGTGCACACTGGATCGTCAGATTCCAACGAGATGTCTTCACAGATCTGTAGTGCCTGGATCAATGTCATGAGGCTACGTCTTCTTCACTCGCGTCTCGCGACGACGACTTTGGGGTCAAACTGGGTGATGTTTGGATACAAGGTTGGCGTGATTTCGTTGCTGTCAGATAGAGTGCCGGCAAGTCGCAGCAGGGCCACGGGAACAGCACTATCGATACCGGTCTGTTCATTGTCGCTTGAACCGGAGGATGTGAACAACCCATCCACCACGTGTGTTTCCACGAGACGGCGCCCCAGGGAAATGGCGCTGGACATATAGACCTCGTCCTCACTGGCCACATACAGATCGAGCAGAGCCTCCAAGGCGCAAGCATCATTCTGTCCACCGTGGGCACGTGTATCCTCGGTAGGTGTCGACACAGAGTTGAGTGACTGGAAGTCCACTGGTCCTGAACTCACATCTCCCCAACCCATGGCCTGAGCGATGGCATGAGCCATCTGAAAAAAGTCATCGTTCCCCGTGACGCGGTAGGCGCGCGCATAGGACAGCAAGAGCAGTCCATTCGCACGGACCGGTCGCAATTTCACCGGCTGGCAGTAGCCGACATCCTGGGTGTGTGCGGGGGTCAGCAGGGTGCCATCATTGAGCAGCGGCTGGAAGATGCCTTCGTCGCCCTGCCAACTGTGCCGAGCCAGTGCAACCAGATCCTTGCACACAAACTCAAGCAACGGTCTTGCCTGATCGCCTAAACGCATCGCCTGGTTGAGAAAACAGACAGCGACTCTGCCATATCGAGTACCGATCACATTGTTGGTGATGACCGTTGTTTCGTTGACATCATCCTGTTGCCCCATTTGTCCTACGAATGACTGTCGCACACGACAGGGGTCGCGATGATTGAATTGATAACCGGCTAACCCCGTCTCCGGATGGCGGATCGCTTCGTAGCAGGACAATAGATGCAGTGCCCAGTCGTAGGCGACTCGATCATCATTCAGACGCAATGCTTCCGTGCCGGCGTAGATGAGATCTGATCCGGTGTTGATGAAGGAAAGGGCCGTGTTGTCGATGAGCGGCAGAGCACCGGTTCCAGCAAAGGTGCCGCTGAAGCGTTCATCCTGATTCCATTGCTCGTATTCACCGTGGCGGTTGAAGAGTAGATTCGACCAATCCCATATATGCGCATGCCAGAAGGCATCGATGAATTTGGTCGTTGCTGCCGCATCCACACGATACAGGAAGTCGTAGAACGGGAAGACGCATTTCAACTCATGGTTGCCAGCCAGAATCTTGTCGGTCTCCAGGTCCCACGCTGTGTGGCCTCCCCAATACCAGAGATTCGAGGCGGCATCTGTCAATTTGGGCAGCGCATTGCCAATCCACTCGTCGGCCACGTCTGACCACAGATCAGCCCCTGTCAGCTGGTGCAGACCATCCAGACTGCGGATCAGATTCTGCTGACAACTCAAATCCGAGACGATGGCCGCTTCCCAGTGTCCTGGTTCACGTGACTTGAGGTTGTAGCCATCGGCGAGCAACCCTGTCGCTGGCCCCCAGCGATCGCGGCAGCGTTCCAGAGCAGTACCCACGTGTGCGGTGACTGCGTCGAGGAAGAAAGTTGCGTCACTCATCACACTCTCCGGGGTGTCATCTACGCTGAGGGCCGGGCGAGTGCTCGGCGTTCCAGATCCAACAGTTGCTGCTTGATTTCGAGACCGCTGGCAAACCCGGTAAGTCGTCCATCTGCACCGATCACGCGGTGGCAGGGTACGACGATAGGAAGTGGATTGTGATGGTTCGCACCACCGACGGCCCGCGAGGCTTTGGGCTTGCCAAGTGTATAGGCCAATTCGCCATAGGTCATTGTCACACCAAAAGGAATCTGTCGCAGTTGCGCCCACACCTGCAACTGGAAGGCGGTACCATGCGGATCGAGAGGCAGATCGAACTGCCTCAGGTCACCGGCGAAGTATGCCTCAAGTTGCTGTTGGGCACCGAAGGGAATCGGTTCAAGGGGGATGCCAGATTCGGGCGCGCCACCAAAGCGGATCCGAGAAAGTCCCAGCGGACTCCAACTCAGCAGCAGTTCGCCCACAGGACTGGCCATGAGACCGTACGAGGCGGGTTCAGCGTGCATGGTATGCAGAATTCATAGAGTGGTCTCGTCAGATGCCACTTCAAAGCACCACGGCGGCATACGGCTCGCATGCCAGCGGTGGCGGGATTTGGCTTCGGAATATAGAGGACATGCCGCTTTCGTGAATACCGAACCTTGATATCTCGGGGAGTCACGAAATACCGGGAACACAGGGAGGCGATTCGAGGTAGAAGTCAAATTATGCCCGGCGGTACAACTCATTGATACGTAAACAGTTACGACAAATCGTGGCGTTCTGCGACAAGTCTGGCATGCGTCTTGTATAGGGATTGGTGTGGGTAGAAATCGTTGGGGAACGATTCTGCTCCCGGGTGCAATCGAAATACATGACTCAGGAGGGCTTCCTGCGTGCCAAACCCCAAGATCTCCAAAACACCGACACCTGCCCAACGCCGTGCCGAACGAGCTCTGGTGATTCGAGCTCAGCAAGGTGAGACGACGGCCATTGAAGCACTACTTCATCAGCATCGCGGCCGGATCGAGCGATTGGCCAATTCGATCGTCAAGAATCCGATGGATGCAGAGGAAGTCGCGCAGGATGTCATGATGGCGGTGACCCACAAGATTGATCGATTCCGTGGTGATGCCTCCTTGTCGACGTGGATCCACCGTATTGCGATCAATGCGGCGCTCATGCACCGTCGTCGTGACAAATCGTCGACCATCATCTCCATGGAAGATGCTCCGCCCATCGTTGAACGCCAGGACATGACCGGCCAGCCTCGTCGCAGCGCGGCCGATCCCATGTTGCGCAAAGAATTCTGGGATAAGGTCTGGGGAGCCGTCGACGATCTGGACGACAAGTACCGCACCGTCTTCATCCTGCGCGATGTAGAAGGTCTGTCGACGGAGGATGCTGCAACGGCACTGGGCCTGAAGATTCCCGCGCTCAAATCACGTCTGCATCGAGCGCGTCTGGCACTTCGACAGCGGTTGGAGCATTACTTCGAGGCGGACGCCGAGGGTCTGCGTGAACCAGCGTTGGCTGCCTGAACGTCGACAATCTAGGAGTCTACTTGATCAACATCATCTTGCCCGTTCGTTGAAAAGCGGGTGTGACGAGACGATAGAAGTAGAGCCCGTTGCCCACGGCGCGATCCTGCTCGTCTGTACCATCCCAAGTGAGGGTGTGATAACCTGCCCTGATGTCGTCGCTTGCCTGCAGCAAGGTTCGCACACGCTGACCGATCACATCATAGATGATGAGACTCGCTGGCGTATCGTGAGCGAGAGCAAATTCAATCTGGGTCGAAGGGTTGAATGGATTTGGGTACGCCTGTGCCAGAGCAAATTGCAGGGGTACCACATCTGTTCCGGACAGATCCATGACCCGACGAATATCATCAGCTTTGTTTGCAACGTAGGCCTCGTGCAAGACGAAGCTGGCATCCCCGGCGTGCTGTCGGTCCCGCAGTCGGAAGGACAGCTCGGCGAGCATCCCCCGGCCGTCGACGGGCTGACCCTGGGATAAGCCATTGCTGATCAACAGTGTCCCTGGTCGCTCAAGGCGCACAGTGAACAAACCCGTGTGCCCCCCCCGACTTGCCAACAGATGCCCGGGCCCCTCTTCGGCGGCGACGAATTCTACGAGTTGAGGGTCATAGCCTAACACGAGGCCAAAGGCACTCACTGCTCGCGCCCCGTCCATCCAGATTCGCAGCTGCACCTTGTCATCGATGCCGTGCGTCGATCCCTTGCCCAGATGGTCGGTACCCATGATAGATGCTGTAGCCTGGAGCCGGATGGAGGCGTCTTCGTCGAGCCGATGAGCGAATCCCCAACTCTTGCCAGCACTCCGGGTGCCGAAAACGGCGACGAAGGCGAAGAAGTCGCTGAAGTCTATAATGCCAGAATTCGATCCATCGAGATCGAATCTCGGTGCCTCAGCCACGGGAGAACCGAAGACGGCGACAAAGGCGAAGAAGTCGTCGAAGTCTACGGACCCGTCGTTATTGAAATCACCCGGCAACAGCGCCGCATCGACGGTGAATTCCAGTGTTTCTGTGAAGGGTCCTGTCAGAGCGCCTTCGACAGCCCGAACACGCCAGAAGTACGTGGCACCATTGTCGAGATCCCGTGTCAGTGTCCAGGAAATCTGTCCCGTTCCCCCAGCAACACCTGACGTGGATGCCGTGACATCAGAAAAGTCACTCTTTGTGGAAACCTGAATTGTATACGTCAACTCAGCGCCATTTGCGAAGGGCACGGCGTCGTTGAAAATCAGCGTGGGACGCAGTGATTCGGCGAGGACGCTGAGTCCCGAGGCGACAGTGGGCGCGGCACTCAATGTGGGCGTCAGGGCCAAAACCGTCGTCGGCTCGGACTCGTTAGGCACCGCATTTCGATCGATCGCCGTGATCCTGTAGTCGTAGCCGACATTGTTCGCTACACCCAAATCGGTATAGGCAGCCTCGGCGAGGCGCGACGCCGTAAGGGAGAATTCGTCCTCGCTCTGCAAACGGCGGTAGACGTTGTAACCGGCCAGGTCTAGCTCGCTATTGTCGTTCCACGCCAGCAAGACCTGGCCATTGCCACCACTACCGGTCAATGCCGTCGGTGTCTGCGGCGCTTCCACATCGGCAGAGGCTGATGTCGTGAAAGAGGCCTGCGCGGTGACGACAGGTCCATTTCCGGCCCGATCGATAGAGCCTACTGAGAAGAAGTAGGTCGTCGCAGGGGCAAGATTTGTAAGGATGACTTCGTGCTCGGTCCCGTCCTCGGCATTGCCTACGGTCAGATTCAACAGCCCCGACACGGTACCGAAATTCACAAAACTGTCTGCCAACTCGTCCGTCGCCCATGTCAGAATCGCCGTCGAATCGGCGGCTTGTACTGCCGCCGCTGAGATCACCGGTGCGGTAGCATCGGCGACGGCATCCGTTGTGAAGCTGTCGATCGTCGTCGTTGTCGGACCATTGTTGCTCAGATCGCTCGATCTGGTGTCGAAATAGTACGTTGTCTCGGGTGCCAGATTGGTGAGGGTTGCCTCGTGTACGCGGTTCGTGCCGGACAGCGTTCGAATGAAGTCCAGGTCTGTGCTGGTGCCGAAGTGAACTTCGCCGGACGCATCCTCATCCGTCGTCCACTGAATCGTGGCGACCTCGTCATTCCTATAGATCACACGAGGAGCCTCCGTCACCACAGGTGCCGTCAGATCGACCTCAGGATTGGTTGTGAAGACGGCCAAGGCTGACTCGGTGGCGCCATTACCAGAGGCATCTGTTGCGCCCACGATATAGGAGTAGGTCTGCCCCGCTTCGAGATTCGACAGCACGATTTTGTGGCGGGTGGAATTGAGGCCCGTGCCTTCTTGCCCGTCGAGTTCTTGCGTGCCGAAGCGGACATCGGCACTGGTGGGTTCGTCCGTCGTCCACTCAACAACGGCTGTTGCGTGGGTCTTGGACGCAATCGATGGCCCTGCGAGTATTACCGGGAACTGCGTATCTGCCTGATTGTTTGTGGTGAAAGCGCCAGCGCCACCCGGCGGCTGTAACACACCACTGCGTTTGCCAGACCCCTGACCGGGTTCGAAGGAAGTCGTCCGGTTATTCGTTGCTTCCACGATGATGCCGTATTGGTAGGCCGCACCTGGTTCCAATCCGGAGATCGTGATGGCGTGTTCCTGCGTCAGCCGCAAAGAGCCATCGACGGTTTTGTCAGGGATCTCGAATTCATCGGCGGTACCGTAGGTCCCACCGCTCGTGCCAAAAAACACAGTTGCGCGTGTGTCCACGTCGGTGACGAAACGCACGACGGCCAACACGTCGCGACTCACGACAAAGGGACCCTCGATGATGACCGGTGGCAGGGTGTCACCGAGCGCCGACGTACGGAACTGCAGGTCGCGACTCCACTGGAAATTCCCACGAGGATCCGTGCTCAGTGTGTCACCATCCGGTGTCGCCAGACGCAGGCGGAAGCGATACGTCGTGGCAGGATCCAGGTCTGGCAAGGTGATGGCGTGGGTGTTGAGAATGTCGGAAGAGGACAGAGTCTTTGAGTATTCAGCGGATCCTGGGTCATCGACGACACCGTAGTCGATGACCAAACCCGTGATCTGATTCAGCCGTGCTGTGATCACGGCGTTGTTGCTGCTCACGACGCGTGATGGCGGTACCAGAAGTCGCAGGGGGCGGCCCGCAGCACGCGTGCGGAATGTTCCCGTCTTGGAAAAACTGACCTGCTCTTGTGTCAGCAGGTTCTGCTCAATCAGATCATCCACATCCACGAGTCGCGATGTCACCACATAGCTGTATTCGGTGTCGGGTGTGAGACCCTCTGCCAGCGCTGCGTGTACGAGTGAACCAGCGCCATCCAATTGGGTCGCAAGTACGGTATCGACACTGGCGACTGCGATCACGAGCAACTGTGTATCGGCGGGGCGGTTGGTGAACCAACTCGTTGAGGCCGTTGTCTGGGTCGTCTGTACATCCAGATCACTGCCAGAGGCAGGTCGTACATCTGGCGCCAGCCGTGTGCGGAAGTTGCCCTCCTGTGTGTTGGATCTTCTCCCCAACAGATCGAAGGAGTGGGCCTGATACTCGAACTGTGTGTCAGCCGACAGCGCGGTGGCGCTCACAACATGTCGTCGCGTTCGCAGTTGTCGGTAGAGGCGCAACAACTCAGCCTCAAAACCATCGGCCTCGGTCTCGATGCCCGCATTGGCCAGCACCATTTGCGCTGCAGGTGTGATGGTGTCCGCCAGAGCGATGCGGCCTGCCAACAGAAGTCCTGCACCACGCAAGGCGACCGAATCCGTCGCTGCCAGCGCCGGGTTGCCGAAATCGATCCACTCTGTTTGTCCAGTTTGCCTGACGCGGATCGAATCGGCAAGACCTGTAAACCGACTCTCCCAGCTGAGGGCGGCACCATTGAACCGGCGCTGCACGTCGACGTTGAAAATCTGGTTGGCGAAGCGTGGATTCAGAGCCCGTCCAAGCGATCCCGGCGTCAGTTGCAGCGCATCTCGGTCAGCGTCATCGGGAGACGTCCTGAGTTCAATTGCCACAATGGAAAGGAAAGAGCCGCTCTCGGCGACGTCGCCGACCACGTGAAAGGTGAATGTGCCGAGAACTCCGCCGTCCGTGACGCGCGTCTCGTTAGCCCCAATCAAGGCGGACGCACCTTCGACTCTCGTGAGGCCATCGGATCCTTCGACGGGAGGCGTGTTGACATCGACGGCAGCGTCACCGAGTAGATCGCCGCCGACAAAGCTGTCGAAACTCAGCAGGGCTGCATCGAAGGCGACCTCGGTACTGTGTCCCTTGATTTCGCTGACCCCTGCAGCGACCACAGTCAGCGTTACGACATCACCAATCTGGGGGCCGACAAGGGTGGACGCGTCTCTAACGTGTACCGTGAAGCCGTCATTCAATCCTCCTGCCGCCAAACCACAAAGCAACAGGATCTCGATGCAGCTTGTTAGGAATGTGCGCTTCATATGGGTCGGAGCCCTTTACCAATCGGGTTGGCACACCTGGAACTGATTCCTCAAGCTAGGCGAAGAAAGATCATTCCTATCGTGACCGTGCTCACACCGGCCAATTTCCAACGATCCCAACTCTCGCCGAGCCAAAGAATTCCCGCAGCAGCACCGATGACGATCGAACACTCACGGGCTGCCACAATATACCCAACCGGCCCTAACTGAAAGGCGAAAAGGATGAGCAGATAGGTCAACATCGCACCAATTCCGATGCCGCAAATGGATTTCCATGACCGTCGCCACACCAACCCGATCTGCGTCGTGCCCCGTCTTAGCACCACGGGTCCCAACAGCAGGCTCGTGAGCAGATACATGGCCCAGATATAGATGACGGCTGGTACCAGGTGCGAGCCGATCTTGTCGATGATCGAATACAGGGGGATCGTCAGACCCACGCCGAGGGCCAGACCCAGACCGTGCGCTCGTTGGTTGATCCAGGCAGGCACGGCCAACAGGCCGATGCCGAGACAGATGGCGGCGATACCGAGGCCACCGACGAAGGAGATGGACTCGCCCAACACAAACTGGGCAATCAGTGCAGTCAGGCCGATCCCTGAGCCGCGGGCGACGGGGTAAATGACGGAGATCTCGCCACGTTCATAGGCACGGCCGAGAAGCAGGAAATAGAGCGCGTGGACGATGCCGGTGAGCAGCACGCACGCAGCCGCGGCGGGAGTCGTCGCCCACGGGTCGACGCCGAGACTCCAGCGCCAGACAGCGAAAGGTGTGATGAACAGGGTGGCGACGAGACCCCCGAGCCACAGAACAATGAGGTCGCCGCGAAGACGTCGAGTGGCCAGGTTCCAACCGGCGTGACAGAACGCGGCAAGTAAAACGAGGCCGAAGACGCTCAGCGACATGCCAACCGCGAATGTTGAATCAGCAGTGTCCTTACGCCTCAATCACGTCGGTGGCGTAGCCGAACAGTGCTGAATATCCACCCGTGTGCAGGAAGACGATGGGGCCATCATCCTTGCCCAGTTTGCCCGTGCGAATGTGGTCGATCAATGCCGACATGGCCTTGCTCGTGTAGACGGGATCCAGCAGCAGTCCCTCGCTACGCGCCACAAGACGGATCGCTTCCAGACCTGCCGGAGTCGGCACGCCGTAGCGTTCGCCTACGTAGGTGTTGTCGTTGTCGAATTGTGAGGCCTCCAGGTGGATGTCCAGCCCCGCTCGTTGGGCGCCCTGATTGGCAATACGTGCCATTTCGTCGAAGCGACCCTCCCAGCCTTCAAATGGGGAGATTCCTCGCACCTGCATCGAATGACCCAGATACTGCAGCCCGAGCACCAATCCAGCCTGCGTCGTGTCCAGAGCGCACAGATACAGCCACTTTGGGTCGATACCCATTTCACGTGTCTGCTGAACGATCTCGAGGGCAGACTCTGCATAGGCCAGGCCATCCAGATCGACTGTGTCATCCTCACGGGGTCGATAGACGGTGCGACCCTCATCCCGCAGGCGCTGCACTGTTGCCGCAATGATCTCTTGCTGGCGCGGTCGATCAGCATCACTCAGGACCGTGACGTGGGCGCCAAACAGACGCATGAGCAGATGGTTGCCCTGCACCTCCTCATGGTCGATGGGTCGAACCGGTCGCAGGATCAGATGCAACTCCAGACCCAGTCGGGCACAGGCAGCAGCCATCTGCCGACAGTAATTAGACTGCACTGCGGCACCAAAGACGATGACCTCGGCCCCTTTGTCGCGAGCGTCAGCCATGGCGAATTCGAGCATACGTGTCTTGTTGCCACCAAAAGCCAGGCCTGTCAGATCGTCCCGCTTGATGTAGATCTCCGGGCCACCCAACTCACTGGACAGGCGGGGTAGATGCTCCAGTGGTGTGGGCCGTATCGAGGCGAGGGGAATACGTGGCAGCGTATCCAGGGCGGCCCGCAAATGTTGTTCGCGATCACGACTCATGACGTTCCTTACCTATTTCCTTGTGGCCAACCCTTGGCGGGCAGCTTCGACAACTTCGATTGCCGGTGGCATTCTTCCATGACGGCCATCTGCACACGTACCTGCTGCGGCGTAATCTCCAGTTTGGCACCTTCACGCAAGCTCTTGTACAGGTGATCGTAAAACTGCTTGGACATCCATCCAAAGGCATTCGCCTGCGCCTTGGATGGGGCCCAGCTCTTCTCGGTGAAGGCGAGCTTCTCACTGCAATAACTGGGTCCCGGCAGTGGTTTGCGAGACAGTTTCTGCTTCGGTGCTTTCTTTGGATCAAAATAGCGCCAACGCAGTCCCGAACCACCGCCACTGAGTCCGCCCTGCGTGCCCTGTACGGTGATCATATCCCCTGGGTAGGCATCGCAACTGGAGATCTCCAGATCGATCACAGGAGCACCCTTCTTCTTCAACACAACTTTGACGTAGTCTTCCGCGTCACCCCATGTATTGGCTCGATCCATGGCACACAGGATTTCGTCCGGCTTCTTGAAGCCTTGCAGGCAAACGGCCCAATCGACGAAGTGTGGTCCCGTGTTGAGCAGATTGCCCCCTTTGTACTCCTGCACGGTCTGCCAGTCCCAGCGACGGGCGAAGCCATTGGCCGAGATGCGCACCTGCACGATGCGGCCCAGTACACCAGAATCGATGACATCGAGGGTTTTGCGAAACAAGGCGCGATATCGTGACTGTTGGAAAGGGGCCAGAATCCGCTTCGCCTTGCGCGCGGCGGCGATCATCTTGTCCAACTGCGCCACATTCCATGCCGCCGGTTTTTCGCACACGACATTGTGTCCCGCCGACAGCGCCGCAATCGTAGCGGGCGGGTGCAGATACGAGGGCAAGGAGTTGACCACCAGATCCAGATCATCTCTACCGAGTAGATCATCGATGGATCGATAGCTGTCACAGCCGAATTCCTTCTCGGCACGTTGTCGACGTTCAGCCAGAAGATCGGCAATGGCGACGATCTTGTATTTCCGCGGCGACTGTTCGAACCAACGGGCGTGGATGCTCAAGCCGCTACGTCCCTGGCCTAGGATTCCGACACGAAGAGGACCACGAGAAGTGGCTCGTGTAGCGCACATGGTTCAAGCTCCTGTAGAGAGAAGATCAGCTGGCTCGTGGCGCTACGAAGGGTCGACCCAAACGCCCTGTCAAGGCGGATCCCTTTGCCGGGGAGAGAGGCGACCGTATTTTAACAGGTCGTCTTCGCTGCGTTTTCTCCCCCTCCTCTGACATCAGATTTGGCGAACCGTGCACACGCAACTCGAGCAAATGCCGCTTTCTGCCACAACTGAATTGTTGCAGGAAATCGACCAACAGACGCCCTGGACAGGTTTGCAGCTCCTGAATCTGGCAGATGGCCAAAGCGTCGATGTAGGCGAACAGGAAGAGGCGACCCTGATCTTGCTCCAGGGGGAGGGTTGCACCGCAGCGGGGGACCGGTTGACGGCGCCGGCTGCTTTGACCACCGCGTCCAAGTCTGCCGCCTTCACTGTAAAGGGACCCACTCGTCTGCTATGCGCACGGGTGGGTCTCGAGCAAGTTGGAGAGTCGCAAGTTGGAGAGTCTGCGTCGAAGCACGACACCTTTGATGCAAAGAAGTTGACCTGGCGACCGTCCATTCACGGTGGCAGTGGCCAGATTGCGACGCGCCACCTGTGGCGTCCGGAAGACTTTCACGGTGATTCGTGGGTTTTTGTTGATCATGCGATCCTGGGCCCAGACAGCTCGCTGGGTCACCACTACCACGATGCATTGGAGGAGGTGTTCATCATTCTCGCGGGCACGGGATGGATGACGATTGGTGAGCGAACCTTTGATGTGGGACCTGGTTCGGTAACGTTTCACCCCATTGGTATTGGCCATGGTTTATACAATCCAACCAATGAGGGTCTGGATTTCGTACGTCTCGCTGTTGGCATTCCTGGTGAGACCTTCACGACCATCGACCTGGACAGTGACCTGAAGAGTCGCCGACCGCAGGCTTGACTCGGGAGAATGACGATGGATACCGCACGCGTTCATACAGACACGGTCAAACGTATGAGGTCTGCTGCTGTGGCTCTGATGCAGTCACTGGATGAGGGTCAGCGTCAGCAAGTCAGCATGCCCTTTGATGGTCCTGTGCGTACCGACTGGCACTACATACCACGCGACCGTCCTGGCTTGCCTTTGAAACAGATGGATGCAATTCAACAGCAGCTGGCACGCATGCTGTTGTCCACCGGTTTGAGTGCCACCGGTCAGCAGACTGCATCGACCATTATGGAGTTGGAAACGGTCCTGGCCCAGATAGAAGGGGGAGGGCGCCGGTTTCCACGTGATCCCGAGCTCTACTACCTGAGCCTGTTTGGTGACGTAGGCGGCGAGCAGCCCTGGGGTTGGCGTTTCGAAGGACACCATATCTCGATCAATCACACGGTCATCGAAGGATGTCGTCTTGCACCGGCACCTCTGTTCTTTGGTAGCAATCCCGCCCATGTGCGCCATGGCGAACGCGAGGGACTGCGCGCTCTGGCCGCAGAGGAAGACGTGGCGCGTGACCTGCTCAGCCAACTCGATGGTGAGCAGAAGCAGGTCGCCATCGTCAGTACCGAGGCGCCACCTGATATTCTGACGACGAATGTCGTCACCGTCACCGACGAACTACCCGTCGAGGGGTTGTTGGGTAAGGATATGAGTGCAGGACAACTTCAGATGTTGGAGTCATTGATCCACGTATATGTCTCGCGACTACCAGAAGGGGTGGCAGAAATCGAGATGGCGCGAGTTCGTACATCCGATCTAAGCAAGGCCCGCTTCGCCTGGGCGGGATCTACGGATCGAGGGGCTGGCCACTACTATCGTGTCCACGGTGACTGTTTCGTTGCCGAATACGACAACACGCAGACCGACGCCAACCACATTCACGCCGTATGGCGCGACTTACACGATGACTTCGGGCAACAACTGCTGCGCGAGCACTACCGCGCCAGTCACTAGCCCCCAAGAATCGCCAGGAACAGACCCCATCACGACAACTCTCTCGCCCCGAAGTCAGATCAGATCGCAGCTACACGACCGTTTTGCTGCCGGTGCCTACGACAATTGGGTCGTTTGGGCTGGAGAGTTGTCCATTCAGATCGATGACCTGACCTTCGCACCAACTCTGGCACGGGCCTATGTGACGGCAGATCAACCCGCGTCGATGCAGGTACGGGTAGAGCTATTTTTTGGCGTCCTCGATCTTACGCAGATTCGACCGGGTCACATCGACGTTCGCCTGCGCTCGGATGCTGTCGACGGCGTCGACGGGTGTGCCCCGATGTTTCTGGACGTCGACGGGGCGGACACGCCGCATCTGTGCGACGGAAACCTCGTCTTTCATTCGTCCCGATTGCCGCTGAGTCGCTGTGGCACGTATCGGTATACGGTTGAATTTTCCGCCGACGAGTATGCTCAAGATGATCCGGGCAAGCAGTGGATTGGTCTTGCCGACATGGCGCCGACCCAGGATGGTGTCCTGGTCGTGTCACCCGCCTGGGTGGCAGAAGCACCATCGATGATGGAGGTATGTCTGCGCAAGCTGCATGCGGGCGTGGACGAAGATGGAAATTTCCACAGTGGGCACATTCAACATCTGACGGCCATCGTCGCCGAGTTACCTGTGGATGTGATCTACTTGTTGCCATTCTTCCGACCCGGTTACGGTGATCTGCATACGGGGGAGGATGTTCGCAAAGGCGATCTTGGCAGTCCCTACGCGGTGGCTGATTTCTATGCCCTAGATCCAGACCTCGTGCCGGATCCTGCGCAAGTTGATCTGGCTGAATTGCTCGACAAGGGTCTGTTTGAGTCGACTGATGTCACAGAGACTCTCGGTATCTCTGCTCCTGGGCCGCAGCAATTGGTGAAGCTCGACAGCGAAGCGATCGTCGCACAGTACGGTGAAGATCCTCTAAGACAATTGGTCGCCAGGGCACACTTGCGCGAACTGACTCGCGAGGCTCATGCCGCAGGCAAGCGGGTCATCTTTGATCTGGTTCTGATGCAGACCAGTCGTGACAACGAACTGATTCTTCGTCATCCAGAATGGTATGTACAGGAAGCCGATGGCAGACCTTCGATTCATCGCATTGCCTGGCTCGAATACTCGGATGTGGCACTCTTCGATCTCGCCAACAACGAATCCCTGCAGCAATACCTGCTAGAAATCGCACCCTATTGGATCCAACGTTGCGATCTGGACGGTGTGCGCATTGATGCAAGTCAGACGATAGAGCGCACGTTCCTGAGCAAATTGCACAATCGGATTCACGACGTGTGTCCCGATGCACTGGTTCTCGGCGAAACGCTGTGCCCGATCGCAGAGGCTGTGGATATTCCCGTCGACATGATCTACGCACTGCTTGTCGATTTCCATCGTGACGCATACGAAGCGACACCACTGATCGACTTTCTGGAGCAGATGCATTCAACTTTCGCCGCCGGTACTGTAGCCAAAGCGTATTTCGAGAATCACGATAGTCCCAGAGCTACCGCAGTGTGGCAGGAGCGCTTCGAAAGGGAATTACCAACCCACGAGACGGCGCAGCGGTATTGGCAGGGGCTTTCCACGCCAACCCAGTCTGCGCCACGCACGATGGCTGTCGCCAAGAATCTTCAGGCGACGCTCATCAACGCCACCGTCGGAACGACGCCAGTTCCCCTACCGGCACAGGACTCACAGCGCCCGGTGCAAGCGGCTGGGTGTCGATTGGCATGGGCGTTGGAGTGGGGCAGTCAGTGGGCGGAGCTGGAGGCGACGGATTTCGAGAATTCAACTCTGCTGCGTGCAGATCTGGCCACACAGTCACCCGGGTCAGATCTCGAGCGTGCCTACCGTGCACTTGGGGACACAATGGACTGTCTCGCGCCCCTGCGGCATGGGCGTGTCTACTATCACCGGCATATAGAGGACGGTGATCGAGTCCTGGCCGCTACGCGTTACCTGGTTGATTCGGACCCGCCTGATTCAGACGTGGCCGATGCGGCCCAGGTTGGTGTTGCGATCGTCGTGCTCCACAACCTGGATCCCTTCAATCATCACCAGATTCAAATCGAAATGGACTGGCTGGCAGATCGTTTTGTAGGACGACTAGCGCAACCAGTCGTCGTCTATGACTCATACAAAGCACTCAATCTGGTCACCAGTCGCACGCCAAGCCTTACATTACAGGGCTCGATGATTCAAGCGGACCTTGCCCCCCTGCAATCACAATTCCTGCGCCTGGACTCGTAATCCATCCATCGCCGGAGCAACTCAATCAAGATTCAAATCGTCAGGAGACAACAATGAACATCTTACGTAGCGGCAGAGCCCGTTGGCTCATGCCCGCCCTGTTGCTGGCTGCCACCGTGTGGTCCTGTGGCGCCAACGGATCCTCTACGCCGGCGGCAGACGCGACGGTGACAACGGCCCAGGACAGTACGCTGTATGCCATCGGCCATGGAATGGTGCAGCAATTCAGAATGCAGGGAATGTTTACCAAGGAAGAGATCGCCTTGATCTCTCTTGGTTTCCGTGATGCCATTCTGGGCGAGGAATTCAATCTGGAAAGCCAGATGACCCAGATGAACGAGTTGATGTTGGCGCGCAACGAGAAGGTCATGGAAGCGCAGAAGGCTGAGGCCGAGGTGTTCCTCGCCGCAGCTGCTGCAGAGGAAGGTGCCCAACGTACCGAGTCAGGCCTGGTCTACAGGGAAGTTGTCGCTGGCACGGGACCCAACCCGACACTGAGCGATTCGATCACCGTGCACTATCATGGCACGCTTGAGGATGGCACGGTCTTCGATAGTTCCGTCGATCGGGGTGAGCCCATCGGGTTCAGTCTCGGCATGGTCATTCCCGGTTGGCAGGAAGGCCTGAAGATGATGAAGGCCGGTGGCAAAGCGAAGCTGACCATTCCTGGTGATCTGGCCTATGGACCCCGTGGGCAAGGTTCAATTCCGCCGAATGCGACCCTCATCTTCGATGTTGAACTGATCACCGTTCACCAATAGGAGAAGCCAGCGTGTCGAGTATAGGTGTCATCCACTACAACTGGCCCGGGTATGATCTGGAGGGTTTTGCGCGGCGAGCCAGCGAAATCGGCTATACGTCCTGCGAACTACAGATCGGTGATATCTGGGACGAAGCGGACGACGATGATGGTCGTCGTGCAGAGCAGGTTCGAGCGTTGTTTGACAGTGTTGGCATGACGATCTCAGCCGTGGCTGCGGGCAATGACTTCTTGCAGGCAGAGCGCAGCGATTGGGAAGCACAAGTCGCACGTTATCGGCGAGTCTGCCAGATCATCCCTCACGCTGGCACGGATATCATCCGTTCCGACGGTGGTTGGAACAGAGGTGGTCTGGTGCCCGAAGGGAAATGGGATGGCATGATGTTGGAAGCATTCCAGCGTTGCGCCGAATTCCTCGAGGAACTCAACGTTCGCATCGCCTTGGACAACCATGGCGTGTCAACGAACGACGGAGACTGGCAGCTGAGCCTGATCGAGCGCGTCGGTTCGTCGCGACTGGGTGTCAATCTGGACACGATGAACTACCGTTGGTTCGGACACGACCTGGATAAAATCGATCACTTCTACGAGATCCTGGCGCCCCATGTGTTTCATACCCACATGAAAGACGGCACCGGTTCACGAGAGAACTACAAGGGCGCCGCCCTCGGCGAGGGTGAAATCCACCTGGATCACGCGCGTGCCTGCCTGGTAAAAGCCGGCTATGATGGCGCCTGGACCGCTGAATACGAGGGTCCTGAAGCAGAGGGTGGTATTGGCTACGAGAAGTGCTACACCTGGCTCAAGGCGAATATCTGATCAGACGTGCCGGTTGCCCGAACTGTGGGCAGCGGTGAGCCAGAAATGAAAAGGCGCCCCAACCTGCAGAAGGTTGGGGCGCCTGTTTTTTTGTTTGTTTGCTGGGCTCAGGTAACGCGACGAGACTCGGAACGTTTCCTTCGCGCCGATTCTTCTTCCTGCATCTCGCCCATCTCCTTCTTCAATCGCCCGATCTTCTTCGCGATCTTGCCCTTCTTCTTGTCCAACAGGCTCTTGTTCTTCTCGATGATCTGCTTCTGACTCTGGGCGGCCTTCAACCGACCCAGGGCTTCGCTCTTAATTTGGGCAACCTGATTGATCTGCCGGTTCATCCGTCCGATCAATGACGTTGTCATCACTTTGGCCACAATAACGCCAAAGGAGAAGAAGAGAGCGCCTAACATGGCAGGAAGTTCGAGAGCTTGCATTCCAATTCCAGGTGGATCAAGAGCAGAATCCGGGCGTATAGAACGGCCGGGCGTACCTATATATATAGGTCACAGGCGCGAGGGATCAAGTCTTATCGAGGGCCTGCCAGATTCAGCTACCGGCCTTGTCCACTGCTTCCAATTGCTTTTCCAGGCGTTTGGCGGATACTCGCTGAGCTGTGCCCAACTCCTGGGCGAAGACGGAAATCCGATACTCTTCCAACAGCCAGCGGTAGATGCCGATCTGTTGTCGACGCGCTGCACCCTGTGTAGCAAGGTCGCCGGAGATCTTCTGCAACTCGTCATCAAAGGGTTGGATCTGGCGCGCCTTGATGCGATCCTTGGATCCATCTGCGCGATAGCGATCTGCTCGTACGTGCACTGCCTTCAGATACCTCACCAGATCACCCAGACGTTCAGTGTCGGTGATAGCGAGAAATCCCTTCGGTAGTAAGCGCTTGAGATCTGCACTGAGCTCTGGATAGGGTTGACCGATGGCGATGATCTCAGATCGCCAGTGGACGATGTCCTCGATCTGATCAAGAATTCGCTCCGACAGGCCGCCGAGTCGATCACGCGCTGTCTGCACACGCTCAGCAAATCGTGCCTGCGTCAAAGGCAACAAAGGCGGCTGCAGGAAGAGATAGCGAGCGACGGAAGTGTAGGCCTGCGCCTCAAGTTCGGCTGGCTCTCCAAGAGATCGATGATCGGAGACGAGCTTGCGCAGGTCACGTAACTCGCGTTGCAGCCAGGCCACTTCATCACGCAAAGCGAATTCACACAGGCGTATCAGACCATCTGGGGTCGAGATTTCGGCTTCTTCCCGTTGGGGAAATACACGCACGTGCACGCTGCTGCCATCTAGTTGCAGCCCCGGGAAACCAAAGACAGGCACACCCGAAACCTGCGTCACCTCCAGGCGTTCGGGCAGATCACCAAAAGACCAATCGATGACGTCATCCTGTTCCCACTGTTTGACCACATCCTGCCACGCGGCACCGGCCTGAACGGGCGCTGCTGCAGGTCGCTCGAGTTGTGACGTCAACGCCGACAGGTCTCGACCTGCCACGATGGTCTCACCACCACGACCCTCCACCTCGACGCGCATCGTCAAATGGGCGGGGATCTGCTCTGCGTCCCAGTCCGTGCGACGCACCTTGATGCCGCACTCCTGCTCCACACATCGTTCCAGTGCATCGAGGAAAGATCCATCTGCAGGTCTCAATTTTGGTGCGAGCCTGCGTGCTGTCTCCGGCACGGGTACGAAACGCTTGCGCAGCGCCTTGGGAAGTGAACGGAGCAAGTACGTGACCTTCTCCTCTCGCAGTCCGGGTACAAGCCATTCGAGCACCTCAGGGCGAACGGCATCGACGAGTCGATAGGGAACACGGAGGGTGACTCCGTCCTCATCCTGGCCCGGTGAGTAAGCATAGACGAGGGGCAAAGGTTCGCCGTCGCCAAGTTCGACACTCGAAGGGAAGGCATCGTCATCCAGCGCAAGATCGTGACCTGCGAGCAAGGCGGATTCCTCGGCATGGAGGAAGTCATCACCGCCCTGGTCCTTGACCAGCTTGTTCAGATCGGCTACTGCACCGACCCCTTCAGGAAGTCTTTCGGCATAGAAGTCGTGGAAGGCATCGTCCAGATCCACCGGGTGCTGTTGCCGCTGTCGCGCTTGCCAGGCATCCAGGCGTCCTCGTAATAGACGGTTGTGCTCGAGGAATGGATGGCGAACTCCGTCGACGTCGTCAGCGATCAGTGCCTCGCGGATGAAAATGTCCGTTGCTTCCCGCGGCGCGATGCGGCTGTAACCGATGCGGCGATTGGCAACCACAAGACCGTGAAGGCGTACCGTTTCATGGGCTAGAACCCGGGAGGCAGAACGACTCCAGTGTGGATCACGATGACTGACACGGCACAGGTATGCTCCAAGCTGCTCGATCCAGGCAGGGTCAATCGCGGCCGCCGTTCGTCCATAGAGTCTGTTGGTCTCGACCATCTCAGCGGCGATGATCCAAGCGGGATTCTTTGTCTTCTTCTTGCCGGATCGTTGAAACAGACTTGAACCAGGAAACAACATGACCTGCCGACCGCGAGCCGCATTGTAGAGATTGTGTGCTTTGGGCTCCTGTTTCTTCTGTGCCACATTGCTGAACAGACCCGTGAGGATGCAGCGATGGATGGCATCATACGCTTCGGCGCCGACTCGGACAGCCGTTTCGTTGTCCGCGTCTCCTTCGTCTCGTCCCAGACAACTCACGTCGAGGCGGAAACCACCCTTTTCCCGCAGAGTGGATACCAACTGCGCATGGATATCGCGCCATTCGCGCATGCGCATGAAAGAGAGGAAATGTTCCCGACAGAATCGGCGCATCTGGCTCTGTGTACCCGTCTCGAGTCGTTCGTGATAGGCATGCCAGATATTGAAGAGGGAGATGAAATCTGAGCGCGAGTCGTAGAAGCGCCGGTGCTGCGCATCTGCTTCCGTCTGCTTGTCGGTCGGTCGTTCGCGCGGGTCCTGTACCGAAATAGCGGCGGCAATGACCAGTACTTCAGGCAGGGCCCCCTCAGCGTGGGCCTGCAGGATCATGCGTGACACGGTAGGGGCGATCGGCAAATGTGCCATGTCGACACCGAGGCGCGTCAGGCGCTTGTCCTGATCGATGGCACCCAGCTCTTCCAACATCTGATAGCCACCCTTGATCGCCGCAGGCTGTGGCGGATCGATGAAGGGGAAATTCTCCACGGCGCCAAATTCCAAATCGAGCATGCGTAGAATGACATCGGCGAGATTGGCGCGCTGGATCTCGGGCTGTGTGTACTCCAGGCGAGAAAGGAAGTCCTCTTCTCCGTACAGTCGTACGCAAATTCCCGCGGCGATGCGACCGCATCGACCTTTGCGTTGCTCGGCGCTGGATTGGCTGACCGCTTCGATCGGCAAACGCTGTGTCTGCGTCCGCGGGTTGTAACGACTCACGCGAGCCAAACCGGTATCGACGACGTAGCGGATTCCCGGAATGGTCAGGGACGTTTCAGCGATATTGGTGGCGATCACAACGCGTCGCCCGGAGTGTTCGCCAAAGACGCGGTGTTGTTCAGCGGCAGACAATCGCGAGAACAAGGGCATCACTTCGACAGGTCCAGAGGTTCTGGACGAGCTAAGGCGGGCTTCCAGCAGATCACGTGTCTCGCGGATATCCCGCTCCGAAGGCATGAAGACGAGCACATCGCCGCGCCCACCTTCTGCCAACAGACGTTCGACGGCTGTCGCGGCGCCGTCCGTATACGACAGGTCGCCGCCTTCCTCCTCGAACAACTCTTCGAGGGGCCAGTGGCGGACCTCAACGGGGAACATGCGTCCGGAGACTTCGATAATGGGTGCACCATCGAAGGCATCCGAGAAACTCTGCGTGTCGATTGTCGCAGAAGTGATGATGATCTTCAAATCGGGGCGACGCTCGCGAAGAGAACGCAGGTATCCCAGGAGAAAATCGATGTTGAGAGAGCGCTCATGCGCTTCGTCTACGATCAACGTGTCGTATTCGAGCAGGTCGCGGTCCGAGCGAATCTCGGCGAGGAGCATGCCGTCTGTGACGAACTTGACCAAGGTCTGCGGTGCCGTCTGGTCACGAAAGCGAATCTTGGCACCTACCTGCTGACCCCATTCAACGTCCAATTCCTCCGCAAGTCTGCGAGACAGCGACAGAGCTGCCACACGACGTGGTTGGGTCACGGCGATCCTGGCAGCTTTGCCACGCGCTGCCTGCAGGCAAATCTTGGGAATCTGTGTGGTCTTTCCTGATCCCGTGTCGCCGGCGATGACAACGACGGGATTTTGCTCAATCGCTTCTCGGATGTCGTCTACCCGGGCGCTGATGGGCAGCTCTTCGGGGAAACGGATGCTCACTGTCTGCAAAGCTCTTTCACGAGTCTTGCGGGTCCGCACTGAACGACGCAGGTCCTGTTGTATCCGATCCAGATCCGCCACGAGTCGTTTGGAGACTCGCCCCTCGAGCAATCCCTGGCGCAGAGCATTGAGATGGCGGCCCAATCCCACCTGTTCTCGCAGCATCGCCTGCGGCAACTCGGCTAACAGCCGCGTGATTCGTTGATCCGGTGCAGTGGGAGGTGTGGTCACGGGACAGAGAATTCCACAGGCGGTAGAGGAAGAACCACGGTCAGTCGTGCCTGATCGTGATTGCGACCCATATTAGTTGACACATCGTGTGAGCAAGAAGGTACCCCTGCTGTATGAACAATGGAAACTCCGTGAGCGAAAATCGACTGTCATCAACCGGTCCTGCACCGTCTGGGGAGATAGAAAATGAGTGAGGTCTGGCAGCAGGCTGAGTCGTGGCTCGCCGTGCATGGGATGACGGCGTGGTTCGTGCGCCTGATCGCTGTTCTGGCTCTGGCAGCACTGAGCAATATCGTGACGCGCCAGGTGCTGGTGCGCTGGATTGGTGGCCTGATCCGCACGACCCGTACAAAAGCAGACGATGTGCTGCTGCAGCGGAATGTGCTGCGCCGAATGGCGCTCTTGGCGCCGGTCATTGTTCTGTACTACGGGGCTGATGCGCTGCCAGGTGACCTGGAGATGGTTCGTCAGGTGGTGAGTGCAGCCTTGCTGCTGGTCTTGCTGATGGTCACGGGGGCGGTGATCAATGCCTTCCAGGATCTATCCGGGGACTTCGCCAGTGCCAGCGAAGTGCCGATCAAGAGTTATGCCCAAATCGTCAAACTCGTCGTCTACATCCTGGGTGGTCTGATGACGGTCGCCGTTTTGACCGGCCGTTCACCTTGGGTGCTCATGTCGGGTATCGGCGCTCTGATGGCGGTCATCATCCTCGTGTTTCGCGACACGATCCTCAATATCGTCGCCAGCATCACGATCACGGCGAATCGACTCGTACGGGTCGGCGACTGGATCGAAGCACCCGCCTTCGGAGCCGACGGGGATGTCATCGACATTGCCCTGCATACCGTGAAAGTACAGAACTGGGACAAGACGATTACGACGATTCCGACGTACAAACTTGTGGAAACATCCTTCAAGAATTGGCGCGGTATGTCGGAAAGTGGTGGCCGTCGTATCAAACGAGCCCTCTACATCGACATGAGTACGATCCGACTCTGTGACGTACAGATGCTCGAGCGTTTTGAGCGGTTCGAATTGCTCGCAGAGGGTATAAGGCAACGGCGTGCGGAGGTGGAGCGCTACAATGCTGAGCATGTCACGGAGGCGCAGGAGCTAATCAATGGTCGGCGGCTGACGAATGTTGGTACCCTGCGCGCCTATATCATCGCCTATCTCAGACAACATCCCAATATCCACCAGGATCTGACCTTCCTGGTGCGTCAGCTGGCACCGACACCCCAGGGGTTACCTATTGAGATCTACGTTTTCACGCGTGATATCGAATGGGTGAAATACGAGGAGATTCAGGCGGATATCTTCGACCACCTGCTCGCCGTGGTGCCCATGTTCGAGCTGCGAATCTTCCAGGAGCCCACAGGAGCGGATTTCACGGCGCTGCGCGAATCCCCGTAGACTGACAAGTAACCTAGGCTGGCTCAGGTAACGCGCAGGATCGAGTCCATCACGCGGGCCGTACGCAAGGCGGACTCGCCTGTGCTCGGACAAGACCCCAAGCCCCGCAGATCATCGACGATGCTCTGGATGAGGGGCTGTTGCACGTGGTCGGGAGGGGCGATCGTGACTTCCTCCACCGGCTTCAACTCCCGCTCAAGGCGCAGGGGGCGTGCCAGATCAAAGGCAGAGCAGCAGATCCGGCCCTCGCTCCCAACGATTTCGATCTCTTCTGTCCGACTGTCCTTGTAGGCGGTGAAGACCCACAAGCCACTACCTACCGCCCCGGAGGCATGTTGCCAGGCAGCGGTGACTGCATCGTCACAATTGTAGAGACCTGCCTGATTGACTGCCTGGCCGCAGGCTTCGTGGATGGGGCCCAACAGATAGTCGAGCACATCGAGCTGATGACAACCCAGGTCGTGGAAATAGCCACCCTTTCCTGCGATCTGTGGCTCCACTCGCCAGCCGGCACCGGCGCCACTCAGATCCGCCTGAGACGGGGAACCGAAGAGGCGGATGTTGACGAAGCGTATGTCACCGATCGCGCCCTCCTGCAGCCATTGTTCGACCTGCATGAACACGGGGAGTCGTCGCCGATAGTAGGCGACGAACAGTGGGACTCCTGCCTCAGCACAGACTGCCGTCATCTGCTGTGCCTCATCGGCGGTGCAGGCGATGGGTTTCTCCACATAGACGGGTTTGCCCGCAGCGGCGACCTTGCGCGTCAGTTCCAGGTGCGTCGAGGGAGGTGTCGCGATATAGACGGCGTCCACACCCTCATCACAGATCAGCGCGTCTGCATCATCGTACCAACGCGGCACGTCGTGGCGCTGGGCAAAGTCGGCGGCCCGTTCACCATCGCGACGCATGACGGCGACAAGCTGCGAGCCATCGGCCTTTTGCAGCGCCGGCCCTGATTTCACCTCACATACATTTCCACAACCAACAATTCCCCAGCGAATCAAGCTCATCGTAGCACCGTCATGTGGCCCCAGCCATAGATGAACAGGATCGCCGTCCACAGGACCTGCCGACCCCATTGGGGATACGTGCGAATCCCGGCGCTGACGACGGCTGCCAGGAAGGGGGCTGCCATCAAGGCATAGAATGGATAAGGCAACCACAACAGCCAGATCGCACCGGGAGCCAACCAACCGGCCCACAGCAGAGAACGTCGTGGATCGCGACGATTGCCTTGTTGCGCACGTAGCCCAGAAAAGAGCAGGAAAAAAATCAGCGCTGCTGCTGCCAGTGTGCCGGGCAAATTCAGACCCTCACTCACACGGCCCAGGCCCTCCAATGCTTCCAAAGGCGCGGCGATATCGCCGATCCTTGAGCGCAGAAAACGCTCCACAGGATCGGCAAAAAGGCTGACGAACAGGGCCAACGGCAGTATCTGCGCGAGCCACCACTGCCGCTGCCGAGCATGAGTGCGTTCGCGAGCGATGAGCATGCACGCCGACTGTAACAAGGGCAGAACATAGAGTCCACCGTGTAGCAGCAGGGCGGCAAGGCTGGTTGCAGCCCAACCCGCGAGCCAGCGATTATCGCCAGCGCGCAAGAATTCGAGAAAGCATAGAGTCGATCCCATCACTGTGAGTAATGCCAGACTCGACGGCGTGACCCGCACCAGATGGTCGACGATGAAGGGCGAACAACAGAGAAACCACATCGCACCAGTACTGGCGTGTACACCGGCGAGTCCGCGAAGCACGTGGGGTGCCATGATGAGTGCCAGCAGGCCCGTTGCCAGCCCCAGGGTGTGCAACCACAGGGGACTTGATGTGGCTGTTGCCCACACATCCAGAATCAGCAAATATCCTGGGGAATAACCGAAGGTCAACCAGTCTCCCCATGCCAGATCGGTGCGTGTCAGCGCAATCGCTTCGGCCACATCGAGTGGCTGCGGCAGGCGAGATCCGGCAAGCAACAGATACGCAAGCAGGGGCCACCGATGCGCGCGCCAGGATGTGGCAGGTGTTGAATCCGACATCAATCGCGCCACAATCGTGCAATACCACGAGCCTGGGTACCAGGCATATTGAAATAGTCCGGCCCGCCATCTTCCCAGTCAGGGCAAGACAATCCCTGGCGGTCCCAGAGGATTTCCCCATTGCGAACCGTCAACTCGCACTCGAGGCGCTCTTTGGCGGCAAGCCGGCCCCAACCGCAGTCACGCAGCGAATACGTGCCAGGCGTGCGTCGCAAGACGGCAATGTCAGCGTCTGCGCCGGCGCTGAGGGTACCCAACTCCGTATGCTGGATGGCCTTGGCCGGTGTGACCGTACTGCGATAGATGACCTCGTTGAAATCCATCCCCATGGCCATGCACTTTGCCATCGTGTCCAGCATCGAATGCACGTGGCCGTGGATGTTTCCCATGTGGAGATCCGTGCTGATGGAATCAGGCGGAAACCCCTGCTTGATGGCAGGTACGCCATTGCGATACCAGAAACTTCCCGCACCATGGCCCACATCGAAATGGATGCCACGTTCGCGGGCGGCAAACATGTGATCGTACACCTTGCCGTCATCATCGATGATGGGGAACTGTCGAGCGAAGACGTGCGTGTGGATATCACCGGGGCGCAGGTGCTTGAGGATCAGGTCGTCGTAGGGGCGTTCGGGTGGCCGCGGCCAGAAATCGACCATGACCGGCATATTGCAGATCTCCCCCGCCTCGACGGACAGATCCACAGACGCCCATGGTGGGTGCTCATCATCAAAAGGAAGTTTCGTCCAGAAGTGTGCGGTCTTGATGCCGACGACGACCTCGCTGTGCTCGGTGGCAGCGGCAGCGGCCTTCTTCGGATCGAGATTGCTCACCGTCTGCTCTGGGTCGCCCATCCCCGGTGCGGCGATATTGACGTAGGCAAACATGCGGATCTTCGATCTGTCGATGATCGTCTCGCGGAAATGCTCGATCTCTTCGCTGCCCGCCGTGCCCGTATCGACGCAGGTCGTGACACCCTCTTTGAGGAAATGGGCATCGCCATCGACGCTGCCGCCAAATCCACCGATT
>Ga0233428_1000931_pt1 | contig 35372 bp, 30 predicted proteins | sample SI_118_April2016_4_FD_179890 | JGI IMG/M metagenome (GOLD analysis project Ga0233428, IMG submission 179890) | Seawater microbial communities from Saanich Inlet, British Columbia, Canada - SI_118_April2016_120_MG | ecosystem: Environmental > Aquatic > Marine > Inlet | place: Canada: British... | reverse complement strand
ACGCCCCGTCGACCGTCGAACGGCTGGAGGCGTCAGACAATTGGGGGGACACATGGCGGACCCTCGACATCGCCAACATAACAGAGCGACTTTCGCCCTGGGTCAGTTCCGTCGCCATCCACCCGGCCAACACGGCCATCCTCTACTTCCTCTATGGAGGTTGGCCTGGCGCCGAGGTCTATCGAAGTCCTGACAGGGGGCGCACCTGGAACTCTGTGAATCTGCCGGCAGATTTTGTGCGAATTCAGCCCGACCCAGCCGATGAACGGGGTCTGTTCGGGATTACCGATGGCGAGCTCTCTTACAGTTCGGATGCCGGAGATTCTTGGCGCTCTCTACGAAGCTTCCCCGCTACCTGGCCCTACTGGCAGTTCAGGACATATGCCCACAGCATCCTGCTCTGGAGTGTCGCAGAGAGATCCGTACTTGTATCAGGCGACCTCGGCGTGACCTGGTCGGAACTGATGTTGCCACCTCTGTCAGCTGCTCCTGTTCCTTTCAACCACACACTGGCTCCTTTTGTCGATCCCCGTGACGCGCGCAGGATGTTCCTCATGATGGGGACGGACGGTCGACTGCCCGTCTTCATGAGGACGCAGAACGGTGGACAGAGTTGGGAGGAAGTGACGTTCCCAGTCGTCGATTCGCCAGCGGGAGCTATCGCTTTCGACGCAGGAGGCGGGTTGCATGTCTCGGGCAGAACGGCCGGCGCCGATGCGCATCCCGGTGTCTACACGAGCGACAATGGCGGCATGAGCTGGCGATGGGCAGCCGCTTCTGTCCCCGAAACGATACCACGCTACGAGTACGTTCCCGTGTTCCGGTCACTGTTGATTGACAGCCACAGCGGGGTTCGACTGGCAACCATCCCGTATGAAGTGCAGACAGCAGGAGGAGGTGGGGCTGGCATCGTAGACGGGGACCTGTGGCGAAGCGTGGACGCCGGGCGTTCCTGGTCCCCCGCCGGCTTTAGCAGATACATCGGGGGGTACACCGACAGCCCGACCACGCTCGTTTCGGTAGCCGGCAGCTACGTCATGGGAGGCTGGATGGGCATCCTCGCGAGCAACGATGGAATCACCTGGGAGCCCAGGCACGAGGGACTGCCGCAGCGGTCCGGTTCCTCTCGCCCGAGCGTCACAACGTTTGCGCTGCATCCGGCCAATGCGGATCGGATGTACGCCGCACAGGACGACTCACTGTGGCTGAGCGCTGATGGTGGCAGTAGTTGGGATATCCTGGTCACAGGCTACTTCCAGGAAAGGATCACCGAACTGTCCTTCAATCCGTCCGCCACGAAACTGTATGCGATCGCCGGCCAGGAAATTCACGAATCACGCGATGGAGGTCGGACGTGGTCTCTGCTCGTTCAGCTGGAGCGCCCCGTCGAACCGCGGGCATGGACGCCCTACCGTCTTCGCTTCCATCCGTGGGACGACCGACGCTTGTATGTGTTCAGCAGTGATGTTTTGCTGACTACGTCCGATGCCGGTGCGACCTGGCAGTCCATCGGCGAAACCCTCGCCGGTCGAGCGTGGTTCAACGATGTCGCCGTGGACCGATCGAATCCTGATATCTTGTATGCCGCCACGCCCTGGGGCCTCTATCGAACAAGCACAGAACGCGCCGCGACATGGGTGGAGGAGGAGACGCAGGGCACCGTGCCGACCCAGGTTGAGCTGTCTCAGAATTACCCGAATCCATTCAATCCCAGCACAACCATCGAATACGTGCTGCCTGACGCGGCTGAGGTCCGACTGGAGATCTACGACCTGACAGGCCAGCGCGTCCGGGTCCTGGTCAGGGAACCGCAGGCGGCCGGAACGTATCGTGTGGTGTGGAATGGGGTGAACGACGAAGACCATCCTGTAGCGAGCGGACTGTATGTGGGCCGCCTGAGAGCTGGCGACGAGATCCAGGCGACCAAGATGCTACTGATTCGCTGAACTCATGAGCACTTTACATATCGGCCTAAATACGGGAGGCTCGTATGGCTCCGCGTATGGGGATCGCCGCCGAAGATCCCTTCAGGCCATTCCAGGGAGGACGTCATGCGCTTACTTATTGCTATGACGAGTGTTCTGTTTGTTACGGGCCTCACCTCTTCCGGCGTTCTGGCGCAGGAGGGCAGGCTCGAGGTTGTTGAGATCTACAGTCCGGCCCTTGAGGACAACCTGATCGGAGATCCCGCAACGAGGGAGATGCGCGTCTACCTGCCCCCGAGTTACGACAGCGGGCAAAGGCGCTACCCTGTGATCTTTGTGCTGCACGGTTTCACGCAGAACTCGACGACCTTCGCCAGGGTGAAGGGCAACGACGACCTGGTGGCCAGCGGCCAGATGCCAGAGAGCATTGTCGTCTATGTGGACGGATACAATCGGTTCGGGGGCAGCAAGTATCTGAGTTCACAAACCATCGGTGACTACGAGACTTACATCGCTCGTGATATCGTTGCCTTCGTGGACTCCGCCTACCGGACCATCCCACACCGCGAGAACCGCGCCATTTACGGCTTTTCCATGGGCGCCCACGGCGCCCTGCACCTGGCGTTCACCTATCCCGAAGTTTGGAGCATCGCTGTCGGTAGCGCTGGCCCCTACGACCTGGGCACAAGTTCGGTACGAAACACAGTAGCCAACACCATGGTCGCTGCCCTGGCCCACGATTGGGACAGTTACGCCGCGCTTCTGGAGCGATTCACCAAAGAGGCAACCTTCGTCCTGTCCTGGGCGGCGGCTACCATCCCAAACCCCGATAATCCGCCGTTCTTCGTGGACCTGCCCTTCGTCGAGGTGGACGGCACAATTCAGGAGCCCACCCCCGGTGCCTGGGAGCGGGCCTGGGACGGGGTGGCCGAACACAGCGTGATCCATGACGTCGACGGCTACCTGGCGAGCCCGGGGCGACTGCGCTTTATCGGCTTCATCCATGGCCGCAACGACGCCCAAGCGAATGTCGAGGCGGCCCGCGAGCTCGATCGCAAGCTGAACGACCTCGACGTCGAGCACACCTACCTAGAGCACGACGGCGGGCATGTGGCCAATGTCGACCAGGCCTTCGTCTTGATATCCGCCCATCTGCATACGCTGCCGCCAGAGGCACCCACCGTCGCTTCGGTAGACCGCGATTCCTGGGTGGCGATCGCCGGGCAGCCGCGCCGCTTGGATCTTCGGGTGCGATTGGCGGCGCCACTGGAGACGATGGGCCCGGCGGCGCGCTTGATGCTGGATGTGTCGGCGTTGGGGGAAAAAGGGGCTTCGATTGCCCTGCGTCACGTGGCTGATGCCGAATACGTGGGGAGCGCGTCGATTACTCCTGAGCAATACGGCCGGTTTTTTCTGCCCCTGGTTCTGGATACCGGCGGGGGAGACGCCTACGTGGCACACACCCTCCAGGTTGACGTTTTCCCTGCTGACGATCTAGTGGTTTTGAATGGGGGGCTGGCCTCGGGCTGGCAGCCGGACGTCACTCGTGAGACCGTCGTCCTGAATGCGGAAACGGAATTGGTTTTTGAGGGGAGCCCGGTGACCGCCTTCCAGGTCGTCCCTGACGGTTCCCGGTGGAGCGTAGAGCTGCTACCTGACGTGGCAGTGGATCCGGTGGGCTATTCGTCCCTGCAATTCGCCTTTCATCCGGGCGATGCCGTTGTGCCAAGCCGTCCTCGATTCGTGATCGTTCTGGAGCGCGAGGGTGTCGACCTACTGGAGCAGGTGGATCTCGATAGGAAAGACTGGCAGGTGGTAGAGTTACCCCTGGTGGAGTTTGAGGTAGAGGAGGCGATTCAGAAGATCGAGCTATGGGGAAATCTGGAAGGCACATTCCACCTGGCCGACTTCAGGCTGGTTGCTCTGAAACCACCTCTCGAGACTGCTGTGCTGGAGACACGTCAATATTCTAGACCGGACGCTTTCGTGCTCGATCCGAACTACCCCAACCCCTTCAACAGCGGCACGGTGATCCGTTTCGCCCTGGCGCGGCCGCAGCAGGTGGAACTAGCCATCTACAACCAAGTCGGCCAGCAGGTGACTACATTGGTCAGCGGTCACAGGCTACCTGGCACCTACACCGTGTCCTGGGATGGTAGTGATGACTACGGACGGAGCCTGGCGAGCGGGGTGTATCTGTATCGTTTGCAGACGGAAGGCGGACAACAGGTGAAGACGCGCAGGTTGGTTTTGGTCCGATGAGTGTATAGCTGGATGTTGCGTTGACTGCACTGTGTAGCGAGGGCAGGCTTGATCGCATACTATCGAACGGCCTTCGGTCGAGGGCCAAAGCGGGCCATCAGCTGCCAATTGTGCACGGGAAGAGTCGGATCTTTAGCGATCGTGCCGCCACGGGCGCGAGCGCGCGCACAGAAATCAAGATCAACGGCCTAACACGAGATCCACGGCGGCGAGCAGATCGAGTTCGTGGAATGTTGACGGCACAAATGGATCTTCGATGCTGACACCGGTCTGCTGGAAGATGGCCAGCATCGCATCGGCGATGGTCGGGCCGTGGTCCTGCCAGGGATAGGCGCCGACGTCGATCGCTTCGCGCAGGATCATCGAACAGGCGGCGGCGTAGGCGTTGGAGGAAGAGGTCGCTTGAGCGGCAACCAACAGGTCCGTGTTGGTAAAGCGATCCAGATGGGCAGCGTGCTCTCCCGGAATCGTCGCACCGATGCTGAAGCAGTCTGGTTGGCAGGCGGGCCATGAGATTCCGTCTGTGTAGCCATTGTTGCCGCAGGGCGCGCTCACCCAGATTCCTTGCTCTCGAAGCGCCCCCAGGGGGCCGTCGATGAGAGTGGGCAGCGGGCTTTGGTGGCGCTCATCATCCAGGGGGGACAGGTTGACGGCGGTAATGTTGTACTCCTGGTGGTGTTCAAGCACCCACTGCAGTCCCGCCGCCATGGTATCGGCTTCGCCCCGTCCCGAAAGGTGGACAATCGAGACCGCACGTATCTGGGCAACGAAGTTGTTATAGGCGACGCCGAGGACGCCCTCATGATTGAGAGAAGAGGGATAACCGACCGATGTGCCATGGTATCCTGGTGGTACGGGCGTGGGGTCGGCATTGTCATCTATACTGTTGTACGAAGCGATGACCTTTCGGCCCCAGGGCATCTCGACCTGCCACTGCGGCACAGACAGGTCGCAACCATCATCCAAAATCGCCAGACACTGCCCCCGTCCCCACGTTAGCTGGTCAGCATATCGCTGCCAGGTATCGAGGATGCGGGTCTGTGCGAAGTTGATCGAATCATACGGAGTCGTCGACAAAGTTCTCACTCCTGCATCCACTTATGGGTAAGTAGCTCACGCATCGAAATCTGGGCTCTCCAATACATATCACCAAATGGGTATCGTGAATTCTCGACGCAGAAAGTTTCTCTCTTACTACAAACCCTACACGGGTTTGCTCGTGGCGGATCTGGCCTGCGCACTCGGGGCAGCGGTCATCGCTCTGATTCTGCCGTTGTGTGTCAGGCACATCACAAAAGACTTGCTGGACGTCACAGAGTCGGTCGCCACAGAGCAGATCTACACGATGGGCCTGGTCATGCTCGTACTCGTTATCCTCCACGGCCTCTTCCACATGTTCGTCAGTTACCAAGGTCACATGATGGGTGCGTTGATGGAACGTGATATGCGGGCCGAGTTGTTCGACCACTATCAAAAAATGTCATTCGGGTTCTATGATGATCGTCAGACCGGTGAATTGATGAACCGGATGACGAATGACACGTTCTGGCTGGGCGAATTATGCCATCATGGTCCCGAGGACATTGTCATCACATCGATCAAGTTTTTCGGGACGTTCATTGTCCTGCTGACCATCGACGTGCAGCTCACTCTGATTGTCTTCGCTTTCTTCCCGCCCATGGCTGCCTACGCCTTCTACTTCAATCGGCAGATGAATGTTGCTCTCAGAGCAAGCAAGGACAGGATCGGTGACATCAACGCCCAGGCTGAGGACTCTCTTGCAGGTGTTCGTGTGGTCAAGTCATTTACCAACGCCGCCATCGAGAGAGCGAAGTTCGCCATTGAGAACGACCGTTTCGTCGAAGCCAAGGGTGAGGGCTACAGAAGTGAGTCGTATTTGTACAACGGTGTCGTTGCTTTCACACAGGTGTTCACGATCGTCATTGTCGTCTTTGGCGGGGCCAGCATCGCGGGCGGATCTCTGGACCTGGTCGATCTGGTAACCTTCGTGTTGTACATCGGTCTTCTCGTCGAGCCCATCCGCACGGCTCTCAACTTCGCCAGACTCTATCAGGAAGGCACGACCGGATTCGACAGGCTGGTGGAGGTTCTTGAGATAGAGCCTGATATCGAGGACTCGAAGCAAGCGCTCGAGCTTCAGCATGTGCGGGGAAACGTGGCGTTCAGAAATATCACATTTGGCTACAAAGACGACGACACTCATGTCTTTCGTGATCTCTCACTAGAGATCGAAGCAGGCGAGTTCGTTGCCCTCGTAGGCTCATCTGGCGTCGGCAAGACGACGCTCTGTTCCCTGATTCCTCGTTTCTATGAAGTCAGCAATGGCAGCATAGCGATCGATGGACACGATGTCAGAGACATCCGTCAGAGCTCCCTGAGAAGAAACATCGGCATCGTTCAGCAGGACACATATCTGTTTGCTGGGACCATTGCGGACAATATCCGCTATGGTCGGCCTGATGCGACCCACAATGAGGTGATCGAGGCGTCCCGTAGAGCGCATGCCCACGACTTCATCATGGCGCTGCAGGATGGCTATGCGACAGATGTCGGCCAGAGGGGGGTGAAACTGTCAGGCGGACAAAGACAGAGGTTGAGCATTGCCCGCGTTTTCTGAAGAATCCACGAATCATCATTTTTGATGAGGCGACGAGCGCTCTCGACAACGAGAGTGAGATGGCTGTTCGCAGCTCACTGGAAAATCTCAGAGAAAATCGCACAACCATCGTCATCGCCCATCGTCTGTCCACCGTTCGGGATGCTCAAAGAATCATCGTCCTGACGAAGGACGGAATTGCCGAACAGGGTACGCATGAAGAACTCGTCGCAGCATGCGGAGTCTACGTGCGCTTGAACAGTTCGCATCTGTCGATGTAGCTACAGGATGCTGCGCGCCTTCGTGCAGCAGGTACGTACAGCCATCGACGGACAGCTCACGGGACAGCGTGTCTGCCCGCCGCATGCCCACGTCGCCGCCACAGCACAGTGTTGGCGCCTGTCATCGGCAGGGTGGTTGTTTCGATTCCCGGCGCCAGGGAGGCCAGATAAAGAGGCCACTCTTCCTGTGATCTTCTGACGCCGTCCATGGGGAACACACAACAGGGGACAATGGCAAAATCCATGTCATTGTCCAGCGCCTGCCGCAGTGCCGGTTCGGTGGCTTCGTCCGGGTGCATCGCTACCAGCAAGTCGAAGCTGTCGAGGTCTGCCTCTTCGACGGACGCACGTAACCGCGGTACCTCTATGAGGCGTCCCTCACTCCGAGACTGCTTCCTCAGCTTTCTACGGAGCCAGCTGGGCAGCCGGGTTTCGCGGGGATCGACGATGGTCGATTCCTTGCCGAGTTCGTGCAACCAGAAGGAGAGTTGGCCCGTGCCGCCGGCGATGTCGGCGACACAGTGCGCCTGAGGGAATGTGTCCTCAACAAAGGCAGCAAAGGCCCTGCACCTCCGGTTATCTCCCATGATCTGAACTCTCGGCGTTAGGAATTATCTGTCCGACAACAGTGGTCGCTGGGGTGAACATCAGCAAGCCCAAGGTTCGTTGGCCAGCACTAGCCCCCTCCGTCATCCTGGGCGGAGAAGAATTTCTCTCGCGAGTAACCCTTGCTTTCAATCGACGCCTGCTCACGATCAAGCAGAAGCAGGATGTGCTCGGTAGAGATTCCGAATGAGATCCCGTAGGTGAGGCGCTTGCGCCGTTCCAGGTAGACTTCTCTTGGATAGGGGATGCTCGCGTCGAGAAATCCGTCGACCTCCTCGAAGCCTGGTGTCACGATGATCTCGGATTCTGCAGCGCCGGCGTTGACCATGCCCACGAGCTCGAGATTCGGAAGTCCGTCGCGGACAGCGAAGACCACACCACCACTGAAACCACGATTGAAAACCATATCCAGGAGGAACGAGTTGCGTCGATCTCGACGGGGAGCGCTGACGGCGGCGGTCGTGATCATTTTCTTGGCAGTGGGAAAACCGGCGACGAATACAAAGGTGCCCCAGTCCAGATCGGCGGCCCGACCCAAGGGACCGGAGAACACCGGCAACAGCGGATCGCTTCCTGGTGGCAGCTTCATTCCCAGTATGGCGATGTCGGCATCACGATCCATGGCCAACACCTCAAGGCCATCCCCTGGGGGGAGTGATGGGAGGACGTGAGTCTGCTGTAGCAGAACCGAGAAGGTCCGGACATAACGACCACTCTCAGAGATCTGGTAGCGCACCATCGTGTCAGGGAAGTCGACGACGTGCGCACAGGTGAGCACTGCGATCCGATCCACCTGTCGGTAGATCACGGTGGCCGTGCCGACGACGGAGTGGGCGGAGACCGTTGCTGCCTTCTGCCGTTGTCCGAGGACCTCGTCTGAGATGTCGTGTAATTGAACTGAGTCACCCAGCGCGAAGTGGTAGTCAGTGTACTTGGCGGAGGAACTCAGCAACTGCACCGCCTGCAACATCGGTCCGAGGGACTCCGAACTGCCGTAGGCGGGGTACGCAAGGTCGTATTTGCCGTCGGAGGCCGAAGGATGCCTTGGGGCAGAGGAGCAGGCGAGCAGCAAGGCGAGGAGTGAAGCAGCGGGCAAAGGGCGAAAGAGTTTCATCGTTGTATCATTCCGACACCCGGTCACGAAGGCCAGAGGTAGGTCGTCGCGTCTCGTACGTCCTCTGCGGACGCCACTCGGACAGCGTGCAGGCCGGCAGCGACCGCTCCATCCACGTTCTCCTGCAGATCGTCGAAGAACATGATGTTGACGAGTGGTATGTCAATCTCAAGGGAAACCGCCTGGAAGGCAGCCAACTCTGGCTTTCTGCATCCGAGGGACGAGGAGTTGAAGACCTGCTGAAACGGTTGTAGCAGATCCCGATAGGAGACTTCCCAGAACTGCTCGTGGGTTGGGTTCGAGTTCGTGAATGCGTACAGAGGTAGTTTGGTCGCCAACATAGACAGTGTCTCCCGGATGCCCGGCATCTCGCCGACGTAGATAGCACACCAGCCACGGGCGAACTCCGAGTCAGACAGGTCGATGCCAAGGGAGGTCCTCAGATGATTGAAATACACGGAAGCTTCGATCTCTCCTCTTTCGTGACACGAATAGGCATCATCGAAGCGAAAGCGATCTGCAATTGCCCTCGAATCCATTCCAGCGGCTGAGGCCCATTCATTGAAGGCGCGCTGAAAATCGATCTCGATAACCACACCGCCCAGATCGAAGAGACAGGCGCGGATGTCGGTGGAGTCAGGTTTCATCTCCTATTCGACCCTTCGGATTCTGCTGGTTCAGGTGATGGCCCCAATTGGCTGGGACCTGCATTCGGACTAACTGTCCTCTGAAGTGCCCGCGCATTGTTCTGAGATATCCAGCCCAGCCAGAGACCGTATAGATGTCCCGGAAGAAACCCAGGCAAATGTCGTGCGGGCATCAACTCACCTTTTATAGATGCTGTCGGACTATCTGTCCGCAAATTGGCTGACAAGGTGAACATCTGCAAGCATGATGAGTGTGCTGTCGTTGAGTGCTCTCGACTCGCCTTCGGATACTCAGTCCGAACATGCACAATCAGCCTCGTTTGAAGTAGGCTAGAGTGCAGACGGAATACGCGGCAATTGTGAAGCAGATGTAGATCGGGAACCATACAAGGCCGTGCAGGATCTCCCCCCGGCATAGCAAGTACACCGCAATCATAGCGGGTACTGAGAGCCCGTAGGCGGTAGATGCCGCACGCGTCATGTCGTGGAGTTGTTTTCCGTCAAATGTGTTCGATTCGCCCCGGACCCGGACAATGACGCCGGAATAGACGTAGACGAGGAAGACGGGCATGAGAGCCGACACGGAGGTGTTGCGACGTTTTCCAGCATTTGATCGCTCATGTGCTGGAGGCCAACAAAGAGGATTGAGCGATGGTCAACGATGGTTGGACCTGACTAGGCCGCTCGGTGTGTGTGCGGTCATTCGTCAGGCTAGCCGTTCTCCCGGTGGGTAGACACACCTGCCCGCCGGGGGCCATCCAGTTCATCTCTTTGACATGACATCAGGTGCGCCGTGCCGTATCGCTATCCAGGCATCTGCCTTTTACTATGCCCATGCGCGAACCTTGGACGATACAGGAACCTTTCGGACGAGACTGGGGCCCAGAGGTTGTCTGGCGACGACTGACAGAGCCACTGACAACAGCGGTTATACGAATCGACGGTGGCCCCATTCTGCCTGCTCAGGTCGATGGGGATTGCCTCGCCTTCGTCACCGATCTGCCTGCCCACAGCAGCCGTCAGTTTGAGATCGTCGATGCAGCCGCTGCGGCGGCGCCACCACCCACTTTGCCCAATGACGATGCAACCGTGATCACTGAGGCGTCAGCTGTCGCCGGCTTGCACCTTGCCCGGGGGCAGGTCGCCGCGCGACAGAGTCTGATGGGCCTGGGTCGTGTGGATGGCAGCTGGGCCGTTGTAGATACCCGCTGGGAGGGTGTGGCCGTCGAGGCTCGAGATGACGAGGTGCTGACTCGTGGTCCGGTTTTGACGCGTGTGTGTCAGCGCTTTCACCTGGGAGACGGTGCGGTCGTCGAACTGACCTGGGAGGTCGACACGGCGTCGGCTGCTGTACGTCTGGATGTAGAAGTTCGAGGCACGACAGGTGGAAGTCTCACGCTGCAGCTGGGTGACGTGTGTGTGCCCGAGCAGGCGTATTGGCGACCGCACTCGCCGCGTTCCTGGAGAGGTGAACAAGGCAGTCACAAGCGGCAACTGTACAGGATCCCTCGGGAGGCCGGGCCTGACGGGGCCGACGGGCCGGGGGGAGACGAAGTAGAGATCGGGCCATTCTACAATTGGGCCCGCGATGCGGCGTCTTTCTGGACCTGCTGGGGCGATGAGACACCCGATCTGCTCTATGTCGGCTGGGTGCGGCCGTCCCGGACCCGGCTTGATGGCCCTGTGCAGCGACTGACTGTGCAAGCGCACCCAGGCGAGGGGCGTATCGATCTTCGTATCCCGTTGCAACGGGGCAAGCGGCGACTGGTCCTTGCCGTGATCGATCGTACCGGGTTGCACATGCCTTTGCGGGGTGCCGGCGGTGACATCGACCGGCTGCATGCCAGCTGGAATGGCCCCAGTCTGGACGATCTGATGCGCATGGATCTGCAGGCGGCGACGCAGGATGGGGAGTTTCCACGGCTTTGGCTAGGTCCGCAAGAGGTCGCCGCAGCGCGGGACAGGCTGGCGGGATATGCCTGGCTGGGTGACCACGTGCACACACGGACACATGCCGTGGTTCCAGTCACCGATACCAAGCCCGACGTTGACGGCTCGCCTCGCGCGCCCGGGGAGGACGCTGCGGGCATGTTTCTGGCGACGGGCAACGATGTGTGGGCGACGACGGCGATCTCGCAACTCGTTGCAGAGCTGGACGAGATGGTCGAACTGTTACTCGACTATGGCCCGAGTGTCGATGCAGCGGTCGGCATCGGCATGTCGCGGCGTCTGCGCGCCCTGGTGATCGAGCTCGACCTGGTGCTCGGTGCCAGTACGGTGTCGAGGGAGGTACGTCAGCGCATTCTGCGGCAACTGGCCTTCGTAACCCACGTGCAATGGTTGGAAGATGCGTGGCCTGCCGATGATAGGGGCATTGCCCGGGGCAACCAGAATTTCCATCCAGACGTGATCAGCGCTCGCGGCATGGCGGCGGCCCTGCTCGATGGTCACCCACGCCAGCAAGAATGGCTGGATACTGCGGTGGCTGAGATGGCAGCATTTCTGCAGGGCTACCACTTCGCCTCGGGTGCGTGTCAGGAAGCTGCAACGTACCAGCTTGTGTCCCTCGGATACGCTCTGCAACTGCACACGGCTGCGGCGCGGCGAGGCCACGACGGGCTGGCAGATCTGCCGGTGCTGCGGCGGGCCTTCGAATTTCTGGCGGCGACGCAGACCCCCGTGGATGGGCGCTGCGGTTATCGCATGCTGCCCACGGTGGGTCACGTCACAGTCTATGCGTGGTGTCAGACGCTGCAGGCTCTGTTCGGCTGGGCGGCACGCGCAACACAGGGTACCGCCTTCAGTCGACGCATGATGCGCGCCTGGCAGAGAGGGGGCGGGCACGTGATCTCCCTGCACGACTATCAGCAGAATCTGGTCTGGGCGCCGCCCTTGCTGCTGCTGGATGGAAAATTGCCCTCCCTGCCAGATGACGATGACCTGGCCCACAGTCAGATCTTCGACGGCCTCGGCGCGGTGCTGCGGGCACACCATGACGACGGCAGTGAGGGGTATCTGCTGGCGAAGATGGGACCGGCTCAGGGTCACTTCGACCAGGACGAGGGCAGTCTATTCTGGTATGCCTGGGGGCAACCGATACTGGCCGATTTTGGCACGCAGTACGATCCCAACTTTCACGCCCATCCGTGGCTGCATAATCGCGTCAGCTTCGATCACAAGGCCGACGCCGCGCCGCGTCAGGGAGGCATGCTGGCACACCAACTGGATCAAGGCGTGGACTATCTGTGCGGCGAAGTCACCGTGTCGGCACAATTTTTCCATGGCGAGTGGCCGGATCGCGACCCGAACTATGACTTCCGGCAGGCCGGTGATCCGTGGATACTGGACACACCGCAGCGTTGGCGCCGGCACGTGATCTACGTACATGCGCTGGAGGCGGTGGTGCTGCTGGATGAGATCGACGGCACACTACCGACAGATTGGAACCTGCAGGTGCACGCTGCGAGCGCTGCTGTTGACGGTTCAAGTGTGCACTGCGCCGGTCACTTCGGTGTGGATCTGGATGTGTGTATGCTGCAGCCCGGCGCGCCTGCTATCGAGGTCAGCGCCTTCGACCATCTTGGCTTCGACGAACCACGGGGCAACAAGAGCTGGTGGCGATCGGCCCGCTGGACGGCGGCGCCAGGCACGACCATGACGAACATGGCGGAGCAGGCACTGACGCTACGAGCTCATGCAGACGCGGGGCAGCCATACTTTGCGGCACTTGTGGCGCGACGGGCCGGCGTGCCGCCGACACGTATCGAGGCGGTGGGGGACTGCGGCGTGGGGGATTGGGGCGTGCACATTGTCAGCGGCGTCGGTGAGGCGACGGTGACGACGTCGCCGCCGTTCTCTAAATGGGTCGTTGACATCGACACGCCAGCCGGAGGCAAGTGTCGACTCTATGTTGGCTGACCGCATCTGGATCGGGTGATCAGCACATTGCCCGATCAACCGTCTGTCGAAAACAACTGGATCTCCCGGGCGCCGGTATTGCCACCCGTCGTCGTGACCGCCTCAATCGTGATCACCCGTGTCGACACTGGGGGTTCGAGATCGAAGCGGTACAACACATCGGGGTCGGGTGTGTCAAAGGGGCCGATGATCGTCGCACCTTCCACGGCGCCCTCATTGATCACCAGACGGACGCGAGTGATGATGGAGCTGCCGTCCGGCATCCTGCGACTGCGGAAACCAAAACTGCTGAGAGAACGGTCGCTGCCCAGGTCGAGTGTCAGGGACGCCGCATCCCCGTCGCCATTGGTCGCCCATTCACTGCTCATTTCGCCGTCGACGGCTTTGCTGGCGCCCCACGTCTGATCATTGCGGGCGCCACCAAAGTTGCTGCTCACGGACATGACGATGGTACCCTGATCGAGATGGGCGACATTGACGAGGGCCGCATCCATGGTCGTGCTGCTCGCCTCGGTGCGGAAGGACAAGGTGTCGGAAAAGAACGTCATGGCATCCTCGGTTGTGCCGCGAGCACGCCAGAAGTAGGTGGTGTCGGCGACAAGACCCTCCAAGGGCACGTCGTGGTCGAGAGAATACTCCACTGGCCCCATGGTTGGATCCTGCGCGACCAGATTGAGGTCCGATGAGGCCAACCCGTACTCGACTTCACAGGTCGTTGGCAGACTTGTCGTGAAACGGGCAACGGCACGTCCCGAGGAAATCTCCTCGACGCGTAGATTCAGAAATTCCACTTGCTGTGTGATGTCGGCCGTGCTCTGCACGGTACTATCACTCCCACACCCTGTGACGATCATCGCCGCCGTGGCGACGACGACCAGACCCCATTCTGACCGTGTTAACATGAAGTTCATCCCAGCCCGAATTCCCTCATTTTTCTCCATAGTGTCGTGCGGTGCATATCCAGTCGCAGCGCCGCTTCTCGACGATTCCAGCGGGTCTCCTCCAGTGCGCGCAAGACTGCAGCCTTTTCATCTCGGTCAGGTTCTGTGGTAGGCGTCTCCAGCGTCTCGGCGGCCGGTGTCGCGGGCAAGCTCAACTGGGGAGGCAGGCACCGCGCCAGGATGACCTCGCCGCGGCAACGGATGAAGGCGTGCTCGATGGCATTCTCAAGCTCGCGCACGTTGCCGGGCCATGAGTAGTTGGTGAGCAGTTGCAGTGCTTCGTCATCGACATACCGGATCGGGCGCCCTGTTCGCGTCCGGAAAAGATCGACGAAGTGATCGACGAGCAGAGGGATATCGTCGCGCCGCTGCCGCAACGGCGGTACCTCGATGGGCATGACATTGAGGCGGTAGTAAAGGTCTTCGCGGAAGCCCCCGGCGGCGATCGCCTGCAGCAGATCCTGGTTTGTGGCGGCGATGATACGGCAATCGACGGCGATCGTCTCTGTGCCGCCGACGCGTTCGATCTCGCGCTCCTGAAGGACCCGTAGAAGCTTCACCTGTACTTGCGGACTCAGGTCGCCGATCTCATCGAGAAAGACGGTACCGCCGTCGGCAAGCTCAAAGCGACCGACCTTGTCGCGCACGGCACCGGTGAAGGACCCTTTGACGTGACCGAAGAGTTCCGACTCCAGCAGGGACTCCGACAGGGCCGCACAGTTTACCTTCACGAAGGGTCCGTCGCGACGCTCGCTGCCATGGTGGACGGCAGCGGCAACGAGTTCCTTGCCGGTGCCACTCTCGCCGAGCACGAGTACTGTGGCGTCGGAGTCGGCCAACTGTTCGACGAGGTCGTAAATCTCCTGCATACCGCGGTTGCGGCCGATGATTCCCTGGATGCCGCGCCGACTCACCAACTGGTCACGCATCGCCTCCAATTCGGTTACGTCGCGCAGTACCAATACGATGCCATGAGACTGGCCATCGTCGTCGCGCAGGACGCGTGTCGTTGCCAGCAGCTGTCGAGGATCGTCGTCTCTGATATCCAAAGTGAATGACAGACCGCTGACTTCGCGGTGCTCACTGAGGGCGCGGCCAAGGGTGTCGGCCTCGGCGTTCAGTTGCAGGACATCCAGGCACGAGGAACCGACTGCACGGAGGCGGCCGATTCCCACCAGCTCGGAGGCTGCACGATTGAGATTGATGATGCGCAACTGCAGATCGGCGGCGAGGATTCCGTCGGTGACTGAATCGAAGATGGCTTCCAGGTTCTGACGCTGGACCATGCAGGTCTGAATCTGGTCACGCAGCTGGTCCGTGACCGTCTCCTGTACTCTCACGATCCTGTCTCCATCATGAAGGAACCGACAATCCAACGAAGAGGCGATGCCGCCCATGTCGAGGCGGAGTGGGTCCATACATGATGGAGAAATGCCTGGATCTGCGCCAACGGCGATTCTATTGGGCACCTCGCGATGCCATCACGTAGTAGAGCACAGGAACGGCGATCCGACTAAGTAGCAGCGACGCGACTTCGCCAGCCATCAGCGACACGGCGAGACCCTGAAAAATCGGATCAAAGAGGATGACAGAGGCACCGACGAACACGGCGGCCGCTGTAAGCAGCATCGGTCGGAAGCGTACCGCACCGGCGTCGATGACAGCTTCCTCCAAGGGCATGCCCTCCCGCAGGCGCAATTCGATGAAGTCGACGAGGATGATCGAGTTGCGTACGACGATGCCAGCGCCGGCGATGAATCCGATCATGCTCGTGGCGGTGAAAAAGGCGCCAAGCAGCATGTGACCCGGCATGATCCCAACGAGGGAGAAGGGAATCGCCGACATGATGACCAGGGGCGTCAGGAAAGACTTGAACCAAGCGACAACGAGGACATAGATCAGAATCAGGACGGCAGCGAAGGCAAGACCCAGGTCGCGGAAGACCTCGTAGGTGATGTGCCACTCACCGTCCCACTTGACGGACAGCCGTGAATCGTCGGCCGGGAGTTGCGCTGTATGCTGCTCGATCTGATAACCCTCGGGGATCTCCAGTTCCTCGAGGGCGCTTGAGAGGCTGAGGATCGCATAGACAGGGCTCTCATACTGGCCGCCGACATCTGCTGTCACGTAGACCACGGGTAGCAGATTCTTGTGGTAAATATTTCGCTCACCCAGCGATGTCTCGACGGTCACCAGCTCTCCCAGTGGGATCGGTCCCTTTGGCGAAGGGATCTGCAGTTGTCGCAGTGTCTCTCGCGAACTCCGGGAAGCCAGAGGTAATTGCACGACGAGGTTGAGATCCTCCGCCTCATTGGGCTGATGTACGAGACCGGCCGACGCACCGCCGACGGCGATGGCCAGTGCCTGTGTGATGTCTTCGATACGCACACCGTGAACGGCGGCCTTCTCGGTGTCGACGACGTAGCGCTCACGGGGTTGCAGCTCTTCGATGTAGGCGTCGACGTCGACAACACCCTCGGTCTGTTCGAACACCTCGACCAGTCGTTGAGCCAACTGAACCTGTCGATCATGGTCCGGGCCATACACTTCAGCGACCAGCGTCTGAAGTACCGGCGGTCCTGGCGGGACCTCGGCGACTTCGATCCGGGCGCCGTGACGGGTGGCGATCCGGGTCAGCGCCGGGCGCAGTCGCTTGGCGATGTCGTGGCTCTGCGTGTCACGCTCGTGTTTTGGCGTGAGGTTGACTTGAATATCAGCGACATGCGGACCACGCCGCAGATAGTAGTGCCGGACGAGGCCATTGAAATTGAAGGGGCCTGATGTGCCCGCGTAGATCTGAAAGTCCGTTACCTCCGGCACTGTCCGCAGCAACTCTCCGAGTTCGCGGGCGACGCCGGCTGTTGTTTCCAGTGTCGTGCCTTCCGGCGTGTTCACGATGATCTGGAATTCTGACTTGTTGTCGAAGGGCAGCATCTTCACAACGACGAAATTGAGCCCTACGAGGGCCATCGCCATCAGCAACAGGCCAACCATGACCGTCAGGAAGACGGCACGCCGCCGGGGGCGCTGCACCAGCGGCATCACTCCCCGGCGATACAATCGCGTTGTCCAGTCCTCACTGCTGTGCTGGTCGTGACTGCCCTCGCGCTTGAGCAGATGTCGTGCTGCCCAGGGCGTGACGATGAATGCCACGAGCAGCGAGAAAATCATCGCCGCTGATGCGCCCACAGGAATGGGCCGCATATAAGGCCCCATCAGGCCGCCGACGAAGGCCATCGGCAGGATGGCGGCAATGACGGTGAGTGTTGCCAGAATCGTCGGATTGCCGACTTCCTCGACGGCCTCGATCGTGACCTGGGTCAGGGGCCGATTGCGGTTGTCCGGCAGGCGGTAGTGACGGACGATGTTTTCGACGACGACGATCGCGTCGTCGACGAGGATGCCGATGGAAAAGATCAGGGCAAAGAGGGTGATGCGATTGAGGGTGTAGCCGTAGAGGTAGAAGACGAAGAGGGTCAACCCCAACGTCACCGGAATGGCGATGCCGACAACAGCCGACTCGCGACGACCGAGAGCGAACATCATCAACAGAATGACGGAGGCCGTTGCCAGGCCCATGTGGAACAGCAGTTCGTCAGATTTCTCCGTCGCCGTCTCGCCGTAGTTTCGCGTGATGGCCACTTCGATGCCGCTGGGGATGACACGACCCTGTAGTGACGCAAGCCGAGCGATGACAGCATCTGCAACATCCGCAGCATTGGTTCCACCGCGTTTGGCAATGGTCAGTGTCACGGCGGGATAGGTGGCCTTGGCAAGTGAGGGTGCGGAATCGGCGCGATCGAAGGCGGCAGGTCCAAGGCCAAAGCGCACATAGGACGCGGGTTCCTCGCCACCGTCTTCGACGACGGCGACATCGCGTAAGTAGACGGGCCGGTAGTCCAGGACGCCGACAACGACGGCCTCGACATCGGCAGCGTCTCGCAGGAAACGTCCGGTTTCGACGATGACGTCAAGATTCTGGATGGGCACCCGGCCGGCTTCGACATGGCGGTTCGACGCCTGCAGGGAGCGAAGGACGGTACTGGGTGCCAGTCCGTAGTGCCGCAGACGTTCCGCATCCAGTTCGACGCGGATCTGTCGCCGCTGGCCACCGATGAGCTGAGTCTGGGCCACGTCGGTGATACGTTTGACGGCGATTTCGACCTCCGCAGCGACGCGCCGAAGAGACAACCCGTCATAGGCTGGTGGGGCAATGTCGGGGTCCGCGTAGAGAGTGACCGACAGAATCGGCACATCATCGATGGAGCGTGGCTTGATCAGTGGCTGCGAGACACCGGGTGGAATCACGTCGAAATTGGCGTACATCTTGTTGTAGGTCTTGAGGATCGAACGCTCCTCATCCTCCCCGACCTTGAAACGCACAACAGCCATACTGCCACCTGGACTGGAAGTGGAGTAGACATACTCCACGCCCGGGATCTCCCACAGGAGTCCCTCCATCGGTGTTGTTACCCGGCGTTCGACCTCGCGGGCGGTCATGCCTGGTGCGGCGACGAAGATGTCAATCATCGGCACCACGATCTGCGGCTCTTCCTCGCGCGGCGTCTTGATGATGGCGACGACACCCAGCAAGAGAGACGCGATGATCAGCAGCGGGGTCAGCTTGGAGTCGATGAAGTAGGCAGCGAGACGTCCGGAGATGCCGTGGGCAGTCATCGCTACTGCTCCCGCGCGATGGCGATGGCTACACCGTCATGAATACCCGCCGCAGGTGCTACGAGCGTTTCCCCTGCACGCAAACCTGACACGACCTCGATATCGCCGTACGGTTGATCTCCCAGGCGCAGCCAGCGTAGCAAGGCGCGTCCTTCCGTCAGTACGTATACCCCACGCAGTTGGCCCTGTCGAACGACGAAATCCCGTTCGACGAACAGTGCTGGACGCTCTCCCACACGGAAACCAGCACGGGCGAATCGACCTGAACGCAGTTGTCCATCGGCGTTGTCCACGACAATTCTCACGTCGTAGGTGCGTGTCTGTCGGACGGATGCAGGCACGATGGACTGAACCTTACCGAGCCACATTCTGGCGCCGACCTCGATATTGGCGTCACTCCCCGGGCGGATCAAGTCGGCATCTGTCTCGGAGACAGCGATGGTCACCGTCATCGAATCTGTGCGCTCGAGTGTGACCAGCGGGTGCCCCGGCACGGCCAGGTCACCGACTTCCACGAAGCGGTCGGTGACGACCCCGTCGAAGGGGGCGCGCACCTCGCAGTAGGTGAGGTGTGCCTGCGCCTCGTCGACGGCGCGATCGGCTATGGTCACGGCCGCTACCGCCTGAGCGCGCGCCGTCCGGGCACGATCCATCGCCTGTTGCGAAATCGCATCCTCAGCGAAGAGGGAGCCAGCCCGATTGAAGTCGGCGACGGCCATCTGCAAGGTGGCGTTGTGCTGCGCGCGCATGGCACGCGCTTTCTCCAGGCCTTGTTGCAGGTCCTGGCTGTCCACTCGAACCAGGAGTTGACCGGTCGTTACCCGATCGCCGCGGTCGGCGGCCATGGCCGTGATGCGGCCGGAGACCCGCGTGGACGGTGTGGCTTGAGCGATGGCGCCTACCGTACCGACAGCCTGGAATCCCACGTCCGCAGAGCGAGATTCGACGACGCTCACCGTCGCGACGCGCACAGGGGCATTTGCGGATACGGCAGCTTGATCGCTCTCGCCGTCGTCACATGCAGACACGACAATGCCAAGTAAGACGCCGAGCCAGATCGTATGGTTGGATCTCATTGGGACCTGGATGTCGCCTTGGTTTGGCAACCGACACCCAAATGAGTGAGGACGATCCCAAGAGGGCAGAAGCCGGTGAGGGACGACTGGAACAGATTGAAGCCGACGAAGGCGGTGAAGAGGAACCAGTACGGTGACACCCACCAGCCCAGAGCGAGGCTGACGAGGACGAAGGTTCCAGCAAGCATGCGGATAACACGTTCAAGGGACATGATGGATCTCACAGGTTGAGAGAAGTGCCGAGAGCGAATTGCTGGCGGGCTTTGCTGATGCGGACGTCGTGTATCGCCTGCAACAGGCGGAGTTGAGCACTACGCCGCACAACCTCGGCATCCAATAGCTCGGTCGTCGTGACGATACCATGGTCGTATTCGATTCGTGTGACGCGCAGATGCTCCTGGGCGCTGGCAATGGCGGTGGCAGCGACTTCGGCCCGCTGCTGAGCCGCATCAAGCTGACGGGCCGCGTCACGCACCTGGCGATCAACGCGATTGTGTAGATCGACAAGGGCCAGGTCGATCTGGGTCGCTCGTGCGCGCGCTTGCTGCACTCTGCCCTGCGTGAGAAAGCCGTCGAAAATCGACCATGACAGTGAGGCGCCCGCGGACCAGGTCTCGCCATCTGCACGCAGTGGCTTTTGCCCGTCCCAGGCGAAACGTGCGAAGGCGTGGATTTCGGGTAGATACGCGGCACCTTCACGGCGGACCATGTGACGCGATGCACGAAGTTGCGCATCGAGGGCGCGTACATCTGCACGATGCGGCGATTCCGACGTCGATGAATCGATCTTTGCCAGCGGATCGATGCTGGGCAGGTCGAGTTCGTCCGCCGGTTCAAGCAGCGTAGCGAGCGGCAGATTCAGCAGGTGCGTCAAGCCGTCGTTGGCGACGTCGCGTTGGTGATGGGCGTCAATGAGGTTCGCTTCCAGTTCGGCGACGCGGAGGCGTGCGGCTAACATCTGGGAACGCGAGACGCTGCCGGCGCGCCAGGCCTTTTCGGCTTGCAGTGCATGACTCATCGCTGCGGCCACACCAGCTTCAACGACCGACAGTGCCTCAAAGGACAGCACGAGTCGCCAATACGCTTCTGCTGCAGCGAACTGCATGTGCTGTCGGGTTCGCACCAGGCGTGCGCTCGCAGCCTCTACCTGCTCGGCTGCGGCGCGTCGCTGAGACAGGGCGCCGCCGCCACTGAAGAGTGGCTGTTGTATCTCGATCATCGTGCGGACGTTGGTGAGCGCTGCCGGTTCGTTGAGGGCGGAAAGGGCGAAGTCCGCCTGCGTGAATCGTTCCTGGCGCAAGCGGGAGCCGAAGACGCCGACGGCATCATCGGTGCGCATCCACTGCTGGCCTACTCGCACACTTGGTAGCACCGTGGCCAAGCTCTGTCGGCGACTACTGCGGGCGACTTCAAGCTCCTGCGCCGCGGTGAGGACGGCGTGTGCCTGGTTGGCTGCCTGACGCTGCGCTTGCTCGAGACTCAGTGGTAGCACCTCGGCGTCGGCAGACTCGCTACCAGCAGCCAGCATCCAGGCGAGGGCGACGACGATGATGGCCCGTGACCGACGACAAAGGGTCATCTCGGGTTTGCCATCGTTGCAGAAACTGCAGCGAGCACTCGCTCCGCAGCCTCTGCCAACTGTGCCAATGGGAGCGCACCGACGATCGTCTCGATGATCTCCTCATTGTGAACGAAAACGAGGGTCGGTATGCTACGGACGGCGAACTTCTGCGCCAGCATCGGCTCGGCATCGACGTCGACCTTGGCAATGCGAAGCCGTCCCGCGTACTGACGGGATAGCTCTTCGAGTCGTGGCGCGAGTTGGCGACATGGGGCGCACCATGTCGCCCAGAGATCCACCAGCAATGGCTTGCTTGAGTCGTCAAGGACCTCATCAAAGTTGGTCGAAGTGAGGTTGATCACGTCGCTCATCGTCACTCTTCCTTGTCAATCGGGCAGGTGTGCCGGATGTGTAGAGCAGAGGTTGCAAGCAGCGTGCCAGTGGCAGAGAGCCATCTTCGACGAGCTGAAGAGTCGAGATTCCCTCTCAGGAGAGCGTCTGAAGGAGTGCCATAGGGATCGATATGAACGTTTCGTTGCAGCGTAATGTTGCAACAATTGGTTGAAACAGGTCCCGAGGCGTGGCGCTGACGTCGCGCAGGCCATCTATCGATGTCCCGTGCGGGAGTGTATCATTGATCACTATGTCGACAATGATGATTCGTCTCCGAACCACGCACTGGGCGGCGCCTGTGGCCGCGGCGCTCCTGGCCCTGTCGCTCGGGGCGTGGACCTTCGACTTCAAGCTCAGCATCAGTGGCGACAACGCAGAGTTCATCACGCTGTCGCGTAGTCTCGCGAAGGGCGAGGGGATGTCCTACATCAACCTCCCCGAGCCAACGGTCTCCACCAAATATCCACCAGGATTTCCCCTCGCCCTTGCGCCCATCTCCGCCCTGTTCGGAGACTCGGTCTGGGGAGACCGTGCGATTCCTGACTACGTCATCATGAAGATGCTCGTGGTTCTCACATTCGCCGGAGCCGGAGCTTGTCTTTTCCTGCTGGCAAGAGACCTGGTCGGCGAAACAGGCGCGATCGCCATCAGCCTTGTGGGGATCACGAATCCCCTGATGCTGTCGTTTGCCAGTCAGGTGATGTCCGAGATACCGTACACGATGTGGTCGCTGCTGGCGCTGTGGCTGCTACACCGTGGACTCGCACAACCAGGATGGCGAGACAATCGCTGGCTTTGGGCCGGTCTGGCAGCGGCCTTGATGGCGTACTATACGCGCAGCGTGGGTATCTGCCTCATCGCGGCGGTCATCGGCCTGATGATCATGCGCAGAGACTGGTCTCGCGCCTTGTTCGCAACCGTCGTCTGCGCGGCAACGATGGCGCCCTGGTCGATCCGCAACTACCTGGTGGGGGGGAGTCTCTACATGGATGTGCTGACTCTGGGAAACCCTTACCGCCCTGAGCTTGGTCGTCTTGATCTACCCCGTCTCTTGCTGCGAATGAAGATTCACCTTGGAAATTATCTGGATGGGCACCTCGTCGAGGCGACTCTGCCGATGTTCCTCGATGTGCCCGCCATCATCAGTGTCCTGGCGGTCGTGTTGGCGTCAGCGTCGATCGTGATCTCCGTCTACTGTCTCTGGCGGCGTCGCCATTTGCTGTTGTGGCTCTACTGCGCTCTTGTGACGATCACCCTCCTGTTATGGCCCTGGTCCGGGCCGCGCTTCCTTGTACCCATCATCCCGATCTGTTGTCTGCTCACGGTTGACGTCGCCACGGAGATTGCGTCTCGAATCAAGGCTCGCGGCTCCCATCTGTTCAGGTACCTTGGCGGCGCTGCCGTCGCTGTTGTCGTCCTCTTCAACGCCTACGCGATGATCGGTCTCTGGTCGCAGAGCTCCGCCGACTACGTGCCGCGATGGCGGACCTACTACGAGGCAGCGCTGTGGCTACGCGCGACGACACCGGAGGACAAGATTGTCAGCTGCCGCAAGCCGTTCTGGATGTACGTCGTGTCGGGTCGCCGATCCATGGCGTTTGCTTTCGACAAGCCCGAAGTGCTGCTGGCGCAGCTGGAACGAGATGGCATTGACTACGTGATCGTGGATCAACTGGGCGCGCCGCAAACCGACGAGTTTCTGGTGCCGGCGATTTATTCCGATGAGGGGCGGTTCAGGGAGGTATACATCGCTCCGAGACCGACGACGTGGGTCCTGAGCTTCGACGCAGACTGAAACGGCATTACATCGGATCCTATCAGGCCAAAGCAGGCAACAGCAAGGTCGTTCGGGATGAAAGCGTGCGGGCAACTACAACGCCTCCTACCGTTCCCAATACAACGGGATTCCCACGGCGCGACCGAACTCGGTGAGCTTGTCGATGTGGCGGGGATCCAGGGCGATGCCGTTCTGTCGGAAGTCTACCTCTCGCTCTGCCTCGAGTTGGCCCGGCAGCACGACGCGATCCAGGCCCGGCATGGGGTGCATCTGACCCATGCCGTCGGCAATCCGTTGTCCTTCGGTGTGATAGTCATCGACACTCCCGAGGAAGGATGGATCGATGACGACGGCTATCAGACTGCACGTGGCGCCCGAAAAGGGCCCGGGATCGGCGGGTTGCATGGCGGCGATGGGCAAGGTCACCATGTGGCTGATGGTCTGCAGCGCGAGCCCCTTGATGAGGGGCAGCGTACTGACGAGGGCAAGCTGCTCCTGCACTGCCGGTGGCGCCAGCAGCGTGCCCATGTCGATTACCACGGTTGGTTGGCCGGGTGCTGCGGGAAATCCCATGCTGAAAGGGTGATCCATCAACGCGCTGGTCACCGTCTGTGGCGTAACGAGGTCCGATGGGCTGACGGCTGTGCTGGTAAACAGGCAGATCATGCCCGCCGATGTGGCGATGCGTGTCCAGTTGCCGATCGATCCCGTGTGACCGCAGTTCCTTCCGAAGGCGAGGCCCACACCGAACTGCCGAGCCTTGTCTACCGCCGCTTCCACCGACCGTGCCGAGCAGAAGTAGCCGATGCCGCCATCGCCATCGTACTGGATGGTTGCGCCGGCTTCGTGCACGACGCGGATCTGGGGTTTGGGATTGTACCTGTGTGATTGAAAATAGTCGACGTAGTCCGGCACGTTGTACGTGCCGTGGCTGAGCACGCCGCGCAGGTCCGTCGCCACCAGGTAGCCGGCCAGCTCCGCTGCAGCCTCTGCCGGCAGGCCGGCCTGCTCGAAGGATTCGGTTGCAAACCGGCGCAATGGCTCCGGCATGTAGCGCTTGTTCTCGTAGTTGACAGAGACGTAGGCCATGGTCTATTCCGTCGGATTGGGTGGAGCGAGTCGCGTGGAGCCGTTTGAGGGCCCTCAACAACATCGGTTGAGTGAACATCTGCAAGTGTCGGCGCAAGATGAACGGTCAAACTCGGACCACCTATTCGCTCACGACAAAGGGACGCAGGGCCCTAGGGAAGTACCAGAAGGCGATCGGTGAAGTCTTGAGGATACTGCCGGACTGATTGCGTCGGCACACATCTGACAAGCGCACTGCTGGCGACAAAGTTTCCTTGAGCAGAGTTCCCGCCAGGCCGACGGCGAGACCGACGAGATTGATGAGGGAATAGAGCTTGTGGCGCAGCAGATTGCGGACAGCGACGGCGAGATAGTTTCTCAGCATGGACAAACGGCCATGCTGATTGAGCTCCGGTCTTGCGGCCCATGGACGCGTGTCATTCGGGCGCGCCTAACTCTCGCAACCTCTCAATCTGATAGGTGCCATCGGCGTAACAGGTGGATCCCAACACCTTGCCCCTCTGCACCGCCTCCTGGCAGGTCAGGGCGTAGGCCAGTGGTGTGCACCACACTTCGAAGTGGGCGATGCGGCACTTGGCAGACAGGGACAAGTCGGCACCCGCAGCAATCAGGGCCTCGAAGGCGTCGCGGCAGGCATCGGCGCAGACCTCTTGCGTGGGGGTCGGCGTGATGCCGCGTACCAGGGTCAGGAAGATCGGTGTGAGCCCTTTCCAGTCCTCCGGTGCGTGGGCGTTGACGTCGGCACCGTGACGCAGCAGCAGCTCGATGGCGGCGACGTCGTTGCGGGAGGCGGCGATGTGCAGGAGTGTGCACGCGAGGCGCATGCCGCCGGTGGTGTCCTCGAAGGTTTCCCGCACCAGTGTCGAGTCTTTGTCCAGACGTCGCTCGAGGGCTGCCAGGTCGCCGCGGTGCATGTCCATGACGGGACCGTCCTCCCACTCTACACCGGCCTCAATGAGCGTGTTCACCAGGTCGTGACGCACGGGGCCGATGTGGCCGCAGGCCGTGCGAAGACCTCCCGGGGAGACACCGACAGCGAGGAGGCGCTTCACCTGCGGCAGGTTGGCGTTATGGATGTTGTTCCACAGTTCGGTGCCGAGGAAGTCGAGGCTGGCGCCAGCAGCGAGAAGGGCGTCGATACAAGTCTGCGCCCCCTGGCCGTGGGCGTAACGGATGGGCGTGATCGAGCGAACACGCTTCTTGCGATCGATCCACTCGAAGGATGCGTCGAGCAAGTCGGGTTGTTGTTCAAGTAGCTGGCCGAGGGCGGTAGCGTCGCCTGAGTCGATGGCGGCCTTCACGGGACTGTCTTGTGAGGCGCTGGCGACGGCTTTGTCGGTCACGGCTTCGACAGCGGCAACCAGGTCTGGCCAGTTGGCGAAGCCGTATTCGCGGGCAATGACAAGCTGAGCGGCGGTGCGTGGAATGGGGGCGGCAGCGACTTCGGCGTCGGATGCACTGCCGAGCCCGGACATCTGGGCGCGGATGCGTTCGAGGGCCTGCGGGACGGCATCACGGTGATCGCGCTGCAGGTCACGGGCCTGACGACGAAGGTGCTCGAGGTTGGGATCTGTAGGAAGGGTACGGGTGGGCGCCGACATGGACGTCCTCCTTTCAAAGAGAGCTTGCCCGGGTCCGCACGCGCGGGCTGAAAGAAGGGCGCTTGTATACTCCGAAACATCAGGCTGGGTGGGTTCGACCCTTTCCGCGGACAGGACGCGCCCCATAGGCACGTTGTCTGGAGGTTAGGGGCGGGGTGGCTATCATGTCAACAGGTAAGCGAGTGGTAGCCGCTGATTGGGGCGAGGAATATGTGCGCTGCGCATACTCTCGTTTGACGAGGATCACCCAATCAGTGTGCGTAACTGGGATGTTTGAGACTTTGGCTGCTGCTTGGTCGAAAAACTGGATACGAGGAACGTGTGATATCCTAGCAATGCCGGGCTTTTCGAGACACGAATATCACGGGCTCCGCAGAATGAGGAATTTCGCATATCCAAGTATTCGCCGTGTTATGCGGAAAACACGTGGCCCCTATTTGTCTGTTAGGACGGCTCTCGCCGGTTTTTCGGTGAGTGTGGAGTGCTTGGCGCCTTAGTAGGCCGGGAACGTGACTTCCACATACTGTATTGTTATACGACTCGGAGAAGACGTGTGAAGGCAAGTGAACCAGGACGGCTATTCTCGCCGGCGCCGGCCCCGAAAGTCAACGCCTACATCGGTGGTCTCTGGGCAGATCGTTACGCCTACGTCAACGGCTACTACCATGCCGCAGTCGTCTTGGGCAAATGTGTCATCGACGGCGAGCCGCCAGACCTTTTGTTTTATCCGATATGCTTCAACTTCCGACACTGCATTGAGCTACACCTGAAGGCTCTGGTCTACGAGATCGACAGTCTCCACAGAGTGCTTGTGAGCCTAGAGGAAGCGAGCGATCTCCCGAGTAAGCCTCGTAGGATGATGAAGAGGCACAGCCTCATCTGCCTCCTTCAGTGGACCGAGAAGGCACTCGAGGTCTTCTCCGACGAACGAATGGACAAAGATGTGAGACGTGCCATCCTCGAATTCGACCGGTACGATGCTGACGGTCAGGCATTTCGCTATCACATCAAGAATGATGGCTCGCAATCTCTCCCAGATGAGTCACGCGTAGGAATCGAAGCTCTCCTCAACAGAATGGAGACTGTTCACTTCCATCTTTGCGGAATTGACATGTGGCTGGCCGATCAGAAGGAGACAGCACAGGGTGTTCTCGATGACCTGAGCGAATCATAGGCGAGCGAAAGAAGATGTGGAGCCAATTGGATATTCTCCTAGATCGGGAAGCTCAAGAATCCGAAAGGGAGTTCTATGGGTTACTGGGGATTGTCGCGGTCAAATTCGCACATCTCGAGGCACGCCTGAGAGACCTCCTGTCCACTCTGATACATTCGGAGGATGAGTTGATGACAGCAACTCTCACGCAGGGCCTCGATCTCTCTAGGACGGTTGAACTAATCAAGAAAGTCGGTCGTATACGGTTGCACGACACCGCTCGCCTGTATGAATTGACATCTGCTGTGAATTCGCTGCGTCAGGAGCGCAACGCCTTCGTGCATGGGATATGGCAGATCAGCGCCAGCGCCACAGGCTCTATTGAAGCCACTTGCTCTAGACCTAAGATTGACTACGAGGAAAATGCTCACAGCAAACAGTGGACTCAGAGGCTGGCGAGACAGCCGGTTAGCCTCGAGATGCTTGTTCAGATGGCAATCAGGGCAACGGAACTGTCCCGGATAACTGACGAGCTTACCGAGCAAGCAGCAGAAGAGTCCTCACCCTGATTCGTCCACCTTCGAGAGTTATCTCGGGGAGTGCAGAAGGCATTGCGCGTGCATAACATCCGTTGCAGCAGATGGCCCCTATTGGCAGTTCTGCTATATGAACTGGTGACTCGCTGGGTCGGATCGGTTCGACCTATCGATTGCTGTCGCTGCCTACTGCTGAACGGTGCGTTATGGCCAGCGAGCGAAAAGACGGGAATTTGGCATGATTGAGAGGTCGACCGCACTCGTCGTAGGTGCAGGAGCAGGAGTTGCCTACGGATTCCCAACGGGCAGACGGCTACGGAGAGACATTCTTGACCGAATCGAGAGTCTCAGTTCGGCAGGGATTGTTAGCCTGGAGGAAGCGCGCGCGTTCGGTGCGGCCTTTCGCCAATCAGGCTGCATCTCTATAGACGAGTTTCTTCAGAGTCGAACCGACCTCAATGAACTTGGCAAGTTCGCGATTGCAACTGCACTCATGCCAAAGGAGGTGCACGGCAATCTGTTCAACGTCGATCTCGACGCAGAAGAGCACTGGTATGAGTACCTATTCCAGAAAATGAGTTCAGACTTCGAAGACTTTGGTTTGAACCAACTTGGGATCGTGACCTTCAACTATGATCGATCTCTCGAACAGTACTTGCACACCGCATTGTGCAACAAATTCGATCGCTCGCCCGTGGAGGCTGCGAAGCAACTCGAGAAGTTGAACATCGTCCATATGCACGGCCAACTCGGGTACCTCGACTGGCAGCGCGAAGCTGATGTGGCAAGCACGCGAGACTACAAGGCTGATGCAGCGAAGCAAGCAGCGCTAGTCAGGGCCTCGAAGGACATTGCCGTGATTCACGAGGAGATTCCAGAAGCACGATTGAAGGCAGCGCTTAGCGTCGTTCACTCGGCTGAGACTGTGTTCTTTCTTGGGTTTGGCTACGGTCAAACCAACATGGAAAGACTGCGTGTTCGGGAATTTCGCTCGCCTGAGCAACTTATCGGGACGGCCTACGGATTGACTCTGCGAGAGCGTGGAGCGATCAGCCGGTCGGTCGATGAGAAAATTAGGACAGATATGATGTACGACTGCGGGATTGTCTCTCTGTTCCGGAATCACCGCGGGTTGGACTAGGCTTCTGGGCAGAGCGCCGACATGGCTGACATAGACTGTTCAGAGTACGCGAAGTGCAGCGATGACTTGATCGTGCCGGAAGGAGAGGCCAGTGGGAGCGAGCCCGTGCCGGCCATAACGTGTGTGCAGCCGATGGACTGTCGGTGTTGCTGAGTTGAAGGTGTTTCGCCCTCCTCCGCCGCTTGTTCAAGGCAATCGGTGAATCTGTGCACGGCTGAACATTGCGTTATGCCATGGAAACTGAAGATCCTCTCCAAGCCCCGAAGCGAAATAGGGGGAAGAGGAATGAGAGAAGAGATGCTCAGGTGACCATCATAGGAAGTCCACTCTTCATCGACTTCGGCGTTCCCCTGCTCGCCGTCGCACTCTCGATCTTTCTCAAGGTCGTCACGCGAAACGATCACTTGGCCACATTTGAGCGAGAAGATTTGGCGTTCGGGCTCGATCTGTCGATTACAGCTCTCCTGCTCTTCATTGTCAGTAGCTCTGGGTTAGTGAGTAGGTCAATTATCCCGGGTGCCCCTCAAGCCGTGGTAGAGAAGGCCGCTGCAATACCTTGGATTCTCCTGTCCGTCTTCATTGGGCTTTGGGCTACTTCAACCGTCGTTCGAAAACTTGGTTGGGATACGAACGGTCGACTTCATGTTGGGTGGGGCATCGTGGTTCCAGATCTGTTCGGGGTTGCCGTCCTCCTCTTTGTCGTGAGATGGATCAAGCCATGAGTCCACTCAAAGTCAGTCACACAAAGAGCCAGGTGCTAGGCCTCGTGGCCAGTGTTGTCGGCGTTGTGGCTTCGATCCTTTCACTCGGCTACTATCAATTCAGCCTCCTTGAGATAGAGAGCATCTTCGCTTGGCTCCAAGAAACGAGCATCGGTTTTATTGGGGCCATTGTAGGCGCGGTAATCTCCCTCTTTGTCGTTCGCAGGCTTGAGCGGCGAAGGGGCCCAGCGCTGTTCATCGCTTACCATCAAGCAGATAGGGAGATCGCCCGTCAGATTGCCGGCGACCTCAGGAAGGTGTCCAAACACGTTTGGTTTGATGAGAATGACATAAAGGTTGGCGACAGCATCTCAGATGGGATTGATGCAGGACTGCGGGCGTCGTCGGTCTTCCTCCTCATCTTACCCTCAGATCCCAACCTATCGTCAGGCTGGGCCGAGGAGGAAATCCATAGGGCGAGGGAGGCAGGGCTCCCGATCTTGCCTGTCAAGACGAAGGAAGCCGCGGTTCCCGATTCAATGAGGTCGATTTCGTATGCTGACCTAGAGCAACCATACGCAGATGCTATCCGAAGGTTGCGCAACGCTGTCATTCACGCTGCCAAGACGACCGAAGGGTCGGAGTCGATGCCGCCCGGGGCGTGAAGTAACCGGGCTGATGGTATGCAGACTATATCGGGTTGATGGGTTGCACAGTTCCACGCAAGTCGATTTGAGGAAACGCATAACAGTCGATGCACCTGGTGGGTCTCTGATGAGGCAAAGCTGGTCGGATCAGTGGGGTGCCAGGCGACCAACTGCCAGTGGTGCCGTGGTAGTCGGTGACGTCGCCCACAGGTGATCGCCACGTAATGCGACATGAGAGAGAGTTCTTATGTACCTAACAGGAGTCACTAATGGCAACGATTGAGGCATGGGAGCAGGCCCGGGATAGCTTCACCAAGACTCTCGAGCAGCTCCGCGGAACAGATATCGATTCCCTGATGAAATCCGAGCTGGGGACTTCGTCCGATTTTCTGCCCTATCGTGGCCTCATTGAAAGGGTCGTTGAATCAGCGGCGGTTCTTTCAGCGGCACCGATTTCAGAATGGCCCGCGGAATTCCTCAAGCCAATTCAGACCCATGCGGCCCAACTGAACAAACACTTCGAAGAGATACTGGGATTTCAGGTAGGTCATGACACAACACCCATGGCCTGGCGGGACCAGAAGGCTGACGAGGTCACAAAGCGTGCGGCCGAGTTCTTTAAGTTTGCTCTACCGCTGCTGGCCTATGAGCAAGCCAGACAGGCGCTTGAACCGGCTATTCAAGCTCAACATTCAAGAGTCATGGACGAGGTCGTGGCGAAGGCCCAGAGCCAAGTAGGCGAGATTTCAGATGTTCTAGAGAAAGCCAGACAAGCTGCGCAGCAGACGGGAATCGCCCAGTATGCGAGGCTATTTGAGACAGAAGCGAAGACGCACAAGACGAGGGCCAGACGTTGGTATCTCGCCACAATAGGCTCAGTTGCCGGGCTTCTTCTTTATGGTGGGCTGCTGCTCTACCGGCCCTTCGTCAGTGCAGGAGGGACGGTTAACGTTGTAGCCTCCGCGATCCCTCGCATCGTACTCCTTGGTTCACTGTACTATGCAGTTCATTGGTGCGCCAGAAACTTCTCCGCGCACTGTCACAATGAGGTGGTAAACAGGCATCGGGTTAATTCACTGGGGACGTTTGAGACATTCGCCAAGGCAGCAGGCGACGACACGCAGACAAAGAACGCCGTCCTGCTGGAGGCGACACACTCGATCTTTGGATCTCAAAGTTCTGGGTTCTTTCAACGGGAAGCTCCACCAGTTCCCCAGAACAAAATAGTCGAGATTATGAGGAACATCGGTTCTCGGAGTTCCTCCTGAAGGGGAGCAGCGGCATCTCGGCGGAATCGGCACAAGCACCCGATCAACAAATAGTGTTATGCAAATGGGGGAATTTACCACCTGATTGGAGATACGAAGTGAAGAATCATGTTCTATACGCCTTCCTACCAAGCCTAGCTAGAGGGATTCTTGTCTTAATACTTGGCCCGCCAGCTGAGGTGCTACAGAAGCACGGAAGGAATCACTGTCTGTTGGAGGTGCGCTTGTGGCAGTGGTGACCTTCCTCCTAACTCGTCGCCGTGCACTGTGCTGTCGGACCGGTCACCCTAAGTTGGCCTTGTATCGCCTTACTCGGCCACTTGATCAGAACAATCGGTGAATCTGTCCGTGGTCGACGGTTGCAAGCACACAGATGATACTCGGCTCTGAGGGGAGTGCCTTGAACACCACTGCCGTTGGTAACGAACTCGAGGAGAAGATCGCCTCGTTTCTCCAGGATGAGCTGGACAACAATGCCTTCTGGGCCCGATCGGACTGCTGCACGCTCTTCAGGAAGAAGGCCTACTACTCCCCAAAGAGACAGGCAGACATCACTTTTGATATTGCGATCGAGATTAGAGCGCCGGGCAATGACAGCCTGTCGATGCTTGTTCTCGTTGAGTGCAAGAACTATGCGGACGCAGTACCTGTGGGGGAGATAGAAACTTTTCACAGCCAGATCCAGCAAGTATCAGGGGCGAACGTCAAAGGGATCGTGGCCTCAAGAAGTGAACTGCAGTCCGGTGCTCTGAACTTGGCACGTTCCATGGGCCTCGGCCTAATCAGGGACTTGAATGGTGAACGATTCAAATGGGAGTTGCGCCGCTCAGCTTCATATAGCGCTGACCCCACCGCGAGTGAGAGTGACGATCGGATACGCTTAGGGATGACGCAGCGCGATTTCTCTAGTCACTTCTTCGACATGTATTGCGTATCTGCGTCGCGCTATACCAACTCACTCGGCGCAGTCCTTGAGGATTTCGTAGCGGCGAGCGACATCGACACCACGGACCTGGGACGTATCACGAACCGGAGACGCAGGCGGAGGCGTGTTGTCCCGTTCATTGACAAGAGCTCGCTCGAAGATGTTGCCTCGATGGCGCTCGGCTCCGACGCCACAGCTGATGGTCCGACTTCATTCGAGCAGATCTGCATGGGCGAACGCGAACGCACTGGGCTACGCATCGTTGAGCAAGCTCCCACCAAAGAGACCGTCTTTTCCGAAGAGATCCTCGGGAGGATCACGTTTGACCCGCCGGAGATCACTATCTATTCCCATCCGGACTTGCCGCAGCGCCAACGGTTCACTTTGGCTCACGAGCTTTCTCACCATCTTCTCGAGCATGGTGAGTACATGAGAGCAGAGCTATGCCAAGAGAGCGATTTCGAGAGGAACGAGAGCACTGGCCCTCAGCTCACAGACGTCGCTCGACTAGAGTGGCAGGCCAACTACGTGGCGTCATGTCTACTACTACCAAGGCAACGCTTTCTGGAAGACTTTCTCAGTACTACCGGAGATTTCGGAATCGCGAACAAGGGTTTTGGCGCTCTCTTTCTCGATCACCAGCCATGCAACGTCCAAGCATTTCACTTGGTGAGCCGGAGGCTTTCCTCGCTGTACCAAGTCTCAAAGTCAGTTGTCCGGATCAGGATGGAGGACCTTGGACTGCTGAAGTATGGGGGAGGACCAAGGCACATCAGTGAGGTAATCGAAGAGCTGTAATTATCTGCTGACCTCCAAGGATCTTTCCCGGCTACGATCTGGCGATTGTGTGAGCGATGCGAAGAATAGAACGCCGCGTTAATCAAGGGAATGTCTCAACAACAATTTGTGATGATGTCTTGTTCGCGGTCTCGCCAGCAGGTAGATAGTACATGGGTGGAGCGGACTCTTAAGCTTGTCAAGCGACACCGAAGAGTGTTCGATACAGCGAAGTGTTTGACCTACAAGTCGACCGGCATCAGCCAGGCGCTCACGCCGACATCAGGTGAAGCGGTTACAAATGAACTTGAGACTTCGCGGAGCAAGTGTAGAGAGTGCCGGACTTTTACTGCTTGTGATCGCCGCTATGTGGAATGCACAGATCGTTAGCAGGTGGGATAGAGAGTTCGGATTCTGGGAGGAACTGGAAAGCCAGGAAGTCTACCTCGCAATTCTGGAGAATCAACGAGACATTTCTCTGCTCACACAGGAGGGACGGAGTGAAGTGCAGGTAGCTATCGCAGATCGGATACACGACCGCGTGTCCCGGAGTACGAGACGCCTGATGAAAGAGACGGAATCACGGCAGGCAGAGGGTAGGGACGGGCAGATGGCTTGGATGAGCAAGCTTCACCACGTCCTTATTGTGCTCAGTGCGTTCCTTCTTGCCATCGGCAAGTGGATGACTATCAAGGCTCCTAAGCAAGAGAAAGTGGCAGAGGCCTGAGTCCGAATGACTCGTTGCGGTCGACTCATGATTGGAATCGCGGAGCTTGGTGGTCACGGGTATCGGGCCAAGCCAGTCACAATAGGACCGCAGACTATATGAAGATCAACGAGCTTGAGTTCCAAGGACCTTTCGACGCAAGGCGAGAGTCACTGCCTGCGCGGGCATCGGTCTACCTGATTGCTGCGGGGCTCTCTGACGGGTCGACAAGGGCTCTGTATGTTGGGTACGCTAGCAATACGCATGAGCGTATTAGGCAGCACTTATCCGACAGCCGAATAACGGAGAGTCTCGAGAACTACAAGAGACTTCTCGTATTTGTCCATTGGGCCGACCAGCTAAATCCAGATGAGGTGCACACAATCGAGAGACGGCTGGTTCAAAGTCTGAGTCCCCCGCTCAACAGCACGAGGACGGAGAATGAGAATTCCAGGTCTACAGGTTCGGCTATCGGGGGGGCAATCCTGGGAGGTTCCCTTTTCGGCCCAGCAGGTGCGCTTGCCGGGGCCTTGGCCGGTCTCCTGCTGTCTGAGAAAGTAAATGAGTCGCACAGGAGAGGGGGCGAGTAGTGCATCCATTGCTCCTCTATCCTGCTGTGGTGATGTCGCTCGTGTTTGTTGCCACGTATTGGCTCAGATGCAGTCGAAGTGGTACGGATTTTGACCTGGGAGTGATGTTCACTCTGTGCATGCACGGGCTCGGGATCTCGGCCGGGCTGATCGCAGTAGCTTCGATCTTCGTCGACCAGATCAGAGCGGTGATTCAAGAGACGAACTGGTATTTCTTCCTCGCTGGCTTGGCCATCTTGGCAGTCTCAGTCCAGCACGTTCATCGAGCGGTGTTCGCGGGATGGCCAAGTCGGAAGAGCAGTCTGCCCAACACCCACGAAGGTGAAGTCACCACGGCCACAGGTTCAGAATTTCCCGATCCTAATCTTTAAACCGGATCGAGAGTTGGCTGACATGGATCCAGATTGCGAGGCCAAAAGTCTGCAGGTAGAGTTTTTTTGTGG
>Ga0233428_1000927_pt1 | contig 35516 bp, 34 predicted proteins | sample SI_118_April2016_4_FD_179890 | JGI IMG/M metagenome (GOLD analysis project Ga0233428, IMG submission 179890) | Seawater microbial communities from Saanich Inlet, British Columbia, Canada - SI_118_April2016_120_MG | ecosystem: Environmental > Aquatic > Marine > Inlet | place: Canada: British... | reverse complement strand
CGTCTCTAAGTGCATCGAGAACTCTAACCATCACGCCTTTCCTCCTCAGGTTCTGTTGGGTTATCTGGTGATCATAAAATAGGGCGTTGTAGAGTGGTGAGCCTTGATCCAAGTCAATGCAGATTTGCCGCGTCGGCACTAGAGTCCTTGAAAATAACAATTGAGCCCTAAGCAGAGGATACCCTCATGAAATACAAAGACATTCTCGTGCACGTCGATTCTTCAGAGCAATCCGTGGCCCGATTAGAGATTGCAGCAAAGATCGCCAAGCAGCACGAAGCCCATCTCACCGGCCTCTATGTTGTGCCGAATTTATATATTCCACCGCTTCAAGATATGGCGCAGTTGCCGCCGGAATATATCGAGCAGCAAACCGAAGCGGCTGAGGAAGAAGCCAAGAAAGCTGAGCTTAGCTTTTACGAAGTGGTCAAAACAGCAGGTGTCGCCCATGAATGGCGCAAAGATGAAGGTGTGCCGGTTGATGTCATTCGGCTGCATTCCAGGTATTGTGATCTGCTCATTCTCGGACAACGCAATCCAAATTCCACTGACTATCTCGGCGATATACCAGACGGCGTCATCTTGTCGGTGGGCCGCCCTGTGCTCATCATTCCTTACAGCACAAAAGTAAAGAATATTGGTGAACGCGTCATGGTCGGCTGGGATTCCTCAGCACAATCAGCTAGAGCGATTCATGACGCGATCCCGCTGATGAGTGAGGCCAAAAAAGTAGATATCATTGCCGTCAACCCGAGCACTGGCGCCGGTGGTTCTGAGGGACATGGCGATACCCCATGCGCTGACATCAGTCTTCATCTGGCCCGCCACGGCATAAATGCCGAAGCACAATCCATCACTGTCAGTGATATCGGTATCGCCGACATATTACTGTCGCGCGCAGCGGATAAAGGCGTCGATCTATTTGTAATGGGGGCCTATGGGCATTCCAGATGGCGCGAGCTGGTCCTGGGTGGCGTGACAGCTCACATGCTGGATCACATGACCATGCCGGTCTTAATGGCGCATTAGGTTACTGGGGAATTATTGTGCGGCTCTGACGACAGCCACCGCTCTAGCGCCGAAAGTAGACATCTGACTCGGAGCACCGGTGGCTAGGATATCTCGAGCAATAACTTGTTGAGATCAATTTATTAAGGAAATTTCCTGTATTCGCGATAAGGCTTTGTCGCGCGCCGCGTTGACCCGATTCTCAGCCTCGAGTGAAGCTGATTTGATGGTTTCGGCGGCAACTCGATTAATTTCAATGATCATGCTTCGATGCTGTTCCCCATCGGGGTTTCGATTTTCGGCTTTTGTTGGATTTCTGAAACCTGTCTAATTATTAGTTATTCTCGTTGTCGCGGATAACGTGCTGGGTCGATCAATTGAAATCGCGACCCAAAGCGGGCATTAGACACCGGCGTTTAAATTCTTTATTCATGACGGGTGGAGTTGGCCGGTATTTATTAGTTTTTCATACCTGAGTTAGGAAATTGTTTTGAAGCGCTATGTTTCAATAATACTTGTTAATTTAATCCTTATTTTGATTCTATTGATTCCCATAGAACTTATTTTTGGTGGATGGTTAAAAGCACCAGGTATGTGGGATTTTGCTGCCTACAGAAATGTCCATTGGCGCATCGGTGTCGAACGTTATTATAAACGAAGTGATCGGATTAATTACAAGCGGGATTACTATGGATTCCGAGGCAATTACAAAAATATTGAAGACATAGATATACTCACAATTGGTGGTAGCACGACCGATGAACGATTTGTAAATGATGGTGAAACATGGCCAGATACGTTGGCTAAATGTCTGCGGAACATTGGTTATGACGCTGACGTTGCAAATGCAGGTATCTCAGGCCAAAGCTCGGTCGGGCACATATTAAATTTCCATAACTGGCTGAACTATATAGATGGGTTAAGTCCAAAATATATTATTGCTTTTGTTGGCATAAATGAACGGGGTGTTGGGACAGCTTGGCAGAGCAAATTGGAAGATATTCGAACTTTTACCGAAGCACACGGCCAACACGACAAATGGAAAACAATACGAAAATGGTTGCGGAGAAATAGTGCCGTTTATAATTTGGTTAAAACGGTTGGGGGGAATATTAAGGCATGGGAATTGGGATACGCAATTTTACCAGATTTTCAAATTTCTGACCATGAGATTAATTCACCGAAACGTCTGAATGGGGCTGAGCAAGTTGAGTTGAATTATGCCCAGGACAGTAGGGAAATATTAAAAATAGACTCGCCTCAATACAAGCTTCGTCTAGACAAGGTTCGAGCTGGCATTAATTCAAAGCTGCGGGGGTATGAGACGCGGATTGATCATCTGACAAAAGAAATTGTGAATTTTGGAGCGACCCCCATTTATGTGACAAACATTCGCGCAGATTATCGTTTCAAAGGAAAGTTCATTGCTGGCAAGTTGCGCAAATATTTTGAACTGGAGCCATATCACGAAGTTACGCGTCGGCATTGTCGTGAAAAAAACTTGTTATGTGTTGATGTTTCTAGAAAGGTTGAAGTCGCACCCGGAGATTTTTTCGATGTTATGCATACAACTCCATCTGGGTCACAAAAAATTGGCCAAGAGATATGCAACAAACTTTCTAGCCTAAATAATATTCACCTCAAAAAGCATTGATATCTTTGGCATAAAATGTGCCGTCTCTAGAGCCAATGAATTACAATATCCACGCCCTTTGAATTCGGTTATCTCTGCTAATGCCCGACTCTTTGACACCTAGATAGAACCTCAGCTCCACTCTCGAAACAGACGTTCATAAATTTAGAGAAAGGTCTCAGGTTCGAATTCCATGATTAGGGATTCAAGCACCGGAATGTGGACGGTGCGGCCGGCGAATTTTGCGACGCCATCGGATTCCATTTTCTTGATTGTCCGGGACATTGATTCCGGGGTCGTGCCGATCATCGCTGCCAGATCATGACGCGAGAGGGGTAGTTCGAACTCAGTTGGTCCCTCGGAATTTTTGTGGCCATATTTATCGAGTAGAACCATCAGCAGATGGGCAAAACGCGCGCGCACCGAAAGCGTGGCGTTATGAAGTATTTTCTCTTCCGCACTGCCAAGTGACCTCGACACACGTTTTAGATAGCGCAAGCCAAGGGCCGGATTGTGCTCCAGCAAAGAGCGCACGGTCGGGGAATCAATCACGCAAATGCGGGTTGGCTCGAGGGCCTCGGCACTGGCCTGATAGTCCTCACCCGCCAAAAGCGCCCGGTAGCCGAGCGTATCACCCGGCGTAACTAAATAAAGCAGAACTGAATTGCCATCGGCATCGGTTTTGCGGACGCCGACCATGCCGGTCTCCATGCAGAATACGCCTCGGCACGGATCACCTTCATGGAAGATGACCTCACCCGGGAGATATTCCTTGGTGATACGGCCTTTGTTTAAAAGCTCGATTTCGGCATCGCTCAAGACACACCATTCAGTCCGGTCACGGACTTGGCAGGTAAAGCAATTTATGGAACCCGAGCCCGATTGGGAGCCCGATCCAGTATCAGCCATTATGTTCCCTCGTTCATTATTCGAATAAAAACTTCACTTATTCGAATAACTTTCGTGTTGCGATTGACCAGCGTCAATTCATTTATTGCTGACACCCTATAAAATTAGCTTAACATTCGCAATCGGTTCTTAAAAAAAATGACACATTCAAATCAACCTTTTTCGCGATTTCTAAAATGCGCGCAAGCTTCAAGATGTCCCTCAGATTGTACCAAAACGCGAGCTGTTGATGCCTCAGAGCAGGGCTCGGATGTCACTGACCCGTCCGGCATTCGTGCGGCGGCCGAGAAATTTATCGAACGCTTTGGTGAAGATGCCCAACATCAAGCCAGCATTCGCGCTAATGAATTGCTGCTGGTGGGTGATATTCAAGGTCGAACCCGGTGGCAGTTGATCAGCAAAGAAGTCGAGCAATTGATGGAAAGCGTCGAAATTCCGCAAAAAACAGCTCTCAATTGACATATGTCAAGGTAACTGGTGCGGAATAGTGAGAGATTTAAGCATGTTCGAGGGGGCCGGAGCCGGGAAATTGGCAGGCCCATAACACAGAGTAGAAAGAGGAGAATCAAATGTTTGCAAAAGATATCATGACTTTAAACGTCATTACCGTTGGTCCGGATACCCCGATCAATGAGATTGCAAAGCTTTTGATTGAGCGCCGCATCAGTGCCGCGCCGGTTGTCGATGAAGGCAACATTCTGATCGGTATTGTCAGTGAAGGCGACCTCGTCCACCGCATTAGAGGTGATCATGAACTACCGCGTTCATGGTGGCTCAGCTTGATCGGTGATCCGAATGATGAACCTCAAGAGTATATTCGCTCCCACGGTAAAACAGCAAAAGACGTTATGACCAAAGATGTCGAAACCATTTCCGAATTCACCTCGATTTCTGAAATTGCTGAAACCTTGGAAGCAAAGAAAATTAAGCGTGTTCCTGTTGTCGATGATGGCAAATTGGTTGGCATTGTCAGCCGGGCTAATCTTATTCAAGCCCTGGTGGCTCATAAAGAAACCGGCCTGCCGAAAACCTCAACCTCTGACCAGGAAATTCGCGAAACACTCATGACTGAATTTAACAACCATGCTTGGGCTACCAATGCCACGCTGAATGTCGTCGTAAATGACGGCGTTGTCAGGTATTGGGGCTTTGTTGAATCGGAAGTTGCCAAGGAAGCCTTGCAACTTGCCGCTGAAAACGTGCCCGGTGTCGTGTCTGTTGAATCTAACTTAGGTATTTCCGCTGCTCCAACGGATTACATCTAGCGATGTAAGACAAGCGAGCAGCACTCCGGCGATCTGATCGCCAGTTGGGTCCTCCTACCGACCCAACGCATGTTCCCTGAGACTGATTGGGTCTGGTGATTTTTCACCAGACCCATTTTTTTATATGCAATAGCCATTTTTTTCGATAGACCTATTGAAAAAAAGATCAAAGCCGCTTACCCTGCCCTATACTTAAAATATGAGAGATCAATATGGCAGAAGAGTTCAACCCGGAAGACGTCAAACAGACTTGCGAAAGTTATGTCAAAAAGAAAGGGGCTCTGGCTTTTGGCCTGGCCAATATTGAGACCTTGGATCGCATCGCACCTGAGGGCTGTCGCCCGGCCGATATGTTGCCGAAAGTGAGGTCGGTTCTCACGGTTGGCGTGGGCGGTGGTACGCGGGGTTCATGGTCGGCAGATGCCAAAACCCTCGCCTACATTGGTGATACCGAAACCATGGCCTATCGCATTGCCTATGGCCTGGCTTTTTATATTGAAGCCAAGTTCGGCTATCGCTCGATCTTTGTGCCGCCTGACATGAACCCTGAAAAAGGCGCCCGGGTGCCGATGCAGAGCTTAAAGCTTCATGCCGAGGTCGCCGGTATTGGTGCACGTTCCATGGCGGGCGACATTTTGCTGCATCCGGAATATGGCATGATGTATTACGCCTCTGTCTTTACTGAAATGGAATTGCCGCCGGATGAGCCGATGGCCGACAATCCCTGCCCTCACCCATCCTGCGTAAAGCTTTATCGCCAAAGTGGCCAAACGCCCTGTATGCGATTTTGCCCGGTTGAATGTCTGAGTGGCTCCATAGGCAATGACGACAAAGTCGAAGAAATGAATTACGACTCCCACGCCTGCGCCGAAATGTCGCAACAATATGAAGCCATCCCCAGCGTGCTGCTAGACACCCTCGATGCCAAAGACCCGATTGAGCGCGGCATGGCGCTGCATGGTCCTGAAAATCAGGTGATCTGGTACAAGTTGTCAATTGGTGCCGGAGAGTTGCTTTCGCTTTGCTATGAATGCATGCGGGTATGCCCAATTACCCAGACGGCACCGATGGCAAACCCAGTCGCCCGCGGTGCCGGCATGCGGCAAAAAGTGATTGAGGCCGAAGCCGCCGCCCGCGCTGAACAAGCAGCGGAAAAGGGGGAATAACATGGCTTATGGCGTGACCCAACAAATGATCGATACCTTTGGCGAGATCGTTTTTAAACTGAGCCTCAACAAACAGACCCGCCGCGGTGATCCGGTGCGTGAATTAGATTTCGCGGCCATTGAGACCACCCGCGCGGAGACCGGCCTCACGGATGAAGAAATCGCTGAGCGCATTGGCCTATTGCCGGAACAAGTTGGCGTCGTTCGCGTCTTTACCGAGCGCAAATATCATAAGATCGATCAACACCGCCGCATCTTCCATTTGGGCGGTGGCAAAAGATGGAAAAAAGAGGACTATCGCAGCCCGGCAGAACGGCTGCAATTTCGAGAGGAAGCCATGAAGCTCAGAGAATCAATTAACTTCAAACCTGAATTGGTCGCGCGTTATATCGAAGATGGTTATTGGATTAATGAGACATTGAACGGCTGGCTCTGTGATCATGCAGAAAACACGCCGGATAAGACGGCCATCCTCCATCCCGGCGGCGACGTGACTTATCAAGAACTGAAAAGCCAAGTCGACCATCTGACCAATGGCCTGATGAGTTTGGGCTTGATGAAGGGCGATGTTGTGGCTGTTCAATTGCCCAATACGCTCGACTTCGTAGTCAGCTATCTGGCGATCACTGCTTTTGGCGGTGTTATGCAGACCATCCATATGCCTTACCGAGATGCAGATATCGAATTTTTCCTGGACCACGCCCAGGCGCGGGCTGTCATATGCCTGCCGGCTTTTAAAGATTTTCCAACGGCTGAAGTGATGCTCACCATGAAAGAAAAACTGGGCGCGCTTGAGCATGTTATCACCATCGGTGATACGGCCCCGGAAGGCAGCTTAAGTCTGAACGACCTCAAGATCGAAGGCACGCCCAAGATCGAAAATCCACCGGTCGGCTCCGATCCTTTTTTGCTGCTCTATACCTCGGGCACGACGTCAAATCCCAAAGGCGTACCGTTGACCTATCAGAACATGATGAGCAATGCGCGGGTCAGCGTTGCCGAGTTTGAAATGACGGCCGACGACCGCAATTTATCAGCCGCCCCCTTTAGCCATCTCTATGGCCTGTTCAACCTCCACGTCGCCCTTTCGGCTGGGGCCACCAATGTTTTATTGCCGGCCTTTTCACCGCCTGACCTTGCTAAATTGGTCGAACAGACCAAGGCAACGACACTGTTTTTAGGGCCGGCGCATGCCACAGCTATGATCAATGCGGGTCTCATGGAGGCGCATGATTTTTCATCGGTCCGGTTCTCGGTCTTTTCAGGGGCCGCCTGTCCAGCGCAGATGATGGAAGACTACCGCGCTAAAATACCGGGTACGGTAATCTCGCAGCTTTGGGGCATGACGGAAACTGCGGGCGCCACCTATTGCCGCTATAATGACGCCGCAGATGTGCCGCTGCGCTCGGCTGGCCGCGCATCACCTGGCGATGAAGTGCGGGTGGTATCCGCCGAAGATGGCACACCGCTGCCCGCCGATACGGAAGGCGAATTGCAAGTGCGCGGCTGCTCGGTATTTCCAGGCTATCTCAACAACCTTGAAGCCAATGCCGATGCTTTCACCGAAGACGGTTGGTTCAGGACCGGCGACCTCGCAACCATTGATGAAGCCGGTAACTTATCGATAACCGGCCGCACCAAGGATGTGATTAATCGCGGTGGCGTTAAGTTTAACCCCGCCGATATCGAAGACCTGATCATCTTGCACCCGGGCGTCGAGATGGCGGCGATTGTGCCGGTGCCGGATCCGGCCTTGGGCGAAAAAGCCTGCTGTTTTATAACTCTCTTAGGCGATGACAGCGTGAGCCTGGATGATCTCTGTGCCCTGTTGGATGAGAAAAAAGTGGCCAAGAACAAATGGCCGGAACGCCTTGAAATTGTTGACGAAATGCCCCTGACGCCAACCCGGAAAGTCATCAAAGGCAAACTCATCAAACGCCTATAAAGGCCCTCATTATGCCAGATGGATTAGATAGAATTTCACGGAAAAAAGAGAAATACCGGCGCCGCCAAGTTGAGGTCTTCAATGCCGCTGCGGCTGTCTTTGCCGAGAAGGGTTATCATGGCGCCTCAACCGGCGATATCGCGACCAAGCTCGGCATTGCGCAAAGCAGTCTTTATTACTATTTCAAATCCAAAGATGAGGCCTTGGAAATGGTCTGTTTGGAGGGCACCAAAGGCTATGTCGAACGCCTGAAAGTGATCGTTGAAAGCTCGCTAACGCCCGCGCAAAAAATTCGTGGGGCCATCCTCAGTCATATTCAGCCGATCGACACCATTCCCGATTATTTTAGAACCTTCACCGAGGAATTGCGTTATTTACCAAGATCCCGGCGCAAAATGCTCAATCAAATGATTTCAGATTATAATAAATTGATGGAAAGAATACTGGCCGATGGCGTAGCGAACAAGACCTTCAAAACCTCCTTAGATTGTCATTTGGCAATGTTACAACTGATTTCTCAGTGCAATGAGGCACCGCAATGGATCAGCTCTAAAACCGGCTATAATCTGGAGGAAATAGCGACGTCAATTGCCGATAATTTCCTGTTGGGAGCGACCAGGCGCTAAACGGCCTGTTAGGCCTTTTTTTGGGTCAAAAGCCTTGGCGAACCCCTTGAATTCACCCTATAGTGGTTAGCTATTTAGTTTAAATTACCCAATCACCAGACTGACGGAGAATTAAAATGCGCACATTCTTATTTCTTTTATTTATGACATTTATCATGGCCGCTCCAAACTATAGCTTCGCGGCAGATGACAAAGATTCTTCCATGACTGATAAGGCGGTTACGGTCGTTAAAGATAATCCAGGTGCCTCAGTCGGCGTTGCCGCTTGTGGTGTCGCCGTGGCCTTCTTCCCACCAGCCTTGTTGATTTGTGGCGGCGCGCTCGCTGCCGGTGTAGGGGTCGACCACGTTAGTAAATAAACGGCCATAAATTTTACCCTAAAGGGTCGGTGGCTTCCGTCACCGGCCCTTTTTAGTTCCCAACTAAAATATAAAAAAATCGATGCCAGAAAAAACCACGCCCACCGGCAGAGCTCTCCTGCTCCTGACATTACTGTTGGGCTGCCTGAACATGTTTGGCCCCATCGGCATCGATATGTTTTTGGCCGGTGTACCCAATATTGCCGAGGGATTGGGCACAACCCCCAACCGAGTTATTGCTTCAATTTCGACCTTGTTGCTCGGCAATGCACTAGGACAGCTTATCCTTGGACCACTATCGGATCGCTACGGCAGAAAGCCGATCATTCTGCTTACCCTTTTCGTTTTTGCCGGATCCGCACTGGCGGCGAGCTTATCACCTTCAATTGACTATTTTATCTTTTGGCGGTTTGTTCAGGGCTTGGCGATTTCAACCGGACGCATTCTAGCCGCTTCGGTCGCCCGAGATCTGTTCGAACGCGAAAAACTAGGCAAAATGATGGCCGATATTCTGTTCGTTACAGCGATTGCCGCCATCATATTTCCGATCCTTGGCGGCCAAATGGCACAGCATTTCAACTGGCGTTGGCTGTTTTGGACAATGGTTGCCTTTGGCGGCTTGGTCTTTTTGCTGGTCGTCTTTTTTTATCAAGAAACCATCAGCGAAAAAAATCCGGATGCCGTCCGGCCCAGCTATTTACTCCTCAACTGGCTTGAAACTATTCGCCATCCAGTTTTCTTACGCTACGTTCTGTGCAGCAGCTGTGTGATGTCCGGTTTCGGGGCTTTTCTAGCAATTTCTGCAACCGTGCTGAGGGGTGCTTTTGGCGTTAGCGCGGAAGGTTATGGTTTCCTCTTCGCCATCATTGCGTTCTTTTTTATGATGAGCGCTTTTTCCGGTGGCAGATACATTCTGAAAATTGGTCAGCAGCGGCTGATTTCCGTCGGCGTCATTATCGCCCTCATCGGCAGCTCGGTGTTGTTGATTTTTGCGCTTATCGATCTGGGTGAACCCCTGGCGGTCGTTATCCCGACCGCGTTTTATGTCTTTGGTTTGGGTTGGGTATTTCCGCAGACAAATGCCTTGGCCCTGCAGCCATTTCCCAATTCCGCCGGCTCGGCCGCCGCCTTAATGGGATTTATCACCAACATCACTTCCGCCGGAATGGCGTTTTTACTCAGCACCGTTACCCATACCAGCGCGCTCTATCTTGCGATCGCCATCTTCTCAAGCGCCGTTCTGGCCTTTATGGTCTATTTCCTGGTAATTCGCCCAACTGAAACCAGACGAGGCTAAGCCTGATAGACCTGGTAAAAATGACCTGTTTTAGAGCAATTAAAAGAATCTTGAGAGAAACCTAATTTAAGTGTAAATTTACCTTTCTAGTGGAAACATTTGATATCTAGCGCTAATTTCACTTTATTCAGTAAAATTTGGAGTGCGTTTAAGAGAGATATTTAACGACTACGGTGTGGATTCCAGTAGGAATTTTAGCGCCAGAAATCACTAGAAGAAGAGAATTGATGAACGCAAAATTACCAGCCTCGATGGATACCGAAGAAAACTCAGAAAATAATTCTGGTACCGATGCCAGCATTGGCAGTCTGCTGCGCGCCTCTCGAAATCGTCGCAATGAGGAATTGAGCGAAGTTTCCAGCTCGCTACGGATTCGTCAGGTTTATTTGGAAGCCATCGAAAATAATCAGTTTGAAGAACTGCCAGGCGCCATATACGCCATTGGCTTTATCCGCACTTATGCGGAATATTTGGGGCTCGATGGTGAAGAAGTTATCCGTCGCTACAAAACCGAAACAGCAACAGCCGAAAACAAACAGGATCTGACGTTCCCCTCTTTGGTGCCCGAACACGGCATTCCCGGCGGGGCGATTGTTATGCTGGGTTTGCTACTGGCCGCTATCGGTTATGGCAGTTGGTATTTTGTCTCTTCGAGAAATATTTTTGTCACCGAGCAAGTGCCTGCCGTTCCAGAAAAACTAGCCGCCCTCGTTGGCGAAAAACCTGTCGCAACAGAACCGCTTAAGAAAGTGGAAGAGCCCGTCCAATCAGTTGTTGAAGCCCCCGCTCCAGAAGATAAACCTGAAGATAAAGCAGCAAGCACGACAGAAAACACACCTGAAACTGCGGCGGATAAGGCGGTAAAAGAAGTCGTTGCAGCGGCTGAAAAAGTTGAAGATAAAGTCGAAGAAAAAATTGAGGAAAAAATAGCCGACGCCCAACCCAGTGCACCGGAAAAGGTAGAGACACCTGCAGATGTTGAGAAAAAAGTTGAAGCTGTCGTTGCCGAAGCAGCGAAACCCGCTGCTGAGGAGATCGCTAAAACCGAAACACCAGAACCCGCGCCCAGTGCTGCACCTGAGGTAAAACCAGAGACAGCAAAGCCGGTTCAGGTCGCGGCAACACCAGAACCCGCCGCTGAGCCTGAGGCAAAACCAGAATCAGAACCAGAATCTGGGGCAACGCCCAAACCGATTGTCAAAGTCGCGGAGAAACCAGTAGAGAAACCGGCTGAAAAACCACCTGCTGAGCCGGTTACAGCGGAAGTCGAAAAAGTGGTGCCTAAACCTGCACCAGAAGTGGCGGCCCTCCCGGAGAAAGCACCGGCCCCGGAACCAGCCGCAACGCCCACACCGCAACCAAGCGCCGCAGCCGGGTCTTCCCGTATTACGTTGCGCGCCATTTCTGACAGTTATATTCAAGTACGTGACAATGATGCGGACCAGCTCCTAATCACGCGGCTGCTTAAACGAGGCCAAAGTTATCACGTTCCGGACCGAACCGGGCTAAGCCTGATTACCGGTAATGCGGGGGCATTGGAAATATTGGTCGACGGCACAGCCGTCCCTTCCATCGGACCGATTGGAGTGGTGCGCCGCAATGTTGTCTTGGAGGCCGATAAACTCGTCAACGGCTTAGCGGTCGTCGAATGATCAGCCCTGTCTCCCGTCCCAGAAACCTGTTAAACATCCATCATTTGTAGCAACCCATCGGTCCCTTCCCGGCGGCGCGGCATATAAATCGCGGCTGATATAGGGGCGGGATCGAAATATAACATATGGAAATTTCGCTAATATGGCGTCCTTAAAACCAGTTCGTGGCACCCAAGATATCCTACCCGATGAGAGCCGACATTTTCGGCGCGTCGAAGAAACTGCCTATGATGTTGCTGAGCGCTATGGCTTTGGCGAGATCACCACACCGATTTTTGAATTCACCGACGTGTTTACGCGCACTCTTGGCGATACCTCTGATATTGTCACCAAAGAGATGTATACCTTTGAAGATAAGGGCGGCGATCGCGTCACCCTTCGCCCGGAGGGAACCGCCGGTGTTGCCCGTGCTTTTATCTCCAACGGTCTGCAACAAAATTTACCGCTTAAGCTGTTTTACCGCGGACCAATGTTTCGCTATGAGCGCCCGCAAAAAGGCCGTCGTCGCCAATTTCGCCAAGTCGGTATTGAAATATTGGGTGTGCCAACGCCGCAGGCCGATATTGAGGCCATCTCCTTAGCGGAAACTTTCCTCAACGAACTCGGCCTCAAAGATAACATTACTTTAGAGCTCAACAGCTTAGGCGATAGCGCAAGCCGGACCGCCTATCGAGACGAGTTGGTAAATTATCTCAATGGTCACAAAGATAAATTGTCACATGACAGTCTCGGACGCCTCGACCGTAATCCACTACGTATTTTGGATTCCAAAGATGAAAGTGACAGAGAGATTGTGGCAAATGCCCCTCGGCTACAAGATAGTCTCAACGATGAATCGCGAAGCTTCTTTGCCGAGCTGTGTGCCGGCTTGAACAAGCTCGGCATCGCTTTTGAGCACAACACCAATTTAGTCCGCGGCCTCGATTATTACTGCCACACCGCCTTTGAATTCACGACCACCGATCTGGGTGCCCAGGGCACGGTTTTGGCGGGTGGACGTTATGATGGATTAATTGGCCAGATGGGTGGCCCAGAGACGCCGGGCATCGGCTGGGCTGCGGGTGTTGAACGATTGACCCTATTGCTGGATGACGGCAAAGAGGCCAAGCGCCCGGTTGCGGTGATCCCGGTTGGTGGCAATGCTGAAAGCGAAGCCTTGATCGTTGCGGAACGACTGCGCAAAAAAGGCTATAAAATAGAGCTCGGCTATTCCGGTAATCTCAAAAAACGCATGAAGCGGGCTAATGACCGCAATGCCGTTGCGGCGATCCTGTTAGGTGAGGACGAGCTAACCCGCAATGTCGGCACGCTAAGAGATATGGATTCCGGTGAGCAAAACGAGGTATCATTAGAAAGCTTGGAAGATCACTTGAAGATTTATAAGTAAAACATGATCGATCAGAAAATCAAACCGGATCAATTAGAAGGGTCCCTCATTATCGTCGGTGCCAATCATCGGTCATCGACCATGTTGCTGCGCGACCGGCTTTATATTTCTGAAACAGCCTTACCATCTTTTTATCAACGCCTGCGCGACGCCGGATTTAACCAAGCTATTATTTTCTCAACGACAGATCTAACCGAAATTATAATCGCCACGCCACAGACTTCCCTCGGCGAAGCCTCGGCGGAAGTCGTTAAATTGCTGGCCGCTCACGCCGGTGAAAGTCGGAGCGAGATCGAAGGTCAGACGTATACTTTAAGCGGCCAGGAAGCCGTGAGGCATCTATTTGCGGTCGCCTCAGCCTTGGATAGTTTGGTTGTCGGTGACACCCAGTTGTTGGGACAGTTGCGCTCAGCCCACCGCTTGGCGCGAACCAACGGCATGGTCGGGACTTATCTCGACACTCTTATTGGCCTCTCACAGCGCACCGCGGAGCGGATCTCCCGGGAAACTGAGATTAGCCACCGGCCGGTTTCGATCGCCGCTGCCGCCGTTCAGGTTGCCCGCGATTTACACGGCGATCTAGCACGATCAACCTGCTTGTTGATCGGTGCCGGAGAAATGGGCGAGATGCTGGCCTCCAGTATGCTGTCAGCAGGACTTGGCAATTTAATCGTTACCCACCCTTCAGAACAGCGCGCCGACACCTTGGGCCAGAACCTCAATTGTCATGTCGGCACAATGGATGATTTGCCGCAATTGTTAAGTCAGGCTGATATTGTTCTCACCGCCATGAACACACGGCGTTTTATTTTGGATGCGGAAATGTTGAAAGCCGCCACCATAGCACGTAGGCGCAAGCCGATCTTTGTCATCGATACCGGCGTGCCGGGCGACGTTGACCCCGCCGCCGAAGCACTGGAAGACGTCTTTCTCTATACCCTCGATGATCTCGAGCGGGTCACCAGAGAAGGTCGGGTCTCGCGCGCCCAGGAAGCGGAGACTGCCTGGACGATTGTTGATGAGGAAGCCGGTAAGGTCGAGATCGGGATTGCGCAAACAGACGCACTCGAAAGCGATGAAACAGATAACATTGAAGAAATGCGCCAAGCCGCGATAAAAGAAGCCGGCGGCGATGCCGAGCGGGCGACTAAGATTCTCGTCCAGCGCCTCAAAGACCTTCCAAAGAATATCAGAGATACCTAACTCATGAGCATTTCTGAAAAACTAAACCGCGTCGTGGCGCGTCACGATGAGTTGCGCGACCTGCTCTCCACCCAGACGGATATGGATAGCCAGGAATTGCAACGCATCTCCAAGGAATTTGCCGAGCTCATTGATGTCGTTAGGGTCGTTGAAGAATTCCGCGAGTTGGAAAACGAAGTCCAGGGTCTGGTCGAGCTCATCGCCGACCCGGAAACCGACGCCGAAATGAAGGCCATGGCAGAAGAGGAGTTTAGTGAGCTCAAAGAAAGATTCCCTGAGAAAGAACGGGAAATTCAATTGCTGCTTTTGCCCAAGGATGAGGCAGATGAAAAGAACGCCATTTTAGAAGTGCGTGCCGGCACGGGCGGTGATGAAGCGGCGCTGTTTGCTGCTGAATTGTTTCGCATGTACCAGCGCTACGCCGAACAGCACGGCTGGAAGTTTGAGCCGATCGACATTAATGCAACCGGTATTGGCGGCTATAAAGATGCCTCGGCCAACATCACCGGCAAGGGTGTATTTGCCAAGCTGAAGTTCGAATCCGGCGTCCACCGGGTACAACGTGTACCTGAAACAGAATCTCAAGGCCGGGTCCACACGTCTGCTGCAACCGTCGCCGTCCTTCCTGAGGCCGAAGAGGTCGATGTTCATATCGATCAAAAAGATTTACGGGTCGACACCTACCGCGCTCAAGGCGCTGGTGGCCAGCACGTCAATAAAACCGACAGTGCCATCCGGATTACCCATTTGCCGACAAGTATCGTCGTGCAGTGTCAGGACGGCAAATCCCAGCACAAGAACCGGGCTCAGGCCATGAAGATGCTGCGCGCCAAGCTTTATGAGACCGAGCGGGAAGAAAAAGATGCAGCCCGGGCGGCGGATCGGAAAAATCAAGTGGGCTCAGGTGATCGGTCTGAGCGTATTCGCACCTATAATTTTCCTCAAGGCCGGATCACCGATCATCGGATAAATCTCACGCTTTATAAATTGGATAAGGCGATGGAGGGCGATTTGGATGATGTGATTGAAGCGCTGCTGACCGAAGATCAAGCCGCCCGTCTCGCTGAAATCACGTGAGCCAGCCCCTGACATTAGGAACTCTCTATCAACATCTAAGGGGCGAGCTGGCAGCAGCTAAGATCGAAGAACCCGATCTCGAAGCCCGCATGTTATTGGCTTTTGCCGCTGGCATTGATCAAACCCGCATCATTGGGTATCCCGAAGACGAAATGGATGCAGATATCGTCCAGCGCGTGGAAGCATTGATCGCCCGGCGCCAACAGGGCGAGCCGATTGCTTATATTATTGGCTCACGCGAGTTTTGGAGTCTCGACTTTAAGGTAACCCCGGACACATTAATACCGAGACCCGATAGCGAGACCCTTATCGAAGCTGTTCTGGAAGCCGTGCCGAATAAAACCGCCGAGCTGAAACTTTTAGATCTCGGCACCGGTTCCGGCTGTTTGTTGCTGGCGCTGTTATCGGAACTGCCAAACGCGTCCGGCACGGGCATCGATATCAATCCAAAAGCCTGTGCTATTGCTGCTGAAAATGCAGAAAATTTAAACCTGACCGCCAGAGCCACCTTCATACAAAGTGATTGGATGGTAGGAATAGAGGGTAAATTTGACATAATTGTCAGCAATCCGCCCTATATCGTGGAAAGCGATATCCCGACCCTGGAGGCCGATGTTAGTCTGTTTGAACCGCATTTAGCGCTCTCTGGCGGGCCGGATGGGCTTGATGCCTATCGCCTCATTGCCGATCAAGCCGCCGCCCACCTGTCGCCGCAAGGGCTCCTGGCAGTAGAAATCGGTATGGGACAAGTTACTGATATTAAAGAATTATTTGAACAAAATGGCTTTAAAATTAAAAATATCCATAAAGATTTTAGCCATATTGAGCGTTGCATCTTAGCAACAATCGAAGATTCATGAAAAATATTTAAAATAAGGGTTTGAAAAGCTGGGTAAGATCATTAGGTTGAGTGTACTGGTTGTGCCGAAAGCGCCATTTCATAGAAAATTTCTTGAAATCGTTATTTAATCCCAGCTTATAGATGAGATTAACGGCCGCCTTAAATTCCCCAAACGCTGAGAAGAACTAATAGCGTCGCCCGAGGTCAATAGACCAATTATTTTTTGGGCAGATAATACGAAGGTAGTTCATTTGGGTGGGGGTAAATTCAGCGAAAATAGTAGTGAAGTTATGATATAATGAAACAAGGTTCCAACTCCCGGCGCTCACGTGGACGTAGCAACGGTAAGAGACAACCCAGTAGAAATCATAATTATGATAGCGGTGGTCCAGAAGGTCGTATTCGTGGCAATGCTAGTCAGGTGCATGAAAAGTATCTCGGACTAGCCCGCGATGCTCTCTCGGCTGATGACCGCATTGCCTCAGAGAATTACTTCCAGCATGCCGAACATTTCTATCGTATTATGACGGCAAATGCCGAAGCCCAGAGCCAGAAAGAAGCTCAAAAAGGTGCGTCTGGTGGCCAAGGTGAGAATTCAGGAAATAATTCTGGTGATGGTCAAAAAGAGCGCGGACGCAATCGTCGTAATCGCAACAATAATCGTGGCGGAAACAACAGAGATAATACGCCCAACGAGCAAAGCGCTGAAGCTTCAAATGAGCAACCGGTAGAGCAGGAAGCGCCTCAAGAGCAACCTGTTGACGCAATTCCTGACGAACAGCCGGAAATCGTTGAAGAAGTACAGATCGAAGAGCCCGCTGAAGTTGTTGCAGACGCGCCAAGCGATAGTGATGACGAGCCACAAGAGCCTGCTTCCGCCTAACTTAAGCTAGATAAGCTCGATCTCGTCACCAATTTTAATCTCACCGCCTTCTAACACTTCGGTATAGATGCCCATATCCATATGGTCGTAATTCATATGAAGCTCTTTGGGGACATTGAGGTCGCGAAGTGCCGTATCCGGATTAACCATTGTCGCGGCACAGCGGCGGGTGCGCTTGAAGACATGCACGACCACCTCGCCGATCCGTAAATCCCGATCAAGCCAGTCAAATTCCTGCCATGCCCGATCACCATCGAAATTGATGTTGCCCCGAAACCGCATCGGATCAATCTCAGCGCTAATTTTCTCACCGAATTCTCTGACCGAGGACAAGCTGATCAAAGAGATCGCCTTATTCGGCACATCGGAAAATGAATGCCCTTTGGTACCGCCGGTCGCCCGCACAAGACGGGGTGGATTGCCGGGTGAAATTTCCAACTGCTCCCTGAAAAATTCCGCTGCCGCCTCGGCCTCAGCGACATTCGACAGATCAACTTCGATCATCAATCGATTGTTTTGTAATATTGACAATGTCTGAGACGTTGGATCGAGCCGGGTTTCAAACTCGGCCAGTTTTTCATCGCGAACGAGGGCTAAAAAATTGGTTTTTTGCAGATATTCAGGCTGGTCTGGATCAAACGCGACACCGGCGCGGGCAAAGGCATATTCCCGATCTCCCGGCATCACCTCACCAGCCGTAAGCTGCACACGATCTAACCGCTCACCTGACAACCCTTTAATGGGGTAGCGGTAAATGCTGGCAATTTTATTCATCAAAAAATCCGTTCATTAGCACTGTAATTTAACAAAAACATTGTTATCCTTTTTACACCCTTGCGGCTAGGCTCAATTGGTCCATATTAGGCAATAGACATAATGCTAAACTCATCCTTTGAGGGGTATATTGCAGCCGCAAATTTAGGGGCATAATACCTTGTCATTAGAAAGGTAAGTGGGAATGGAATTCGAGAATTATACTGAGCGCTCTAAGGGCTTTATTCAATCTGCTCAAAGCCTCGCTGCCCGCTCTGGTCATCAACAGCTGACCTCAGAGCACATTCTAAAAGTCCTTCTAGAAGACAAAGAAGGCCTGGCCTCAGGCCTCATAGAAGCGTCCGGCGGTAACGCCAAACAAGCCTTCCAAGACGTCTTGGCAGAACTCAAACGCATCCCTGAAGTGCAAGGTACAGGTGCCGGTCAGGTTTACCTGTCATCGGACTTGTCCAAAGTCTTGGGTCAGGCGGAAGAGATTTCTGAAAAGGCCGGCGATAGTTTTGTCACAGCGGAACGATTGTTACTCGCCCTCGCGCTGGCACCGGACACGCCCTCCCATAAAATTCTGGCTGACAATGGTGTAACGCCGCAAAACCTAAATTCCGCGATAGAAGATGTACGCAAAGGCCGGACAGCGAACTCAGCCACCGCAGAAGATGGCTATGACGCGCTCAAGAAATACGCTCAGGATCTCACCGCCCAAGCACGAGAAAGCAAAATAGACCCGGTCATTGGCCGTGATGAGGAAATCCGCCGCACCATTCAAGTGCTTTCCAGGCGCACCAAAAACAACCCCGTTTTAATCGGTGAGCCCGGTGTTGGCAAAACCGCCATCGTCGAAGGTCTTGCCCAACGCATCGTCAATGGCGATGTGCCAGAATCACTTCTCGACAAACAATTGATGATGCTCGATTTGGGCGCCCTGCTCGCAGGTGCCAAATTTCGCGGCGAATTTGAAGAACGCCTGAAGGCTGTTCTCACCGAAGTGACCGAGGCTGCCGGCGACGTCATACTCTTTATTGATGAGATGCACACCCTGGTTGGGGCCGGTGCTGCTGAAGGGGCGATGGATGCCTCGAATTTACTCAAACCAGCTTTGGCCCGGGGCGAGTTACACTGCGTGGGCGCGACGACACTGAAAGAATATCGCCAAAATGTCGAAAAAGATGCTGCCCTCGCCCGGCGCTTTCAACCGGTTTTTATTGCCGAGCCGACGGTCGAAGATACCATCTCGATCCTTCGCGGCATCAAGGAAAAATATGATCTCCACCACGGTGTTCGCATAACCGACGCTGCTTTGGTGTCCGCCGCGACGCTGTCCAACCGCTATATCACTGATCGCTTTCTACCCGACAAAGCCATCGATCTGATCGATGAGGCCGCCAGCCGCTTGCGCATGGAAGTTGATTCCAAACCAGAAGAAATTGATGAGCTTGATCGCCGCATCATTCAACTCAAAATCGAAATGGAAGCGCTCAAGAAGGAAACCGATAAGGCGTCTCAGGAAAGGTTGCTTCTGCTCGATGAAGAACTGGGAGGTCTTGAAGACAAATCTCAAACCCTGACCGAACAGTGGCAAGGCGAGAAAAGTGAACTCGCGGAAACGCAAAAGCTCAAAGAACAATTGGACCATGCCCGCATTGCTTTAGACAAAGCCTTTCGTGGGGGTGAGTTGGAACAAGCCGGCGAGCTACAATACAGCCTGATCCCTGGCCTCGAAGAAAAACTCGCATCAGCTGATGCATCGGAAGACCGTAGCATGGTTCAAGAAGCCGTCACCGAAGAGATGATTGCCTCTGTCGTGTCGCGCTGGACCGGCATTCCGGTCGATAAGATGATGCAAGGCGAACGTGAAAAACTGGTCGAAATGGAAGCCCATCTGGGTAACCGAGTGATTGGCCAAGAAGAAGCGCTTACCGCCGTATCAAACGCTGTCCGGCGCGCCCGTGCAGGATTACAAGATGACTCGCGACCCTTGGGATCCTTCCTCTTTATTGGCCCAACCGGCGTTGGTAAAACCGAACTGACCAAAGCCTTGGCCGAATTTTTGTTCGACGATGAGGGCGCCCTGCTGCGCATGGACATGTCGGAATATATGGAGAAACATTCGGTCGCCCGCCTCATCGGCGCGCCTCCGGGCTATGTTGGCTATGACGAAGGCGGCGCGCTGACCGAGGCCGTGCGCCGTCGCCCCTATCAGGTCATCCTGTTTGACGAGGTCGAAAAAGCACACCCCGATGTCTTCAATATATTACTGCAAGTGTTGGATGATGGACGCCTAACCGATGGCCAAGGCCGGACCGTTGATTTCCGTAATACACTGATTATTCTAACGTCTAATCTTGGTGCCGATTTACTTGCCAATCAAGAAGAGGGGCACGATTCCATCGAGTTAAAAGACGATGTGATGGAAATTGTCCGGGCCTCCTTTAGGCCTGAATTCCTCAACCGCCTCGATGAGATGGTGTTGTTCCACCGATTGTTCCGGGAACATATGGGCGCCATTGTGGATATCCAATTGGAGCGTCTGCGCACGCGTCTAGAGGATCGTAAAATTGTTTTGAACCTTGACCAGGCCTCCCTCGCCTGGCTTGCCGATGCCGGCTATGATCCAGCCTATGGAGCACGACCGCTAAAGCGTGTCATTCAACGCAGCCTGGAGAATCCGCTCGCAACGTCGATCCTGGATGGCAAAATAAGTGATGGTGACGAGATTGCTGTCAGTGCCGGCGATAAGGGTCTCATCATCAATGGCGAGGACGTGCAGGAAGAAGCCGCCTAATTGCTATTTAGTGAGAATTGGACGCTTCGTCGCCGGCTTCGAATTTTGAGCAATCTTTTCAGATTTTGGCACGCCAGCAAGTTTAAAGTCGATGTTTGATTTGGATTTCATAAACTTCGCCAATTGCTTGCCCTTAAGCTGTTTACCAGACGGCATTTTAACCCGCATCGGATTGGTCTGACGCCCACGCCGTAAAATTTCGTAATGAAGGTGCGCGCCGGTAGAACGTCCGGTCGTTCCAACATAGCCAATGATCTGGCCTTGCCGAACACGGGAGCCGCGACGGACCGATCCTCTGAACTTACTCATATGCGCGTAAGCCGTGGAATACTCTGAATTGTGGCGAATACGAATATAGTTACCGTAAGAGCCATTCCTTGCCCGGTAGACAACGGTACCAGAACCGGCTGCAAAAATTGGCGTGCCACGCGCAGCGGCAAAATCAACGCCGCGATGCATTTTGTTATACCCCAGCACCGGATGACGGCGACGGCCAAATCCGGAAGACAGTCGGGCGCCATTGATTGGGGTTCGCATCAAGGCTTTTCTAGCACTGCGGCCTTTATCATCAAAGTAGTCACTAAAACCTTTGCGATCCTTGTGATGATAGAGCGGGTTATTGTTCTTACCCAATTTTAAATTAGCAAAAAGAATGTTGCCATAACGCGCCAACTCACCAGTTTCCGTGACCTGACGTTCATACATAACTTCGAACTGATCACCGGAGCGAATACTGCGCTGGAAATCGACATCCCATGAATAGATCCGGATGAGCTCCATCAGAACCGGGACCGGCAGCCCGGCTTTAACCGCAGAAACATAGAGGCTTGATTTAATCTTACCCTCGGCCCTGGCCAACTTAGTCTTCACTGCTTTTTTGTAGAACTTGGCGGTGAATTTATCATCGTCCAATTGATAGACGGTATATTCACGGTAAAGGTCCGGCTGAACGGTGACTTGCTTTAACTCACCTTTCTCTGTCGCCTCATCGGATTTATCCAAAACGGCTGCCGGCTCAAATACAAATTCGATATCCTGGCCAGGACGAATGCGTTTTGGATTATAAATTTTACTCAACGACGCGATGGCCCGGTGCGCATTTTTTCTGGCAACACCTGCTTTGATGAAAATCTTCATCATCGTGTCGCCCTTACCGACCTTAACCAATTGGACGATCGGTTGCGCGGGTGGCGGGACCAGTAGATCGAGTTCTTGAACCGAGACACCAAGCTTCTGGTTGGCCGAGGCGATCGGCGTGATTTGATGATTTTCCGGCAGCGCCGCATCTGATGGGCCCCATTCAAATACCCATAAGGGCAGGACCACCGCGACAAGTGTCAGGGCGGTATAGGGTAATCTTTTCAGGCCTTTTAGATGTTTCAAAAACATTAAACTTTCAATTTGAACTTAATTACCCTGGGCTACCGGCTAACCTGGGTAAACCTCGACAGCAAACTGTCGGCAACAAGTTCTATATGAGTGTTGAGAACGGAGCGGAAAATGCGGGTTTGCGCCTAATCTGTCAAGCCACTCAATTAAGGCAAATTAGAGACACTAGATTGTGCTCAACGACAGACTTTTGCCAGCTTATCCCTCCCCAACACACACTAGGTGGTTCAAGGGGCATAATGAGGGGAAATTCTTAAGGATTGGTTTCAACACAGGGCCAAAACGGCACCTGTTGGGCATTTCCTTTTACGCGCATTTTTTTAGGAATTTGTCACAATGTGACTCGTTATATTTCCAGAATGCCACTTTCCACCTGGAGAACGGCTGGTAGATTGATATTTGGACGAAAATTATGGCGTAAAAACAAAATTAATGTTAATTAAGTTAATTTTTGGAATTTTTCAATAATCACCTTAATAAGTTAAATTAATTAATTTTCGTATAATTTTTTTAACACTTTGTTTTTATTGCGTTAAATATAAATAAAAAATTGTTTTGCAAGCCTTATTCAGGTTTTTCCGTATCATCTGCGATGGTAGGCAAAGTCTTGTACACGGGCCAATTCAAGCGTATATAGCGGCACTTATACTTCAAATTGGTTTGATAGACTGATGGATGCCTCGGCAAACACAAAAGAACGGCCCAAATTAACGGCCCCCGGCGGTGAGACCAATATCTTGCTGCATTCCTGCTGCGCGCCGTGTGCGGGAGATGTAATGGCGGAACTGAAACGCTCGGATATTGACTACACCATCCTATTTTACAATCCGAACATTCATCCGGTTAAGGAATATGAGATCCGCAAGGACGAAAACAAACGCTTTGCCGACAAGCTTGGCGTGGAATTTGTTGATCTCGACTACAATAAAGATGCCTGGTTCCACAAAGTCGAGGGCTATGAGATGGAACCGGAGCGCGGCTATCGCTGCACGCTTTGCTTTGATATGCGCTTTGAACGCTCCGCACTTTATGCCGCAGAAAACGGCTTTAAAGTTTTCTCATCGACGCTTGGCACCTCACGCTGGAAAAATCTCGAGCAAATCAATGGCTGCGGTGAACGCGCCGCCGAGCGTTATGACGGTATTACCTATTGGACCTTTAACTGGCGCAAAAAGGGCGGCGCCAATCGCATGGTTGAGATTTCTAAGGACGAGAAGTTTTACCAGCAGGAATATTGCGGCTGCGCCTACAGCTTACGCGACACCAACCAAAGCCGGGTTGAGCGTGGTATGGAGCCGATCAAGCTCGGTGTGAAATTCTACGGCGACGACGGCGCGTCCTCTTGATTTAGACCGAGTTCCTTTTGCCGCTTTTTGGCGAGCTTTTTTGACACCATCTCATGCGAATATTGGATATGGCGGCGCAGCTCTTCATCGGAAAGCCCCGGCAATGCATAGTGTTGGATCCACTTCATGCCGCGGGACGCCAGATAAGGCGCCGGGCGCAATCCCGGCATGTCTTTCAAAACTTCATAGGCAATGTCGGTAACTTTAAAAGTGAAAGCCGGCTCATCGCTTTCCTGCCAACCGCCGATGGCAAAGAGTTTGGTATCAACTTTCCAAACATGCGCACCACCCCACTGAATGACGTGATTGCTCACCGGAAGCCCGGCACAAAACTCATTAAATGTTTCAAAATTCATCTAGCGCTCTGCAGCTGCCAACAACATCTCAACCAATTCATCCGGCATATCAACCATCACTTCATGGCCGCAAGGCACGGTCTCCAAATGCCAGTCGGGGCTTTGCTCGGCCATCTCGGCAAAGCGATCAAACTGACCCAGCTTATTGCCTGCGGCATGGATATAGGTAAGCGGGCCAACATCTTTGAGCTCCCCTGAATACTCAACCGCCTCGGTATAGGTGTTGATCGGATGCGGCGTGACCCGACGATTAAGCCAAGCAACATCGTCGGCCTCGATAACTGACCAGAAATCGGCGCTCGGCGGCGGTATCATAATTGGATCGCCTGCCTCAATGGCATTTTGCTGCATCTGCTCAAAACGCCCTGAAATCGCCATCGATTGCATCGACTGGCCACTCTCCGGCACAAAAGCATCAAGATAGACCAGCCCCTTCAAACGATCAGGAATTCGTCCCGCAACGCCCGTGATTACCGTCCCGGCGTAACTGTGACCGACCAAGATAACGTCGGACAGCTCCTCGGTCTCAATCAGGCCGACAACGTCTTGAATATGGGTCGAAAGCACAACATCGGGCGAGGCCAGATGGGCGCGCTCTCCCAATCCGGTAAGCGTCGGCGCAAACACCTGATGACCCGCAGCCCGCAAAGCCCCCTCAATTTTACGCCAGCACCAGCCGCCATGCCACGCGCCGTGTACCAAAACAAAATTTGTCATAGATAACCTCGGTGATTTCCTTTCCTCGCAGCATAAATTATAACCAACCCAATGCAATAACGACGTCGGAGCGTCAAAACGGAGAATTAATTCATGACCACCCAAACTGTTATCGTTACCGGCGCTGCCAGCGGCATTGGCCTTGCCTGCACCAAACTTTTATTGGCTGAGGGCGCGCAAGTGACGGCCTTCGATATTCAAGGCGAGCGCATGGCGGAACTTTTACCCGCTGATGATGAAAACTTGCACCAGATTGCGGGCGATGTCTCTGACCCAGCGGTTTGTGAAAAAGTGGTTGCGGAAACGCTGGATCAATTTGGCAAGCTGGACGCGCTGATCCATTGGGGGGCTGCGCATTCTTCGGCCCGCTGGGATGAGCTCGGCGCCGAAGAGTGCACTCGCACGCTGGAAGTAAATGTCACTGGATCATTTTTGATCTCTCAAGCTGCAGCTAAGCCAATGATCAAACAAGGTAAGGGCGCAATTGTGCTCTGCACCTCAACCTCGGTGCTTCATGGCGTGACCGGTGGTGAGGGCCAGGGTGGTCCAGCTTATGTTGCCTCGAAAGGCGCCGTGATCGCGCTGATGCGCTCGTTCGCTCGGGCGCTTGGACCAGAAGGTATCCGCGTTAATGCGGTCAGCCCCGGTATTACCGAGACTGCGATGATCGAAAGCTATAGTGAGGAGCAGCGCGATAACATGAAACAACGCTTCCCGCTCGGCCGCTTTGCCCGACCCGAAGAGATTGCCGAGGGGGGAATTTATCTGATTTCCGACAAAGCGAGCTTCATGACCGGTGAGACCATGCATATAAATGGCGGCTCTAACTTCGGGTAATTCTGCAAAATTAAGCGTTTCTGGACGGTAAATTAAGCAAAACTTCAAGCAATAGATTCTGGGCTCTCTATTCTAAGCCCATCACCACGCAACATTGAACGAGCCAAATTTAAATTAAGGGTAAGATGGATTTCAATATTTTTGCAGAAGTTTTAGATACAAGCTTGTTGATCGGTACCGGTGTTGCTTTTGTCAGCGCGGTTATACAGGGCTATTCCGGCTTTGGCGGTGGGCTCGTCGTTGTCCCCATCCTGGCAATTTTATTTGGCCCGATTGAAGCCATCGCGATCACGTCAATTGCCGGGCTGCTGGGAAATGTGCTGCTCTGGCCAGACGCGATAAAAAAAGCCTATTGGCCGGAAGCGGCCCCGCTTTCAATTGCCGCCGCCATTGCTATTCCAATTGGCCTGCTCTTTCTCACCACCGCCGACCCGACCTTGATCAGACGCGGTATGGGTGTGTTTATTTTGGTCGTTGCGGCTTTGCTTATGAGTGGCTGGATTTACAAAGGCCAGCGCAATGTATTTACCAGCGGGGTAGCCGGCGCGTTGACCGGCGGCGTTATGGGCAGCTTTGGTATGCCGGCTGGCCCCTTCATGGTTATTTATTACATGTCAGCACCAGTCGCGCCGCCAATTCAACGCGCTAATATTATAATTTCAGTTGGTGTGGCGCTTCTCTTTATGCTGGGCGGATTGATCATCAGTGGTGCCTATCACGAGACAACAATTGCGAGGACTATAATTATTACGCCCGTTTTTTTAGCTGGCACATGGACCGGGCGCTATCTGTTCAACGTAGCTCCCCTGTCATGGTTTAAAAAAGCAGTCTACGTGATCCTGATTGCGACCGGCGTTTCAATATTGCTGGTTTAATTCTGGCGCTAATTCTGGCGTTAACTTTGTTGGGGCAGGCAAATCCGAAACTCAGCGCCGCCGCCATCGCCATCTGAGACCGTGATATCACCGCCATGAGCGCGGATGACGGTGCGGGCAATGGCGAGGCCGAGGCCAATGCCGCCGGTCTCGCGGCTCCGCGATTCTTCCAGGCGCACGAAAGGCTCAAAGATGCGGTCATGATCTTGTTCAGAAATGCCGGGCCCATGATCTCTGACGGCGATACAAACTTCCTGGGCACCTTGAAAGAGCTCGACTTCGGCCTTCTCGCCATAGCGCACGGCGTTTTCGATGACGTTCCTGAAGGCACGCTTCAGAGCCAAAGGATGACAGGCATAGGTGAGGCGTTCTAAATCACCAGCATTGAAATTCACCGCCTGACCGACATCCGCTAAGTCCTGGCACAGGCTATCAACCAGGGCGACCAAATCAACGCTGCGGGTCTCTTCGTTGGAGGCCTCTTGGCGGGCAAAATCCAGCGCCGCTTCTGTCAGACTCTGCATCTCGGCCAAAGTTTCCAGGATTTTCTCCCGCATCTCCTCATCTTCAATCATCTCAGCCCGAATTCGGAGCGACGTGATCGGCGTCCTGAGATCGTGCGTGATCGCCGCCAACATGCGGGTGCGGTCTTGCACAAAGCGGGTCAGACGTTGCTGCATCTCATTGAAAGCGTGGGTTGCCTTGCGAATGTCTACCGGACCTTGTTCCGGCAATACACCGACTTCTTCGCCCCGGCCGAAACGCTCCGCACTGTCGGTCAGTTTTGCCAGCGGGCGGGCTAAGCGGCGCACCATCAAAGTCACAATAATAATCAGCAAGACAGCCATGATGCCCATTGCAATCATCGACGGGATGGCCACGGTTGGATTGGTTCTTGACATCATGCTGTAGACATTCAGCCACTTTTGGGCGCCCACATTTTTGGGTTGCGCCGAAATGGTCATGCCGATACGAGGCTGGCGATGATGATCTCTAAACTTGCGATCAAATCGTCTTTCACTCCACTTGCCGCGGCGGCCATTGCGCCACTCGCTAAACCGGCGTTCATCATTGGGCACCCAAAACGGATTGTGGCCATCGTTTTTAGCCGAATCCTCATCCTCGTCTTCTTCATCGTCGTCATCGTCATCGAAGACAGCGACCCGCACCTCACCGACATCCTCTGCAAGTTCCCACGCCAAGCGCTTTTGCAAAATCAGGTTGAACCCCTCGTTTTCATCATCTGACTCTACCGCGGGCTTGTCTGACATTTTAAAGCGCAAGCGACGACTGGACGCCGCATCAACAATGGTCTGTTGCAAAGCGGGCTCGGTTTTGTTCAACAAGCGCACCACCGAGACGGTGCGGGACATGACATCTTGCTGGGTAACAACCAGGAAGGCCAGGCGGCGGTCATCGAACAAAATCGCCAAGCTTGCCACTTGTGCCACAACCAGCGCCAGCAACAGAACCGCGATGAGTTGTCCGGCCATGCTTTTCGGCAAAATCCTTTTCATCGTTCGACCTCAACGGTGAGCATATAGCCGCCGCCCCAGACGGTCTTAATCAAGGTCGGGGTCTTCGGATCGTCTTCGAGCTTTTTGCGCAGGCGGCTCACTTGATTATCGATGGCGCGGTCAAAAACCTTGGCACTGCGCCCGGCGGTTATGTCGAGCAGCTGATCCCGGCTCAAGACCATTTTGGGATGATCCATGAAGGCGTTCAGCAAATGAAACTCTGCGGTGCTCAAAGGAATGGCGACATTGTCTTCACCGATAACCTCGCGCTGGGCAATGTCGAATGTCCATTTGCCAAAACGCAGCGTATCTTCTTCGGTCGGTATAGCGCGGGGCGGCAGACTATGGGTGCGTCGCAACACGGACTTTATCCGCGCCAATAATTCGCGGGGGTTAAATGGCTTTGTCAGATAATCATCGGCTCCCATTTCGAGGCCAATCACCCGGTCAGTATCATCGGCAACCGCCGTTAACAGGATTACCGGCAATTCAGTGGCTGTTCGCAAATGGCGGCAGAGCGACAGGCCATCCTCGCCCGGCATCATGATATCCAGAACAACGAGATCTATGGCACTGCTTTCAACGAGTGTGCGGGCTTCTGCGGCATCGGCGGCGACACTGGTGCGATATTCGTGGCTCTCAAGATATTTGCTGAGGCTGTCCCGAATATCGCGGTGATCGTCGACAATGAGTATGTGATGTTGTTGTTCCATGGTCGGACTATGCCTTGAATTTTCATTCTATCGTAAAAAAAGATGTATCAAAGTGTCGCAAGGTCTCACCTCGCGACACTTTGCGACACTTTAACCGACTAGGTGACAAACTTTTGCGACGTTTATCGCGTTTAATTCTTCTTGTAAACAACCACAAATTCACAAGCTAACAAAAGAGGCATATTATGAAAAAACGAACTAAAATTATTCTCGCCAGCACCGCAGCCGTTGTTTTTCTGGCCGGCGCAGTTGGCGTCAGCAAAGCCAAAGAAGGTTTTAGAAATCATGCATTTGGCAGCAACAGTTATATGAACCAAGCCCGCTTTGGTGGCCATGGTAAATCAGGCATGCAGGAAAAAATCTTTGAAAAATTCGACCTCGATAAGAACGGCACCATTACTAAAGCCGAGATCGATGGCGTACGTAAAAACGAAATAGCAAAAAATGACAAAAATAAAGACGGCAAGCTCAGCTTGGAAGAATTTCAGTCTTTATGGACCGGTCTGATGCGGGAACGCATGGTCGATCATTTTCAGCGCCTCGACAATGATGGTGATGCGGTTGTCACCGAAGAAGAGATCGCCAAGCCAATGAACCGTATGATGTCCTTCCTGGATCGCAATGACGACGGTGCACTCAGCAAAGACGAGCTGCAACGCCGGGGCCACGGCAAACGCTGGGGCGGAAAACATCGCGGAGATCATGATGGTGAGCACAAAGGCAAAGGCCAACACCGCAGCGACCATCACGACGACGATGACGACGATAAGAAAAAATAAATACGAATTATTAACTCGCCCAAACTAAGAATACCGGTGCTGGTCAAATTGGTCAGCACCGGTTCTTCTCAAACATCAATACGTTAAACCCCAGCCTCCACTAAGCGAGATCAGTTTATGACAGCCCCACATCCAACAGGATTTGCAAACCCAAAGCTACTAAAGATGTTTTCGATCATTGCCGTGGTTTTCGGTATGGCTTCGATTTTCTCAGGTGGTACGGCTCTTTTCGGACCGGAAAAGGCGCAGATTCTTGCCGGTGACGTTGTCCCCTTCGTGGTTTGGTTCAACTTCCTTGGCGGCGGCGTTTATATAGTCGCCGGGATCGGGCTTTACCAAAGATTTGAATGGGCCGCCACGCTCGCTATGGTAATCACAATTGCCACGGTGATCATTTTTATCGCTATGGCCTTTTACATCTTTACCGGTGCAGCCTTCGAGGCCAGAACCATTGGCGCCATGACTTTTCGAACAGCCCTGTGGGCCTTCATCACAATTATCGCTTGTAAAGCCTTGGCGGCTGGTGCGACACCGAATACAATTCACTAAATATTTAGGGGAATCAGCTCATGCAATACAAAGACTCATCAAACAACTATGGCCTCACATCTATCCTGTTCCATTGGCTAACAACCCTGCTGATCATCGGCCTGTTCATTATGGGTCAGGTGATGGAAGAAATGCAACGCGGGCCGGAAAAAGGTGAGTTGCGGGAACTGCATCAATCTGTCGGCATGGTGCTGCTTGGCCTGGTATTTATCCGCCTCGTCTGGCGCATCTCCCAAGGCTTCCCTGAAGCCACCGACACCTCAGCCAGCTTTCTCAATCTAGTTTCCAAGCTTTGGCATTGGGCGCTGTTGATCCTGATAATCGCCATTCCAATTTCCGGCTACATCGCCTCAGAGTCCGGCTTCCGGGACGTGCCGTTCTTTGGCCTCTTTACCTTCCCCGATATTCTAGCCTCCGATCATGAATTGCATGAACAATTTGAAGACGTTCATGAAGTGCTCGTTAAAATCCTGGTGCCACTCGTGATCATCCACGTGCTCGCCGCTCTCAAGCACCATTTCTGGAATAAGGATGCGACACTGATGCGCATGCTACGGGTGAAATAAAGTCGCTTAAGTAATCCCGACATCTTGGTAGGCTTGCCCGATGGCGCGACGGACTTCCTGTTGGCGCGAGCTGTTGCCCATGAAATAGGTGTTCGCGACGCTTTTCAGAGCACGGAGGCAGTCACTGAAATCAGCTCGCCGCGTTAATCTCGTCAATGTCAGGTAGTAAAGGAGAGCTACCACTCCGGGCGGGACCATCAATTCGCCGGCGTCATTTTCTATCGTCAAAAGATTGTAAGCGGCCTTATTGTGGATATTACTGTTGGTGTGAACCCCACCATTATCAATGCTCGTTTGCCAAAATTTATCCATATGATCCGGATCCCCGGTCTTGGTCGGATCACTCATATCGCGAAGCGGGCCGCCACCCCTCGCCAGACCGGGACCAATTTCCCAATTCCAACCGGCCATTAAATTAGGTTCACCGGGATACCAATTGTTGATAATGACGCCAAAGATGTCACTGAACGATTCGTTCAAGGCGCCGGATTGATCCTTATAGATGAGATCAGAACTAGACTGCGTAATGCCATGGGTAAGTTCATGGGCTATGACGTCAAGATATCGGGAGTAACTATCAAATTCGCCGCTACCGTTGCTGACTTGCCCGTACCACATGCGGTCATTCCACCAAACCGCATTGCGCCAATCCGGGCCTGCCCCATCTTTTAAATAGATGCAATGGACCATGGAAATAATGGCCATGCCTTTGTCATCGATACCGTTTCGCTTCAAGACGTTGTTGAAAAAATTGGACACCAAGGTGGCGTTAAAATGTGCCGACACGCCGGCGGTATGACTATTCCCAAAATCAGGTTGAGAGTGTGAAATTGCGGCGCTTGGTAAATCGGGAAGCATAATGTCTTTAAACTCGTGATCATAAGTCTCTACCGCCCGTAACGGGTCCACCAACTCAAATTTTGTGCCGATGACACGTCCATGGAAATCTCGGCTAGCCGCCAACTCATCGATGCCGGTCATAGAGGTCGGTACATCTAGCAAGGGCTGGGCGCTGAAATAATAGATGACTTCGGCCGAATGGGCGTCGACCAAATAGTCATAGAGCAGAAAATCGTCGCGCGGCGATCTCGCCAGACCATGCCCCCGATGCCCTTCTTCAACTTCGCCCTTTGGTGCAGCAGGTACATTCCGAAAATAGAATGCCAAATGCCAGTCTGCTTCCGACGTCTCGGCAAAATATGTCAAAGTTGGTGCATCAAGATAAACCAAGCTTTCCAGTTCGACACCACAAAAACCCGCAATTACCTCGAGCGCCACAAGGTGACTAATTACCGCGATCGGCGGGACTTCAGGAGGACTCGTCAGATCGGCATCAAACGAGACGAGCTTGCGATCACTGTCGCCAATTTCAACGACAGCGTGTGTGCCGAATATGGGAATAGACTGCGATGCCTGCTCAAAAAATATACTACGGGTATTTGTATGGGGAGATTCCTGGCTGCGCAAAAATTTCAATCCAGGTATTCTTTCAGAGCGTTCAGGAGCCAGCACGGCATTGATTTCGGGATCATCACTTTCAGCAATCAGTGCTTCGGCATAAAGGCGGGCAGCCGTCTCATCGTTGTGCAAACCAGACAAAGTCGATTTTGCTTCGGCGGATGAGTCTGCCGAGCTAAACAATCCGGCGAGGCGAGCCCTTCCCAGCTGATATCCATTGTCTTCAATCTCATCACAATGAAAATGTATTTTTTTGAAACGTGCTACCATTAATCTTATCTCCGTTAATTATTGAGACCAACTCAAGGCGCCGATAAAAATGTTAGGAAGCCTTGAGACCTTCCGCCGTCGAAACAGGGCGCATTGACGGGCTCATCTCGCCCACAGCCTCTAACAATGAATTGATCGCGACGCCGACAAATAGGTTGAGGATTTGTTCAACTCCGACGGCGACGTTGCCACAGATTTTTTCATCAGCATTAATGAAATAGGCGCAAGGCACCCTAAACATTGCGTAAGCCGTGGAGACCTCCCAATGACTTTGCAGCCCGACCTGAAACGGCAGCTCATATTCAACGGCGACTTTTGCATTAGGCTCGAACGCGCCATTGGAGATTATTGCAATTTCAATGTAAGGGGCCAATTTGTGAACTTCTCGTAAAGTGGTCAGGAGATTCTTGCACGGGGAGCAATTTACGAGATCCGTAAATATGAGGATCAACGGAGAAGACCCAAAAGACGACAGCGACATTCTACTGCCATCTAAAGTCGCTAGATCAAAACTCGGGGCCGTTTCTCCATCGGCAAGACCGTCGCGCCTAATTCGACTTTGAGAAATAGGGAGATTACCTTTTTTCGAGTCTGTCATTTGTTCATCGAGCGCTCGTTAAAAAGCAATCCCCCCGATATTCTACAGCTAAACTAACAAGCTTTCCGGCACGCATCGCCCGCAGCCGTCGCTGCTGCTATACATAGCGGCGCACCGATTGGACCCAGTGTTGCGCAGGCTGCCGTCGCTGCTGCCTGTGCCGTAGAACAGGCTATTTCACATAAAATACTCGAGCCTGGAAATGAGAGCGCCTCCGGGCCCTCTGGAAGATCCAAACCTGAATGCTCAAGAAGGCCAGTACCTTGCAAAATTACTTTCACCTTGTTCTGATCTTCGGCTGATAATGCTGAAATGTCTGCCATAACTACTCCCTATATATTTGTTAAAAATATTGTTATAGTTGCATTGTTATTACACGATAGAATCTATACGTGTGTCAACAGAATTGATACTTAGAACCATTCCAAACATAAAAACGTGAAACCGGGTGGGCACTTCAAGAGCGGGGGACAGAATAATTTAGACGAAAATTTTGCTACGATAACGCTTCGGCCTTGCCCCCATATAGCTGAGGCCGCTGGCATTGACACCGAGACCAACCATTAGCTTGGCAAGTTCGATTGAGGCGGTATAGCCTTCTAACACGGGCACATCCCAGCCGCGGGCTTTCAGACCATCGCGGATAAACGGCTGTAGGAAAAACGTCATAGAGCAGCCGAGCGTAATCACTTCGGCGCCATCTTCAACTATGGCCGCCTCGGCCTGATCAATGGCGCGCTCCACGGCGACGGATTTCTCGCCTCTGGCCGCCGCTTCGCATTGCGCCGTTAAGGTGTCCGGATCCGTATCGCCCGGCCGCGGCAGTGAATAGCCGATCGAGCGAATAGAGCGGCAGCGGTGTTGCAATTGGTGGGTTCGAATGAGATCGCGATAATAAACATTGTGCACACCTTCAATATCGATGATGGAGAAGCTGTCGCCCAGCAGTGTTGCCAGATACATCTGCGAAAACGCGTTGGCGGTAACCACCACGCCGTGCTCGCGCCCGATCTCACGGGCTTCCATAAACCCGGGCTCCCCGCCGCCGAGCAAAATCGCTGCATTATACTTGCCTGATTGGCAGGCCTCGCGCACGCATTCGATCCGAGCCGTCGCGGCATAAGCAAATTCTTCCCGCGTTTCGACCGACCAATTGCCGTAAGGTGGTTCGGCTCCCGGATGAAGCTCCCATTCGACATCGTCCAGATGTTTGAGCACAAAATCACTGTTGAGCAGTCTTTGTTCGCGGGGCGCATCCGACGGTTCTGAATAAGCCGGAACCGTAAATTCGTCCTGATCCGGCAGATGAAAGGGGGGAATAAGAATAAACCTAAATTTCGAAGACTCGCTCATGATAAGCTCCATTGGGTCTGGATTTTTGAAATGTGCCCAAACTATATGTGAAACGCGCTGTGAATAAATTGACCCGGGTTAAATTTTGACTGGAGTGCTGCAATGACATGTACATCAGCAACGAGGCTTGGATCTGGTGACCCCGAGAGGAATCGAACCTCTGACCTACAGATTAGGAAAACGTTACCCTAAATATCCGTTGAGTTCTGTATGTGAAATTAGCGCCATATAATCAATCTGTTACACGTATTTTAGGGCACAGTCCGTATGGCTATGCATCCTGAACGTTCCCTAAACATCCATGCACGATTTCACAGGAATTACACATTTTGGACAATCCTAACACTGACTGCTCTAAATCTCTGCCCAACGGCTGAGCAAATTACGCCAGCCAATATTGGCGTCTGCTTTACCCCCAAAAGCGGACATAATCGGGATAAGGCAAAAGAGTCTGCTTATGACCCTAAGCGGACATCAAGGGATGTACCGGAAACAAGTGAAATCTGTAAATAGTCGAAACTGGCGCCTGAAGATCGTTTTCAAACTTTGACATATAACCTTTTGACATATAGAGATGATTTCGATCTGGAGGACAACTCAATGGATGGGAACAATTCTCCGGCTTCACAAATCAGCTGTTTAAATCACCGATCAGGATCGAAAATGAGTATGAATTTTTATAACGTGGAAGATGATGCGAGGCGTGTATTTGACACATTAATGGCGGGCGGTGCGGCGATCATTCCTACTTATGTTGGGTATGCCATCGTCGGCATTACCGAGGAGGCGATTGACCGCACATTTGTCGCCAAACGCCGTAAAAAAGGCAAATTGCACGCCTTTACGGGCAGCCCCGAACTGCACGACACTCTTCATATTCTCGATGATAAAACCCGCCAGGTGATCCGATCAATTTGGCAGGAATCCGGGCTAACCATAGGCTGTGTGGCGCCGGCGCGGATTGATCATCCAATGATCCAGAAGCTACCGGAAGCCATCCGCGATCAAAGTATTAAGGACGGAACCATCGCCATGCTTTTGGGGGCTGGTCCGTTTCTCGACGTCCTCGGACGGCTCAGTTACGAAAATCAAATTCCGATCATCGGCTCGTCGGCCAACGTAACCCAAAAAGGGGTGAAATTTCGTGTCGAAAATATCGAGCCCGAAGTAATCGCCGCCGCCGATTTGGTTATCGATTACGGCTTAATGCGCTGGGCCTCGTACAATTTTTCATCGACCATGATCGATTTTCGGGATTATTCGGTGGTCCGCAATGGTGCCTGTTTCGATCTTCTGCAGGATCTTTTGCGCCGTCAATTTGATATCGAAATCTAGCCGGTTTTAGTGCTCTGCTTGGCGAAGTCCAGGAAGGATTGCTCCCGCGCC
>Ga0233428_1000925_pt1 | contig 35560 bp, 29 predicted proteins | sample SI_118_April2016_4_FD_179890 | JGI IMG/M metagenome (GOLD analysis project Ga0233428, IMG submission 179890) | Seawater microbial communities from Saanich Inlet, British Columbia, Canada - SI_118_April2016_120_MG | ecosystem: Environmental > Aquatic > Marine > Inlet | place: Canada: British... | reverse complement strand
GGCGTGTCTAGAATAACATCCGCCGCGCGCAACAATTCCGCAAAGGCTTCCCGATTGAGCCGGGGCAAGATCTGAATGCGGTCGCTGACATCCGAGAGAGACCTGATCAGGCGCTTTTGCAGCAGGGCCGACCATGCCGGGTGACTGCCGTCAATCAACTGGATCTCAGCATCGGGCAGGCTACGTAAAATGCCGCCCAGTATCGCGTCGAAGTCAGGGTGATACTTAAAAAGCGATTGCGGGCAGACAATGCGTTGACCAGGAGAATAGTCCTTATCCGGCAAGCCAGCGATCTCCTCCGGTTTTGCAACGCAGGTCGAAAATCCATCCAGACGCAGCAGTTTCTCACTATAGGCATCACTTGAATTTTCCGGCTCCGTTAACGCGCCTGAAACGAAATAATCCATATTGGGAATGCCCGTTGTAACCGGATGCCCCCAAGTGACGCATTGCACCGGTGCCAGACGGGCAAAGCTCAAGAAATAGGTCTGTGGCTCCATGCCAATATCGGTGTAATAAAGAATGTCGAGCTCAGCATCAGCAATTTGCTTCTGCGCCGCCGCCAATTCCTTTTCCAATTGGACATAATTAGGTGTGCCGGATTTAAATCTGTCAGACCAGGAATCCTGAACTTCAGAGAACGAAAACACACTAACATCGAACCGGGCTTTCGGCAGACCATTGATCAGGCCGTGGTTTAGCTTAGCGATGGTGTGTTCATTAAAAAATGAGGAGACAAAGCCAATGCGCGGCGCGCCCCCCTCCAGACCTGCCATCCAGTCTTTGGCATGGGGTGCCTCAAAGGCCAAAGCGGGGCAGGCCTTAAGATAAACTTGCGCAATTTTCTCCTGAATCGCTTTGTCATCTAGGCCGTGATAAGCGAGCAGAAAATTCGTCGCGCCGACCTCTCTAAGCGGGTCTTCAAGGCTCAGGTCATCCTCGGCTAAGGCATCCAGTTTTTCTTCAAGCCGACCCCGGCTTTCAGCAATGTGATCTCTGGAGTTAGGAATAACCGGCAGCACCAGAGCGTCGCGAATTCTGGTCCCGGTATCGGCTCGAAGATGAAGGGCCGCAGCATACGCCTCGTGGGCAGCCTCATCAAAGCCAGCCGATTCCAGGGCGTCAGCGAGGTTCTTATGGGCCGGCACATAGGTTTCATCGGCCTCTAAGGCTTGATGATAACAAATAACAGCACCATCGAAATCCTTCTTTTCTTTTTTTATATTGCCGAGATTATTCAGCGCCGGCGCCATGCCGGGCCGCATGGAAAGCGCTAACTCATAATGCTTTTGCGCCAGATCCAATTTTTCCAGATCACCATAAACCAAAGCGAGATTGTAATAGAAATCGGGATTATTTGAAGCGCGCTCGATCGCTGTCTCTAAATGTTGGCGGGCGGCCTCAAGTTCACCGATGGATCGGTGGATCACGCCTAGATTGGCAAAAATTTCTGGCAAGGCATCTTCTTGGGCGATTGCTTGGCCCAACAAGTTAATCGCCTCATCGATTTGACCAGCTTGAAAGGCAGCGATGCCCTGATGATGAAGTTCTTCTGCGCTACTCATACTTTGCTTTTATATCAGATGCGAGCTGAGCGAAAGCCCCCTCCCAACTGCCTTTTAGGTCTTGCCGATAAAGCTCAAAATCCGGGAACCAGGGTGATCTCGCGCCCTCTACCAACCAACGATATTCGCCCGGATGGGTAACCAGAACGCGGGCCGATTTTCCCGTTGCTGCCCTAAGATGCATATTGGTATTGCTCACTCCGACATAATCGTCGAGTAAGCTCATCAAGGCCAAGGCCTGTTCGAGATCATCATTGATAGCTGAGAAATCAGCAACTTCCTGCCCGACTGTCTCGGTAAGTTGGGCTTGCTCATTTGCCTGTGGCAACCGTTGGACATCGATAAAGGTTGCCGAAACACCTTTAAGCGCTTTGCCAATTCCTTCAAGCGGGGCATTTTTCACCAACGTATCCTGACCAGCCCCCCCTGCCCGGTAGGTTAATCCGATATAAGGTGGCGGTCCTGCGGCTGCCAAACGCGCCTGCATGTCTGCCACGACCTTTTCGTCCGGTGAAAGTGTCAGGCTCGGAACCGCTTCTTGGCTGGCTAAAAGATAAGGCAAATCCGCAATCGAAAATGCCGCTGCACCAACCGGGCCAAGCGTGACATCCTGAACGCGCCCGATCAAAGTCTCGAGCTTGGGGTTTGGTTGAAACCTGACCGATGCACCGCGCTGAATGAGCTTGGCTGCAAACCGCAGGAAAAATATTTCATCACCCAGGCCCTGCTCTGCGGCAAGTTCAATCTCCTGGCCGCTTAAATCTTCAGGTAGACGCTCCACTGGCAGCGGGAATGCATCTCGATCAACAGAATGGCGAAAGCGATAATTCGCCCAGCCTTCCAGGCTTTCACCCAAGGCGAGTTGCAAAAAGCCATAATTCCATTTTGCTTCAATAAAATCGGGTGCAATTTCGATCGCGCGTTCAAAGCAATTACAGGCTTCGGTATATTTCGCCTGCAAACGCAGGCACGATCCTAGGCTCGCATGGAGCTCTGGTGTATCGGGCGAGATCTCAAGCCCGCCCAGATAAACTTTCTCGGCGGCGCCATGATCGCCCAGATCATCCAACACGGTACCGAGATTATTGATCGCCTGGACGTAGCCCGGCTTGGCATGTAGTGCCAATTGATACTGTTCCTGTGCTTCGTCCAAACGCAGCTGATCTTGCAGCATCGCGCCTAAATTGAAATGCGCCTCCGCATAGCCGGGACGCCTGGCGATGGCCGCGTTAAAACTCTTTTCTGCCGCCGCCCCGTCACCGGCTTGGCGATGGAGCAGTCCCAGATAGTTCAACGGATCGGCAAATTCTGCTTGTAGTTCGGCAGCTTTCTCAAATGCCATTTTGGCTTTTTGGATATTCCCAACGGATTTGTAGGCCTGACCAAGATTGTTTTGCAGATAGCCGTCTTCAGTGAGCGCGCGTGCGGCATTTTCAAAATGCGTGACAGCGCTCTCCGCTTGATTGGTTTGAAACGCAGCAATTCCCAAAAGCTGCTGAGCGGCACCATCTTTTTCGACGCCGAGTATCCCGTTCAAAAGGGTCGCCGCCTCCTCAAATCTACCGGCTTGGATGAGCTCCGTGGCCGCTGCTATATTGTCGCTTGAATTCATTATTCATTTTCTGTTTTTTCTGGGATTTGCAGAACCACTATTATGCCGTATCTTGTCAAGAATGCTAACTGTTTGAGAATAGATTGAGAAATATGACCCAGCTTGATGACGCCATCGCCCAAATTGACGCCGCCAATGCGCTCGACCCGAATACTGAGACATTTGAAGGTGAAAGCTATCCGAAGGAAGTTCTTTATAGCCGGCGGATGACAGCTTGGCTGGAAAAGGTCTCACCGGAAGCCGAGGATTTCATGCAGATCGCCGCCCGGGCACAGCATATCCGGCGCTGGGAAATCCCCCGCACCGACTACCCGGAAGGCAAGAAAGGCTATCACCATTGGCGAACGACACTCTATGGCTATCATGCGGATAAAGCCGCTGAGATCATGCGAAATTGCGGCTACGATGAGGAGGTAACTGAAAAGATGCGCCAACTTCTGCTGCGCCGCAATCTTCGATCCAGGATTGATATGCAGACCTTGGAAGATGTCATTTGCCTGGTGTTTTTGGAAAATTACTTTGCCGACTTTTCATCCAAATATGACGAAGAGAAAATGATTGGCATCATCCAGCGCACGTGGGCAAAAATGACGCCGCGTGGCCACGAGATCGCTTTGACTTTGGATATACCGGAAGAGCCACTTAATCTTGTAAAGAAAGCTCTAGCGGCAGAATAGAGTGACAGCACAGATAGAAAAATTGGGTCAATCAACACTGCTGATCGTCGGCCATGGACGGTCAGACTCGCCTGATAGCACAACCTTGATCCAACGCCATGCCGATACAATCACCAAGCGTGGTATTTTCAAAGAAGTCAAAACAGGCTTTCTAAAAATCGCCCCCTTCATGGCGGACCAACTCAAGACGATTGAAAGCGAGATCGTTTATGTTGTGCCCTGTTTCGCCAGCCCCGGCAGCCTGACAAAAACGGTTATTCCAAAAGAATTGGGACTAACTGGTAAGATTACCGAGCGCGGCGGGCAAAAAATTTTATTTGGCGGGCCCATCGGCAATCACCCAATGATCGCCCAACGACTGCAAGAGCTGGTGCAAGAAACTGTAAACGCTTCTGAACTGTCCGGTCAGGATACAACGATGATTGTCCTTGGCCATGGCTCGAGCCACAATCCACAATCCGAGATCGACACCCAGACCATAGCTGATCAGATCGACGAGCTTAATCTTGCCCAACACGTTATCGCGCTGTTCTTGGATCAGAAACCCAACCTTGCCGATTGGCAAGAGCATTGCGGGACGCAGAACGTCATCATTATCAGCCATCTGTTTTCCGGCGGCGCTCATGAAACGGTTGATGTGCCGACGCTCTTAGGCATCGATCCTGAGCTAACCAAAGATCGTCTCATCAGCGACCTACCGATTGGCCCGATTGTTTGTGAGGGACACACACTGTGGCTCTGCCCATCGATCGGCGCAGATCAGATTGTTCCGGACGTGATTATTGAACGGGTATTGGAGCTTAACCAGCTTTAGGCTGGATCAGGTTCCTCATCCTTGGCCTCACCGCCAATTTCTCTGGCCAGTGCAGACTGCAACACCATATAGACCTTGCCGGCATCAGACGTCATAAAACTCGCGCCAAGCACGCCTTCCTGGCCGGAGCGGCGCGCGCTGGCGATCAGTTCATCGAACTGACCGAGATAGCGTATGACATATTCACGGAAATCAGAATCAGAACGGTAAAGCTGGTTGATCTTGGCCAGCTTTGCCTTATTCCGCATGCCGAGAATCTTGCGCAGGAAGACGCTGTTATCACCTCGGTTATAGCGCTTCCAATCGTCTTCGGTGATCCGGGTCTCCATGATGCGGTTGATATCAATGGCGATGGATTCAAGCCCTTCAGAAACCAATGACATCCGGCGGAGGAAATCCTCGTGGCCCGATTTTTGTGCCAGTTCCTTGAGGGCGTCGGTAATCTCAGAGGCTTGCTGTGATGTTTTGGACAGACTATCGGTTTGGCGCTTAACACTATTGGCAGCTTCCTTGGCATCATCAGCCAGTTTGCTTGACGCCGTGGTTAAATCGTCGGTACCTCGCTTGATCGATTTTCCCCATGCATCCATATTGGTGATGGCGCGACCTGAAGCCTCTGCCGCCTCATCGGCCCGCTGGGTCACGTTCTCGCCGACAGTATTAATGCCGCTCAACGCCTCATTGAACGTCCGGGTTAAATCTTCGAGCTGCTGGCGAAGATCCGCACCGGCCCCGCCCATTTTTTGAGACAAACGATCTGATGCCACACTGACATCATTGGTTTGCTTTTTAAGCGCCTCGCTGATGGTTTTTAACTTGTTGAGATTATGATCTGCTGCATTACCTGTGGTATTGGCGGTTTCCTTTAAAGCCCGATCCGCCGTTTGTGCAGCATCGGCCGCCATACGGGCGGTTTCCGTCATCTGGTCGGCCCGCACATTGACGATATCCGCCGCCCCTTCGAGCCTGGCAATGGCCCGGTCTGAAGAGAGCGTAAGATCATCGAGGCGCTGGCGCACCGCATTACTGGTGTCTTCCAGGCGCTCTGAACTTTGCTCGGAGACGCGGGACAGTTCCTGCGCACCGGATTTCAAAAAGTCGCTCATGTCATTGGTTTTCTCGACGGCCCGATCTGATACTGAATGAAGCTCGTCTGAATGACGTTGCAGACCAGATGTCACGGCGGACAAAAGTTTTGCTGCCCGGTCAACCGCCAAAGCCACTTCGCGTGAGCGTTCCTGCAAGGCTCCGCCAACAGCTTCCACCTTTGCTGTTGCTTCATCAGAAGCGCCGGTAAGTTCAGAACTGCGCTCTTGCAGCGCATCGGCAAAGGCCTGAACGTGGCTGTTTGATTCTGTTGCCGCTTGAGCAAATTCCTCAGCCCGCTGGCGAAAATTCACTCCCATGCGATTAAGGCGCTCTTCGGTATCAACAGAGCTGTCTTTAATATCAACAAAATTAGTGCTGAGGTCTTCGGCAATACGGGTCAGGCGATTTGCCGCTTCATCGGCAGCCGTTGCAGCTTCCCGGGATTGCTCCAACAAGGTATCGCCCACTGAGCCAACATCAGAAACTGCACTTTCAGAGGCTGAGGCGAGTTCTTGTGAGCGGTCATGCAGCGCCGAGGCGGCTTCACTGACCTGGCCGATTAGATCGCTTGAGAGTACGCGCATTTTATCGGCGCGGTCTTCGAGCGTCTCCCACGTCTCGTCCATCCGCATAACCGCATCATCGGTAATATCGGTAAGTTCACGAGACCGCTGATGTAGCTTCTCACCGACATTTTCGATTTGATCGGCAGCACTGTCTGTCGTCCGGCTCAGATCTCGAGATTGCTGACGCAATGCATCGGTTACGAGGCCTAACAGGCGGGCAGCTCGGTCGGCAGAATTGGCGACTTCATCGGAGCGATAGGCCATCGTCTCACCGGCAACGCTAATATCAGATACCGCTTTTTCTGAGGATCCCGAAAGGTCATTGGTTTTTTGCCGCAGGATTTCCGAGACATTGTTTACCTTTTCCGTCGCGTCATTTGCCGCGCTGGAAAGCTCCGCCGTACGGCGATCCAGCACGATACCGATTGAGCGCAGGCGCTCGCTGGCTTTGGCAGAGGACTCGTTGACATTGGTTGTTTTTTCTTTCAGCGCTTCACCGACCTGGGCCACTTTTTCAACGGCAATTGCCGAAGCGTCATTTAACAAGCGTGTGTGATCGGCCAGCTTATCGCCCATATCGACGATGCTTTTACCGGCACCATCCGACGTCAAGGTCAGCTCTTTAATCTGATCTTCGATTTGCTCGCTGAGCCGCTGCAACTGGGTCGTCGCATCCGCAGATTCAGATGTCAGTCTGGTCAACCGTTCGCCATACTCGCCATTTATCTCGCCGACATTCTCGGCCACTTGGGTCAATTCTAAAAGATCGCGACGCAAGGCAGCAGCCACCCGATCGACATTGCCGACCGAGCTATCGGATGCGTCCTTAAGATCAAGGCGCGCCTGATGGAGACGATCCGCTGTCGCGTCAATTTGACCACTAACCTCTTTAGAGGTTTCAGACAATTCATCGGCGCGTTTGCGAATGGCCTCAGAAGTGTTGCCCATGCGGAGCACGACCAGATCACTTAATTTCACCATGTGATCTGATTTTTGTTGCAGCGCGTCACCGGCCTCACCGATATCTTCAACCGCTTGGCCAGAACTTGCCGCCAACTCTTCAGACTTCGCCGAAAGTGTATTGGAGACTTCTTCAATTTGCTCAAAAGATTTTTCAACGGTCGTATCCAAGACGTTTTTAACATCTTCGATCTGAGCGCCAACGACGCGCGCCCGGGCTGAGGCCCGATCGGTTGTTTCTTCAAGCTCGTTGATTTGCTGGCGATAGGTATTCGCTGTCTGATCAACCCGCTCTGCGGCCGCCCCCCCAGCAGCAAGCAAGTCCCGGGTATCATTCTTGATATCTTCACCAGCGCGCTTCACTTGTGACAGCACGGTATCTGTCGCGGCTCCAAGATTGCGGAATTCCGTATTAATTGCCGCCACAATGGTAGATGTGTTGGCTGTCGCTTTATCGACAGATTCATTTAAATTTTCAGCCTGATTGGCCAGTTGGGCGGCAACAATATCGGACTGAGCTTCCATTTGATCGGAGCGACGCGACAAGTCTTGCGTAAATTCACGGAGATTTTCCGTCGTTGCCTCAACCCGTTGGGCCGCCAATTCTGTCGCCCCTGATAACGCTTCGGCATTGCTCGACAGATCGCTGCCCATTTTCTCGGCGCGCGCCGCTGCTTCCACTGAAATTGCCGCGAGACTCTCCGAGCGATCCCGATAAAGCTCCGCCGTTTCATGCGCTCTTTTGGTGGATTCCTCGGCAATCCGCATGAGGTCTTCACCACTCTTTTGCAAAGTGCTGGTGATATCCTCGGTCCGGGAGGACGCCTGTTGTGACACGTTAATCAGATCATGGCTTTGATGATGCAGAACATTGCCCGCCTCTCTCGCCCGCGCAATTGCCCGGTCAGACGCATTGACCAAATCTTCGGCCTGTTGGCGCAGCTTATCGCCTGCGCTATCGGCTTTAGTGTTGGCTTCTTCAGAGGCGACCGAAAGCGCCATGGTTTGCCGTTTGATCAAATCTGTTGCATCACTTGCCCGCAAGCTCGCCTCTTCTGACGCTTGCCTGAGCGCCTGAGTTTGCGCCCGAAGCGCCTCGGTGATCTCAGCAACGCGCGTCTCAGCACTATCCGCCGGATAAGTCAGTTGCTGCAAATGCCAGCGCAATGCCCGGCTTTCTGCCTGATAAATTTTTGTTTTCTCGAAAAAAGCTACGACGATCCAAATCAGCGCAATCGGTGTCGCGATGCCAGCGGCCATGCCACCAAGTTCATGCGGCAAAAGCTGGGCAATATCTGCCAGGCCAAGATTCTCAAAGACAAAACTCGCCGATGCGGCCAGCCAACCGATGGTCGCCAAGATCGCCAAGATCGTAAGAACGCGATAGCGCGCATAAAAAGGCGGCTTAAATTCCGGGGCAACGATGCCATCGATTAGATTGGGCTCTTTGGGCTCGAGCCACTCGTAGCTCTCCTGTACACCGGTGTGTTTGGTATCCGGCGCGGCATCAGCATCATGGACCACTTCCAATTGATCGCTCTTATCCGAAGTGCCATTGGATTGGCCGTTTAAATCATTGGGCGTATTTTTCGCCATGATGTGCTCCCAAGTCGGTTTAGTGCCCCTGCTCTATCATGCGCCAATCGATATTTTATGAATGCGCGGAAATAATCTAGCATATTCAACGGCTTCCTCACAATTGCCCATTGATCTGTGATTGTTGACAGAACTGTTGATAGAATGTGGATAAGCTGTGAGGCAATTGTGCCTAATTTGGGGATAAGTTATTGCGATCCGGCCCCAACCTCACACCCGTCACGATTTTCGATTTGTAAATCTGAGGATTATTTTATTTCGCTGGTCACGCTGTTGTTTCATCGATAAATTTTCTTCGATCAAACTTGGCAAACGAAGACACTGAATATCAAGGAGCGCTTATTTTGACCGTCATCGACATTCATACCCACTCGCTTTCAGATAATTGGCTTAAACTTGTGCGAGAAAAGGGAAAACCTGATCTTGATATCGGCACCTTGCCAAATGGCGGCGAATTTTTGATCGAATACGGCACGCCGTCGATGGGCTTTCATTCGGCGATGTTTGATTATGAAGAACGCCTCCGTGATATGGATGCACAAGGGATTGATATCTCTGTTGTCTCCCTAACCTCCCCCAACGCCTTTTGGGGGACCGCCGAAATTAGCAATGAAAGTGCTCAAATCATCAATGATGATATGGCCGCTGCCCAAACGGCCTATCCCGACCGCATCCGTTTTTTCGCAACACTACCTTGGGAATATCCCGAGCTAGCGGCAATAGAGTTGGGGCGCGCGGTGAAGCTTGGCGCTGTTGGTGTTATGACCTTGGCAAATATTCGTGAGAAATTTTTAAACGATCCGCTGTTTGATCCAATATGGGCAGACATTGAAAAGCGAGACTTGCCGGTTTTGATTCATCCAACCGTTCCATTGGGCGCGGAGAAAATGGATTTAGGAACATACAGATTGCTCGGCCCGGTCGGCTTTATGTTCGATACATCTCTGGCCCTCTCGCGCATGATTTTGGATGGATTTTTTGACCGGTTTCCCAAGCTTAAAGTCATCGCGTCACATGCCGGCGGCTATCTACCTTATGTCTCTAAACGTATGGATCTGTTTTTTGAGCAAGGCGGCTTTGATAAAAAGATTACCGATCTTCCGAGCACCTACCTTGAACGGATCTACTATGATTCAATCATTTACCAGGCCGATGGGCTACAGTCTTTAATCAATCTGGCGGGACCAGACCGGATTATGTTCGGCACCGATTATCCCCACGCCGCGGATATTCCCGTGCTGAAGCAATTGGTTGAAGATTTGCCCGCGGATCAGACGGCTAAAATACTGGGTCAGGCCGCCCAGAATATTTTCAACATTTAATAAAAAAGGAACGTGCGAGATGGATGATCAAACTAGAATAGAACTTGAAGCCGCTGCTTTTCGGGGGCTTGTCGAACATCTTCAACGCCGCAAGGATGCGCAAAACATCGACATTATGAACCTTGCCGGATTTTGCCGGAACTGCTTGTCGAAATGGTATTTAGCGGCGGCGGAGGAGCGTGGGGTTGAAATGGATTATGATGAGGCGCGCGAAGTCGTCTATGGCATGCCGTATGACGAATGGAAAAGTAATCACCAGGAAAAAGCTTCGCCCGAGCAGCAGGAAAAGTTTGAGACAACCAAGCCACTGCACGCCAAAATAAGCGGGCACTAGCCCAAGCGTTTGTCACGATTGTAGTTGTAGTAGAATACCAGCAGTGACAACAATGTCAGCGCAGCCAAACCGATGTCCCAGCGATTAAGAAGATCGACGGCGCGGGCGACAGTTTCGGGACCAGTACCTTCAGACAGACCCGCAATATTAGCCAGCAATCCTGCCATGGCGGAGCCGAAAGCCAGCCCCATGGTCCGCATGGTTTGAACCGAAGATGCAACCAGCCCCTCTTCGCCCTTCTCGGCACATTCAATGGTCAGCGCGATGACATGATTGTTTGATGTGCCAATGCCAAACCCCATAGAACTCAGCGAAAGAATGATTAAGACCAGCGGCCCTTTAACGGCAAACAGGGTGAGGCCGATGGCCCCGAGCACAATCAATACACCGCCGCCCAGCACAGCAAGCTTAACCGCCGGCCCCTTCCAGGATGCCGTCAGCAGGGCACCGATAGTCCAGGTGAATGATAACACCGCGCTGATATAAGCTGCGGCAATCGGTGTTTGATGATGCAATATCTGCAAATACAACGTCGCGTAGAGAATGGCGACGATGAAGGTGAAGGTAAACATCAGCAAAAACCAATAGGATGACCCCACCGTCGTATTAAGTATGAGTGTATTTTTCGGGAACATGCGGTTGCTGGATTTCGCATCGCGGATCATCGCATAGGCCACCATGGCGATGGCAGCAACGATCAAGCTAACGCGGTAGACATTGTTATCGGTTTGTGATGTCAGCCCAACACACAAGATGCCGAGCGCAAATAACAGCAACCGGGTGATCGGGAAATTAACCACCATACCACCGCTTTTATCCACTGGGCTGTGCGCAACATGGCGCCACACCAGCCCACAAAAAATGATGGCGAGCGGTACAATCGCCCAAAAAGCCCCGCGCCAGGAGCCAAACTCAGCAAAGATCCCGCCAAAGGCCGGGCCAAATACCGTCGCGACGCCCCAGGTTGTTGAGACGATGGAGAGAATTCGCGTGCGCAGCTCGGGGGGATAAAAATCACCAATTAAGCCATAAGATTGCGAAATGATGAGCCCGCCGCCAAGGCCCTGCAGCAACCGCCAAGCGATCAGCATCTCAATGTTGGGCGCATAAGCCGCGCCGAGATTGCCGATAAGAAATAAAACACCGGCAAAGACATAGCCATTTCGCCGACCAAAATTGGCCCGCACCGGTCCCGTGGCCGCGGCACCGACGATCGCGCCGACCATAAAAATCATCACCGGCCAGGCATAAAGCTGGGTACCGCCAATATCGACAATCACCGTCGGCATGATCGTGGTAATGACAAAAGTATCGACGGCAAATAGCAGAATGCCGAGATTGAGAATGATCGAGTAGATCATCAAATCGCCGGTAAACAGCCTCTTCCAAGTCGCTTGCGCGTCAGATTGTGAGTTGGGATTATTTGAATTCATAAAAACGAGTGTGCCGTTCTAAGGACGCAGTTTGCAACCACCTTGTTATCGTCCGTATACTGAACAAATTGAGTGATATCGAAGACGGTTCTTTATATATCCCGCCAATCTGATATAAAATTTAGTTAGCCAGTCGAACAATGTGGCGAACAATAGGGCAAACAAAATACGGAAGGCCAGGAAGATGGACACGCCAGTTTCAAATGAAGCGGAAATTTCTACCGAACGTCAGGAATACTATAAAAGAATACGCGGCCATAGCTGTTCGCCGCTATGGGAGCATTTGGAATATTTGGTAACGGCTGAGCCGGTCATTACATCGGTGCCCCATCGCTGGAATTACTCTGAAATCCGCGAGGACCTTTTGCACTCGGCGAATTTAATCAGCGCTGCCGAAGCAGAAAGACGCGTTCTGATGCTGGAAAATCCGGCCTTGGAAGGAAATAGCTCAATCACCGAATCGATGTTTGCCGGCTTGCAACTTATAATGCCAGGCGAAGTTGCCCCCGCCCACCGTCATTCTCCGGCAGCCTTGCGGTTTATCATTGAAGGCTCCGGCGGTTATACTTCGGTAAATGGCGAGAAAACCTTCATGGAGCCGGGTGATTTCATCATCACACCTTCGATGACCTGGCACGACCACGGCAATGAAGGAAAGGATCCGGTGGTCTGGATGGATGGTCTCGATTTGCCGCTGGTGCGCCATATTGGCGCTGTCTTCCTTGAGCGCTATGCGGATGAACAATTCCCCGAAGGGCCACCGCCTGGTGACAGTCTCAATCGATACGGCAGCAATATGCGCCCGGTTGGGGAAATGCCAGACAATCTGAATTCGCCAATTTTCAGTTACCCTTATGCAAAATCTCGCGAAACCTTGGAAAACCTTCGCAAGTCCTCCGAATGGGATCCTTATCACGGTTTGAAACTGGAATATATTGATCCAACCACCGGCGGCCCGGCAATGGCGACGATCTCAACCTTCCTGCAATTACTGCCCAAAGGATTCAAGACCGAGACCTGGCAAACCACCGAAAACACTGTCTATTCAGTTATTGAAGGCACGGGCCGGATAATCGTAAATGTCGGTGACGAAGAGCAAACTTTCGAGTGGCAAAAGCAGGATATCATTGTCGTGCCGTGCTGGTATCCGCATCGCATCGAAGCCGATGATGAAGCCGTACTTTTCAGCTTCTCGGATAAAACCGTTCAGACTAAGCTCGGTCTCCACCGGGAGCGACGCGGTAACGCTTAAGTCGAACTCAGCAATTTCAAAACCATTAAAAACCGCTCCCTTTTTTGGGGGTGGTGCGATATGTTCCGGTTTCAAACTTTCACAGCTTCTAAGGTTCGATAACGACAATGGCTAAAGTTAAAAATATTCTCTTCATCATGTGCGATCAATTACGGGCGGACTATCTGTCTTGCACCGGACATCCGCGCCTGGAAACGCCTAATATTGATGCCCTTGCTGCCCGCGGTGTGTTGTTCTCCAGAGCCTATACCCAAGCGCCGATTTGCGGTGGCTCGCGCATGAGCTTTTACACTGGACGCTATAATTTCACCCATGGCGCCACCTGGAATGGCGTGCCGCTTAATCTCGGTGAAATGACGCTAGGCGATCATTTGCGCCCGCTTGATTATAGGGTCGCCCTAGTCGGCAAAACTCATATGAACGCCGATACCGCTGGCATGGAGAGGCTCGGCCTCGACCCGCATGAACCGTTTGGTGTGCTGGCCAGCCAATGTGGGTTCGAGCCCTTTGAGCGCGATGATGGCCTGTGGGGAAATGCCGAATTTGCGCCTGAGAATTTGGCCTATAATAATTACCTCAACGAGCAAGGCTATGAAGGCGTAAATCCGTGGCATGATTATGCCAATTCCCATGAAGGCCCGGACGGCGAGATTCTGTCCGGCTGGCATATCCGCAACAACCATCTGCCGGCGCGGATTAAAGAAGAGCATTCTGAAACCGCTTACATGACCAACCGGGCGATGGAGTTCATTACTGAGACCGGCGATAAGCCGTGGTGTCTGCATCTTAGCTACATCAAGCCGCATTGGCCCTATGTCGCACCGGCGCCCTATCACGATATGTATAACCATAACGACATGATCCCCGTCAACCGTCATCCGAGCGAGAAGGAAAACGGCCATCCGGTTTATAAGTTCTTCATGAGCCGTCCTGATAGCGAAACCTTCGCCCGCGATGAAACCCGTAACAACGTCATTCCAGCCTATATGGGTCTGATCAAACAAATTGATGATCATATGGGACGCCTGTTTAAATTTCTCGAAGAGTCCGGCCGCATGGATGACACCATGATTGTCTTCACGTCGGATCACGGCGACTATCTCGGCGATCACTACATGGCGGAGAAAGAGCTGTTCCATGAGGAAAGCGTCCGCATCCCAATGATCGTTTATGATCCGGACGAAGCCTCTGACGCGACGCGGGGCGCCGTTGATGATCGCTTTGTTGAGGCGATTGATTTGGTGCCGACCTTTATTGAAGCGGCTGGCGGCGAGATACCGGATCACATCATTGAAGGTAAATCGCTACGTCCGCTGTTGAACGGCGAGACACCGGTGGATTGGCGCAAATATGTGATTAGCGAGTCTGAATATGCTGCGCGCTTCGCCAATTGGGAATATGACATCACGCCGAGTGAAGCCCGGGGAACCATGGTCAGGACCGATGATTGGAAATACATCCATCACGAAGCCTTCCGTCCCGAGCTCTTCGATCTCAAAAACGATCCGAACGAGTTGGTCGATCTCGGCGAAGATCCCGCCTATGAAGAGGTGCGGGCAGAACTGCGGGAACATATGTTTGAATCTCTCCGCAGGCGGAAATTCCGCAAGACACTCAATGATAAAGCGATGGAAGTCAGAGCCCGCCGCTCGCTCGATACCGAAACCAAGAGAGCGGTCAGTATCGGCACCTGGTAAAGCGCGGCAGCCACACCACTGTTAAGATTATGAATGCATCATTAGATCGGTGCGGCTGACAACGCCTTTGACATTGCCGTCTTTAACCACCGGCATGTGGCGAAATCCCTTTTCATTCATCACGTCGATTATGTCTTTGGCCACGGCCTGAGGATCGCAAGCAATCACGTTGCGGGTGATCAAGCGCCCGACATGCATTTCTCCGACGCTGTCAGGGTCAATGGCAACGGCGCGAACGATATCGCGCTCGGATAACACCCCAACAAATTTGTTTTTATCATTGAGGACGATCAACAAGCCGATTTTCCGATGCGACATTAATCGAGCAGCCTCTGGAATTGTAGATTCCGAGCTTATCGCGATGACTTCGCTGCCCTTTTTGTCTAAAATTTCGCCAACGGAAATGCTCATTACGCGCGACCTCATGTTAAACAGTTATTCAACAGGTAGGGATGAAGGAGATTATTTTCAAATTCAATCAGATAGAGGTTTCAGATTTATCCAATATGGTCACCATTTGAATCAGATGAGCCAGCGATTCCGCCGCCATTTTTTCCATCATTTTCGAGCGATGAAACTCGATGGTTTTCTCACTGAGTTTGAGATCTCCGGCGATTAACTTATTTGACCCACCGGAGACAACACCATCCAGCACTTGCTTTTCGCGCGACGTCAAATTGTTGAGCCGCTCATTGATCACACCAAGCTCGCCGCGAAGCGAAGCGGTATCCGCATCATCCTTAATCGCTTTTTGGACGACATCTAATAAAAGCTGGTCATTAAAAGGTTTTTCGACAAAATCAAAAGCCCCGGCTTTCATCGCCCGGACCGCCAAATGAACATCGCCATGGCCGGTTAAAAAAATCACCGGGAGGGAAGAGGATCGCGACTTCAACTCCTCAAAAACATCGATACCGCTTAGCCCTGGCATCCTTATATCCAAGATCACACAACCGGGCTCAAACGGTGAATCACTATCGAGAAACTCCATACCATTTGAGAAAGTTTTTACCGGCAAATCGATCGATTCTATCAACCATTCCAATGATTCCCGCACCGCCGTATCATCATCGACGATACAAACCGTTGCGTTAGATTTTGCCGTAGAATCATCCATTTTCAGTTACTCCTGACACCTAGCAGAGAAAATGAAAAAGTCACTCCTCTACCGTCACTCGTTTCATACCATATTTTTCCGGTAGATCGACACCCCATTCCCAGGCGGCTCTGCTTCATGGCCAAAAAGTCGTTACCGTTCGGCGATTATGGTGTAACGCCCGCTGGGGCTGAAAATAGAACCATAAAAAAATAGAATAGGGTAGAAATCTTAAAATAATCAAAAAATTTGTTAGGCGAATATCTCATACCTAGGGATTTCCCTAGAAATTTCAATGTATTAATAGCCAAGTTGTAGGTTGAATGATAACATCTCGCAGTTATTTCATTCGATTTAGGCGAACCCCATCTTCTACTAGGGCTATGTCGGTGGTTTTTGTGGTTCGAAAATTAGATAGAAAATAGCCGACGGCACTCCCATATATAAATTGCCGGTAGAAAATAAGAGAAATATACCACCGCCAGGAATGAAACCAAATTAAATGAGCGTATCCCACGCAAAAGATCGGATTTCCTATAGACTTGCCATTTTGTGTGTCGCAGCCACTTTCTTGCTCGGCATCATATTTGGCCTCGCTCAAGTTGCGTCCGATTTAAATGAGGAGATCGAGCATACCAACGATCGAATTTTTCAAATTCTCGATGCTGCAAAGATCAATGCGATCAATGCTGCTTTGCGACTTGATGAGGTTCAAGCAACTGAGATTGTTAAAGGCCTATTTGTTCATGAATTTATAATCTCGGCCCGCATTGAAGATGAACGCGGCGATGTTCTAGCTGAGCAAATGCGGACGTCTGAAAAAAGCAGCACCTCCTGGCTGACGGATAAATTTTCCAATCGCTCACCAATCGACCGACAAATACTGATATCACCGGGCAACAAACAAAAAGCAATCGGTGTTTTACAGGTTCAAATCGATTTTGATAAAGCGCTCGAAGCCTTTTATGAGCGGGCGACCTTTGTCCTTGCTTCCGGCATCGTCAGAAATCTGATCCTCGGTGGAATTCTGGTTATCATATTTTATATTTTTGTCACTCGAGCGCTGCTCCAATTGGCAGATTTTGTCAGCGACACGGATCCGGAAAATTTATCGGGGCGGGTGATGCCTATTCCTGTCGGTCATGAAAATGATGAAATTGGGCAAGTGTCCGGATCAATTAATAGCTTTGTCGAAACTATAGCGGTTAATCAGGTCAAACGTGCCGAGGCCGAAAGCGATTTGAAAAAAGCGCATGACGAATTGGAATTGCGTGTCGAAGAACGAACCCAGGAACTTCAACGCCAAATTTCCGAGAGAAAATATATTGAGGCTACCTTGCGCGAGCGTGAAGAGATGTTGCACCTCATCACCGACAATATTCCGGCTTATGTATCTTATGTCGATAAGGACCTGGTTTATCGTTTTGTAAATGCCGAATATGAAAAAGATTTCGGGCGACCCAAAAGTGAAATTATCGGCCTAAAGCTGAACGAGTTGTGGCCAACCAGTTCTTGGGAAAGCATTCGACCATATGTCGAAAAGGTTTTGGAACCAAATTCATCGAGTGTTGAGTTTGATTTCGAATCCGTCATTAATAACAAAGTCCTAATTCGAAAAAGTACCTATATACCCGACCAAGCCCCCAACGGAGACGCTTTGGGATTCTACATCTTGAGCGAAGATGTTACCCGGACGCGCCAACATGAAGCGGATTTGGTGCAATCACGTATCCTTGCCGAGACAGCCAACCGTTCAAAATCTGAGTTCCTCGCAAATATGAGCCATGAACTGCGCACACCGCTTAACGCCATTATTGGTTTTTCGGAAGTCCTGAATGAGAAAATTTTCGGCGACATGGCCAATGACCAGCAGACCGAATATGTCTTGAATATTCACGAATCCGGACAGCATCTGCTGGATTTGATAAATGATATCCTGGATGTTTCGACAATCGAGGCTGAAAAGTTTGAACTCAATGAATCTAATGTGAAGTTGCACGAAACAGCAGAATCGGCTGTCAGAATGGTTAAGGATCGCGCCCAACATGCCGGCATTATTTTGCTCAATAATATTAAAGACTCTGCCCCGAACATCTTTGGCGACGAACGCCGACTCAAGCAAATTATGGTTAATTTGTTATCCAACGCGGTTAAATTTTCCGAAGAAGGCGGTGAAGTTTCAATCGATTTGGAACTCACATCTGATAATAATTTGGCTTTATCCATCCGCGATACCGGCGTTGGTATGGATGAAGAGGGCATCGCCACTGCAATGGAAAAATTTGGCCAGATAAATCGGCAAGACAATAATCCAACAGATGGAACCGGGCTCGGTCTGCCACTTACCAAAGCCCTAGTTGAAGCCCATGATGGCACATTGAAGATCGAGAGCGCCATTGGTGAGGGTACCGTGGTACGGGTCGAATTGCCGAGTGCACGCATAATCTAATACCTTATATATTCTCCCGCAATATTCCCACTTAAAAAGGCTGGAAGATAGGGCCCAGATAGTGGAATAATGCTGAATATTCATTAATCTTCCTGAAAAAGGATAGTGTCGGAATGACTTTATTTAAAATACTCGTACTGGGCTTCGCAGGCCCTGCTTTGTTTTATTTTTCAACGCCAGTTCAGGCAATTGACCTCAACCCGTTATCCCTAATCAAAGGGGCCGTCGAGGCCGTCGCCGAAGATCGAAGCTCCGGCGATATTGCGACGGACTTGGGCATCAAAACTGAAATTACCGCCAAAGTGATTGAAAAAATGGGCACCGATGTAATCTCGCTTAGTGCGGATGTCTATGAGCAAGATGTCATGCTTACCGGAGCTGTTAAAACCAAAGAACAAAAACGCCAAGCCGAAAAACTCACTCGTACAGTTGAGAATGTTAAAAAAATCTACAATGAAATTCGGATCGTTAAACCAATCGATAAAGACAAAGGGGCGGTTGAGAACTATGTCGATGACACGGTGATTGAAAGCAAAGCCAATGCCCTTTTGCTGGATGCCGGCGGCGTCAACGTGACCAACTTCAGATGGCGCTCGGTTGGTGGGCACGTTTATCTGTTTGGCCGGGCATTATCACAAGCTGAAAAAGAAAAAGCGACGAAGATCGTCAAGGGCATAAAAAACGTTCTCTCCGTCAAGAACTTGGCCAAGGTCAGAGCCAAATAATGAGCTATGAGTATGAGGGGCGGCCCGGCCCTCGACTAGATGTACCTGCCGGCGCAACCGACACTCATATGCATATCTATGAGCCGGAATATGCCATGGCGCCCTCCGCTCTTTTGGCACCGCCGGACGGTAAGCTCGAAGATTACAAAAAAGTACAGCAACGCTTGAGCCTTGAGCGCGTCGTCATTGTCCAGCCGACAACCTACGGGACCGACAACAGCTGCACCTTAGATGCGATGGCTAAAATTGGTGACAGTGCCAGAGGTGTGGTCGCGGTCGATACCACGGCGAGCGATCAGGATTTGCAAGAGTTAACGGCTAAAGGCATCACCGGCATCCGCTTTCACATGCTGCCGGGCGGCGCGCTGCCCTGGGATATTCTGCCGGAGATGGCGGCCCGGGTTCACAATTTCGGCTGGCACGTTCAATTGCAATTGGATGGCCAGGAACTGCCCGACCATATTGATGTGATCCGAAATCTCCCCTGCCCTTTGGTAATCGATCATGTCGGTAAGTTCTTGGAGCCTGTACCGGTGAGCGACGACATATTTCAAATGATGCTGGGGCTGGTTGAAAACGGCGCCTGGGTGAAACTATCAGCGGCATACGAAACCTCTAAAATTGGCCCACCCGATTTTGATGATGTCGGCTCGCTTGCTAAGGCGTTTGTTGCCGCAGCACCTGAGCGTATGTTATGGGCGTCGAACTGGCCGCATCCGGGTCAGGATCCGAGGCCGGACGATTCGGTGCTCATGGATACCTTGCTGGACTGGGTCGACAGCGATGCGCTAAGACACAAAATCCTCGTCGATAACCCAGCTAAACTTTACGGATTTTAAGAAGAACACAATATGACCAATTCTGATATTCCAATCTGCCCTCCGCCCGACGCTGAAATTAAGACGCCCAAGATTAAACTTCCCGTCGGCAGTGTTGATACCCACGCCCATGTGTTTGGACCTGAGGACCAATACCCCCTGTCACCCAATCGCGGCTACACTCCCTATGAAGCCAAACTCGAGACCTTACTGAAAATGCATGCGACTTTTGGTGTGGAGCGTTTGGTGCTCACCCAGCCCAGCGTCTATGGCACCGATAACCGCGCTATGTTGGATGCGATCGGGCAATTTCCCGACCGCATTCGCGGTGTTGTTGCTGTCGGCCCAGAGGTCACCGATAAAGAGCTGGAAGATTTTCACAACCAAGGTATTCGGGGCATCCGCGTCAATTTGGTTGATAAGGGTGGTATGCCTTTTGCCTCGATTGAGGAATTTTGCCAATTCGCCGAACGCCTCAAGCCGTTTGGCTGGCATTTAGAACTGCTGATCCATGTCCATGAGTTCCCGGACATTCGCGAGACATTGGGTAAACTACCCGTCGATATCTCGGTCGGTCATTTAGGTTATATGAAGACCTCGGCAGGTATTGACCATCCCGGCTTCCAGGACTTCCTCAACCTCGTGCGTGACGGCCATTGCTGGGTAAAGCTCACCGGCACCTACCGCATCACGACGCATGAGAAAACGCCTTATTTGGATGTCACACCGACAGCGCATGCTTTAATCGACGCCAATCCTGATCGTCTGATCTGGGGTTCTGACTGGCCGCATGTCGCGACTTATGGCGCCATGCCCAATGATGCAGATCTGCTTGATCACATGTTAGACTGGACGGCGGATACAAAAATCCATCAGAAAATTTTTGTCGATAACCCAAATCAGCTTTTTGGCTTTTAGGAGGCAACATGTACGCGGTCATTTTCGAAGTTGAACCAAAGCCCGATGGCAAAGCCGAGTATCTCGAGATTGCCGGCGCGCTTCGCCAAGACCTCGAAAAGCTAGATGGCTTTATTTCCATCGAGCGCTTCGAAAGCCTGACCAATGAGGGGAAAATGTTATCGCTTTCCTTTTGGCGTGACGAAGCAGCAATTGCGGCTTGGCGTGAACAAACTAAGCATCAAAAAGCGCAAGCCAAGGGCGCTAACGAATTATTCGATGACTATCGCATTCGAGTGGCAGAAGTTGTCCGCGACTATACAGGAACGGACCGGGACGAGGCTTTGCAGGATAAACCATAAAAGGGAAATAGGGAGACAGCATGAAATTTCAAAAACTTGGCAATTCAGATATCGAGATTTCCGCCATCGGCTTTGGAGGAAACGTTCTCACTACTTTCTTTGGACCCGTCGATGATGACAAGTCCCTCAAGACGCTGAACCACGCGGTTGATCTCGGGCTTACTTTTATGGACACATCTAACTCCTATGGCGGCGGCGTTAATGAGGAACTGTTTGCGAGGTTAGCTGCCGAGCGCCGGGATGACATCGTGCTCTCGACCAAGTTCGGTTTTGTTGAAGGCGGTGTTTGCGGCACGCCGGAACATGTCCGCGAGGAATGTGAGAAAAGCCTCAAACGGTTGGGCGTAGACGTCATTGATCTCTATTACCAACACCGCGTCGACCCGGATGTACCGATCGAAGAAACCATCGGCGCAATGAAGGAGTTGATTACCGCGGGCAAAGTGTTGTCGCTCGGCATGTCCGAAGCCGCACCAGCGACCATCCGCCGCGCCCATGCGGTGTATCCGATCTCAGCCTTGCAGACCGAATACTCCATGTGGAGCCGGTTCGCTGAAAATGAAATCCTGCCAACCTGCCAAGAGCTCGGCATTACCTATGTCGGCTACTCGCCAATGGGACGCGGCTTTTTAAGCGGTACTGTGACAGATCCCAGCACCTTGGTTGAAAATGACCGCCGCCGGGGCATGCCGCGGCTGAGCGAAGATAACCTCGACCATAATTTAGCACTCGTGCAAACCGTCAAGGATATTGCCGAGGCTAAAGGCGTCGGGATGGGACAAATCGCCATGGCGTGGATTTTTGCCAGCCCCTATGACATCGTGCCGATCCCCGGCACGCGAAATCCCAAACATGTTGAGGACAACATTGCGGCCTTGGATATCGTCCTAACGCCTGATGAGAAAACTCTGTTGGATGAAACTTTTTCTGATGAAAACGTCAAAGGCCTACGCTCACCCGAGCGCGTTCTATCAACGGTAGATAAAGGCTAGCATCAGTAATATCTTGGCGTGAATCAGAGCAAATTCAGGCTTGCGGATTCAACTTACAACTTGATAATGGTTAACCCTACGAACAATATTGAGTGCTATAGGATTTGCGGCTTGCCACATTTTGGTCCGAATTATGGCTTTAATATTACATCGTGACAAAGCGCGGGTATATTAGCCCTGTATTATTTAAGGTTTTGTAATAAACAATTGGAATTAAAACTAAAATCACGCTACAAACTAAACCTAGTTAGACGAATACCGGCAATGAAGCCGGGAGGCTTAACTTATAACTGGAGACGAAAAAATGAAAAAATTAACCACGGGAGTATTACTTGCGGGTGCCGCCATTTTAGGTGGAACTGCCGCTAGTCAGCCAGCTTCAGCTGCTGACGTCACTCTTAAATTTGCCAACTGGCTACCCCCTTTCCACCATTGGACAACAACCGCACGTGATTTTGCTGATTCAATTGAAAAGGCATCCGGCGGATCAATCAAGATTATTATGGATAAAGCCCCGCTTGCTAAACCACCCGGACAATATGATCTGGCTAAAAACGGCGTGCGCGATTTGGTTATGGGTGTGTCAGCTTATACGGCTGGTCGTCATCAGCTTTATCGCATGGCAGAAGTACCTTTCGCCACTCCAAGTGCTGAAACAGGTAGCCCTGGTCTTCACAAATGGTACACCAAGCACGGTTTCGACAAAAAAGAGTTCACCGGCACCAAACTAATATCTGCGTTTGTTCATGGCCCGGGACTTCTGCACAGTAAAAAAGAGATTAAAACCCTCGAAGATATCAAAGGCGTTAAAATTCGTGTTGGCGGCGGTGGTGTTTTGATGGCGAAACGCCTTGGAGCCGTTCCAGTTGCAATGTCGGCGACCAAAGCACACGAAAGCCTACAGCGCGGTACTACTGATGCAGCTTTCTTCCCATATGAAAGCTTGCACGGATTTAAATTAGCCAAGCTCGTTAAATATCACCTCGAAGTTCCAGGTGGTCTTTACACCACGTCTTTCTATGTTGCGATGAGTGGCAAGAAATGGGATAGCCTTCCCTCTTCCGCCAAGAAAGCTCTCAACAAAGCAGGCGGTGCAGCTGGTTCCAAACTTATTGGACGCGGCTGGGATAAAGCTGATGCGGTTGGTAAAAAAGCCGGTATCGCAGCTGGCAATAAAATCCAGCAAATCTCCGCTTCTGAAAAAGCCCGTTGGGGCAAAGCCATCAAAATCATCAAAGATGATTGGGTCAACAAAGCCAATAAAAAAGGCTTGAATGGTAAAGCTCTGATGGATGAGCTACTGTCAATGATGAAGGGCTAAGACCTTTATTATGACTGCTCCTTCTACAGGAACATTGAATAAACTGAACGAGCGGGCCACATTGTGGTTCGCTCGTGCAGGTTCTGCTGGCCTTGCGGCCATGATGTTCCTTACCCTGTTTGATGTTATCGGCCGAACCTTTGGTCATCCCATTGCTGTTTCCGTCGAGGCGACAGAACTCATTATGGGCATGATGATTTATCTCGGTATCGGCTATACAACATTTTTGCGCGGCCACATTCGAGTTGATATTTTGATCACAAATATGTCCGCCCGTGTTCAGGCCGTTCTCGATTTTATTACTGGCAGCTTTGGCTTGCTCATCGCTATCCTCATCAGCTGGCGATTATGGATTCAGGCTATATCACGTTATGGCAATAACGATCTCACTCAGATCGCTGAAGTACAAGTATGGCCCTATGCCATTATTATGGCCTTCGCCTGTATGCTCATGGTCACCTCATTAATGTTTCATCTTTATACAGCCGCCCGCATGGCTTTCGGCATTGATGAAGCCGTCCTACCCGACAACGCCTCGCCACTAGAATAAGAATTGCCTCATGGATCCAATTGCTCTTTCAATTCTCATATTTTTACTACTGTTTTTCCTGCTGGCGATTGGCCTACCGATTGGTTTTTCCATGGCCGCGACAGGATTTCTTGGTAGCGCCCTGCTCATTGACATTGATGCCGCCTTAGCACTGCTCGGTCAAACTGCGTTTGAAACAACGATTACATTCAATCTCAGCATCGTGCCAATGTTTATCCTAATGGGCTATTTCGCCAGTAACTCTGGCCTAAGTGAAGACCTGTTTCGCGCTTGCAACACTTGGCTCGGCCATCGCCGGGGTGGTCTTGCCTTAGCAACGATTGGTGGTTGCGGTGCTTTTGCCGCCGTTTGTGGCTCCAGTATTGCGACAGCGGCCACCATGACCCAAGTCGCACTGCCTGAAATGAAGCGCTTTAATTATGACTACAGCCTGGCGACCGGCTCGATCGCAGCGGGCGGCACCATCGGCATCCTTATTCCGCCAAGTGTGATCCTCGTGCTTTATGGTATTCTCACCGAAACCAATATTGGTGAGCTGTTCCTAGCAGGCTTTATTCCTGGAATTCTCACCATTATCTTTTTCATGGCGACAATTTCTATCGTTACCCGAATATACCCTGACATCGGCCCGCGGGGTGACAAAACTTCATTCAAGCAAAAGATGATGGCCTTCAAAGATGTTTGGGGGACAGTTATTTTGTTCGTGCTGGTTATTGGCGGAATTTACACCGGGATTTTCTCACCCGAAGAAGCTGCCGGCATTGGTGCCTCAGGTGCACTCACTTTAGCCTTATTCGCCCGCACCATGACTTGGCCAATTTTTGTCGATTGTTTGATGAAGACAGTCACCACCTCGGCAATGATCTTTACCATCCTGATTGGTGCCATTCTGTTCAATAACTTCCTGGTCTTAAGCGCCGTGCCGGATGCGATCGGCTCCTGGATCGGCTCGCTGCCCTTTTCCAGCACGGCAATCATGCTGATCATCCTTTTGATCTATCTGATCATGGGCTGTGCATTGGATTCGCTCGCTATGATCCTGCTGACCATTCCGATCTTCTTCCCGGTCGTCGCCAATCTCGGCTTTGATCCGATCTGGTTCGGCATCATTGTCGTCATGGTCGTTGAACTGGGGCTCATAACGCCGCCGGTGGGGATGAACGTGTTTATCATCAAGGGCATGGCACCCGAAGTGCCACTCAGCAAAATCTATAAAGGCGTACTACCTTTTGTGATTGCGCAAATCCTGTTGATCACCTTGATCGTTTTCGTGCCCGAAATCGCGACTTGGCTGCCGAGTACGATGGGCTAGGCCGTTAACGGCTCTTTCATGGGTTTCTGGCATTCTCACGGTGCATTTAAAGTGCGGCGTGAGGGAACATGCAGAAATTATTTGATCCTCAATATATTGAAACCCAGTTTCTGGCTTTAAGAGACTGGCTGTTTTCCGAGGTGCTGGTTCTCAGTAGTCTCGGTCAGCTGATTTTTATCGCCCTGGCCTTCCTGGTCGCCTGGGCGGCCCGTCCGCTTATCACAAAAGGAATCGGCAAGCTCTCCGAAATAAATGAACCCGAGCTCTGGGTTGCCAAGCTCGCCGATGCCTTGGCGCTTATGGCGCTGCCGGTTGTCTGGATTATCGTCCAATATTTTTCATCGTTGATCGCAGAATTTGCCGGCTGGCCGCATCACCTAATGACCGTCACCGTCAGTCTCTTGACGGCCTGGATCATCATTCGCCTAACCGCCACGCTGATCCGCGACAAAACCTGGTCAAAGCTGATCTCGGTCACCGCCTGGACCATTGCCGCCCTTAACATCACCAATTTATTGGATCAAACCGTCGCCTTCCTGGACAGCCTGTCGATGGACCTTGGCGAGTTACATGTCTCAGCGCTGACCGTTATCAAGGGTATGATGGCCTTAGCCGTGCTGTTGTGGCTTGCCCAGATGGCCTCGCGCACGCTCGAAAAACGCGTCGCTAAATTGCCCAACATGACGCCTTCCGTGCAGGTTCTGCTGACCAAGCTGTTTAAAATATTTGTCATGACCATTGCCATTGTGGCCGCCATGAACAGTGTCGGCATTGATCTCACAGGCCTTGCCGTCTTTTCCGGTGCTGTCGGTGTCGGTATCGGTTTTGGCATGCAGAAGATATTCGCTAATCTGATCAGCGGCCTGCTCATTCTGGCCGACAAATCGATCAAGCCCGGCGATGTTATTGAAGTTGCGGGCACCTATGGCTGGGTCAACACGCTCGGCGGTCGCTATGCCTCGGTGATTACCCGCGACGGTGTTGAGCATCTCATTCCCAATGAGGAGTTGATCAATCAGCGGGTGTCCAACTGGACGTTCAGCGATACCGAGATTCGCCTCAAACTGCCGATTGGCGTCTCCTACGATACCGACCTGCCCCATGCGATAGAGACCTGCATCAAAGCCGCCCAAGCCGAGGGCCGCATCATCACCTCACCCAAGCCCACCTGCCTCATCATGGGCTTTGGTGACAGTTCCATTGATCTCGAACTCAGGGTTTGGATTAGAGACCCTCATAACGGCATCTCAAACATCAAAAGCGCGGTCTTCCTCCAGGTCTGGAAGCTCTTCAAAGAAGAAGGCATAGAAATCCCCTTCCCTCAGCGGGTTTTGCACATGGCTCAGGATGAGAATACCAATGAAAAAGTCGAGGCTTTGGCTTAGTTACCCAAAACACTCCGTCATCCCGGACTTGATCCGGGATCCAGTCTTTTCTTGTTAAAAATTGTGTGCCGCCTTTCTGGATTCTGACTTCGTCAGAATGACGGTCGAGGGATAGCGTTAAAAGTCAAAAAGCCGGCGGTATTGTACCGCGATTTCTTCACTCGCTGCACCATCCTCGCCTTCCGAAAGCTCGCGGCTGAACAGCACGACGGACATCCAGGGCTCCTTATTGTGAGCCAGACCGATGACGCTGTGGCGCGGGCCTTGTTCGACGGGTTTCACACCACCAAAGAGCTTTCCTAGAATCCCACGTTTCTCTTCCTGAGACTGCTCGACGATTACCCAATGACGCACGCCGTCATAGGATGCGAGCGGCTCGGACCATTGCATGCCATCGTCATCTTCATCTGACTTATTGAGGATATGAACATGCTCGGCATCAATCTGGTAAGTACATTTACCGTTGGCGAATTCAAGTGGCAGCGTTTCTGGCACGACGCCTTCAGGGTTAAGTTCACTACCATCGAAGTGCTCGGGGAAATTATCTGTGGTCATGGGGATTTTAATAGCTCAAACGGAAGGTTTAGCCTAGCTAAATTGCAGCTTTGTTGTAATCTTGACGCTTAGCCAAATCAACAAAAAGAGTGGATTATGCCAGAAGTAGTGTTCGAACCCCTGACAACTTACGAAGAATATCCAGCAGACGAAATGCAGGCGCGCGCAGAGAATTTCTACACAGATATCAAGCGCCGCCGCACCGTGCGTGACTATGGCGAGCGCCAAGCACCACGGGGCGTCATCGAGAACTGCATCCGCGCTGCCGGGACAGCACCGTCTGGGGCAAATATGCAGCCTTGGCATTTTGTTGTGGTGGAGAACCTAGAGACCAAACGCATCATCAAACAGGCCGCCGAAGAAGAGGAGCGCGAATTCTATAATGGTAGGGCGCCGCAAGCCTGGCTGGATGCGCTGGCCCATCTCGGCACCGATGAGCATAAGCCGTTCTTGGAGACCGCGCCTTATTTGATCGCCGTCTTTGCCCAAAGCCATTCATTCAATGAGAAAGGCGAAAAAGTGAAGCACTATTATGTGCCGGAATCAGCTGGCATTGCCTGCGGCTTTTTACTGGCAGCTTTGCATCATGCCGGGCTTGTCACACTCACTCATACACCCAGCCCAATGGGCTTCTTAAATGAAATCCTGGACCGCCCTAAAAATGAAAAGCCTTACATGCTGATTGTTGCAGGCTACCCGGCAGAAAAGCCGACCGTACCGGTAATTACCAAGAAACCATTGGAAGAGATATTGAGCTGGAAATAAGCTATAGATCGCGCACAGATCGATTATTTTCGACCTTTTGACGTAACCTATGTTAGGTTTAAACTGCATAAAAATAATCTAGTGTTGAGGCATTAATGCACACGTTTCGTCCTGCCAGGTTAATGTTAGCTTTGCTAATTTTCTGTCTTCCCATTTTCCTAATCGGCGTGATACCGAGCCCTGCCGCAGGGGCGACTTGCCCACCGATGCCGCCGGTCCCGTGGTGGAAAAAATCCCACGTCAGTGTCGAAAAATATGTCCGCCGCAAATATAAAGGGAACTGGCAGGCTTATGAGAAGAAATGGGTAAGGGCGCGCACCAAGCTGGCGGATTTATATGTGCGCAAAAAGACGGTCTACTTAAAATCTCAAGACCTGAGCTTAAAAGGTGATGAATTGAGAGACTACGTCGATCACGTTGATGCGCGCATTCGTGTAATCCAGTGTTTGAAAAAGAAAAATAATCTGCCCGAAAAAGAAGAATTCGCCGAAGACGAAGGCTCCACCTACACCTGCAAACCGATTCCCGAGGTATCTTGGTGGGGCGATCTCAACCATGACAACATAAAATTCTTGGTAAAGCGGAATTACAAGGGCAATTGGCAGCGCTACATTAAATTTTGGGAAGAAGAAATGCAGGCCTTGATGGCAAGCTTTGGGCTAGGTCAGGAAGCCGTCGTAAACAAACTTGGTTTCTCGCTCAGCAATGAAGAGCTGGGTCTTTATGTTAGTAAAGTATCCGGCATGATCGCCGTGCTGCACTGCCTTGCTGATGATGCTAAGAAAAAGTAGCCGTGAAGGTGGCTAGGTAGAGATGAGAGAACCTAAGATTTTTTTAGCGGCCAATCGTGGGTCGACACATCGAAGACGACGCCGTTAATATCCTTGAATTTGGTCTCAACATCGACGCCAGGGTAGTCAGGTAGTTTCATAAAATACTTTCCCCCGGCAGCGTTTATTTTCTGCGTTGTGTCTTTCTCATCCTCAACGATAAAGCCAAAATGATGAAGCCCGGCCCAATCGGCACCATTGATGCGACCACTTTCCCCCTCATCGGGAAAATTCAAAAGTGTCAAATTCATCACGCCATCGGACAAACTGATGGCATCACCAATCGGCGCTTCGGCTTCGGCGACGCGCTCCATTTCGAAGGCACTTTCATAGAACTGAGCCGCCGCTTCTAAATCTGGCACTTGCATCGCAATATGTCGGAGTTTTGCCATAGCTAATCCCTCCCGCCTGGACTGGTGATTACGTTCAACAATACGGATGTGCCGCCGCGCACTTTTTCAAGAGCTGAGCGCATGGACTCTTCAAGTTTCGCCGGATCATCAACCAATTCACCATAGCCGCCACAAGCTTCCATAATCTTTTCATAGTTTGGGCTCGGTGTGAGATCGGTGAGTGGCATCTCATTGGCTTTGGCGGCTTTGCCATCTGGATACATCACCCGCGTTGCCCGGTCGACGGCAAACCATTTGGAGTTGTTCATAACAATAGTGAGCGTCGGCAGATCCTGGGCTTTACCAACAAAATGCGCCGGTGTCGGACCGCCAAACATGTAAGAGCCATCACCAACCAGCAAAATAACATCCCGGTCCGGCGCGGCGAGCTTGGCACCCAGCGCCGAGCCCAGACCATGACCAAGCCCACCCGCTTGGCCACCACTGACAATGCTGGATGGCACTTTATAGTCGACATGGCCAACATTGACGCCAAGTTCACTCACAATGATGCTGTCATCGGCTTTGACTTTGTTCAGACACGCCGCTACCCAAGGTGCCAGGATTGGTGTGTGATTAGCGGCATCGGCGAGCGTTTTGGCCTTGGCTGCTTCCTGCTCATCATGAATTGCAGCAAATTTTTCGCCGCGTGATTTAATCTCTTCGGCATCTAAATCACTGCGCGCAGCGAGTGCTTCCAAAATCAATTTCAAACTTTGCACGGGCTCGCCCGAGATCGCGACATCCATCTCAAAGCCCCGATAGGGAAAGCCGGTATATTGCGGATCAGGCGAGAGATGCACCAGCTTGGCGTTCGCATCAGGCTGCACATTGCGCGGCAGCCACGGCACCGCACTTTCAACCACCAGCACTAAATCCGCATCCGGCAGAAACTTACCGACGGCAAAACCCATATTCATTGGATGAGCCGTGAGCAGACTTGGCCCGCCGACCTGGACAATCGGTATGGCAAATTTCTCAGCCATTTCACCCAACACTTCTGCGGCGCCCGGGCGTTGACCAACACCGCCTGAAATTATCAAAGGATTTTTAGCCTGAGCAATCAGTTCAGCCGCTTGGTCAACAATCTCATTCGAAGGCACGGCTGGCGCATTTCCTAAAGCACGCGCTTTGGGTTTAATCCGCTCTTCCTTAGCCGCGTGGCCCAGCACTTCGCGGGGCAGCGTGAGATAGACCGGCCCACAAGGTTCCGACATGGCGATATCCAGGGCGCGGTTGACGACTTTTTCGACCGGCTGGGATTCACGTAACTCATAGTCCCATTTGACATATTCCCTGAGCATGCCCCCTTGATCGAAGTTCTCCTGGCCCCAGTGAATGCCGATATTGCGCGATCCAATATCACCGCTCTCGGTCAGGGGCGTCCGTCCTGCCATAACCAGGATCGGCACATTGTCGCGCGATGCATTCATCACACCGCAGATCGTATTGGCTGTGCCGACGGTGACATGAACCATAACCCCGGCAGGCTTACCCGACAGGCGATAATAGCCTTCGGCCATCGCCATCGCGACATTCTCGTGCGGTACCGTGATAAATTGAGGGATCTTTTCACCTGCCTGCGAAGCGGAAACCAGAGCTTCAATGATCGGCGCGAAATCTGTCCCGCCATTTGCAAAGACATACTCAACACCATTATCCGAAAGGGCAGACAGAAAAACCTCTGCCACCGTTTTTTGATCACCCCTAGCTTCAACTGCTTTATCCATAATCTTTTCCTCGCCCAATTTGGGTCATTTATTCATTTTATACTGCTGCAAATATTACTGAGAATTCTATGCTTAACAATCCAAATATTAACTTAGAAATAAGCCTCGCCAGGGCCTACCGGTGGCTGCCACTCGCACTCTCCGAACGGGCCATCCCCTTGTACCGGCACATAAGCAACCCGGTCTTCATTGGTCTCACCTTTAAGAAGTGCCCGCGATAACCAGTCGATAATATAGTGATGACAATCGAGCTTGCCGAGGTTGGGGATACCCCAGAGCGGATGGAACTGATCTTCGACCACCCACATTTCTTTTCTGGCAGTAATATCACCATAGACTTCGATGGCATCTTCCAACGGGCACAAAGGATCAAATTCACCGGTCACCAACAGGGTCGGACACTCAACCTTATCAGCATAACCTTTGACCGTCATCTGAACCGCCATTTCATCGAACTCGTCCTCGTCATCCATGCCGGCCATATACATAAACTGCTGCTTAAAACGCGGCGACGATTGGGTGAATATCGTGTTGTTCGGATTAAAGCAGGCAACACCACTAGCCAAGGCCGCCGGGCGATGGTCATAGCTTGCGAGCCTAAGCGACCAGTAGCTGCCCATGCTGACGCCATAGATGCCGATCTTCTCGCTATCGACTTCTTCGCGTTGTTCCAAATAATCGATCACCGCAGCACCGGCGCGCTCATAGTTCTCGGCGACGGCCCTAATTTTCTGGATGTTCGAGTTGCCCTGCCCCGGCCCATCCATTGACAAAATATGCATACCGCGCGCGATCGCGGGATTGCCGGTGACCTTTGGGAAAGCCTCTTTCGCTTGATCCATACCCGGCACATAAATCACACAAGGAGCTTTTCGGCGATCGGGCAATAAATGCAACAGACATGAGATTGTTTTACCGTCATCGAACGGCACCTCAACACGCTCGACAGGATGGGGGGCGACCTCTGAGCGGCGATCGACAACCTCGTTGAGCCGTCCATAGAGATCCAGCTTAATCGGATTATCATCATAAAAAATCGGATGCTGGGCCATGCGATAAGCCTCAACCGCATGGTCATAATGCTCGCACGCTGTCGCATCGAAGCCCTGCGCCTGAGCTTGGCGGCCCAGTGCCTCATCATGCTCGGCTTTTTTTCGCCATTGCTTGGGCAGCATGCGGTAATTGTGGGCACGAGTCGGCGTTTCCAGATCATCGCGTTCAAAATTCTGCACCCTACCCCGCATATTAAGCGCCAGATCGAGCATCCATTGTTGATTATCGCGCTGAGTGCGCAGCTTGCGTATAGTCACGTTTTCTCTCCCGATTTAAATTATTTTGAGAAAGTGTAGCGCTATTTTTAGGCTCCCTCAATCGCTCTCAAAAAGACGGAATTTTCATCTAACGGATATCCCATAAAACTTAGTTTTCTAACTACATTTGTGAATAGCCCTTTTAATAATCGGACGTATTCAGTACTATCTTCGAGCAAACAAGCTTTATGAAAAATATCCCAGGGAGGGTTAAATGAAAAAAAGATTAGTTGTAACCTCAATTGCCAGTGCAGCGCTGATGTCAACTGCAGCGATGGCGGCAGATACGGTCGGTATTGGTAACACCAAAGGCGGCTGGACGAACCAAGCGGGACAGTCTCTCGCTAAAGTCATTTCACAAAATTCTGACATACAGATGCGCGCACAACCCTTTGGTGGTTCAAGCGTTTATGTCCCAGCTGTAAATGCTGGAAAGTTGGAATTTGGCTTGGTGAACGAGTTAGAATCACTTTATGCAGTTACCGGAACAGGCATTTATCCGGGCCGGAAACACCCTAACTTGCGTGTTGTTACAGCAACCATTCCTTTCCGTGTCGCGACTTTCGCACGTAAAGACTCCAATATACGGACCTTGAAAGACCTTAAAGGCAAGCGCGTGCCTTCCGGTTGGTCAGCCCAAAAAATTATTGGACCACTGATGAGAGCCCAGCTCGCTAACGCTGGCCTCACCTATGATGACGTTATCAAAGTTCCTGTCTCTAACGTGGTTAAAAGCGCCAATGTCTTCGCCGAAGGCAAAGCCGATGTGTTCCATTTCGTTTTTGGTGCCGGTAAAGTTCGTGAAACCAACGCCAAAGTCAAAGGCGGCATTCGTGCCCTACCGTTTGATCCAGCGCCTGCTGCCGTGGCTGCAGCCCGCAAGCACGTGCCACCTGCATTTGCTAAGCCCGAAAAGCCATCCAAGCGAAGCGTCGGCGTATTTGCCCCGCTTCATGTGATGACCTATTGGCATACACTTCAAGCCGGTAGCCATGTTTCTAACGACTTAGTTTATAAAGTTACCAAGGTTATGCACGGCAAGCGCGCTGCTTTGGTCAAAGCGTTCCCAGGTTGGGGCGGCTTTAAAAACACGAAGATGGTGATTAAGTTTAAAGGCCTGACCTATCATCCTGGCGCGATCAAGTTCTATAAAGAAAAAGGCATGTGGCCGCCAAAATAAACTAGGTGTCATAATCAGTGAACGAAACTATTTCTACTGATGCATCGACGAATAAAAACGCAGCGACGAATGGCATTATTGCTATTCTCGCTGTTGTTTTAACAGTCACTGCCATCATATGGGCCGCTGACCTCCCGCGTCAGGTTGGCCTGCTTCTCTATACAGAACAATTCTTAAGCGGCATGCTCGCCATTGCCGTGCCCCTAGTCTTTCTCTCTATTCGGGCCAAGAGAGCCCCAAAAGACAGCCCTGCCCAACCGATCCCTTGGTACGACTTTATCTTTGCTGGTCTTGGCGCATTTTGCGCGATCTATATGGCGGTGCGCTACCCCGAATTAGCTGAACTTGTTGCGACGGCACCGGTTGATGGCTTGGTCCCCGCCGTCATCATGGTTTTTCTTTTAATTGAAGGCCTGCGACGCACGGTCGGTACGGCGCTTACAGTATTGGTTATCATTTTTATGTGTATTGGGCTGTTTGGGCATCTCTTGCCTGGCAAGCTGTCTGGTCGCCAAATGGCATGGCAGGATTTATTTTATTACCTCGCCTGGGATCCAACGAGCATCCTAGGTGTGCCGATGAAGATCGTTACCTCGATCGTCATGGCTTTCGTCTTTTTCGGCCAAGTTTTGACGAAGTCCGGCGGCTCGACCTTCTTTACCGAAATTTCCATGGTGCTGGTCGGACGCTTCCGGGGTGGCCAGGCTAAAATCGCCGTAACGGCCTCCGGCTTCTTTGGCTCAATTTCCGGCAGTGTGGTCTCAAACGTTGTTACCACCGGGGTTGTCACCATTCCGATGATGCGCAACGCCGGCTACCGCGGCGTCCAAGCCGGTGCCATCGAGGCGGTCGCCTCCACCGGCGGACAATTGATGCCGCCGATCATGGGTGCTGCCGCCTTCCTGATGGCCGAGTTTCTGGAAATCCCTTACAAAGAAGTCGTGATTGCTGCCCTCATCCCGGCGATCCTCTATTATGTTGCCCTCTTTGTTCTAGCCGATTTGGAAGCCGCCCGGACGAATATTCAGCCGCTAGATGCCAAGGATATACCTAAACTCAAAGATGTGCTCAAAAGCGGCTGGTATTTCCCGCTGCCTTTCGCGGTCCTTATCTCGGCGCTTTTTGTTTATAATTATTCACCAGAAATGTCGGCCTTGATGTCGGTACTATCGATTCTCGCGACCAGCATGCTGTTTGGCTATAAAGGCAAACGCCTGACCTTTCGAGATTTGTTAGACTCAGTTCGTCAGACCGGTCACGCCGTGCTGGATATCATCATGATCGCCGCCGCTGCCGGTATTGTTATCGGCACCCTTAATGTGACAGGTGTCGGCTTCGGCATGTCCCTGATGCTGGTTGAACTCGGCGGCAACAATATGTTCCTGCTATTGGTGATTTCAGGCTTTGTCTGCATCCTGCTCGGCATGGGTATGCCGACGGTCGCGGTCTATCTCATGCTGGCAACCCTGGTCGCGCCGGCACTGATTGAGGTCGGCATTAAGCCGATCGCAGCGCATTTGTTCATTCTTTATTTCGGCATGATGTCGATGATCACCCCACCGGTCGCGATCGCAGCCTTTGCCGCGGCGAGCCTGACCGGCAAAGATCCGATGGCAACCGGATTTGCCGCCATGCGGTTTGGCTGGTTTGCCTATCTGGTGCCATTCCTCTTCGTCGCTGTCCCGGAACTTCTAATGGAAGGTGACGCGATTTCGATTGCACTAGTTACCAGCAAGACAATGCTCGGAATCTGGTTCGTCTCCGCCGCCGTTATGGGCTACCTCATCCGCCATATTAATTGGCTCATGCGCGCACTCCTGGCTCTCGCCGGTGCGGGCATGTTCATCCCTGACCAACTCCTCGAAATCGGCATCCCCCCCGCCCTCATAGGTTTATTGCTTGGCGGCGGTATTTTCGTCTTGGAGAAGCTGCGTATAAAGCAAGCAGCGCAAGGCAGTCCTGGATAGCCTTTTA
>Ga0233428_1000924_pt1 | contig 35570 bp, 11 predicted proteins | sample SI_118_April2016_4_FD_179890 | JGI IMG/M metagenome (GOLD analysis project Ga0233428, IMG submission 179890) | Seawater microbial communities from Saanich Inlet, British Columbia, Canada - SI_118_April2016_120_MG | ecosystem: Environmental > Aquatic > Marine > Inlet | place: Canada: British... | reverse complement strand
AAATAATAACACACCCAATACTTACGTACACAACGGGGGATTAGCTCAGTTGGGAGAGCGTTTGCATGGCATGCAAAAGGTCAGGGGTTCGAATCCCCTATCCTCCACCATAATACATCTTGGTCGAGCTGAGAGGTGCTAACCCATTGTCCTGTCACAATTTGATCAGGTTCTAACCTATTGGTGAACAATTTGAGCTTAGGTGTATACTTAGAGAAGATGTGAAATGGCGATTGTAGCTGTATATTGAGTTTCCTGTCCATTAGGGTGAGGTTCGAGCCTAAGCACGCCAGTATCTCTCTCTTCACTATCAGGGTACCATTCTTAAATCGTTCCTTGGCTGTCTCTGCAAAGGAGAAGAATTTCTCTGCATCGTCCAGCCATGATCTTGCTCTGTGATGCGTAGTCGCAATAAGTTGCTCAAACTTCTGTTGTTCTTCAACAAGTTTCTTTTTTCTCTGGAGGTATTCTTTTTTATCAATCTCACCATCAATGCGCATTTGAAAGAGAGACTCAAGCTTTCTTGTACAATTTTCAAGCCTTCGCTGCTGTGATTTAAGTATTTCGTTCCTGTCATCTGACTCTTTGCCCTGTTCTTCTTTAAGGCATTTAATTGCCCACTTGTGAAACTCAGAAGGAATTTCAATTTTATCAAGCGTCTCTACTATTTGTTTCTCAAGCTCTGTATCCCTAATCGTTTTTTGTGAACAATCAGGCTTAATTTTTTTAGTGCATCTATAGTATGTATAATGGTGGGTGTTGCCGTTTTTTTGATGCTTTGTCTTGTTCTCAGCCGTAATAGATGCGCCACATTCTCCGCACCTTATCATACCAGTAAAAGCAAAGACATGTCTTTTTAAGAAATCAGGTCTCTTCCCACTGATAATATTTTGAGCAAGGAAGAAATCATTTTTGCTAATCATTGGTTCATGGTTGCCGGGGTACAGTTCTCCCTTCCAAGAGAAATGACCGTAATAAAAAGGATTTCTGAATATTTCATGGAATTTACTCTTGGTTATAGGCTTTCCTTTAGTTGTTGTTAAGCCTATATCATTAGCCTTTTTGTAGAGTGAATTAATCGAACATTGCTTTTCTAGCAGGATGTCCCATAGTTGTTTTACTAAATAAAACCTTTCAGGGTCTTTGTGGATAGGGGGTAGATCGGGCTTATATTTATTAGTTAAGTATCCCAACGGTGGCTTATGAGGGAGCCAGCCGTCTTTAACCTTGCTTTTCTGGCCTCTCTTTATGTTTTCGCTCAAGTCGAGAATATACTGATTTGCCATCCCGAACTCTAAGCTCATCATCAAGACATTATCAGTGGGTTGGTATGATCTTTGATATGTTTGGATGTGAGCTATAACAGCATTTTGTAGTAACCAGCAAATTTCCCCTCCATCAATAGGGTTTCTTGCAAGCCTGTCCAGTTTCCAGCAGATAACACCCTGAGCTTTCCCATTTTGTATGTCTTCCATCATCCGATTAAAGACAGGCCTCCCTGGAGCCTTAGCAGACTTTTCCTCGGTTAGGATATCAAGAATGTCAAGCCCTTGCCGCTCCGCTAAGTATTTCAATTCCTCAATCTGTGAAGAAACTGAGGCAACCTGCCTGTCTTCGCCCTCTGACGACTTTCGAGCATAAAGAAAATACTTTATTGGTTTTTTCAATTTCTCTATCATATTATCAGTAATTATTCATATGTATAATTATAAATCAAGCTGTATTTTTATAATTAAAATCATTAGCGGTTGAGTCTTCATTCATTAATAGAGGCAATACCGCTTTATACAATCGGATTAAACTGTTAGCCTGCTTCGTGGCATCTGCAACAGACAACTCTTTTCCGTATTCATTTCGGTAAATTATTCTATATTCTTCAATAGCTTGTTTTGATAGCATAGTTTGTAATATTAAAAAATGATATAGCGTGCATCCTAAACAGGAAGCCCATAATTATCTTGCCGGAATTTGACTTACTCATATCAAAACCGTTGTCATGGATTATTGCATCTATTACACATAAGATTTGTCAGCACCATTAAGCCATTCAACACTACATCAACGCCTCATACTTCATTTAACACGTTTACGCAAGAATTTGAGCCGTGTTCTGCTTTTTATAGTGTGCTAATCCGCTAATATTTCTCAGTCGCAGCCGTTCTTTTTCAGTTACTTGCTTCTTTCTTCCAGCCTTAATTAATCCTGCAACTATTTCAAAGTTGTCTGGATTGAATAAAAATATGCTTTCGTCTGCCGCTTCGATGTGCAAACTCAGGATATTCTTGTACTCTGTCTTTATTCTGCCTTTGATTCTGTTAGCTGTAATCCTGACGGCAAGTTTGTCGGCTCTTTGGAGATATATCGTCCCATACTTGCCACTGATTTCGTAATACCACGGCTTGTCCTTTGTCTTATCGGGATTGGATTCTGCGGTTTCCACGTACCATGCTTCTTCCATATAAACTTTGTACCTATTTCCAAAATTTTTTTCTAAGTCAATCATGTGTTTTTCCTCCTTTTAAAAATCTCATTTACTGACACGTGGCAAAGTTTTTTGTTTGCCACGAGTTAGTTACGATATCTTAATTATCTTATTATCAATTCTTAGTTAATAAGTATATTCTTATATAGGGTGGCAAAAGGAAACTAAGACTAGTGTCAAAAGGATACTATGAGTCAAAGTATCTTTTTGACACTCTGATAGTCAAATATCTAAAACTCGAAAGGCTGTAATGTGCTTTCTCGACAGTTTCTTTGTTTCAATGCCTTCCCAGTGCATTTGCCATGTTTCAATCAGCCCAAGCTCCTTTAATATTTTAATACCAGCAATTATTTGCTTCCTACCCATTTGCATATCTGCTTGCAAATCCTTTATGCTTCTAAAAAAGAAATCCATTTTTTTCCCTGTAAATCTATGTTCAAGAAGATTTAAATGGATATAGAGCCATCTAGTGGTGTATGGAATCTTGCTCTCTGTTTTATTCAGTTTTTCAATCGCATTATTATGGACTTGGCAAAAATTTGTTCCCTTATATTTCAAATCCCACTCTCCATTCTCTTTTACTTCCTTTTTTTCTCTATGAAATCCTTAACATCTTTTTCTGTGTAACGAAGGAGTCGTCCAATTCGTCGTGGCTGTAGATTTATCTTCTGGTGAGACCAAGCGTAAAGAGTTGTCCTTGCTATACCGAGTAATGCTTCTACGTCCTTTGGCTTTAATAACCGTCCATCCATATCAAACTCCTTTATAGTTATTAATTAAATTTTGATAAAAAAAAAGACCGAATTAACGTAGACTGTGTACTCACAGTTTTTACGCTAATTCGGTCTTATGATAGAATCTTCTTAGAGAATCGTAAGAGAATCAACTGCTGAAGTTGCAGCCGGTCTTACGTTATTATTCTCTTTTAAAGGTATCAGGGAAGAGAATCAAATTAAGGTTAACTTTTTTCTTATTCCTAATATAATTTGTTGTCTGTATTCTTCTGTGCCTCTGCAACTCCTTTTTTAATTTGTAGCAACTACTTTTCTTATAGATACAATTACTTACTGTTTGTTCATTCAACATTATTCTTGTTCTATATTCAAGACCTTTTTTGGCAAATGAGTTATTTTTTGTAGTAGCCAATATAGACTGGATATGGTTACGTGATAAAACATCTTGACGGAACCGAACTGATATGATACTAGAAAGACAAGGCACGAGGATATTAAACAGGCAACTGACAGGAGTCTAACGCAAAATGGGATTTGAAAAGGGCAATAAGTTCGGCAAAGGGCGTATTAAAGGCTCGAAAAACAGGATTACAAACGATGTGAGAGAGTCGTTTCACCAAGCATATGCGTACATGGGAGGCTTTGACGAAAGCGGCAAGCTGATTGAGACAGGCGATCAAGCCTTTTTGAAGTGGGCGAGAGATAACCAGACAGAGTTTTACCGCCTATACGCTAAGATGATACCGCATACCGCTGAGCTTGGTGACGATCTACACGAAGACTTCGTTGCAACGCTGATCTTCGAGGAAGAAGAGGCCAAGATGATCGAAGGCAATGCAAAAATAATAGACGTTACAAATGAGGCTGAAATGGGGAAGAGCAAGCAAATACAGGCCATAAATGGTGAAGATTTAGGGCAAGCCCCACGAAGCCCCGTCCCTGATAATGCCCCACCAGCGTAGCACCCTCTAGCCCTTATTCTATAAGGGTTCCAGCCATAGTCCGAGAACATACCTTATGTGTTGTTCATAGTTGGACAGCCAAAAACTACCACAATATCAGATATCTTGCGCTCTCTGGCTGACTGGTAAGTACCGGCTAAAAAAAAGAGTCCCTTTCTTTTGAGTCCAACACCCACCCCCACACCCCTCTCAGTCAAAAGCTACGGCAAGTATCTGCTCTGGTACTTTGGCCTTTATCAGTCAAAGCCGACCAAATTTTAAATTTTCTAAAAAATCCGGTCTGATAATATAATTTTTTACAAATTTTTAATTTTTTCCGGAAAGCAAGATATGGTTTATTGAGGAACAAAAAACGCCCACATCCATCAGCTAATGAAGAATGCAGACGTCTGTATGATGAATCGATATTGGTAAATAATTACTTAGCTATTAAGAACTGCTCTCTTTTTCCTTCTGCGTCTTACTTCTGCACCTGCAAGTCCGACTAAGCCGATGCCGAGTAGGGCGATTATTGTGGGTTCGGGGACTGGTTCTCCGATTGTTGAGACAACATCGCCGGAACGAACTGCTAGCCCGTAGGAGAGGTGGCTGCTCTTACCGGCCGTGAGTTGGCTGCCGACGCCAAAGCGGAAATTCCAGGCGTTGCCGGTACTAGACGCAGACTCAGTATTAGACCTGTAAATAGAGGAAACTAAATTCTGAAAGTCTCCAAGGTGTTTGCTAAAGTTGCGTAGGTTTATGTAACAAAAGTTTAAATACGCTTCCGAACCAAACACTTTCATGCTATCTGGAAAATAGAGCGATGATAGATATATTAAACGTACACACAATGTAAAATATTCTGAAAACCATTGATAATAATGACAAAAGTCAAAGGGCTGTCTTTTGGAATGGTCTATTTTCAGACAGCCTCCTTCGTTTCTTCACCCTTATAGTGGTTGATGTACTCACAAAATGCATATCCGAATTCAGTAAGCCCATAGTATGGCACTTGCGGGCAGGGGAAACAGCCTCTACATTTTTTAATCAAGAATCGCTCAATTTAGAATTTTTTTAATTCATATGGTGAGTAAGCACAAATCAAACAAAAGAAACCTGTTAATGATATGCTTGAATCTTATCAACAAGAAGTGGTATAATTAATTCTTTATTATCTTTATAAAAATATTTTGATTAATTTTGGCAAAAAAATGAGTAATTATTCACCGTACCCGTCTTCGCTAGAATGATTGTCGGGCTGGCGAACGGCTTAGCAGGGCGCGAAATCGCGAAGAGTGCAAAGAAGATCAAAAGTAATGAATGAAGAAGTAGGGGTTCAAAAGAAATGACAGGTGCTGCCCCGCCTGAACGACATGTCGGGCAGGAATAGAAGTACATCGTCATCTTTGGCAAGCAATTTCATTGAATTAAGAAATTACTCATAAATTCAGTATATGTCAATATACTGTAGCGGGATTGTCATGCCAGAGGCAGATCTGCCTTCGGCACGACTTTAGCCTTCCATTTATACACTTAGACATGGTAATGGAAACCTGAAGGTTTCCGCTACGTCTTAATTCAATGACATTGCTGACGGATTAAGAAATAACCCAACTGAATACTAATGAAAGTATAATGGTCAAACCAAGGGAAAGTAAATGAGTCAACATTCAGAAAAAGGCGACTATCGTAAAATATTGGAAAGTGCGTATACGGAACTGAAGAAGACACGTTCAGAACTTCAAGCCATTAGGGATGCTCAGAATGAGCCAATAGCCGTTATCGGGATGGGATGTCGTTTTCCCGGAGGTGTGGATAATCCTGAAACCTACTGGCAGTTGTTACGTGATGGAGTAGACGCTATTACGGAAATCCCCAGAGATCGTTGGGACATTGATGCGTACTACGATCCGGATCCCGAAGTACCCGGCAAGATGTATACGCGGTATGGTGGATTTCTTACGGGAATCGACAGGTTTGACTCCGAATTTTTTGGTATATCTCCTCGGGAGGCCATACATATTGATCCTCAACAGCGTTTACTTTTAGAGGTGAGTTGGGAGGCACTGGAGAATGCGGGGATAGTGCCGGGTAAATTGAGTGGCAGTGATACCGGTGTGTTCGTTGGGCTTTTTATGGATGACTATGCCCAGAGGAGTTTCTTTACGGGTGGACCTGCCGGTGTTGATGCCTATAACTGTCTGGGTATCTTACGAGGGATGGCAGCGGGAAGACTGGCCTATGTTTATGATCTGAAGGGGCCAACGATGCAATTGGATACCGCCTGTTCGACTTCGTTGCTGGCAGTTCATCAGGCTTGCCAGAGTCTCCGTACCGGAGAATGCAGTTTAGCCCTGGCAGGTGGAGTAAATCTTATGCTCTCACCGGAGATAACGGTTGGTCTTTGTAAATTGAAGGCAGTGGCTCCTGACGGACGTTGCAAGACCTTTGATGCGCATGCGGATGGATATGTGCGGGGAGAAGGATGCGGGATCGTGGTGCTCAAACGCCTGTCTGATGCCGTTTCAGATGGTGATAGGATATTCGCTGTCATTCGAGGATCTGCGGTAAATCATGATGGGCGTAGCAATGGCCTTACCGCTCCAAATGGTACCGCGCAGCAAGCAGTAATTCGAAAGGCGTTGGAAAATGGTCGTGTGGATCCGCTGGATATTCAATATGTAGAAACTCACGGTACAGGAACACCTTTGGGGGATCCTATAGAAGTCATCGCCATTGACGAGGTGTTGTGCAGGGGCCGGTCAAAGGATGAGAGTCTGGCTATCGGTTCGGTAAAGACAAATTTTGGACATCTGGAAACGGCGGCCGGAGTTGCTTCACTGATGAAGGTTGTACTGTCGCTGCACCATAATGAAATACCACCTCATCTCCATTTAAAAGAACCGAACACCCATATTCCCTGGGAAAGACTTCCAATTGTGGTGCCTACAGAATTAACTCCATGGTCGGCAAGAGAGAAACCAAGTCTGGCCGGTGTCAGTTCGTTTGGTATGACGGGGACAAATATTCATGTAATTCTGGAGGAAGCACCTGTACAATCCGGATTTTCGATTTCCGGTGCTGAAAAGAAAGAACAGGAGGAACAGGATAAAAAACCGAAAATCCCGATGGAATGTCCGTTCCATATACTGACTTTGTCAGCGAAAAGTGAAGAAGCACTCATCTTACAGGCGGGCCGGTATGAGGAGTTTCTATCGAACCATCCGGATATTCCCATTGCAGATGTATGTTTTACTGCGAACACGGGACGCACCCATTTTCCTCATCGTCTTGCCGTTGTGGCAGAAAATCTCGCAAAGTTGCAGGAGGAATTGGGCCAAATTTCCGCACGGAATAAATCTTCCATACAATATTCCGGACAGGTTCAAGACCAGAAAACTCCCGGAATAGCATTTTTATTTACGGGGCAGGGGTCACAATATGTTGGTATGGGTCGTGAGCTGTATGAAACAGAGTCCGTATTCCAAAAAACCCTGGATCGTTGTGATAAAATTTTGCTCGATTCACTGGAGCTGCCTTTATTGGATGTACTCTATCCGGTTAATAATAAAGGACGTGGGGATGAGGATACTATTTTACATAGTACTGCGTACACCCAGCCCGCCATTTTTGCCCTTGAATATGCACTTGCGAGGATGTGGCAATCCTGGGGTGTAAGCCCTGACGTTGTCATGGGGCATAGTGTAGGAGAATATGTTGCTGCCTGTATTGCTGGTGTTTTCAGCCTGGAAGATGGTCTGAAGCTCATTACTGAGCGTGGACGGCTGATGCAGTGTCTACCACAGAATGGTGAGATGGTGGCTGTGTTTGCCACGGAGAGTCAGATGAAAGAGGTCATTCAACCATACAGTAATGTGGTTTCGGTTGCTGCCATAAATGGGTTGGAGAATGTAGTAATTTCAGGAGAGAAAAAAGCGATACAGAATATTGTGGCAAGCATAGAGGCACAAGGTATCAGGGCACAGAAACTGAAGGTCTCCCATGCTTTTCATTCGCCATTGATGGATCCAATGCTCAAATCTTTTGAAGAGGTTGTTCGTAGTGTATCGTTTTCAACTCCACAAATCGAAATCATTTCTAATGTTACGGGCGGAAAAGTCTGGGCAGAGATAGCGACTCCTGAATACTGGTTAACTCATGTTCGTCAGGCGGTACGATTTGCTGATGGAATGGATAGCCTTTTTCAACAGGGAATAGAGATATTTCTGGAGATTGGTCCGAAGCCGATCTTGTCGGGGATGGGTCGTCGATGCATAAGGGAGGATGACGTTACGGGTAAACAACATTCCATAGCCTGGTTGTCCTCACTCACGGAAAAACAATCTGACTGGAAGAGTATGCTCTTGAGCCTGGGAGAACTCTATGTGAGAGGTGTAATCATAAATTGGGCCGGGTTTGATAATGAGTACGATTGTAATCGGGTGGTGTTACCAACATATCCTTTCCAGCGGCAGAGAAATTATTTAGATAGCACTCAATATAGCGGTACCATCCAGCGCCGTTATGATAACCATCTCCACCCCTTACTTGGCGGGTTTTATTCTCTGGCTCAACCACAAGGTGCCGGCATTTGGGCTCAAAAACTCATACTTTCAGAAATGCCGTATCTTGAAGATCATCGCATTGAAGGAAGGGTAGTCTTCCCTGCAACGGGATATGCTGAGATGGCACTATCAGCAGGGGCAAAAACACTAAATAGTGAAATGCTGGAACTTCGGGATGTAGTTTTTGAAAAAGCGCTTATCCTGTCGATGGACAAAACCTGTGAGTTGCAGACACAGATAACACCTGAAGGTAACGGTGATTATTCGTTTTGTGTTTACAGTCGTATTTCAAATAATGAGGCAGATCATGACTGGTCACGGCACGCAGCTGGAACAATACGGCAGTCATTACAGGAAGATCAGGTAAAAACGGAATCTCTGGAAGAAATCCGGGTCAGGTGTAACCTGGAAACGGAAGGAATTGACTTTTATGCCAGGTGGACGGACAGAGGTAACCAATGGGGGACTTCGTTTCAGGGAATCGACAGATTCTGGCTGGGAAAGGAAGAAGTCCTCGCGCGTATTCAAGTTCCGAAGTCTATCGAAAACCAATTGGATAATTACCAGATACATCCGGCACTTTTGGATGCATGCGGTCATCTTCTATCAGCCTGTGCGCCTGATGAACAGGGCGGCGTATTTGTCGGTCGTTACATAAACTCACTCCATGTGTATAAACCATTTCGTGAAAGTGAACTCTGGTGTCATGCAGTTGTGCAAAAAAGGACAGATCACTCGGGGAAAATGCAGGGTGATGTTCTGATCATGGATACACAGGGAATAGTAATAGGTGAAATCAGGGGTCTTCAGTTTGAATTTATAAATCATATTGGGGTAGATAAACAGAATGTAACTCGATGGCTTTATGATGTACAGTGGCATCCTGCCAGATTACGTGAGGAAGGTACGGGAGTTTCACAGAAAAGCTGGATTATTATCGGTGATTCTGGAAAGGTGGGAAACTCTCTGGTTGAGGAATTGGGTGTACACGGGCATCAGGTGTTCATCACCTCAGATGAAATTGCTGAATTTGAACCGATAGTTAAGAAAGAAAAAATTCATGGTATTGTGTATCTTAAAGCCCTGGATGTGCCGAATATTCGGTACACGATTTCCGAAGTAGAAAAAAAGATTCTGTCTTTAATGGAGCACACAATACAATTGCTCCGGTATCTTGACCAATTTGCTTCACAAAGTGTCCCACGAATATGGCTCGTGACAAGAGGGGTCTGGACGCCAGGTGCGGAGGGGAATGATTCAATACCGTATTCTGCTACGCTCTGGGGACTCGGAAGAACGCTTGCGTTGGAAAATCCCCGTCTTTGGGGGGGAATGATAGATTTGGACTCAGAGATCAATCATCTTGAGTGTGGAAAGCAAATAGCCGCAGCACTGGCCGGACTTGATGATGAAGATCAGGTGGCTATTCGCAAGTCAGGCATTCATGTGGCACGTCTGGAAAGGAAGAATATTCCACAAAACCGGGAACCGGTGAGATTTCATACAAATGGCTCGTACGTTATTACCGGAGGCCTGGGAGGGCTCGGTTTACGGTTGGCAAAATGGATGGTTCGTCAGGGTGCCCGTCGAATTGTACTGATGGGGCGTACTGGTCTGCCACCCCGATCAACCTGGATGAGTATTGATCCTGAAAGCAGAGATGGAAGCCGTATACGAGATATTCGATCCCTTGAGACGCTTAGTGCAAGTATCCATGTCGTTGAGCTTGATGTGGCGGATGAAGTGCGTTTTCAGAAGTGGATTGATACGTTCCGCGCGGAAGGGTGGCCTCCCATCAAGGGCGTATTTCATGCTGCCGGTGTCGCAGAATTTGGACCGGTGCTTGAGTTAAACGATGAGACAATTATTTCTCATATTCGTCCAAAGGTATGTGGTGCAGTAGTGCTGGACCGTTACCTTTCATCAGAACCACTTGAATTTTTCATTCTCTTTTCATCGGCATCGACCGTACTGAGTTCCCCCGGTATGGGTGCCTACGCCTCAGCGAACACCTTTCTGGATGCATTGGCCGTTCATCGAAGGGCTCGCGGTTTGCCTGCAATGAGTATTGCCTGGGGTGCCTGGAGTGAAACAGGAATGGCTGCAGAATACGTATCTGATACGTATAGCTCCAATCGTGCCATGGAATTCATTACACCCGACCAGGGCCTGAAAATCTTAGGACTCCTTCAGAACAGAGATGATGCCCGAATGGCCGTGCTTCCAATAGATTGGCAGGTCTGGTCGTCTCAGTATTCATCTACTGCAACAACTCCTTTTTTGGCTGATGTTATTGATAGTGCGTCAATATTATCGGACAGAGAGGTGGATAGTACGTATATTGATCCCGCGAAATTCAGGGAACTCGATCCCAAAGAGGCACAGAAGGAGCTCGTACAATGGTTGGTTCATCATGTTGCCCGGGTATTTAAAATGCCGGAGAAAAGCATAGATCACGCTCAGTCGCTCAGTAACCTGGGGCTTGACTCGCTGATGGCGGTTGAGATTCGAAACCGGATAGAGAGGGAACTCTCTATTTCGGTTCCTGTGGTGGATGTGATTCGTGGACCCAGTATTGTGGAACTTGCAGATCGAGTGATGGAATTAGTTGCGCAGAGTAGGGAAGAAACTCGCTTGCTGCCTTTTTCCCTTAAAACAGACATTTCTCAACCTTTTTCCTTGTCTCACGCACAGCGTTCTCAATGGCTGATCCATGAATTGAACCCAAAAAGTGCCGCATATCATGTAGCGTTTGCCGTCCGAATAAAATCAATGATTGATGTGGAGGAGATTCGCAACGTTTTTCTTATACTAACTGAACGTCATGCTTGTTTACGGACCCTCTTTACCACGAAAGGGAACGATGTAGTGCAGCATATCCAGGAAGAGGGGATTCCTGGATTTGAGGTAGTTGATGCGAAAGATTGGAATGAAAGTCGTTTGCAGGATGCGGTGATGGAAGCCTATCGACGTCCGTTTGATCTAACAAAGGGACCGGTTTTAAGAGTGCATGTATTTAAGACTTCTCATCAGGAGCATATCCTTTTGATAACGGTGCATCATATTGCATGTGACGGCTTATCACTCTGGGTCTTGCTGGAGGAATTTCGCGTGTTGTATGTTGCTAAAAAGTCTGCAGTAGAGCCTTCATTGCCTCAAATAAATCTGTCATATGCTGCTTATGTGCGCTGGCAAGAAGAGATGTTGGGTAGTCCAGAAGGCGAACGGCTCTGGACGTATTGGCAGAAAGAATTAGGAGGGGAGTTGCTGGCACTGAATCTTCCGACTGATTACCCACGGCCACCCGTTCAGACCTATCATGGTAACTCTTATCCCTTTCAATTGACGCAAGAGGAAACTCAGCGTATCAAGAGTTTAGCCCATGCTGAAGGTGCGACCCTTTTTATGGCTCTTTTAGCTGTCTTTCAAATATTGCTGTACCGATACACTAATCAGGAAGATATTCTGGTTGGTATTCCAACAACAGGAAGAACGTTGTCGGAATTTGAAGGGATTGTTGGTAACTTTGTAAATCCGGTTGTTATACGGGCAGATCTTTCCGGTAAACCTACATTCAAGACATTTCTTGATCAGGTTCGTAACAAGGTACAGGCAGCGATCGAACATCAGGATTATCCTTTTTCATTGTTGGTCCAGAGATTACAACCGGAACGAGATACCAGTCGTTCTCCTATCTTTCAGGTAATGCTTGTTTTGCAGAAACCGCAACAATCTGGAGAAGTCGTGGACCTGATGGAGGTAAACGACAGCGTGTGCAATGATGATTGGGGAGGTCTCGTGCTGGAGCCATTTAAAATATCACAGCAGGAGGGACAGTTTGACTTGACATTAGAACTGATAGAGGTAAAAGGCAATCTTGTTGGTTCATTCAAGTATGATGCCGAGTTGTATAAAGAGGCAACTATACAGAGAATGACAAGTCATTTCCGAACTATACTTAATGCAATTATAGAGAACCCGGAATTAAGTGTTTCAGAGATACCTTTACTTACTGAATTAGAACGAAATCAACTCCTGAGAGAATGGAATGATACCTGTCATTCATACCCTCATGACACGTGTATCCATCAATTATTTGAGGCACAAGTAGAGCAATCTCCAGATGCAGATGCAATAGTTTTTCTGGATAACCATCTTAGTTACCGGGAACTGAATACAAGGGCGAATCAGTTGGCTCATCACCTGATAGCCATAGGGGTTGGACCTGATGTGCCGGTGAAACTATGTGTAGAGCCTTCCCTGGAAATGATTATGGGAATAATGGGTATTCTCAAGGCAGGTGGGTTGTATGTACCGCTTGATCCTGCATATCCAGAGGAACGAAGAACCTTTCTGTTAAACGATCTACCAGCACCGGTACTTTTGACTCAGCAACGGTTCGTGGAAGAGTTTTCTGATCACGATGGTCGAGTGATTTACCTGGATTCCGATTGGGAGGAAATTGCACAAAATGCCCTTGATAATCCTGTAAGCGGTGTGAAATCGGATAACATGATTTATATTATCTATACATCGGGTTCGACGGGTACACCCAAGGGGGCAGGTGTGTATCACAGGAACTTTACGAATTTACTCAATTGGTTTGTAACAGAATTTAACATTCTAACTGATGACAGGGTTTTGCTCATCAGCTCTTTAAATTTTGATCTTACACAAAAGAACATATTTGCACCACTCATTAAGGGTGGAACTTTACATTTGATGCCATCTGATCACTACGATCCAGATCAAATTTGTCGGGCCGTTTCTCAGAATAAAATAACCTTGTTGAATTGTACACCAAGTTCATTTTATCCGTTGATCGAGCAGGATGATGATAATTCATTCCCGGAGCTTAATTCGTTAAAATATGTATTTCTCGGAGGTGAGCCTATCTCTGTACCGAGACTGAACCGGTGGTTAGAGTCTGAACACTGTCGTGCAAAAATCGTAAACACCTATGGGCCTACTGAATGCAGCGATATTTGTGCTTCTTTTCAGTTAAAACAACCCGGGCAGTATCTGGATAAACCGGTTCCCATTGGAAAGCCTATCCATAATGTGGAGCTGTTTATCGTGGACCAGGATCTTCAACTCGTACCGGCAGGAGTTACAGGAGAGCTGTGTATTGCCGGAGAGGGATTAGGGGCTGGATACATTAATGATACTGAATTGACAAAACAAAAATTTGTCATGTTGCGGACCAGTAACAAGAAAGAGTTGAAAGTATATAAAACGGGCGATCTGGTTCGTTATCTGCCGGATGGAAATATTGAGTACCTGGGACGTAAAGATCACCAGGTAAAGATTCGTGGATATCGTATCGAATTAGGTGAAATTGAGACTTTACTCGAACAGCATCCTGATGTACAAGAAAGTGCGGTCATTGTCCGGGAAGTACAGGCTGATGACAAGCGTATGGTTGCCTACGTTGTATCTAACAGGAAAAAAGAGTCAGGAGATGGGGATCGTGAGATAGCATTACTAATCTATCTTAAACAAAGACTACCTGATTTCATGGTTCCGTCTGCCTTTGTGTTGCTTAATGCCTTACCATTGACACCAAGCGGTAAGGTAGATCGACGCGCGTTACCATTACCGGATAGTCTTCGTCCACACCTGGAAGAGGAATATATTGTCCCTCGAACAGAGGCCGAGCGGCTTATTGCTGATGAGTGGCAAGCGATGCTTCAGTTGGACAGGGTAGGTATTCATGATAATTTTTTCGAATTGGGAGGTCATTCTCTCCTGATGGTCCAGATGCACAGAAGGTTAAAAGAAGCTCTTTTACCTGATTTGTCTGTGGTTGAACTGTTTCAATTCCCGACGATATTTTTACTGGCAAAACATATACATGAGATGACGAGTAATCAAACTTCATCTTTACAAGCCCATGATCGGGCAGAGATGCGTACTTCCCGTAAAGGATTCATGAAGCAAAAACGAAAATCCAGGCAAGAACATCGAATGGTACGGTCACAACCAGATGGGGAATAATAAATAGATAATATTTATGAATTTTAAAGTCTGAAATTACTTCGCTCTGTTTAACCCTGAGCGATGTGAGGAAGAATGACATATTAACCAGCTATGTCCGCCTGTAAGGGGTTAATTTAATAGTACAGAAATATCAATGTTATACACACTTCGACTGCCCGCCTACCGTCGGGCAGGCTCTTAGTGTGACGTCATCCTGAGCGGAGTCGAAGGATGGTTTTTGTTGCAATAGCAATCTAGCTTAAGAAGAAAAGAGTGGATTTGATGTTTGATCAAGATTCTCATGAAACTATTAGCGATTCAGATATAGCCATAATAGGGATGAATTGTCGTTTTCCCGGCGCTCAATGTATTGACGAGTATTGGCAAAATTTGCGGGATGGCGTGGAGTCAATTACCTCTTTTTCTGATGAGGAGCTGGCGTCTTCCGGTGTTGAATATGATTTGGTATGTAACCCAAATTATGTCAAGGCAGGTGCTGTGATTCCGGGAATTGAATTATTTGATGCGGACTTCTTTGACTTCTCTGCGAGCGAAGCAGAAATGATAGATCCGCAACACCGTCTGTTTCTTGAGTGTGCGTGGGAAGTCCTGGAAAGTGCAGGTTATGATTCGGAATCCTATAAAGGATCCATCGGTGTGTATGCCGGTGCAGGGATGAATACCTATCTCTACAATAATCTTTATAAAAATTATATTCTTTCGGAACCGGCACGTGTTTTCCAGACAATGATTACAAATGATAAAGATTTTTTATCCACAAAGGTATCATATAAACTGAATCTTAAGGGACCGAGTATAACAATTCAGACTGCCTGTTCTACATCACTCGTTGCCATACATCTTGCTTGTCAGAGTTTGCTGAACGGTGAATGCGACATGGCTTTGAGTGGTGCCGTTTCTGTTCGCATTCCTCAAAAGACCGGTTATCTCCATCAGGAAGGAATGATTCTTTCCCCTGATGGTCACTGCCGTGCATTTGATGCAAAGGCACAGGGAATTGTTGTTGGCAGTGGAGTGGGTGTCATTGTGCTCAAGAGGTTAGAGGATGCCATGGCAGACGGAGATACTGTTCATGCCGTTATCAAAGGTTCGGCTATCAATAATGATGGTTCCCTAAAGGTAGGATTTACCGCTCCCAGCGTTGATGGACAGTCTAAGGTAATTGCCGAGGCACAGGATGTGGCTGGTGTTGATCCTGAAACTATTACCTTTATTGAGTCTCATGGAACAGGTACCGCACTGGGAGATCCTATTGAAATAAAAGCTCTTACCCAGGCCTTCCAGTTAAGTACTCAGAAAAGGGGATTTTGTGCTATTGGGTCAGTAAAAACGAACTTTGGTCATCTTGATACTGTTGCCGGTATTGCAGGTATCATGAAGACGGTATTAGCTCTAAAACACAGACAGATTCCTCCCAGCCTGCACTTTGAGCAACCCAATCCTGCTATTGATTTTGCAAACAGTCCTTTTTATGTCAATACGAAACTTTCCTCATGGAATACAGGTGAGATTCCACGAAGAGCAGGAGTGAGTTCGTTTGGTATTGGGGGAACGAACGCTCATGTTATCATTGAAGAGGCCCCACCGATGAAACCATCGGGCGAATCACGCTCTCACCAACTATTCGTAATATCTGCCAGGACCAGTGATTCACTCAGCAAGGTATCGGCAAATCTTTCAAAGCACCTTCAAGGGCATCCGGAAATGAACCTTGCGGATGTTGCCTATACTCTTCAGATGGGCCGCAAGGGATTCAATCATCGAAGGATGCTGGTATGTAAATCGGCTGATGAGGCCGTGACATCTCTCAATACATTGGATCCGAAGAAAACCTTTACCCATTTCCAGGATTCAGGGGAACGGCCAGTGGTATTTCTGTTTCCTGGTCAGGGGGCACAGTATGCGAACATGGGCTGGGAGCTCTACCAGGAAGAACCGACATTTCGAAATCAGGTAGATCGTTGTTCGGAAATCCTGAAATCGCACCTGGATTTAGACTTGCGTTATCTGCTCTACCACAACTTACAGAATAGTGAAAAGGAAAGAGGACAAGAAGATCCACTGCAACAGACGGCCATTACCCAGCCTGCACTCTTTGTGGTGGAATATGCCCTTGCCAGGTTATGGATGGAATGGGGAGTACAACCTCAGGCAATGATTGGTCACAGTATTGGTGAATATGTGGCTGCGTGTTTATCCGGGGTATTTTCACTTGAAGAGGCATTGGGATTAGTAGCATTACGTGGACAGCTCATTCAGCAATTGTCGAGAGGTTCTATGCTTGCGGTAACACTCTCGGAAGAGGAAATAAGACCCTATTTAAAGAACGGGATATCCCTGGCAGCAGTGAATGGACCTTCTCTTTGCGTGTTGTCCGGTTATACAAAGTCAATAGAGGAACTACAAGATCAATTGGAGGGACAGGATAAAGCGTGTCGGTTACTGTATACCTCCCATGCCTTCCATTCGGAGATGATGGATCCTGTCCTTGATTCATTTATTGAGCGTGTGAGAGATGTCCGTTTGAATACTCCCCAAATTCCCTATATATCTAATGTCACAGGTTCATGGATTACCAATGATGAGGCAACAGATCCTGATTATTGGGTCAGGCATCTACGTCAGACCGTGCGCTTTGCTGATGGAGTAAGGGAACTGTTAAAGGAACCGGGTAGAATTATGTTAGAGGTGGGACCCGGAAGGACATTGAATACGTTGGTAATGCAGCAGGCAAAAAAGATAGGGGAATGCCAAGTGCTTTCTTCCATGCGTCATCCTCAAGACAATGTATCAGACGTTACCTGTGTTTTGCATGCATTAGGCCGGTTATGGTTAACAGGCGTACCGGTGGATTGGTCAGGATTTTCTCATCATGAGATGCGCCATCGTATATCATTACCAACGTATCCCTTTGAACGTCAGCGTTATTGGATTGAGCCCCGGGAGGTATCAAAAAAACAATCGGGGAATACATTGTTGGTTAAGAAACCAGATGTAGATGACTGGTTTTATGCACCATCGTGGAAGCGCAGCCCTCTCTCAACCCTGAAGCAGAGAAGTGTTCATGAGTGTAATGAATGGTTACTGTTTCTGGATGAGTGTGGTATTGGAACACAACTGGCAAAAAGGCTGAAACAGTTGGGACATAAGGTAGTTACCGTGGAAGCAGGATCTGTGTTTAAAAAACGAGATGAAACCGCCTATTGTGTTGACCCAACTCGACAAAGTGATTATAGCGAACTGTTCAGGGAGTGTAGTGAACACGGTCGTATCCCGGAAACTATTGTTCATTTATGGAATATTACCATGTATAATCAAAGCGTGAGCGAAGATGAGATGGTAAATAAAACTCAAAATACTGGGTATTACAGTTTCCTTTTTCTCGCACAGGCTCTAGGAAAACAAGATTCTCCTAAAGAATATCAAATCATCGTGCTATCAAACAATATACAGGATATATTAGGAGAAGAGGATTTGTGTCCGGAGAAAGCAACGTTATTAGGTCCAATTAAGGTGGTCCCACAGGAATACCCGAATATACAGTGCAAGAGTATTGATGTTGTATTTCCTTTGCAGGAGAATGACGCAAAGCAAAACCTGGTAGATAATTTGCTCAAGGAATGTACGAAAAAAAACAGTGATACAATAATTGCCTATCGTGGAAATTATAGATGGGTGCAGACTTATGAGCCTGTCTATTTAGAAGAAATAACCGGAATACCTGCCCGGTTGCGTGAAGGTGGTGTCTATCTGATTACCGGTGGATTGGGAAATATTGGGCTTATTGTTGCAGAGTATCTGGCAAGAAAGGTTAAAGCCAGATTAATACTTACCGGCCGCGCGGATTTTCCACCTGGTGATACAGGGAAATTGTCGGAAACCTTAAACGCTGAAAATAATGACATTAGCCATAAGGTTGAGAAATTACGTGAACTGGAAAATGTTGGAGCGGAAGTTCTTGTGTTAAAAGCTGACGTGGCAAGTCTGCAACAAATGCAGGAAGTAATCACTCAGGGAGAGGAACGATTTGGCCCGATCAACGGGGTAATTCATGCTGCGGGGACAATTGGAGAAAAGACATTTTCTCTTATTGGGGAGATTGATAAGGATCATTGTGAACAGCAATTTCTGCCTAAGATACAGGGGACTTTGGTTCTGAACAAATTATTACAGGGGAAAAAACTGGATTTTTGCCTGTTGATGTCGTCTTTAGCGTCAGTACTGGGAGGAATAGGGTATACAGCCTATTCAGCGGCAAATCTATTTTTGGATGCTTTCTCTTGCAATAAAAGAAAAACAGAAGTTCCCTGGATCAGCGTAAATTGGGATGCATGGAGGTTCGAAGAAGAAAAGGAGCAAAAACCGTCTCTTGGATCTAAATTGGAGGAACTTGCCATTACACCAGGGGAAGGTATCGAGGCATTAAATCGCATGTTATTTTATGATGATTTAAAACAACTTGTTGTTTCTACGGGTGATCTCAAGACAAGGCTGGACCAGTGGATTTATCATACGGATACGAATGTAAGAAAACAGATATCTGCTAACCTGTACTTAAGGCCAAAGTTACCCAACGCTTATGTCCCTCCGAGAAATCAATGTGAGCAAACTATTGCCAGTATCTGGCAAAACTTACTTGGTTTAGAACAGGTTGGAATATATGATAATTTCTTTGACCTGGGAGGTCATTCACTCCTTGCCACGCAGGTACTTTCCCGTTTACGTGATGTTTATTGGTTGAACTTATCATTGCGCGCTTTATTTGAAGAACCAACAGTGGCAGGTTTGGCAGAGTATGTTGAAAACATTCAATCTTCAAAGGATAAAAAGCATTCACCGATTGGCCCTATTACTGAGGATAGAGAGGAAATTAAAATATGACAAGCTTCGAAGAGTTTTTATCCATGCTTCAAAATCGAGATATTAAGGTTTGGGCAGAAGGCGAGGACCTGCGTTGCAATGCTCCGAAGGGGGTTATAACTCCTGAAATTCGTGAACAGTTGGTTAAACACAAGGCCGAGATTCTCACTTATTTACACAAGGAGAATGGTACCTCACGTTTTCGTCATGAACCCATACAACCTCTAGCAGGGAATAAGAATCTTCCTCTTTCATTTGCACAGCAACGACTGTGGTTTCTTGACCAATTGGAAGGTGGTTCTTCCGCGTATAACATGCCGGCTGCCTTTCAGATGAAAGGGCCACTTCACATAAAAGGGTTGGAACAGAGCCTTACTGAAATGGTAAGACGTCACGAGGTTTTACGCACGGTATTTTTGCAGTTAAATGGTAGCCCAATACAAACGATCAATCCTCCTGAAACGATGATAATCCCGTTAATTGATTTACAGCATTTATCGAGAAAAGAGCAGGAAAGTAAAACGAGACGTTTGATTGCTGAAGAAGCAAAATGTCCTTTTGATTTAGCCAGGGGACCACTGTTACGTGCATCTTTGCTGCGGTTAGACGATAATTCACATATATTGCTCGTTACCATGCATCACATAGTCACTGATGGTTGGTCTATTGTAATATTCATCAAGGAATTAGCCTCTCTCTATAGTGCTTTTTCAAAAGGGGAAACCATCTCTTTGCCGGAACTGCCCATTCAGTATGCCGATTATGCTTATTGGCAACGTGAAGTACTGCAGGGTGAAACGTTGGAAACACTGCTTGATTATTGGAAGCAACAGTTGGCCGGTGCTCCACCCTTATTAGAACTCCCATTGGATAGGCCACGTCCCGCACTACAAAGTTTTCGTGGAAGTTTTATTCCCTTTGAATTAGATTCCCTTCATATGGATGGCATGAAAAAATTGAGTCGTGAAGCTGGTGCCACACTCTTTATGCCTCTCCTTACAGCCTTTGCAACCTTACTTTCACGATACAGCGGACAAGAGGATATTGTCGTGGGTACTCCTATTGCGAACCGCAATCGTGCAGAGGTTGAGGGGTTGATCGGTTTTTTTGCTAATACCCTGGCTCTACGGATCAGATTATCGGGCAATCCTACTTTTCGTGAATTGTTAGATCAGGTACGGGAAACAACTATTGGTGCCTACGAACATCAAGACCTTCCCTTTGAGAAACTAGTCGAGGAATTACAACCGGAACGTCATTTGAGTTATAATCCGCTTGTTCAAGTGGTTTTTGTCCTCCAGAACATACCACTGAATGCCCCGACGCCGGCGTTAAAACTACGGGGATTGGATTTGACACCAATGGAGTTTGATCATGGAACCGTTAGGATGGATCTTGAGGTTCACCTCTGGGAAGTTCCTGAAGGGTGTAAAGGGTATTTTATTTATAACACTGATCTCTTTGATGCCGCTACAATAAATCGCATGATAGGACATTTTCAATCTATTGTAAAGTCAGTTTCATTCAATCCGAATCAGTTCGCGCTTGAATTGTCTATGTTGACTGACGTCGAGCGTCATCAATTGGCATCAGGTTGGAATAGAACCAATAAAGACTATTTTCAGAACAAATGTATTCATACGGTATTTGAAGCACTTGCTGAGCAGAGGCCAGGGGCGACTGCAGTCATATATGAGGACAAGAAACTATCTTACAGAGAATTAAACGATAGGGCGAATCAACTAGCGCGCTATTTACAATCCCGGGGAATTGGTCCTGAGGTGCCAGTTGCTATATGTTTAGAACGTTCATTGGAAATGATGGTTGGATTGTTGGGTATACTCAAAGCCGGTGGAGCATATGTTCCGTTAGACCCTGCCTATCCGGATGATCGATTGACATTCATGTTGAAAGATTCTATGGCTCCAGTTTTGTTAACACAGCAGAATCTGGTTTTCCGTTTGCCTGAAATTAAAGATCAGAATTCGGAAAATCAACATCCAACGATAATCTGCCTTGACAGGGATTCTGATATAATTTCAAAAGAATATACTGACAATCTCAGAAGTGGTGTACATTCAAAAAACCTTGCTTACATTATCTATACATCCGGTTCTACCGGGAAACCGAAAGGTGTTCAGGTGAATCACGATAGTGTTGTCCATCTTCTCAAAGCGATATATCCACTCTTTCATTTTGATGAAAATGATATCTGGACTGTTTTTCATTCCTATGCCTTTGATTTTTCAGTGTGGGAAATCTGGGGTGCATTGCTCTATGGATGTCGACTGGTGATTGTTCCTCAACAGATGACTCAGTCGCCAAAGAATTTTTACGAATTATTACAGAGAGAGCAAGTTACGGTGCTTAACCAGACACCCTCGGCACTTTACCAGCTCATAAAGTCAAAAAAAGAGTCTACACACGTAAAATCGGAGTTAAGCTTACGTCATATCATTTGTGGTGGAGAAGATTTTCCTGGCAAGTTGGCATCACAGCTCATTGAATGGAAAATACCCCTTTGGAATTTCTATGGGCCTACTGAGGCAACGGTGTGGACAACTATCCATCGTGTTGAAGGGGTTAAAGATAAAAACAGATCGGTTCCCATTGGTAAACCGATTACTAATGCCCAGGTTTATCTGTTAGATCCCCTGTTGCAACTAGTCCCTGTTGGGATACCCGGGGAACTTTATATCGGTGGGGCAGGACTTGCAAGGGGTTATCACAACAGATCTGAATTAAACAGTGAAAAATTCATACCCAATCCCTTTCAGAATGTTTCAGATGCCCGTCTTTACCATACGGGAGATATTGCTCGATATCTGCCGGATGGAACAATTGAATATATCCGTCGTGTCGATCATCAAGTAAAGATTCGCGGTTTTCGTATTGAATTAGGAGAGATTGAATCCCTCCTGCAAGATCATCATGCGGTGCAGGAATCAGTGGTGATTATCAAAGAATATCAACAAGACGATAAGAGGTTGATTGCATATGTGGTTCAGAGTCAGGGGCAAAAGATTAATGATATTGAACTTCGTCATTATCTGAAAACAAAGGTACCTGAATATATGGTCCCGTCGGTTATCGCAATACTGGAAAAAATGCCCTTGTCCTCCAATGGAAAGATCGATCGCCTGGCACTACCTCTTTATGAACATTCAGGAACGGTATCAGGATCAAAATATGAAGCACCCCGGAACGAAGTTGAGCAAAGGATTGCAAAGATATGGCAGGAGGTGCTTCACCGGGAAAAGGTTGGTACCCATGATAATTTTTTTGATATTGGCGGCCATTCCCTTCTTACCACCCAGGTTCAAAGTAAATTACAGGAAATATTTCAGAATGAAATTTCAGTAGTTGACCTGTTTCAGCATCCGTCCATCCATTCACTTGCAGAATTTATCTCTTGGAAAGAAGGTACAGAACGGCCTGTTTTTCAACAAATGCATGATCGTGTCAGAAAACAGAAAAGCGTGATGAGTAAACGGTCACAGCACTTGAAACAACTAAAGAAAAAAAAGGTATGAAAAGATTATATGGTATTCGAGTACAAAATAAAATGAAACTGTTATGTTTTCTATGAAATCAATAAAGTATTTAGAGGTATATAAAAGTTGAACCAGGAAACCCATGATTCGTTAGAGCCTATTGCTATTATCGGTATGTCCTGTCGTTTTCCCGGAGCAGGGAGTGTGCATACGTTCTGGGAGAATATGAAAAACGGAGTAGAATCCGTATCATTTTTTACCGACGAAGAATTACAGATGTCAGGCATTGGCACAGAATTACTGAATAATCCAGATTATGTGAAAGCTAAGGCAGTACTGGAAGATATGGAAATGTTCGATGCCTCTTTCTTTGGTTTTACTCCCAGGGAAGCTGAGATGATGGACCCACAACATCGCCTCTTTCTTGAATGTGCCTGGGAGGCCATGGAAAATGCCGGTTATGACTCTGGAAGATATGGTGGCCGTGTTGGAGTATATGCCGGAGTTGGGTTGAATACCTATTTACTGAGGAATCTCCTTTCAAATCCTGACCTTGTTAAATACGAAAATGAATATCAAATACTCATAGGTAATGATAAGGATTTTGTACCTACCCGTGTGTCTTATAAATTAAATCTGAAAGGGCCAAGTGTCAGCGTAAATACTGCATGTTCTACTTCTCTGGTAGCAATACATTTCGCCTGCCAGAGTTTGCTGAATTATCAGTGTGATATGGCACTTACCGGGGCAGTAACTATACGGTCTCCCAAAAAGGAAGGGTACCTGTATCAGGATGGGGGTGTGCTCTCCCCTGACGGTCATTGCCGCGCATTCGATGCAAAATCCAAAGGCATCGTTGGAGGGAATGGAGTTGGGGTTGTGATACTTAAGAGATTAGAGGATGCCATGGCTGACGGGGATAGCATTCATGCCGTCATTAAGGGCTCTGCCATCAATAACGACGGTTCTCTGAAGGTAGGATTTACCGCACCCAGTGTGGACGGCCAGGCAGAGGTAATTGCCGAGGCTCAGGCCATGGCGGGAGTTGACCCTGAAACTATCACCTATATTGAAACCCATGGGACGGGTACCGCCCTGGGAGATCCGATTGAAATTGCAGCACTTACCCAGGCCTTCCGTCTAAGCACCCAGAAGAAGGGTTTTTGTGCAATTGGGTCAGTAAAAACGAATCTTGGTCACCTCGACACCGCTGCCGGTATCGCTGGAATCATTAAGACTGTCCAGGCACTCAAACACAGGCAGATCCCACCCAGTTTACATTTCGAACAACCGAATCCTGCAATTGATTTTGCAAACAGCCCTTTTAAGGTTAATACAAAACTGTCCCAATGGAAGACAAATGGGCCACCCCGGAGGGCAGGGATAAGTTCATTTGGGATTGGTGGTACCAATGCCCATGTTATCCTTGAAGAAGCCCCATCCATGGAGCCTTCAGGTATATTCCGCCCATGGCAACTATTAGTGTTGTCTGCCCACACAAGTACTGCACTGAATAATGCAACGGCAAACATGGCAGAACACCTTCATCGGTATCCGGATCTGAACCTTGCAGATGTTACCTATACTCTCCAGGTTGGCCGCAAAGATTTCAGTCATCGAAGAATACTGGTGTGTAAGTCAACTGATGAGGCCGTGACATCTCTCAATACCATGGATTCAAAAAAGGTCTTTACTCATTGTCAAGAGGAAGGAGAACGGACTGTGGCTTTTCTGTTTCCTGGTCAGGGTGCCCAATATGTGAATATGGGGCGGGAACTGTATGAGATAGAGTCGACATTTAGAGAGCAGGTTGATCACTGTTCTGAAATCTTGAAACCGTACTTGAAGCTGGATCTGCGTGAACTGCTTTATCCGAAAGACAAAGATAGTGTACAGGGGAGATCACAAGAAGAACAACTCCAGCAGACGATCATTGCTCAGCCGGCTCTCTTTGTGGTGGAATATGCCCTTGCCAGATTATGGATGGAGTGGGGGATACAGCCAGAGGCAATGATTGGTCACAGTCTTGGTGAATATGTGGCTGCGTGTATATCCGGTGTGTTTTCATTGGAAGAGGCTCTAGGATTAGTGGCATCAAGAGGACAGCTGATTCAACAGCTACCCGGAGGTTCTATGCTTGCCATATCATTATCAGAAGAAAAAATACAACCATACCTGATGAACGGAATTTCCCTGGCCGCAGTGAACGGGCCATCTCTCTGTGTGTTATCCGGTAACGCAGAATCAATAGAGATTATAAAGAAACAATTTAAAGAACAGGATGTCGAGTGTCGGTTACTTCATACCTCACATGCTTTTCATTCAGAGATGATTGAACCAATTCTTGATTCTTTTCTGGAGCGGGTAAGAGAGACCAGTCTTAATTTTCCCCAGATCCCTTATATTTCAAATGTTACCGGTTCATGGATTACGCAAGCTGAGGCTATAGATCCTGAGTATTGGGTAAGACATTTACGTCAAACAGTACGGTTTTCCGAGGGAGCCAGGCTCCTATTGGAACAATCAGAGAGGGTTATGCTGGAAGTAGGACCGGGAAGGGCATTGAGTACCTTCGTGAAACGGCAATCTGAGAAACCACGAGAATTCGTGATACTCTCTTCTCTGCGTCAGTATCAAGAAAGTCAACCAGACGTCTCATTCATGCTCAGCTCATTAGGCAGATTATGGTTATCGGGTGTAACAGTGGATTGGTCGGGGTTTTCAATCCATGAACGACGTTGTCGTTTACCGCTACCGACCTATCCATTTGAACGTAAACGGTACTGGATTGATATCCAGAGACAGAAACAATACCAGACAGAAAGTGTACTCACAACGAAAAGAGAGGATATTGCTGACTGGTTCTCTGTTCCTTCCTGGAAGCGTACGGCACCACTTCCGTATGAATCAATAGATACTGCATCGCTGTGGTTGATCTTTATGGATGAGTGTGAAGTGGGTGCAGGGTTGGCAAAACGACTGAGAAATGAATGTGATAATAGTGCAAACCAAAGAGTTATGGATGGGCTGTGGAATGAAGTGATTCGTCAAGTGATTACGGTAAGGGTGGGTGAAAGATTTGTCAGATTGAATGAAAGTGAATATGTCCTCAATCCTCGCAAATCCGGTGATTATGAAGCATTGTTTGACGAATTGCGTCTGAAGGAGAAGCTTCCTACAAGGATCGTTTATGCCTGGACTGTTACCGAAAACATTGACAGTGAGAAATCTGATGAGCATATAAGGTGTTTACAGGATTCTCCTTTTATGTCCTCTGGCTATTATAGTCTTCTTTTTCTTACCCAGGCACTGGTAAAACAGGATATGAAAGAGAAATTTCACATCATAGTGGTCTCAAATAATATGCAGGAAGTAACGGGAGAAGAGACACTTTGTCCGGAAAAGGCCACGTTGATGGGCCCTGTCAAGGTAATACCTCAAGAATATCCGAACATTTTGTGCAAGAGCATTGATATTTTGCTTCCCTTACAAGGATCGCGGGAAAATGATAAGCAGATAGACTTCCTGTTATCTGAATTTGATGGTGAACAGGAAGATACGGTTGTCGCCTATCGTGGAAACCATCGATGGGTGCAAACATTCGAGCCTGCTCATTTGGACGAGGTTTCCGGAATACCATATCGGTTACGGGAAGGTGGTACCTATTTGATCACGGGAGGGCTCGGAGGGATTGGACTCCTGCTTGCTGAATACCTTGCAAGAACGGTCAAGGGAAATCTGGTGATTACGGGACGGACTCGTTTACCAGCGAGGCAGGAATGGGACAAATGGTTGGAAACAGAAGATGTCCGTTCCCGTTCAGCGAGTGAAATGAGTATTGATCTGGAAAAAGATGCAGAGTATATAAATACACAAGAAAAAAAGATAGAAAATGAGTTGGGAATACGGGGAATAGAATGGTATGCAGGATTGAAAGAAACCATGGAAGAACTTTGTGCATGCTACATTTTTTCCTATCTGACAGACGATAGAGATATAAAAACCGGCTACACCTGTGACAAAGTGGAGTTGAAAAAAAGACTGAACGTACTGCCGAAATTTGATAAATTTTTTGACTTTTTTATTCAGGTACTCACGGTAGACCAGATAATTAAAATAGAAGACGATAGCATCATATTTTTAAAGGGGAAGGAAGATCTTAAGGATCAGAATCTATTAAAAAAAGAAGCAGAAGAAAGATACCCTGAATTTAAAGCGATGATTGGTGTGGTTGAATATTTTGCGCATCGGTACAGAGATGCTTTGAGCGGTAAAATAGAGGCAATCAGTGTATTGTTTCCTGACGGTCAGTCAGGTCCTGTAGAGGAGGTCGTAAAAAATACTGTGGAGCATACCAGGCATAGACAGTACATTATGCTTGTGAAGGATATTATTTCCAAAATAGTAGCAGAGTCACAGGGGAAACCGTTGAGAATATTGGAATTAGGCGGTGGAAAAGGTGTTTTAACAAAAGAAATTATACCGATTCTGAAGGGTCAGAATGTCAAATATTATTTTACCGATATAGGGAAGTCTTTTGTCATAGAGGCAGAAAAGGAAGCAGAGAAATCCGGATATTCCTTTATGAAATTCGGGCTCCTTGACGTTTCAACCGATCCTGTAAAGCAGGGTTATAAGAAACACAGCTTTGATGTGATTCTGGAACTGGATGTTGTTCACGCAACTCGCAGTGTAAGAAAGACGGTTGGAAATGTAAAACAGTTATTGGCTCCCAACGGAATACTGCTTTTTATAGAAACGGTCAAGTTACCACGATGGTCTACAATGGCATATGGGCTTGCTGAAGGTTGGTGGTACTACGATGACAAAGATATTCGGAAGGATTCTCCTTTGCTTAATCTTGAAATGTGGGAGAATGTGTTAAAAAGTCAAGGATTGAAAAGTGTACGCTCGTATCCTCAGGTTCAGGAAAAACGCAGGGTAACCGATTGTGGGCTCATTGTTGCGCAGATGGATGATCAGGAGGTTGCGTATGATACGGCGTATTGGATCGCCGAAAAAAGTGAAAACGAAGAACAACGACTGCGAAATAAGATTCGAAAACTGAGAGAATTAGAAGAACTGGGATCAAAAATTCTCTATCAAACAGCAGACATCTCAGATGAAGATCAGATGCGGTCTGTCGTGGCTCGGGCGTATGAACAATTTGGAGAAATCCACGGTGTAATTCACTCGGCGGCATCGGAAAACCGGGGCCCTATTGAACTAAAATCACCTGATTCAGTTGAGAGTGAATTTTCTGCCAAGATTACAGGTACCCGGATACTTAATTTACTGTTAAAAGACAAACATCTTGATTTCATGATACTGTGTTCATCACATAGTGCCCTTTTGCCTGGGGTCGGAGATGTCGAGTATTGTTCAGCAAACGCATTCCTTGATGCGTATGCCATATATGTTGCTTCAACTAACGGAATACCCATTATCTCCATTAACTGGGACAGGTGGGAAAACATTGGTATGGCCGTTGCTTATGAGAAACTGTATCAGTCAAGGACGGGGGAAACGCCTGAAGGTGGTATGACTCCCCAGGAGGGAGTCAATGTGTTTCATCGGATTTTATCCCGGAGTACATCTCCTCAGGTTATTGTTTCGACAAGGGATTTCAATATCTTAATGAAACAAACCAATATTTTCCAAATGTCCGGTAGTGAAGATCACGCGCAGACTGTTCCGCTACACTCAAGACCTGCTTTAAATAATGCCTTTATTCCTCCGGGAAATAATACAGAAAAAAGTCTCGCAGAGATATGGCAAGAGGTGCTTGGTATTGAACACATTGGTATCAATGATAATTTTTCCGAGTTGGGTGGGGATTCTTTATTAGCAATAAAGATACTTTCGAGGATGCGTGAAACATTTGGTGTAGATATTACCGTGCAGATGTTATTTGAGAAACCTACCATAGCTGAATTGTCGGAACGTATTGAGACGATTCGTTGGGCGAAGCAGGGGGTAAAGGCTGATTCTTCGTATACAGCAGATGACCAGGAAGAGGGGGTACTGTGAATAGAACAGATGAGTTTTTATCACATCTCCGTAGTATAGGCGTGAAACTCTGGACAGAGGATAACCAGATACGGTATAAGGCACCGAAAGGCGTGTTAACACCGGCATTGATTACTCATATGAAAGAGCAAAAGGAAGAAATTCTTGCTTTCTTACATGATGCCAACCGGGCATCCAATACTCATCTTCCTCCCATCAGACCAACATCCCGCGGTTCTACCATACCACTATCATTTGCACAGGAGAGACTGTGGTTTCTCTATCAGCTTGAAGGACAAACCGCTACGTACAATGTACCGGAAACCTTGCTTCTTACCGGCACAATCCATGTAACGGCACTTGAGAGGAGTATCAATAACCTTATCCGACGGCATGAAGCATTGAGGACGACTATTGGAATCAAAGAAGGAAAGACAGTGCAGGTAATAGCCCCTGAGTTAACAATACCATTACCAGTGGTGGACCTGCAAATGTTGCCGAAAGCTGAAAGATTACCTGAAGCCTTACGTTTGGCAGTTGATGAGGCTAATCTTCCTTTTGATGCAATGAAAGGTCCTTTGTTGAGGGTCTCACTTTTACGCTTGGAGAACCAAGAGCATGTGCTATTCCTTACAATGCATCATATTGTTTCCGATGGTTGGTCAAAGGGGATACTTACCCGTGAAATGGCTGTCCTTTATGAGGCGTTTTCTCAGGGGAAGCCTTCTCCTTTGTCGGAGCTTTCGATTCAATATGCCGATTATGCCTCTTGGCAACGCCAGTGGATGGCAGGAGAAATGCTTGAGACGCAACTTGACTTCTGGAAAAGACGATTGAATGAAGCGCCTCCACTCCTGGAACTCCCTGCGGATAGGTCTCGTCCAGCGATACGTTCTTCACATGGTGGTGTCCTTCGCTTTGAGATCGACCATAATCTGACAAAGCAGTTAAATCAACTCAGTAAAGACGCCGATGTTACAATTTTTATGACCTTGCTTTCAGTGTTTACTACGTTGCTTTACCGCTATTGTGATAAAGAGGACATTATTATTGGCACCAATACTGCCAACCGTACCCGTGCTGAAATTGAGTCTGTGATAGGTTTTTTTGTCAATACCCTGGTATTACGTATTGATCTCACAGGAAATCCTTCATTCCTGGAACTTTTACGACGAGTACGTCAGGTTGCCCTGGAAGCATATTCCCACCAGGATATTCCTTTTGAAAAATTGGTGGAAGCCTTACAGCCGGAGCGAAGTTTAAGCCATAATCCGCTCGTACAGGTGATGTTCCTTTTACAGAATGCTCCCATGGGGAGTTTGGAACTGCCGGGGCTGGTCATAACTCCCTTGGAAACGGAACGGTTCACATCCAAGTTTGACCTTACGGTATTGATGGAAGAACGAGCAGATGGACTGAGAGGGGAAATAGAATATAGCACAGACCTGTTTGATGAGGCTACGATTATCCGTATGATCGACCATTTTATGGCCTTGTTGGGGGCGGTTGTAGCTGATCCAGGAGAACGGATTTCTCTATTTTCATTTCTGACAGAGGCTGAACGAAAGCAATTACTCGTCGAATGGAACAATACCTGTACACAGAATATCCAAAACAGGTGTATCCATGAACTTTTTGATGACCAAGTGGAACGTTTACCGGACGCGGTTGCGGTTGTGCTCCCATTTGCCGGTACGGATCAAATGGGAGAAAGGCACATTACCTATTGGGAATTATTTGTTCGGGCGAATCAACTTGCACGCTATTTACAATCGCTGAATGTTGGACCGGAGGTGAAAGTGGGCATCTGTGTGGACCGGTCCATTGAGATGATTGTGGGATTACTGGGAATTCTCAAGGCCGGAGGGGCATATGTGCCAATTGACCCTGCTTTCCCCACGGAACGCATTGCCGTGATGTTGGAAGACGCAGAGGTTTCAGTGGTGTTGACGCAGAAAAAGTCACAGTCTGTTTTTTCAGAAATTCGAAATCAAAAACCGGGAGGCAAAAGTACTGTCCTGGTATGTCTGGATACGGATTGGGGCCGTATTTCTCAGGAAAAAAAAGAGAAACCGTCAAGTGATGTGAAACCAGAAAACCTGGCGTACGTGATCTATACCTCCGGTTCTACAGGGAGCCCCAGAGGAGTTATGATTGAACACCGGTCAGTGGTGAACCTTGTATCGGCATTGTTTGAGACTGTATATGCTGATTATACTGGACCGCTTCGGGTTGGACTCCTGGCTTCAATGGTCTTTGATGCCTCGGTACAGCAGATTTTTGCGTGTCTGCTCCATGGACACTCTCTTTACCTCGTGGATGAGGAGACACGTCGTGACGGAAAACAACTCAATCAGTTTTTTCACGAATATGCCATTGATATAGCCGATTGCACGCCCAGTTTACTTTCGATTATGGTGAAAGCTGGTGAGCCGGGTATTGCAGGTTCCGCTCTCAAACAGTTGATCGTTGGCGGTGAAGCGCTTCCTACATCATTGGTACGGGAATTTTACCAACAGGAAAGGACAAAAAGTATTCGCCTTGCCAATGTGTATGGGCCAACGGAATGTTGTGTGGATGTAACAGCATATACGATCGATAGTTCTTATAAGTCAACGCAAACAGTTGTTCCCATTGGACGACCACTGACAAATACCAGAGTGTATATCATAGATCAGCAGGAAAATCCAACTCCGGTTGGTATCCCCGGTGAAATCTGCGTAGCGGGTGCCGGTGTGGGGCGTGGGTATCTGAATGATCCTGGGTTAACGGCGCTGAAATTTGCTTCCCATTCTTCGCTTAAGGAAACACGGTTGTATCGAACGGGTGATATTGGGCATTGGACGAATGATGGAAAAATTGCATTTATCGGAAGAAATGACGATCAGGTAAAAATTCGAGGATACCGAATTGAACCTGGTGAGATTGAAAGCCACTTGTGTACGCATCCGCTCGTCAGTGAAGCGTTGGTGCTTGCAAAAGAGACATCCGGGGACTATAAGGAACTGATTGCTTATCTGGTTTTCGAGGAGACGTTGACCGTATCTGAATTACGAAACTATCTGGAGAAAAAACTGCCTGAATATATGATTCCTTCTTATTTTATCGCTCTTGAATCCTTTCCGCACAACAAAAGCGGTAAAATAGACCGAAATGCATTACCACTGCCAGATGAAGGCGATACCATCGATCAGGGCACTCAGTATGTAAGACCAGGGGATGAGCGGGAAGAGAAACTGGTACAGGTATGGAGTAAGGTACTGGGTAATGAGAGAATCGGCGCCAGGGGCAACTTTTTTGCCCTTGGTGGTGATTCCATCAAGGCCCTGCAGGTGGTTGCACGTTTACGTGAGGAAGGGATAAAGCTCGAAATTCGCGATTTGTTTTTGTATCCGAACGTTGAAGAACTTGCCCAACGACTCGTGGGAATTGAACCCGGTTCAACGAATGAGGAGAATATTACGGGTGAGGTACCGCTTACTGCTATCCAGCAATGGTTCTTCCAGGAATATAAAGGGGCAACAAATCATTATAATCAGGCGTTTTTACTTTCGGCAAGAGAAAAACTGGATGAAAAGATACTCCGCAGCGTGTTGCTAAAAATACAGGAGCACCATGATGCGTTGCGTATGCGTTATCAAATGTACAAGGGGAATTGGATACAGCAAAACGGCAACACGGACTATCCAATGGGTTTTGAATGTGTAAACTTCCAGGATACAGAAGACCCGAATACGGCACTGTATAAACATTCTGAAACAGTTCAGCGGAGTATAGATCTCGAACAGGGACCGATGATAAAAGGGATACTTTACCGGCTGCCCGAAGGAGATCGTCTTTTCCTGATGGTACACCACCTGGTTATTGACGGTGTATCCTGGAGGATTATATTGGAAGACCTGCAAACAGCGTATCGTCAGATAAGAAATGGTGAAGAGATTTCTTTGCCTCCCAGGACGGATTCTTTTAAATGTTGGGCTGAAAAGCTACAGGCCTATTCCAATACAGAGGTCCTGGATGAAAAGGGATACTGGCAGGAGAGAGAAACGTTTTGTATATCATCATTGCCGGTTGATTTTACGGTCAAAGAAGATGTCTATCAGAATAGTGATGTATGCTCTTTCAAATTATCGGTTGAGGAGACAAAATTCTTGCTCACAGAGGTGCATCATGCGTACAATACTGAGATCAATGATATACTGATTACCGCTCTGGGGCGGGCGATGTACCATTGGACAGGAAATGCCGAAACCGCCATTATGCTTGAAGGACATGGACGTGAAGCGCTCTTTGAGAATAGTGATATCAGCCGTACGGTGGGTTGGTTTACCAGTATGTTTCCGATACTCATAGACCTTTCGGCATCCGATGACCTGGGTCGACAGATCAAAATTGTAAAGGAAAATCTACGGAGTATTCCGAGAAAAGGGATTGGATATGGTATACTTAAGTTCATCACGGCGCAAAGGCACAAGACAGACCTTGCCCTTACCTTACAACCACAGATTAGTTTCAATTACCTCGGGCAGTTTGGTGAGGAATTCGAATCCACACTCTTTACAAGGGCACACGAAAAGATTGCGCCATCCATAGACCCTATGGCTCAGAGGCCATTTGAGCTTGAATTGGTAGGGATTATTATTGATGACTGTTTCGAGATGTGTGTTGGTTATAATAAAAAAGGTTTTATGAAAGAAACAATACATCGTTTTCTTTCTTACTACCAGGAAGAGCTAGTTGCCATCATAAACCATATGAGGGAAAAGATAGAGCCTGAACTCACTCCTTCTGACATTGATTATAAAGGGTTTAACATAGAGGAATTGGAAAATTTCTTGAACAAACTATGAAGTACATTAATAACTATTTTAAACCATTATCGAAGAAGTTACGCGATTTGCACTGTTATCATGAACTTTTGATAACAGAAATTATGGTTTTAATTCTTGTTACTACACATATACAATACGGCTTTAGCTGTATAAAGATTGCTAAAAACAAGTTGCTGATTTTGTTTAGTTAGCATAAATTTTTTTAATACTATTTTTAACTAGATAATTATAACGGAAATGGATTTAACAAAGCAAAATGTAAAAAACATCTATCCCCTTTCGCCAATGCAGGAAGGAATGCTTTTCCATTCACTTGCAGATAGGGAATCTCAGGCGTATTTCCAGCAGACTTCTTGGCGAATTCAGGGAAATTTGGATGTTGCGACTTTTGAGGCCAGCTGGAACGAGCTGACACGCCGTCACGACGTACTGCGTACAAACTTCATTCACACCAACACTGATCGCCCGCTCCAGGCGGCGTTCAAAGAACGGAGGATTTATTTTACTTTTCAGGACGTACGCCATCTTGACGATGGGAAACGGCAGGCATTCCGGCAGCGTTTCAAGGAGGACGACAAGAATAGGCCATTTGATCTCAGCCGCGACGCGCTCATGCGGGTGGGGGTCATGCGTCTCGGCGAGAAGGACTACGAGGTGGTGTGGAGCCATCATCACATCCTCATGGACGGTTGGTCGGTGGGGATCCTTCTGGCTGAATCCCTGGATATTTATCGCGCCTTCCGGAGGGGAGATAGGCCAAATCTCCCACCTGTTATCCCTTACAGCCGTTACATTCAGTGGCTGGAAGCACGGGATTCCGGAGAGTCGAAGCGTTTCTGGCAGGATTATCTTTCAGGGTACGGTCGGGCTGTGGTAATACCAGAAACGTCCTTTCTCCGTAAAGATGCGGAAGACCGTCATGAGGAGACGTCGTTTGAGATAGAGGCAGACATGGTGGCGAGTCTGCAAGGCCTGGCAGCGCATCACAATGTGACGCTGAATACCGTTGTGCAGTCCGTTCTGGCAGTCCTCCTGTCCCGTTACAATAATGTCCCGGACGTGGTGTTTGGCGCAGTGGTCTCGGGACGGACGCATGAGGTAGCAGGCATCGAACGGATGGTGGGTAATTTCATAAACACCATTCCGGTTCGTATCAAGCCCCGCGCAGACATGACCGTCCAGGACCTTCTTCAGGAGGCGCAAAAGGACGCCCTTGCGTGTGAACCTTATCACTATTATCCTCTGAACAGAATACTTTCGTTAAGCTCCTTGAAGCAGGGGCTTCTGGGCGTCGTTATGGCACTTGCAAATTACCCGTTAGACGAGCAGGTGAAAAAATCCCTTGACGCAGAAACATTTGGTTTCTCGGTGGAGGAAGTAAAAACCTTCGAACGTACCCATTACGATTTCGACATACACTTTATTCCTGAAACCGACGGCCGCATGCGGGTTAAAATGACCTACAATACCCGACTCTATGACGCTGATCAGATACTCCGGATCGGTGGACATTACCGGACTATCGCGCAGGAATTTATTGAAAATAGCCAGACCAGGATCGGGAATATTGACGTCCTTACTCCCCAGGAACGGCAGCAAATCCTGATTGATTTTAATGAAACGGACAGACTTGTCCCCGCCCACGAGACGCTT
>Ga0233428_1000923_pt1 | contig 35571 bp, 27 predicted proteins | sample SI_118_April2016_4_FD_179890 | JGI IMG/M metagenome (GOLD analysis project Ga0233428, IMG submission 179890) | Seawater microbial communities from Saanich Inlet, British Columbia, Canada - SI_118_April2016_120_MG | ecosystem: Environmental > Aquatic > Marine > Inlet | place: Canada: British... | reverse complement strand
AATAAAACCAGTTCACAGTTTGATTTTACTAAGCTTGACTGGATGAATAGCAAATATATTCAAAATCTGCCGGTTGGAGACCTTGTCAGTGAATTACAGCCATACATTAAAGATGCAAATTTGGATAATAATGTGGTTTCAGATGAATGGTTGCATAAGTTGGTAGAGTTATACAAGGAGCGGTTTAGAACATTGCCAGAGTTTGTAACTCTAACAACCCCGTTTTTTTCTGATGAAATTGAGTATGAAGATGCGGCAGTAAAAAAACATCTGAAAAAGGGTAATTCATCTTTGATAATAGATGCATTAAAAAAGCTGAAGGAAGTCAAAGATTTCTCTTCAATTGAAGAGCTGGAAAGTTGTTTGCGGTCAATTACAACAGAACACAATATTGGGTTTGGTAAATTGGCCCAGCCGATAAGAGTCGCACTGATAGGAAAAAGCGCAAGTGCGGGAATTTTTGAAACTTTAGAGCTATTAGGTAAAGACAAGACTCTAAAAAGGCTGGAATACACAATAAATACTTTTTTATCAGACTAATACTGGATTTTCCAGAAAACGACGGTAGAATTTAAATGACTATTAGGGTATTCATTGCTATAGAAATTAATAGTGAAATAAAGAACGAACTATCTGAATACTTGAGCACGTTAAAGAGGACGGGTGCTGATGTTAAATGGGTTTCACCGGAAAATATCCATTTAACTTTGAAATTTATTGGATATATAGAGAAGGAATCCCTTATCAACTTGAATAAAGTTATTAGTGATGCCGCTTCCAATATAGAACCATTCAGTATCAGTATTGGAAATATTGGTGCATTTCCAAGTCTTAATAAGCCACGTGTGGTTTTTGTCTGTGTACAGGAACGAGGTAATAATCTTTTCAAGATCTATGAAAGGCTTGACGAAGGAGTTGAACCGCTTGGTATAAAAAAGGAATCCAAAAAATATGTTGGACATATTACGCTTGGCAGAGTCAAATCACAGAAAAACATATCTAAACTAAAAAATACGTTAAATTCAGGAACAGAGTGTTACTTCGGTCGCGAAAAGGTAACGTCTCTATCGTTAATACAAAGCAGATTAACCCCAACAGGTCCACTTTATACGAGACTAAACAATTTTATATTAAATTAAAATGAAAAAAGTAAAACTTAAATATTCACCGAAGCACAACTGGGTTGAGTTAAAAAGGAAAGTCGTAACAATTGGGATAACTGATTATCTTTTAGGCGAACTTGGAGATCTTATAGACCTTTGTTTGCCAAAAGTTGGAGAAGAAGTAATTGATGGCATTTCTTATGGTGAGGTCGAATCCATGAATACTCTTCATGATTTAATAGCACCATTAAATGGTGCTGTCGTGAAGGTAAACTCAGATCTGCCTACCAGTTTAAAAGTTTTGCAGAGAGATCCCTATGGAGATGGTTGGTTCATTAAGGTAAGGTTGCCAGAGGACTATGACCTCGATTTTCTTATGGATGAAGATGAATATGATGAGCACATAAAGGGTGTTAAGAAAGATAAAAAAGTAACGGGCAAGAAAAAGAAAAAAGTAGAGGTGGAAAAAGAGGTAGAGAAGAAAGCTGTAAAAAAGGTAGCAAAGAAAGCAGAGAAGAAGCCAGTTAAAAAAATAGTAAAGAAAGTAGTCAAGAAGACTGTGGAAAAAGTAGCGAAGAAGACAGTAAAAAAGAAGACAGTGGCTAAAAGCAAGAAACGATAAGTAAGCAGGATATGTTATCTTTCCATGCCATTTAAAAATGGTATATTATTTACAATAATATAAAGTGAACGACTTAAAAAGGACCGATGATAAACATTGGAATTTAAGGGATATATTTAAGGTATTCTTGCTTTATCTGCTTTTAATGTTGGCAGGGATCCCTGTTCTTATAAAAGTAGTTAAGCAGGTTTTTGGATTAGACTTAGTAGAGACATACGGGCAGAACACAATTCTCCTCAGCTTGTCACTGGTTGTAAATATTGTAACATGCCTTTATATTTTTAAGATCGTTCGAACAGGATATGGTCTGCCTGTAGCATCATTAGGCTTAACTATCCGTAACTGGAAGGACGATGTTAAAACCGGCCTGAAACATTACATGATAGTTCTTCCTGCTATAATTGCATCTGGTTTTATAGTAGATTCCGTATTGAGAGCGTTTGGTATAGAACCCAAGCAGCAAGACATCATTAACAATCTTCTGAATGAGGATTCTTTAGGGGTTCTTGCTTTCATGGTTTTTTTCGGGATGTTGGCTGCGCCGATTGTAGAGGAACTTCTTTTTAGAGGATTTTTGCAGTCTGCTGTAAGAACCACCTGCGACAAGTTGCAAACTATTCTAATTAGCGGATTTATTTTTGCGTTGATACACTGGAACGCCCATGTGTTTTTACAAATTTTTGTTTTGGGGCTTATGTTAGCGTATTTATTTGAAAAAACCGGATCGTTAGTTGCTCCAATAACCGTCCATATTTGTCATAATACTTTTACTTTAGCATTTTTAATTTCTTACAAACATATTTTGAAAAGTCATGTTTAAGAGCATCGATGAACAACTTAGTATTATTAAACGCGGAGTCTTAGAAATCGTCCGCGAAGAAGAGCTTGTTGAAAAGCTCAAGAAATCGATAAACACACAAACTCCAATGCGGGTTAAACTGGGCCTTGACCCTACCGCTCCAGATATACATATCGGAAATGCAATTCCAATTCATAAGCTGCGTAATTTTCAGGAACTTGGCCATACGGCAGTTCTAATCATTGGCGATTATACGGCAATGGTTGGAGACCCGTCCGGCGTAAATAAGACCCGACCCCAACTCACGCAAGAAGACATAGACAATAACGCAAAAACCTATCTGGATCAGATAGGAAATATACTGGATATTGAAAAAACCGAAATTCGCTACAATAGCGAGTGGTTTAAAGATATGAAATTTACCGATGTAATTACACTCGCGTCAAAGATGACGGTGGCTAGGATGATGGAGAGAGATGATTTCTCAAAGAGATACTCTTCGGGAGTTCCTATAAGCCTTCACGAATTTATTTATCCATTAATGCAGGGATACGATTCAATAATGGTAAAAAGTGACATAGAAATTGGTGGCACAGACCAGATATTCAGCCTGCTCGTCGGCCGTGATCTACAAAGAGACGCAAATATGAAGCCCCAGGTAGCACTCACCACTCCCTTATTGGAGGGAATTGATGGGAATAAAAAGATGAGTAAAAGCCTGGGCAATTATATTGGTATATATGAAGAACCAAAAGAGATTTTTGGTAAGACAATGAGAATCAGTGATGACCTTATGCGCAAGTATTTTGAACTGGCAACAGACATGGCAATTAAAGAGATAGAAAGCACATTAAGTGAACATCCACGTCAGGCAAAAATCGTCTTGGGAAAAGCGATTGTAAGCCGGTATTACGATGATGAGGCAGCAGGGAAGGCTGCAGATGAATTTGACAGGATTTTTAAAGAACATAAAACTCCGGATGATATTCCGCAAATAACTCTTCCTTCCAATGAAGACGGGAAACACAAAATATGGATAGTGAAGCTATTGGTGGATCATGGCTTCGCTTCTACTAATGGAGAGGCAAGAAGATTAGTTTCTCAAGGAGGAGTAAGTATTGATGATAAAAAGCATACAGACCCGGCACAAGAAGTTGATATAAAAAGCGGAATGATATTAAAAGTAGGAAAACGCCGATTTGCAGAGATTGTTATAACTCACTAATATCTTTTTATCACCACATTTTTCCTCAGTTTCTTCAAATACTCTTTTTTCATCTTAACAAATTTTTCTCTAAAAAGTGTATTGCGGATCTCCTCCTGTACCTTCATAAAGGTCAATGTTTGAGTCTGAACAACCTCTTCTATCTTAAAGATGTGGAAACCCAAAGAGGATTTTATTACATGGCTTATTTCACCTTCCTTCAAATGAGAAATGGCAGCAACCAGATCTTTTCTAAAACCCTTTACTTCACCAAACCCCCACAAGCCTCCTCTTCCAGCATGCGGTCCACCTGAGTGCTCTTTTGCCAAAGTATCGAAATCTTCACCATCTTTCAACCGGTTTAATAGATCTTCTGCAGCAACTTTTGCCTCTTCATCTGAATCATGACTGGAAAACTTTGTCAAAATATGCCTGAAGCTCATACTGCCTTTCATTGAAAATTCGTCAATGTGATCCTGGTAATAGCGCTTAATTCCTTTTGGTGTAATTACTATTTTTCTATAAACATTCTGGCGCATAATCTCTTCTATTAGCAAATCATCCTTTAGTTCTGCTCTTTTTTTAAGAGGATTAATTCCCTGTTTATTGGCCAGTTCATAAAATTTATAGACAGAACCTACTTGATCAACAGCGCCTTTGACAAATGCATCAACACCTTTTTCAATCTGTTCTGACAGCTCCGGATTGTCAACCAAAAGTTTCTTGGCCTCCTGTACAAGTATTTTTCTGTCAATTAATTCGTCAATAGCATTTTGAATTATTTCTTGTTTTTTTGATTCCAGTCCTGCCTCAGTATATTTTTGACTGGCAAGCCTGAATGCTTCATAAGCTCGTGTCTGGATATCAAACTCTGTTATTATTTCACCGTTAACGATAACACGTACAGCATTTAAATTTTCAGCATTAATCTGATGCAAGCAAAACAGTTGTATAATGAAAAAAACTAAGCTTAATTTTAAAATCTTCAAGAGTTATTTTTCTCCTGCTCTATTAATTGTAGGTTTATAATAGAGTACAGTATACAATCAAGTATATCAGCTGTCATCTATCATTTTCAGTGCTGGTTATTTTATAATTAACAAGTTTTTTACGAAATCTGCTGTGTCATAGGTTGACATCCTCTTTCGGGGCAACGTGAGATGCAGTTCGTTACTCGCCACTACTTTTACCATTTTTTTTGCATTCTTAAAGAGTATTTCTGCTTTTTGCAAACTTTCTATCTGAAGTATAATAGTGCCGTTTGTTCGTATAAGTGAAAGGATATGAGAAGCTTGCGCTGCTACTCTTATTTCACATTCCATTAATAGGTTTTTAACATACTCAGGTATTTGGCCAAACCGATCAGCAAGCTCCTTTCCCATCTCCTCTATCTCATGTTTAGAGGATAAACGATTAATCTTTCTGTATATTTCTATCTTCAGCTTCATGTCAGGGATATAGTTGTCCGGTAGATATGAATCCAGATTTAAGTTTATATGGATATCATTGTAGTCCTGAACCGGCTCATTTTTAGCCTTACGAATTACAATTTCAAGCAACCTGCAGAACATTTCATAGCCGACAGCAGCAATGTGCCCATGCTGCTCTATACCTAAAATATTTCCTGTTCCTCGAATTTCAAGATCTCGCATTGCAATCTTAAAACCCGCTCCAAGTTCAGAAAAGTCAATAATCGCCTTTAACCTTTTTTCAGCTTCCGGTGTAACCGGCCTGTTTATTGGTAGTAAAAGATAGGCATAAGCGCGGTGCTTGTAGCGTCCTACTCTACCTCGCAATTGATGTAAATCGGCTAAACCAAAATGGTCTGCTTCATTAATAAAGATCGTATTTACATTCGGAATGTCCAGGCCGGATTCTATTATTGTTGTAGACACAAGAATATCTGACTTCCCATTAATGAAATCTGCCGTTTCCTTCTCCAGAACCCCTTCAGGCATTTGCCCATGAGCGACAGTAATGCTTGCTTCCGGAACTATCTTTCCAATGGTTTCTGCAATACGGTTTATATTTCTTACGCGATTGTGTACAAAATATACTTGTCCATCACGATTTAATTCATGGAGTATTGCATTTCTTATTACCTTAGAATCGAAACGCAATAAATTTGTTTGTATTGATTGTCTGTCCTGGGGTGCCGTATTCAAAGACGAAATATCTCTTATGCCCAGCAGGGATAAATGCAGTGTTCGTGGTATTGGAGTTGCGGTTAACGTGAGGACATCAACCGATTCTCTCAGCTTCTTTAGTTTCTCTTTATGTGCTACACCAAATCTTTGTTCCTCATCTATGACTATCAACCCAATGTCCTTGAAGGTAATATCTTTCTGAACCAATCTGTGCGTTCCGATAACAATATCTACCTTTCCCTCCTTTAAATCCTCCAATATTCCCTTTTGCTCTTTTTTGGTTTTAAATCTGCTTAACACATCAATATTAACCGGATAATCTGCCATCCTATCAATAAACGTCCTGTAATGCTGTTGAGCAAGTAAGGTTGTCGGCACCAGGACAGCTACCTGTTTTCCATACATTACGGTTTTAAATGCTGCCCTTATCGCAATCTCTGTTTTTCCATATCCCACGTCTCCACAGATGAGCCTGTCCATCGGCTTTGATGACTCCATGTCACTCTTAATATCACTGATAGCCTGCAGCTGATCTTCTGTCTCCTGGTATATGAATTCCGATTCAAACTTCCTCTGCCATTCAGAGTCTTTCGGGTAGGCAATGCCCTGTTTTGCTTCTCTGATTGCCTGCATGGAAATGAGTTCGGTTGCCATGTCCTGAACGGCTGCCGTCGCTATCTGTTTTTTCCTTTCCCATGTTCGGTTGCCTAATTTGCTTAGCTTTGGTTTACGCTCAGAGCCTGATATGTATTTCTGTACTAACTCAATTTTTGTTGCAGGCACATAGACCTTTGCTTTTTCATCGAATTCAAGTGCAAGGAATTCGCCACAACTACCGGCCTCATTATCACTATTGAGTATTTGCATTCCCAGGAATCTTGCTATGCCGTGGCTCGCGTGTACTACCAGATCTCCTACTGCTAAATCAAGAAATGAATCGATGGCCTTTGACGGAATTAGACTCTTTGGCTCTCTTCTCAGGCGGTAGCGACGGAATATCTCATGATGTGTAAGAAACGCGGTTGATATATCTTCAAACAAAAAACCATGGTTGAGATGTCCGATTTGATACTCTATATGATTGGAAGGAGATGCAGCTTTCCGGGTTCTTTTTGGTTTTGTTTCACTAGAGATTGGTTGTGAAATAATGTCTGATGATAGGAGCTCGCTTAGTCTCTGCTCTTCAGCTTGATTACTGCAAAAGATTATAGTATTTTTGTGAGAGGTTTTTATCTCTCCGATCTTTTGAATTGAGTTATCGACATCATGGTCAAAATAATCCAGGGCCTTTATATTAAATGAAAAGGTATTTTCACGTTTAAGTGTTAATCTGGAAAGATATATCTTTCTGAAATCTTTGCATGATTCTAAGATACAATTGAAAGAAAAAATCTTATCGTGAGATTGTAAGTTATCGTTTATATGCTCTGCTTTGCTTTCTATATTTTCAAATTCTTTAAAAATTATCCATGACTCTTTTGGTATATAATCAATGAGAGAGCTGAGTTTACTTTCCTTTCTGCCAGACTTTTCTGGTGAAGATGGATTAGCCTCTGAATGAGCAGGTGTAATGACCTGTTCAGTCTGTACGCCAAGTACTTTGCACTCATTAACCTTCTTTGCAGACAATTGTGTCTCCGTGTTAAAAATGCGGATAGAGTCAATTTCATCTCCAAAGAACTCAATGCGATAAGGCATTTCACTTGCTCTATTGTCTGCCGGAACATCATTACCCTGTTCGTGCTCCTTCAGGGAAGAAAATGGAAAGATATCTATAATTCCTCCTCTCAGACTGAACTCTCCGGGTAGTTCAACTATATCTGCTCGCTCAAAACCACCTTTTATCAACCACTCTACGATAAACTCCTGTTCGCATTCCTGTCCGATCTTGATTGTGAGTATATTTTTCTCTATTGCTTCCGGTGGCGGGACATGTTGCAGGAGTGATTGGATCGGGGCTATGATAATCCTGCATGTAGCTTCGCAATTACCTGATAACAGCTTATACAAGACATTAATTTGCTGTACATAGGTGTTGGTGTCAGGTAATGATTCAACAGAGATTGCATCCTCTGAGACAGGGAAAAAGAGAGGGCTTTCATGAAGAAAAACATTTATATCCTCAAAGACCTCTTCTGCCTCCTCTATGCCTGGGGTTACGAAGAGTATTTCCCCTTTTCTGGCAATGTTATTGTCACTTGCCAGTCCGGCTATAAGAAAAGCAGCCGAAGATCCCCACAATCCTTGGACATGGCAATCCTCTCCAGATATCAGGCTATCTGCTATCTGTTTATACTTTTTGTCTTTATGAATAAGCTTAAGTATATTTTTCACAAAGAAATTATACTTACCTTTTCATAGCCGGGCAAGGGTTTATGCTCAAGGCATTGTCCGAGAACTACCATTTTCACCCGGATTTTGATAGCAATGTTATTGAACTAAGACATAATGGAAATAGTTTTACCCGAAAAATTTTTAGCGAGCAGGTTCCACTTCATTGGTTGCATACAAACATTTCATTTACCTGATAAATAACAATTTATGAAGTTAGTGATAAAGCCGCACTTGCAAGGTCGCGTTGTTTTCTCTAAAATGTACTAGACACTATTAGTAGATGCTTGCAATAATTCTGCTTTGATATAAGTGCTTATTCTATCGTGGGTGTTACAACACGAATAATGTTTAAGAATTCAGAAATATGAAGTCTTCAAAATATATAGCGGTTGGTATATCTGTAGTAGTATTGGTTTGGATTTTGTCCGGTATTTTTTCCTCAGGATCCGGAGAGAATGGCAAAGAACCAGAGGTGGGTACCGCTTCGACCACAAAAGTGGCAGAAGTTCGTGTCAGGGATATCGTAGCACAGTCATATGCAAATGATATCGTTGTAACAGGGCGTACAAAAGCATCACGTTCCGTTGAAATCAAGGCCAAAACCAGAGGACAGATCCAGGTACTTATGAAAGAAAAAGGAACTCGTGTCGACGAACATGAAGTTCTTGCGAGAATTGAATTAAGTGACCGCGAAGCCAAAGTGATAGAAGCAAAGCAGCGATTTGCGCAAAGGCAAATTGAATATGATGCGGCCATGTCACTGGAAAATGAAGGATTTAATTCAAAGGTTACATTAACCCGGTCACTTGCTGATCTGGAAACAGCACGTGCTCTATTGACAAAGGCAGTAATTGAGCATGAAAATACAAAAATAAAAGTACCGTTTAATGGCTTAATTTACGACCAGATGATTGAAGTAGGTGATTATGTTTCGGTTGGAGACACGATGTTTACGATTGTTGATATGGACCCGATTGAACTGGTAGTATTTGTCTCAGAGCGCAATATCTCCAGCATCAGGTTGGGGCATGACGCTTCAGCGGAATTCTATAACGGTGATACTATCATGGGTAAAGTGAGTTATATTGCCCCTGTTGCATATCAAGCGACACGGACATTTCGTGTCGAGATTTCAACTCCCAATCCTGATTATTCAATTAAGGACGGCCTGACGGCAAAAGTCAGAATTTCGGTAGAGGAGAAAAAGGCACACAAAATTTCACCCTCTGTTCTGTCTCTGAACGATATCGGTCAGATTGGAGTAAAGATTGTGGATGCTCAGAATAAAGTGCAATTTGTTCCGATAACAATATTGTCGGACACTTCTGACTATATGTGGATTCTCGGGCTCCCGGATAACGTAAAGTTAATTACGGTGGGACAGGATTTCGTATCCCACGGCCAGACTGTCCAGCCGGTAGCGACGGACGGAGATGGCCTGTTATGATTCGTGCCGCTATTCATCACAGTCGGACAGTCCTTTCGATACTGATTTTGCTGCTTATTGCCGGCACGTATGCTTATATCAATATTGCGAAAGAGTCTTCACCGGATATTGATATTCCACAAATCTATGTCTCAATATCACTGGAAGGGATATCTCCTGACGATTCAGAGCGGTTGTTGCTGCGTCCAATGGAGCAGGAACTGGCGACTATTGAAGGTGTAAAGGAGATGAAATCCACTGCCTATCAGGGAGGAGGGTTTGTTCTGCTGGAATTTCAGGCAGGGTTTAACAAGGATATTGCCCTGGATGACGTACAGAAAGCAGTGGACCAAGCCAGGCCTGAATTGCCGGATGATGTAGAAGAACCGAGCGTTACAGAGGTAAATTTTAGCCTGTTCCCGGTTCTTGTTGTTACGCTTTCTGGCAATATGCCGGAACGTACATTATTGAAATTGGCACAAAATTTACAGGATAGGATAGAGACAATTTCCTCTGTGCTGGATGTAAATATTGCAGGCGACAGAGAGGAGCTTGTTGAAATCCTAGTAAACCCTGAGTTGCTTGAGAGCTATGCATTAAATGGCAACGACATCCTGAATTTATTTAAAGTATCCAATCGTCTTGTTGCCGCGGGTAATCTGGATACCGGGGCCGGACGTTTTGCAATCAAAGTGCCGGGCCTTTTCGAGACTGTCTACGACGTCATGAATATGCCGTTGCGTGTGAATGAAGATTCTGTCGTCAAGGTAGGTGATATTGCGGAAATTCGTCGAACTTTCAAAGATCCTGATAGTATTGCACGTCTGCGCGGTGAGCGGGCGATAGCGATCGAGGTAGTTAAGCGTTCGGGCGAGAACATTATTGATACGGTAAAAGCGGTACGAAAGATAGTCGCGGAGGAGAGTGAATTCTGGCCTCAGGGCGTTGAAGTCACTTTTACACAGGACGAGTCAGATACAATCAAGACAATGTTACTTGATTTACAAAACAATGTGATTAGTGCCATTATTCTGGTGATGATAGTAGTCGTCTTTGCGCTTGGTGTCCGTACTGCAACGTTGGTGGGAATTGCTATTCCCGGCTCATTTTTGACCGGTATTTTCGTTATCTATACGATGGGTCTGACGGTCAACATCGTTGTGCTTTTTACCCTCACTCTTTCAATTGGCATGTTGGTAGATGGTGCCATTGTTGTCACAGAATATGCGGACCGAAAATTGTCAGAAGGAATTCCACGAGATAAGGCTTACGGCGAAGCGGCAAGGCGTATGGCCTGGCCGATCATATCTTCAACTGCAACGACATTGGCAGCATTTGCACCGCTTCTGTTCTGGCCGGATACAGTTGGTGAGTTTATGAAATATATGCCAATCACTCTGATCGCGGTCCTGGCCTCATCCATGCTCATGGCGCTTATCTTTGTCCCGACACTGGGTGCTTTGTATGGAAAGCCCGGAGCAGCCGGTGACCCGAAGATGATGCAAATGTTAACCGCTTCGGAAGATGGTGACCTCAAAACAATTACCGGTTTCACCGGATGGTACCTTGCCGTACTAGAAGTTGCGCTGAAACATCCCGGACGGGTCCTTCTTCTGGCTCTGGCGTTGCTGATTGGTGTTCAGTCTACTTACATGAAATTCGGAAGAGGCGTCGAGTTTTTCCCGACTATTGAGCCGGAGTTTGCGTCAGTACTGATTCACGCCAGGGGCAATCTTTCTATTTACGAACAGGATACATTGGTTAAGGAAGTGGAAGATCTGATCCTTGAAGTTGACGGTATTAAAACCATGTATTCACGAATTGGAACAGCAAAACAGAAGGGAACAGATCTTCCAGAGGACGCAATTGGACAAATTCAGATTGCGTTTACCGATTGGGATACACGCAAACCGGCAAGTGAAATTTTAAATGAAATTAGAGAAAGAGCGGGACGTCTGGCTGGCATTTTTATCGAAACCCGTAAACAGGAGGAAGGCCCTGCTGCCGGTAAAGCCGTAGAGATTCAAATTGCCTCTCGCTTTCCGGAGAAGCTGGAACCGGCAACAATACAAATCTTGAACATCCTGGAAGAGTTGGGTGGTTTCCGGGATATTGAAGATACACGACCTCTTCCCGGAATAGAATGGGAGCTGGAGGTTGACAGGGCACAGGCTTCAAAATTCGGGATGGATATAACTACCATAGGTAATTATATCCGCATGGTAACAAACGGTCTAAAAGTCGCTGAATACCGGCCTGATGACAGTGATGATGAAATCGACATTGTAATTCGTCACGGTACAAGACAGCGAACACTGGACCAACTGGACAACGTTCGTATTGAAGGTGCTGGAGGATCAATTCCGATCAGCAGTTTTGTTAATCGTTCCGCGCAGCCTGCCGTAGGTGTGATCTATCGCTCTGATCAAAGAAGAATTGTGACTGTAAAAGCCGATTTACCACCTGGAATAAACATTAATACAAAGGTCGAACAGATAAAAGAATGGTTGAGCAATAATCTAGATAAACTCGATCCGGAAGTGAAAATTACATTTAAAGGGCAGGACGAAGATCAGCGCAATTCACAATCTTTTCTGACAAAAGCTTTTATTGTTGCGTTATTTATGATGGCAATAATTCTGGTCACACAATTTAACAGCTTCTACAGTGCCTTTTTAATCCTGACGGCGGTAATCATGTCTACCATCGGAGTGATGATTGGTTTGATGGTAACCGGTCAACCATTCGGCATTGTTATGACAGGCGTTGGTGTAATTGCCCTGGCCGGAATTATCGTGAACAATAATATTGTGTTGATTGATACGTTTGACCATCTGCGTCACCAATATGGTGATACTATGGATATTCGCGAAATTATCCTGCGCACAGGTGCGCAACGTCTCCGGCCAGTCCTGCTGACAACGATTACGACGGTTATAGGGCTGATGCCTATGGTCCTTCAGTTGAATATTGATTTTATATCGCGTAAAACCAGTTTTGGTGCACCTTCAATGCAATGGTGGGTCCAGCTTTCAACAGCTATTGTTTTTGGTCTCAGCTTTTCAACTGTTTTGACGCTTGTTGTCACACCCTCTGCCCTGATGTGGCGTGAAAAAACTGCTCCGGCCATAAGCAACCTGAAAAAACGTTTGTGGAAAACCAAATCAAAAGAAAACTCATCACATGTGATTTAATCGTCAACTTTAGGCTTTAACCAAAATTGGGTGATTATATTTTCTATATTGTAGTAGCCGTAGGCTTCCTGCCCGACTTCATCATTCAGGCGGGTAGCCTGCGTTTCTCAGAGCTCGATGGGCACGTGTGAATTCCACGTAAGTTACGCAACCTAAAGGAGCTTTTCCTCTAATATTAGTCACTTATTTAATCTTTTAGTTCACCACAGTCGCTAATTTTGACCTGTTTCGACGGTTCGCCCATTCGTGACCCCAGGGCCTCTACCTTTTTAACTATATCCATTCCCTCGGTTACCTTTCCAAAAACAACATGTTTGGAGTCAAGCCAGGGTGTAATTGCTGTGGTTATAAAAAATTGTGAACCGTTTGTGTTGGGGCCAGCGTTTGCCATTGACAAAAGTCCCGGTTCGGTATGTTTGAGTGTGAAGTTTTCATCATCAAATTTTGATCCGTAGATTGACTTGCCGCCTGTTCCGTTATGGTTTGTAAAATCACCGCCCTGAATCATAAAGTCGGGAATGATTCTGTGGAATGTACTGTCTTTGTATCCATAACCTTTTTCACCTGTACACAGGGTTCTAAAGTTTTCTACTGTAATTGGAACAACATCCGCGTGTAATTCAAACACTATCCGTCCCAGAGCTTCTCCATCAGTTTCTACGTCAAAAAAAACATTTACCGGTTCCATAATTAATCTCCTTTTTATTTAATATAAAAAAATGTCATTCTAGTTTTTTAAAGAAATATTGACACTATTTCATTCCTTTTTTTAATCTTTCTTTATACCATCCATAGTTAGAAAATAAAATGTAATTCTTAAGCCCTTAGTTATAGATAAGCAAAGAGAATAAAAGCAGGCTTGACCTTTTTGTATAAACATTTACAATGCGCAGACATGGCAGATTGCAGGAGAAATAATTACCCATATTATTTCACACATATATAAAATTCGGCTATAAACTTTTTAAGGGAATACTCAATGAAAAGAAAACTGTCACTATTTGCATGTTTAGCGATATTTATTTCGTTACAAACCGGTTGTTTTCAATTAAAAAGTTTGGACTTAAAGGGTTTGGACTTTATGAGAATGGATGAATTTCATTCTCAAGTTCAGTCTCAAGAACTTCAAACTGAGGGATATGTGCAAAAGGTTGACAGTTTTATTATAGTACTGGATTCATCATCATCTATGGGTACTATTTACAAGGATGAGGTTGCTGAACGATATTCCCGGTTTATGATTGCCAAAGATATTGTCAGTCGAATGAATAACACTATTCCTGAAATGGTTATCCAGGGAACCCTTCAGAGATTTGGTTACGGTTTTGCAGCAAGGGGAAAACTGACAGAGGCCGTATACGGGCCTACCGCATATTCCACATCTGATCTGGAATACGCTTTACAAACTATTATAACTCCCGGGGGCCATAGTCCTGCCGGGCTTGCCATTGGAGCGACAAGTAAAATTGTAGGTTCTACTAAAGGTAAGAATGCCGTAATTGTTATAAGTGATGGTGAAAAGCTGAAAGATGACCCTCTCATGAAAGTTAAGACTCTGAAAAACCAATTTGGAGGCAGAACATGTCTTTATACGATTTGGGTGGGAAGTAAGACGAAAAGCAAGGCATTTATGGAAGAGATCGCCTCAGAAATGGGATGCGGTTTCTCTGCAACAGCTAATGACATTGCAACAAGCAAAGGTATGGAAGATTTTGTGAGAAAAGTGTTTCTTGCAAGGGATAGTGACGGAGATGGTGTCCCGGATGATGAAGATGAATGTCCGGACACTCCTCCCGGAGTTCAAGTTGATACTGTAGGGTGTGCTGTAGATAGTGATGGAGACGGTGTTTCTGATAATGTAGATGCGTGCCCTAATACTCCGGAAGGTGCTATTGTTGATAACAGGGGTTGCTGGGTTGTCAAAGGTGTAAAGTTTGATTATAAAAAGTGGGATGTAAAACCTCAGTTTAATACAAATCTGGACAATATTATCAATATCTTGAAAAAGACTCCAGGCTTAAAGGTAATGGTAGAGGGTCATACAGATAACATAGGTTCAAAGAAATATAATCAGGATCTGTCGGAAAAAAGGGCAGAGTCAATAAAGGCCTATCTGGTAGGAAAAGGTATTGATGAATCACGGATCACTTCAGTTGGGTTAGGATTTTCAAAGCCGAGAGCCGGTAACGATACAAAAGAGGGAAGAGCTTTGAATAGAAGGGCTGAATTGATACCTGTGAAATAATTTTAAAATACATTGAAATTTTATGTTGATTATACTTCGACTCCGTTCAGTGTGACGTTATTCTGAGCGGAGCCGAGGAACTAACTTGTTTTAAGCAGCTCCCTCAGCATTGACTCTGGATAGAGACAAAATGGATAATCCCGATTTGTTACAATAGAATTGTACCTTAGTTTCTTGTCTAAATCCTCCATCTCATTTTCCTTCTCTTTAATCAAAGGACTGATCTTATCTTTCATCAGGCTATTAATCTGTTTTATCCTGCCAAAAGTTAAATGTTTCTCTTTGGTACCATGTGACTCTTTTGTTATCAATTCTTTCTTTTCGTTGACCATAGACTTCATTTCGGCATCATCCAAAATTGTGTCTGAGGCGTATCTGTCCGGATTATGACTCATATCTTTGATGACATGTTTCAGTGCATTAATATCTTCTTTAGATACATCAAGTGGTTCATATGGCAGGTGCAGGGTTGCCGAGATTGTTGCATATTCCGGTGGCTCCACACCAAAAAACTCTCTTATGATTTCGTCGGTAATCAGATCGTATTTTGCACCGCCTATTCCGTGAACAAAGAGGTCAGAGAAGAACATCCTTGAATACATGGTGTTCGCAATTGCCTTTGGGCGGATCTTTATGCCATTGCTTATCAACGTTTTCAGCCTCTCCAGATTTTCCGTTGATCTATTCCTTCCACCAAAATCGAAATGCTCAACAATTTTGTTCTCACATATTATGCTTATGCGACTGTCGTTTGATATAGATGCAAAGAGACTTTTCCTCGGTTCATCTCTTTTCCACATCCAGAATGGTATCTCTACTACAAATCCTTTCTCCATCAAATCAGGCAGGGGATTAGCCTTTGAGCTTATCTTCTTTAATGTGCGATATTCTCTGAGTTTTGTATTATAGATATCTACAAAACATCTTGAATTTGCTGTTATGTGTAGGAAGAAATTGAGAAATGAATCTGTCTCACTGATATGAGAAACTGGAACTTCCAGATTGTTGATCCCGAATCTTGTCAAAAAAGCGTGCCTTGCGTAAGTAAACAGATCGCTGAATTGCAGTGTTTCTTCGGAAAGCTTTATTACTACATTCATAAAATCCTCAAACGTCTTCTTCATAACAGGATTATGCAGGGACTTTAAAACACGTTCTTTAAAGGCCGGTAGTTGTGTTGAATCAGTATATCTGATCTCTTCAAAGGCCAGATTGCGTAAGCCGGGGTGGTATTCAATTTTTTCTACTGAAGAATCCGGGCTGTTTATGTTTGGAATGTTCAGGCAATTATCATTACTGGCGTCATTATCTACGACCATATTTATCCCGATACCATTCAACCGTTTTGCAATACTATTTACAAGGTTATGCTTTATCAGTACGCCCGGGTGTGCAAGGGCAGGGGAGTGTCCCGTTTGGATTATATTCTTTCCCAGAGTATAGGAATCATTAATATTAGGTAAATTTTCTGTGTCTGATATATTCAGTTTTAAACAGAGAGACCAACTTTTTTCAGTGTATTCTGCAGCTTTTTTTAGCGTTTCTGAACAGACCTGTTCACGGAATTGAGAAAATGGTATTCCGTTTATATTAAAATCGTATGATTGATATCTCTCTCTGTTTAAATCGATCAATTCGGGAATATTTTCACATGCGGGTTCTATGAATATCTCATTGTTCTTCTTCGGGGTTGTGAATGATTTAATTTTCATATTAGACTAATGGGACGCAGATTGGCACAGATAAACACAGAAAAAATCTTGCGAGAGCAAGGAAACTCTTTTGTTGGTTCAGGCTTGCAGTCTGAATCTAATGTTTTAAACAAAACGACACTTTAATATCTTTTATCATAAAAATCTGCGTTTATCCGCGTCCAATATTTTGTCTACTCTTCCAGTTTCTCTTTTAGTTCGTGAAGTTTATTGAGTGCTTCCATCGGTGTGATTTTCGATGTGTCCAGATTCCTTATCTCTTCAATTACTACGTTTTGAGGTGGATTGAAAAGAGCAAGTTGTTTTGGCTTGTTTTCTTCTTTACTCTTTATAGTTGCAAATTTAGGTTTACCATCTACATCCAGTGTTTCAGCTTCAAGATTGGTAAGTATCACCCTGGCCCTCTGAATTACCTCGTTGGGCATTCCAGCCAGCCTTGCGACATGGATGCCATAGCTTTTATCAGCGCTGCCCTCAATAATCTTTCTCAGGAAGATTATCTCATCTTCCCATTCCCTAACCGCAATGTTGTAGTTCCTGATACCAGGAAAGAGCAGGGCCAACTCAGCCAACTCGTGATAATGAGTGGCAAACAGCGTTCTGGCTTTCACGTGTTCATATATATATTCCGTTAATGCCCATGCAATACTTACACCATCAAAGGTGCTGGTTCCACGTCCGACTTCGTCAAGTATAATCAGGCTGCGTTTTGTCGCGTTATTTAATATATTTGCTGCTTCATTCATCTCTACCATGAATGTACTCTGGCCTTTTGCCAGTTCATCCATTGCGCCTACCCTTGTGAATATGCGATCAACGACTCCTATTGTTGCCTCTTTTGCCGGAATAAAACTGCCCATCTGCGCCATGAGTACGAGCAGAGCTACCTGACGGATATACGTACTCTTTCCTGCCATATTTGGTCCCGTAATGACCATAATCTGCTTATCAGTTCCGTTAATGTCAATATCATTAGGTACAAACTTTTCAGACATTAATGTTTTATCCAGGACGGGATGCCTGCCATCAACAATCTTGAGATCGAGCCCATCTGATATTTCAGGTCTCGTGTATCCGTTCTCGGCAGCTATATTTGCAAGTGTTGAAAGGACGTCTAAATGGGCAATAACATCTGCCGTTTTCTGTAAGCGCTCAGTATAGGTGGCTACCTCTTCCCTGATCTTTTGAAAGTACTCGTATTCCAGGTCTTTTGCTCTGTCATCCGCGGTAAGCACCTTCGTCTCATATTCCTTAAGCTCCGGAGTGATGTACCTCTCGGCATGTTTAAGGGTCTGCTTGCGAATATACGTTTCCGGGACCCTCTCTTTATGAACATTTGTGACTTCGAGATAGTATCCGAATACTTTGTTGTATCCTATCTTTAATGAACTTATACCCGTTCTTTCTGTCTCCTTTGCCTGGAAACCGGCAATCCAGGTCTTTCCATTCTTGCTGATATTTCTCAACTCGTCCAGATCGTGATCATAGCCTTCCCGTATCATTCCTCCATCACGGATTGAATGCGGTGGTTCAGACACGATTGCAGTACTTATGAGTACATTTGGCTCTTCTAAGAGGTCCAGTGTCTCATGGCAAAGTTTTAGGATAGACGAATTGCAGGCAGAAATTGCAGATTTTATATTTGGAAAAAGTGAGAGTGATTGTTTCAGAGAAATAAGGTCTCTCGCATTGGCACGGCCAAAGCTGATCTTTGCGGAGATTCTTTCAATATCGTAAACGTCTTTAAGCAGTTCGCAAATCTCTCTACACAGGTTTTTATTATTATATAACTCCTCAACTCCATCCTGTCTGATATTTATATCCTCGGATACACTAAGCGGGCTTACCAGCCAGCCCTTTATCAGCCGTCCTCCCATAGGGGTCTTCGTCCGATCCATGACTCCCAATAAGGAACCTTCCTTCTGGTGTGTCCTAGAAGTTTTGACCAGCTCCAGGCTCAATTGTGTGGAATGGTCCAGGATAAGACGATTATGGCTCGAAAACTTCTCAATCTTATTGATATGTTTCAGGGAAGTCTTCTGTGTTTCATTAAGGTAGCTAATCAGCGCTCCTGCCGCGCTGAGGGACGGGCCGATATCTTCACATCCAAATCCCTCCAGTGAAGCAGTACAAAAATGGCCAGTAAGTTTCTGATATGCTGTATCGCGTGAAAACTCCCAGTCTGAACGACTCGTAACCATTGCGTTGAAATCTGCAGATATTCTTTCAGAAAGATCAAACTCTTTAAATGTAATATTTTCAGGGATAATACACTCAGACGGATTTATCCTGGACAATTCATCCAGCAAATAACATGTGTTAATGTCCTGAACCATGAATTCCCCTGTCGAAATATCTACCCAGGACAAACCGGCCTTATCATCATGTATAAATAGAGACAAAAGATAATTGTTGTCTTTATCCTCCAGCATCGTATCTTCTGTAAGTGTGCCGGGTGTGATGATTCTGACGACGTCTCGTTCAACAATTCCTTTTGCACCCGCTTTAGAATGATTTTTTCCAGTGCCATTCTGCATCTGTTCACAAACGGCAACCTTGTACCCTGCCTTTATCAACTTCGGGATGTAAGAACCGGCTGCATGATATGGTATGCCGGCCATGGGCATGGCCTTTTCTCCCTTGGACCTTGAAGTCAATGTAATACCCAGGATTTTTGCGGCTATCCTGGCATCGTCGTGAAACATTTCATAGAAATCTCCCATACGAAAAAACAACAGAGCATCCTCGTTTTTGCTTTTAATACTCATATATTGTTTCATCATGGGGGTTGAAAAAGGCATATTGCTTTCCTTGTATATACGGTTTTTTTCGAGGCAGATCGCCTTACTTTTAATGGTTTCTTAAAATACACCTGCCATCAGGTAATGTCAAGTTGTAACCCGTATAATTGGTACGATTATGATCGAACATTGCCGGAAATAAGTATTGATTTTGCAAATAGTTAACATTAGCATGGACCATACGAATAGTTTATTATATACCCATAAAATGTTTATTCTTAAGAAGATTATTTCGGCTTTTCTATATCCATTACCTTTAAGCCTTTTGCTCTCTTTTCTGGGTCTATACCTGTTATGGTTTACGACTAAACAGAAAGCGGGAAAGATACTGGTATTGGTTGGTTTGGTTATCTTGACTCTATTCAGCTATGGCATTATTTCAAACAGACTTCTCCGTCCACTTGAAAGGAGATATGAGGCGTTTGAAATAAGAAGTTCATCTGCAGTACCGGAAACAGAGGACGAATCTACAATAAGATTTGTTGTCGTCCTTGGAGGAGGACACACCTCAGATCCTGAATTACCATTGATAAGTCAGATAGGTAAAGATTCACTGGTCAGGCTAATAGAAGGAATTCGAATATATAGAAAATATCCAGGTGCAAAGCTTCTTTTGTCGGGAGGTGCCGTATTTGATCCGGTTTCCGAGGCGGAAATAATGTCGCGTGTTGCCATGGAAATAGGAGTGCCTGAAAGAGATATAATTCTTGAATCCAAATCACAAGATACCAGAGATGAAGCACTGTTTATTAAACCTATAGTTGGCAATGAACCATTTGCATTAGTTACAACAGCTTCACACATGCCCAGATCAATGGCTCTGTTTAAAAAGCTTGGCATGAATCCCATTCCAGCTCCTGTTGGTCATAGTATCAAAGATAGACAAGGGTTAAGCCCGACTTTTCTCTTTCCAGGAACAGGTGGTATTCGAAATGCAGAGATGGCTATTCATGAGTATGTAGGAATGATCTGGGCAAAACTCAGAGGCCAGCAGTAGGGTAGGTTATTTACGAAAGGAGTTGAAGATGTCACTTTCCAAAAAAGAGTGTGTACCGTGTAAAGGGGGAGTTCCACCATTAAAAGGAGAGGAGTTAGAAAAGCTTAAAGAACAGGTATGCGGATGGGATGTGGTTGAAGAGCATCATATTACTAAGACATACAAGTTTTCCAACTTTGTAAAGGCACTTGCCTTTGTAAACAAGGTAGGAAATATTGCGGAAGCACAGGGACATCATCCTGATATTTTTCTGACATGGGGAAAAGTTCGTATTACCATGTGCACTCACAAGATTGACGGCTTGACAGAAAGTGATTTTATCCTTGCCGCCAAGATTGATGAAATTCCTGTTAGCTAGAAATCATTAAGGAGACTGTTTATGGGAAATCAGTATACGCCTCTTTTTAACGAAGCGATCAGAGTTGAAAGAAACATTGCTGCCTTTTATGCGTTGTGTGCAACTCATTTTAAAGATGATCAGCTCTTCTGGCAAATGCTTAGTGAAGAAGAGGAGCATCATGCTAAAGTTCTGGAAAGCGGACTTGAATTGCTTTTGGAACAAAACCTGTTTCCCGGTGCAATACTAGATCTTGATACAAATGAGTTAAAGGCGACAAATGATAAGCTGGAAGAAAAAATAGCAGAATGCAAAGAGAAGATGCCCGGCAAGAAAGAAGCGTATACTTATGCCCTTGAGTTGGAACAGGCCTCTCTTGAATTCTTTTTTCAACAGACTACTTCAGATAAATCAGATGAAAAAGCAACAAAGATTTTTGATAACCTGGTCGGATTTGATAAGGATCACGCACAGAGAATACAAGATTTAATTGACACTACAAACTTTGATTAATTAAAAAAAATCATACAAAGACACGAAGAGCACAAAGGAGGAATCTGTGGCAAAACACAAGGTAACAATGTTCAAGCCATATCCGTTTCAAGTGGGTCAAAAGATAAGAATTGAGGATTCGACACGTAGTGGAGATTGGGAGGTTGCTGGCGTTACCGAGCGCAAGGTCTCTCTGCGCTGTCCCATATCCAATAAAGAATATACATGGGATCGATTCTGCTATTTAGCGGAAGAGAAGGACGATGCTTCCTGGCCTACGGAGTAGAGTTAATCTAAAATATTACTTGGAAGATTTTCTCATCTCTTTGAAAGTATTAATTAACCCATTTGTAGAAGAGTCATGGGAATCAACCTGTTTATCATCTCCTAACTCCGGCAGTATCTTCTTTGCCAGTTGTTTGCCAAGCTCGACACCCCACTGGTCAAAACTGAATATATTCCAGATTACTCCCTGGACAAAGATCTTGTGCTCATACATCGCTATCAGACTGCCTAACTCTCTAGGAGTAAGCTTGTTGAACAGGATTGAATTTGTTGGTCTGTTGCCCTCAAATATTTTGTGGGGATATAATTTTTGAATCTCATTATCACTTCTACCATCTCTTTTCAATTCTTCGATAACCTCTTCTTTTGTCTTTCCATTAAGAAGGGCCTCTGTCTGTGCAAAAAAGTTTGATAACAAAATGTTATGATGTTCACCAATCCGGTTATGGCTGATCGCAGGCGCAAGAAAGTCTGCCGGAATTATTTTTGTTCCCTGGTGGATTAATTGATAAAAGGCGTGCTGGCCGTTTGTTCCGGGTTCTCCCCATATGACAGGTCCTGTCTGGTAATTAACTCTGTTCCCGTTTCTATCTACCGATTTTCCATTACTCTCCATATTTCCCTGCTGAAAGTATGCTGGAAATCTATGCATATACTGATCGTATGGCAGGATTACTTCTGTCTGTGCGCCAAAGAAATTGTTGTACCATATCCCTATTAAGGCCAGGATCACAGGAATGTTTCTTTCAAATGGGGACTCTTTAAAATGGCTATCCATTTCAAAGGCGCCTTGCAGTAACTCAGCATAGTTCTCATATCCGATATAACATGCTATAGAGAGACCGATTGCAGACCAGAGTGAATATCTGCCGCCAACCCAGTCCCAGAAAACAAACATGTTATCTTTATCAATACCGAACTCTTCCACTTTTTCTATATTTGTTGATAACGCCACAAAATGTTTTGCAACGCATGCACGATCTTTTGCGCATTTCAGGAACCACTCTCTTGCTTCAAACGCATTTGTCATTGTCTCCTGGGTGGTAAAGGTCTTAGAAGCAATCAAAAATAGAGTTGTTTCAGGATTCAGTGCTTTTAGCGTTTCTGTAATATGAGTTCCATCAACATTTGAAACAAAATGAACTTCCAGGCCTCCCTTTGCATAAGGCCGCAGGCTTTCCGTCACCATTACAGGCCCCAGGTCAGACCCACCGATTCCGATATTTACAATATCTGTAATTTTTTTACCGGTAAAGCCCTTCCACTCTCCAGAAATGATTTTTTCTGAAAAATCTTTCATTTTACTTAAAACAGCTTTTACTTCAGGCATTACATCTTTGTCATTAACACAAACAGGGCTGTTTATTCTATTCCTTAAAGCTGTATGCAAAACAGCTCTATCCTCAGTCTCATTTATCCTCTCTCCACTGAACATCTTATTAAGAGCGTCTCTCAATCCAACGTCATCAGTTAATTTAAGTAATAGATTCAGCGTCTCTTCTGTTACTATGTTCTTTGAATAATCTACAAGAATTCCATTAAATTTAATGGAATATTTTTTAAATCTGTCAGGATCGTCAGCAAATAAATCTTTCATATGAACACTTTTCATCTCTTTGAAATGATCAGTTAAATTCTTCCAGCTTTGAGTCTCCGTAGGATTAATTTTTTTCAGCATGTAGATTTCCTTGATTATTGTATTTGATAACTCATTGTAAATTCAACTCACCATTGAAAACAACTTTTGAATCAATATTTTCCTTCAGCTCTTCAGAGTCCAGGGCATAAAGTGGGTTAACCTCAATAGTACCCGCTACATTTCCGGCTCCATTCGTTGGAATTTCAATACCTGCCTCTCCCAGCCATCTGCCAAACATATTTATCATGCTCTGCTTCGCAGTATCTGGAGAGTCTTTGCCTTCCGCATTCTTTACCGGGGAGAACTCGTCTTCACGCACTACTTCCATAATTATCGATTTTTCTGCATGCTTAAGAGCGTCAAATATGAACATCTCAAATTTGGCTGCATTATTTTCGGTTGGTTTCATTTTACGACCGTCTCTATCGATGCAGGGTACTTTTTTTACTGCCTTATGATAAGGTAACGCAAAATGACTTTCATTAATTTTTTCAACAAAGTCTACATCAAGTAGGTAGATAGCAGGGTTTCCCATACCGAACTTGAGAGTGCCATCCGGATTAAGCGCATGCTTTTCCTCATGGCTTAGTTCACTGTATTCTATTGTGTCCAAGTGTCCGTCTCTTATGCCGACAATGCCTACCTTCTCTTCAGGGTCTGTCTTTTGTACTACCTTTGGAGACATCATAGCTCCCGTACTAATATGATATCCTAAATAAACAGGGTCGGCAATCTTTATCAATATGTTATCTACCTGGTGATAAAATATGTGTTTGATACCCTGATCATTCATGCTGGAGAGAATATTACTCTTTTTCAGGGCAGACAGAGTTCCACCGTGGCCGTTTGGACTTTCTACGATACTGCTTTTTGAGTCCATTAACAGCTTGCCTTGAAGATCCATCACAGGGAGTTCTTCCTGGGTGAAAAAGAAAATATTATCAACGCTTAAACCGAAGAAATGATTTTCCTCAAAAAAGCTGCGTGTCATTTCGTCATTGTTTACACTTGTCATGATATACCACGGAAGAACAGTGTCGTACTTATTCATAACAGCCTGTATTTTTTCAGCGTGCAATTGGAAAATGCTTTTGCCCATAATTGGACTGATAGGAAGTGTTCCTTTTGGTCTGTTGGCTCCTAATCTGGTTCCCAGCCCTCCGGCAACCGTGACGACAGCAACCTTGCCGGTCCTTAAAGCGTTTTCACCAATTTCCTTAGCCTCAGCCGCACGTGACTTCTCTATATCATTTTGTGGAATTGGGATGATTTCCGGTGGTTCCAGAATGGTTGTCTTTGAGTTTGTGAGTGTGCTTCCCTCTATGTGTTTTTCAATAAGATCCTGGAGTAGTGTAAAGTCTATGAGTCTTAACTGGTTTAAAAGATTTTTCTGATTATTTGCCGAAAGATCATTCCACCACCTGAAGACGTGCTCCTGATTATAGGAAAATACCTTCTCAACAAGGCGCTTGTCAGGTTCATTTTCTGTCCTGATATCTGTAAGTTTAAGATGGTTTTCCTCCATAAGCAAAAATTCTACAATACGCCCTTAAGTAGTTCAAGGCAAAAGATTTCGACTGCAATTAAGGAACTCAGTGATTTGGGAATTCAGGAATTGTGGAATTTGCTTGACCGAAGGTAGTAAATAACTAAAATTCCATATATCTTTATAAATATGTAAGACCTTGTCATTTCATATACTTACTAACGTAATGTCAGAACTGCCGGGACCATTAAAGATTTTTGAATTTTCAAGAAGGGAATCACTTGCCACACTTTTCCTCATAACTACACTCTTAATTGGAACAGGGATCAAATACGCATCAGATCAGCACTGGTGGCTTCCGGAGACTGAGGTTGTAGACAGTGATCCTGACTCCATAAAGTTAAAGATTGACTTGAACAGGGCGGAATGGTTCGAGCTTATAATCCTGCCTGGAATTGGCGAGAAAAAGGCCAGGGCAATTGTTGAATATCGAAAGGGAACAGGCTCCTTTAACAGTATAGAACAGTTGTGTGGGGTTAATGGTATAGGGACAGAAACAGTAAAAAGAATTAAAGATCTTATTTTTATTAATGAGGAAAAGAGAGTTCTCACGCAGAGCCGCAAAGAGCGCAAAGGAACAAAGAAAGAGTAATGACTGAAAATGAGATTGGGAAAGTAGTAGTTGATACTGCAATTGCAATTCATAAAACACTTGGTTCCGGTGTTTACGAGATTGTGTATGAAGTTGTATTAACACATGAGCTAAAGAAGCGTGATTTAAATGTTGAAAGGCAGGTTTCCGTACCAATAGAATATGACGGGATAAAATTCGACGAAGGATTCAGGGCAGACATTATTATTGATAACAGGTAATCTTGGAATTAAAATCGGTTGAATCTATTACAAAAGCACATAAGAAACAAGTATTAACCTATCTTCGACTAACAGGATGTAAGCTGGGCTACTTATTGAACTTTGGCGAAAACTTAATGAAGGATGGCATTACGCGAATCGTAAACGGTTTGGATGAATAGCCTCCTGACGGAAGGAAAAAGAAGTTTTCACATAAAGACCGCAAAGCGGTTTTTTGATCTTAAAAGTATTTTTCTTTCTTAGCGTTCTTCGCGACTTTGCGTGAGAATTAGTAATTTGAAAGGGGCTAAAAATTTATGGAAAAACAAAAATTATTTGAAAATGTGTGGATAAGGGCATTGTCAATATTATGTGTACTGGCTCTATTCCTCACATTATGTTATTTCCTGAAAGGTATCCTGATATCATTTTTCCTTGCCTTTACTGTTGCATATATCTTTGATCCTGTAGTTGATTTTATCTCAGAGAGAAAGATAATATTCGCAGAAACACGTGTACCGCGTGGTCTGTCGGTTGCCATATTGTTAACCCTTGTATTTCTGATTATGGGAGGATTACTAACATATACGGTTCCTAAAACGGTTACTGGTATTCAGCGTGTTGGAACTGCGTTAAAAGAACAATATCCAAAATATCAAGAAAAAGTAGGAAAGATAATAGAGGAATATGGTGATACCGAAGTTGGAATATTTCTTAAATCAAAACTGCAAATCGAGGCAACTAATGAAAAGGAGATAAAGGACGGGAAGCCACTAGAACAAAAGGTAAAGAAGGTTGCAACTAAAGAAACGGTTAACACAAAATATAGTATTCCAGGTCCTGTGCTTAAGATGAAAAAGTATGTGCCGGAAGCCATGAACTTTGTGCTGGGAATTATAAAGAATGTATTTTACAGTACGTTTGGATTCTTCGGAATAGTTATGAACATTGTTGTCTTTGGGGTTGTTATGGTATATCTCCTGAAGGACTTTGATTTAGCTATGTCAAAGGGTGAGGAGTTGCTGCCGGCTTCAAAGAAAGAGAAGATATCCGGTATTATCAGCAAGATAGATGGAAACCTTAAAGCATTTTTCAGGGGGCAGATGGCCGTTTGTGCTATTCTCTCTATCATTTATGGTATAGGGCTAACTATCATAGGGATTCCGATGTCTTTTCTGCTGGCCTTTGTGGGCGGGTTTGGGAATATGATACCTTATGTTGGAATCGGGTTTGGACTGATACCCGCTATCATTCTGGCCTTTATTCAATTTCAGGATATCACTCATATACTGCTTGTCGGACTGGTTTTTGGGATTGGACAATTCCTGGAAGGTACGGTAATGACACCAAAAATTGTAGGTGATAAACTGGGATTGCATCCGGTTGCCATCATACTGTCAATCTTGATTTGTGGTCAGATATTAGGATTCCTGGGTCTTTTACTTGCCGTTCCTATTGCATCGATAGTGAAAGTGCTAATTGACGAGGGGATTGTTAAGTATAAAAATACAAAGCTTTATAAAGGTAGTTAGACACTTAATTTTATGAATAACACTAATTAACTCTGATTTAATCTGGAATTCTTCAATCCCTCAATCTCCAATTGCGTAGCGAAGCGGTGCAAATTATATAATATGTCTATCTTCAAATTGTCAGCAGAATATCAACCACAGGGTGATCAGCCCGAGGCGATAAAAAAATTAACAAAGGCCTTTGAGTCAGGTGAAAAGCTCCAGACTCTCATGGGGGTAACAGGTTCAGGAAAGACCTTTACCATGGCAAATGTTATAAAGAATCTGGACAGGCCGACACTCGTGATGTCCCACAACAAAACTCTCGCCGCACAGCTTTACAGCGAATTCAAAGAGTATTTTCCGGAAAATGCGGTGGGGTATTTTGTAAGTTATTATGATTATTACCAGCCGGAGGCCTATATTCCACAGAGGGATATCTATATTGAAAAAGAGGCGACAATAAACCAGGAGATAGACCGCCTCCGCCTGGCGGCAACAAGCGCCCTTATGTCACGTAAGGACGTGATATTAGTGTCAAGCGTTTCATGTATTTACGGTCTGGGTTCTCCGGAGGAGTATCGGGAGATGTATGTGCAGTTAAAAAAGGGGCAGGAGATAGAGCGGGATGCGCTGCTCCTGAAATTCGTTAACATACTTTACGAAAGAAGTGATATTAAATTTGAACGTGGTGTGTTTCGTGTTAATGGTGATGTGATAGATGTATATCCCGCATATGAAAAATTTGCCTACCGTATCGAACTATTTGGTGATGAGGTAGATGGCCTTTCGATTATTGATCCTGTTTCAGGAAATAAATTAGAGGAGATGGAAGAGATATCTATCTATCCGGCCAAGCATTTTGTGATGCCCGAAGGTAAGATTGAGGGTGTTATCGAATCTATTGAAGAGGAGCTTGATGCATGGTTGAAGGAGCTGCGTTCTCAAAACAAGGATTTTGAGGCACAGCGCCTGGAGGCAAGAACTCGTTACGATATGGAAATGTTGTCAGAGATAGGCTATTGCCATGGTATTGAAAACTATTCTCGCCATATCAGTGGCCGTGCCCCGGGAGATCGTCCGTTTTCACTACTCGATTATTTTCCTGATGATTTCCTCATGATTGTTGATGAGTCTCATGTGGCAATTCCTCAGATTCGAGGAATGTATGCGGGGGACAGATCACGGAAAGAGACTCTTGTGAAATATGGTTTCAGGCTTCCTTCCGCTCTGGATAACAGGCCTCTACGTTTCGACGAATGGGAATCATTAGTTAAACAGGTATTATTGGTATCAGCGACTCCTTCGGAGTACGAGTTAAATAAGTGCCATGGCAAGGTTGTTGAGCAGATAATCCGGCCGACAGGCCTTTTGGACCCGATAGTAAGGATATTGCCTGCAAAGACTCAGGTTAAAGATCTTCTGCAGCAGATCAGGAAGAGAGTAGATAAAAAGGAGCGTGTACTTGTGACAACATTAACCAAGCGGCTTGCTGAAGATTTGAGTGAATACATAAAAGAGGAGGGCCTTAAAGGAATGTATCTGCATTCAGAATTTAATGCTATTGAGCGGGTAGAGATACTTCAAGACCTTAGGCTTGGAAAGTTTGACGTAGTTGTCGGTGTAAACCTGTTGAGAGAAGGGCTTGATCTGCCGGAGGTATCATTGGTAGCAATATTGGATGCTGATAAGGAAGGGTTCCTTCGTTCCGAGACATCTCTTATACAGACAATAGGACGTACAGCAAGAAACGTAAACGCAGAGGTTATATTATACGCTGATGAAGTAACTCAGTCTATGCAGAGGGCTATGGATGAAACTGAGAGAAGGCGCAAGATTCAGCATGAACATAATAAACAGAATAATATCACGCCACAGACTATTCGCAAGGGAATAAGAAAAAGTATTGAAGATGAAAGTGCTTCAAAAAAGATTGCACGGCAGATGGTTAAAGAAGATGAGTCGGAATACGTAACACAGGAATATATAAGAGAGCTTGAAGAAGATATGCTTCAGGCTGCCAGCGATCTTAACTTTGAAAAGGCAGCAGAAATACGAGACAGGGTGCTGAAATTACAGTCGGAGATGGGGATGGAAACCGTAGACACGAATTTCACGAATTAACACAAATTGACAGTTAACTAAATATCATGGAAGATAGGTTAATTTATAGGGAAGAAGCGTATAGAATAATTGGCTTGTGTATGGAAGTGCATGGAACACTTGGCAAAGGGCATAGTGAGGTGGTTTACAAGGATGCACTGGAGTATGAGTTCTCAATCAATCAAATACCCTTTTCACGGGAAAAAAGTTATAAAATAAGATATAAAGATATTATACTACCAAGGGGATATAATGCGGACTTTGTAGTATACGACAAGATAATATTGGAATCAAAAGCGATAGAATGCCTTACCAGTGGCCATGTAAAACAAACCCTAAACTACCTTGCTGCATCAAAGCTCAAGTTAGGATTACTGGTTAATTTTGGAGAAGAGAGTCTGTCCCACAAAAGAGTAGTTTTATAAAAATTAGTGTTAATTAGTGAAATTTGTGTCTAAACATGCAGACAGAATTTGATTTAAAAAAAATAGAAGAGATTGTTCAGCTGGCTATAAAGGAGGATATAGGTACGGGGGATATAACCTCCAAAATATTCATTCCTGAAGGTTCTGAATCAGAAGGTGTAATAATAGCGAAAGAGAGCGGTATTGTTGCGGGTCTGCCGGTTGCCGGATATGTCCTTTCACAGATAGATAAGGATTTGCTGTTTACGGTAAATATTGAAGATGGCTCAAGGGTTGAAAAAGGTTCAGTAATTGCGGTCGTTAAAGGCTTGACGATATCATTGTTGTCTGCAGAAAGATTGGTACTTAACTTTTTACAGAGGCTTTCTGGCATAGCAACGGCCACTAATAAGTTTGCGGAAAAAGTCGAGGGACATAAAACTCAGATTCTGGACACACGGAAGACAACTCCCGGTTGGCGCTACCTGGAAAAATATGCCGTAAAAATTGGTGGGGGTGCTAATCATAGAATGGGGCTGTATGACCAGATCCTGATAAAAGACAATCACCTCGAAATTATGGAGCAGGAAAAAGAGAACGGTGATATAGGTAGTCTTGTAAAAAAAGCCAGAAAGCAAATAACAAATGAAGTACTTATAGAAGTCGAGGTGGAAGATTTATGCCAGATCAAGGAGATGGTGGATGCTGGCGTTGATATAATTTTGTTTGACAATATGGCTCCCACAAAAATAAAAGAAGCTGTAGAAATGGTTAAGGAGTGTAAGAATAGTCGTGATGCAGGAGCCGTCAGACCTATATTAACAGAAGCGTCAGGTAATATTTCTATTGAAAATGTTGAAGAATATGCGAAGGCCGGAGTAGACAGAATATCGGTTGGTATGATAACGCACTCGGCCAGGGCGTTGGATATATCTTTTGATATAAGTAATAAAGTAATGCTATAATCCATTGTTGACACATTTACCAAAAAAAGAGATTTTTTATATATATGAGTGATAATGAAATAAGAATCGTTTTTACGGACTTAGATGGTACGTTGCTGGATCACAGTACTTACTCTTATCGTGAGGCGGAAAAAGCGTTGAGATCGCTCAGAGAGAAAGGTATTCATCTTATTTTATGTTCCAGTAAATCCAGGGACGAAATCAAGATCTATCGAGACAAGCTGTCAAATAATGAACCCTTTATCTTAGAAAACGGAGGGGCTATTTATATTCCTGAAAAATATGACTTGAAGTGCGAGTTTGATAGAACTGATAACGGCTTTTTAGTGATAGAGATTGGTTCTGAGTATAAAATTCTCAAAAGTGTCTTTGAAAAAATAAAAATAAAAACCGGTATCAATGCAAAAAGTATTACAGAATTTACGGTAGATGAAATTGTTGGGTTGACAGGTTTGAGTAGAGAAGAAGCTTTGCTTGCTCAGAAGAAGGAATACTCGTTACCTTTTATTATTAATGGTAGCGAAGAAGATGTTAAGGAAATTCAAGATGAAATCAGCTTGTCAGGTTTCAACTATACTGAAGGTGCAAGGTTTGCGTACCTTATGGGTGGGAATGACAAGGGAAAAGCCGTCAATATCCTGGTAGGCATTTTCAGAAAGAATTATCCGGATGCAAAAATATTAACTGTTGGCCTGGGAGATAGTTTAAATGACCTTCCGATGTTGGAGGCTGTAGATAAGAAATTCCTTGTAAAGAAGGAATTGGGAAACTATGAAGAGCGTATAAAGGTTGATGACCTTACTTATGCCGATGGTATCGGACCGGCCGGTTGGAATAAAGCGATTATAGGTTTGTTTGGAAAATAATAATTAGCGAGCTGTTGCTTTATGTACTCTGTACCTTTTCGGTACATTGTTGCTAATTAAATTGTCAGTACTCAAATTAAGTGGGAGGTTTGTATTATGGGAGACTTTCATCAGTCGGGAGAAGTTACAACACTACACAGATTTGGCAACAGGGATATTGCCAAATTGGAGGCTGAGATAAAAATGCTCTCTCGTCTGAGGCCAATTGCTCTCGTATTACCGACAATTTTTACAGAACTGGAAGGTACTGCATTACCAGAAATTATTAATGTATTAAAGGACGTTAAGTACTTAAAACAGATTGTTGTTACCCTGGGAAGATTTAATAAGGAACAATTTGAATATGCCAGGAAATTCTTTTCTGTTTTGCCTCAGGATGTAACATTGATGTGGAATGATGGTCCCCGGGTGAAGAAACTCTATAAACTGCTTGATGAAAAAAACGTCTCTGCAGGTGCCGATGGTAAAGGTAGGTCTGCGTGGATGGCTTATGGTTATGTTCTGGCAAGTGAAAAATCAAAGGTAATTGTGTTGCACGACTGTGACGTTCTGACATATAGCAGAGAGTTCCTTGCGAGATTATGTTACCCGGTTGTAAATCACAATCTGGATTTTGAATTCTGCAAAGGGTATTATAGTCGCATTACTGATCGAATGCATGGTAGGGTAACCAGACTCTTTGTGACTCCCCTGTTGAGGGCTCTGCGCAGGTTGTTGGGGGATCTTGACTTCCTGAAATATATGGATAGCTTTAGATATATTCTGGCTGGAGAATTTTCCATGTTGGCTGATCTGGCAAGGGTAAACAGAATACCCGGTGATTGGGGATTGGAGGTAGGAGTCTTGGCAGAAATATATAGGAATTGTTCCAAAAAAAGGATATGTCAGGTAGACATATGTGAGACGTACGAACATAAACACCAACCGCTCTCTGAAGTAGATATTACAACAGGATTAATGAAGATGAGCATGGACATTACCAGAACCCTTTTCACCACACTGGCGAGTACGGGCATAGTATTTAATGACGGTTTCTTCAGAACATTGAGGACCACATATCTAAGGACAGCCCAGGCCTTTATTGAAAAATATGAAACTGACTCTGCAATAAACGGGTTGTATTTTGACCGGCATCTTGAGACAAAGGCCGTGGAAGCCTTTACCAACGGACTCAAGATGAGTGGCGATCAATTCCTTAAAGACCCGACCGATTCTCCACTCATACCGAACTGGAGCAGGGTGAATTCGGCAATACCTGATTTTTTTGAAAAGCTTGTTGCTGCGGTTGAGAGTGATAATAAATAGGCGCTTAAGGCTCCTGAATTACCAATATGTGCCTATTGCCTGCCCTGTCCGTCCAACAAGCGGGCGTTAGTCGGGCAGATATTTCCGGAATTGGAGTTTTGGATTTCATGCTTCTAATTTATTCTATAAGAAACTATTCGAAAAGGCTTAGAATATGGATGGATTGAAAATAAAAGATAATATTTATTGGGTTGGAGCATTAGACCCGGAAATGAGAATATTTGATTTAATCTTCAAGACTGATCACGGAACAACTTATAACTCTTATCTGATTAAGGATGAAAAAACTGCGTTAATAGATACGGTTAAAGAGCCTTTCACAACAGAGTTTATTTCAAGAATTAATTCACAGGTTGATCTTGCCGATATTGATTATATCATTGTAAGTCATACAGAGCCTGACCATACAGGCGCACTTCCAGAGTTACTGAAATACGCATGCAATGCAAAGCTTATCGCTTCAAAAGCCGGCGGTCATTTGCTGAAAAACATACTCAATGTACCCTTTGATGTGATAACTACTGATAAGTGCTCTGTTTTAGATCTGGGTACTTGCAAACTCAAATTTATTCCCGCAGCGTATTTACATTGGCCGGATACCGTTTTCACCTATTTAGATAAGGAGAAAATCCTTTTTACGTGCGATGCATTTGGTGCACATTATTGTGATGAAAGAATGTTTGATGATATGGTCGGTGATTTTGACCCTCAATTCCACTATTACTATGATAGCATAATGCGTCCCTTTAAACCGCATATCCTCAACACTATCGAAAAAATTGAAGAATTAGAGATAGATACTATTGCGCCCGCACATGGGCCGATTATACGTAGAAATCCACAGAAATATATTGAAAGCTACCTTAGCTGGAGTCATGCCCAAACAGATGTAATAAAAAATGTTTTAATTCTGTATGTCAGTATATATGGAAGCACGAAAAAGATGGCGGAAGCCATTGCCAAAGGGATTTCAGGAGAAGGTGTGAATGTCAAAATGTTAGATGTAAATGATACCGATCCTCAATTTGTCAGGGATGCCATTGAAAAAGCAGATGGTATAATTGTCGGATCCCCAACAATTGTTGGGGATGCTCCAAGGCCTGTCTGGGATGCACTTACCCTTCTCTCCTCCGTTAAACTCAAGATTAAACTGGGGTCTGCTTTTGGTTCTTACGGTTGGAGTGGCGAAGCTACGAAAATGGTTGAGGACAGACTGAGCGGGCTACACATAAAGCTTCATAAGCCGTCCCTGAGAATAAAATTAATTCCGGAAGATAAAACATTGAAAGAGTGCCTGGAATTTGGAAAAGAGTTTGTAAGTGCTCTGAAACAAAAATAAATATTACTTCAATTTAATGCCCCTCTGGAAGATTTTTGATGCATAAGCTTCGCTTGACCAATCCTACATTAACCCTGAAAATTTCTTGTTAAAATATTCATGAGGTGAAAATGCCTAGTCTCAGAAAACACGCTAATCAAATCTTTAGACACGTACTTGATATATTAGATCCTGGACAGTTAGTTAAGGAAAAAGTCAGTATTCGGGATTCTACACTTATAGTAGAAGAGAGAGAATATAACCTCAATAATTATGAGAATATATATGTAGTCGGTGGTGGGAAGGCATGTGCTCCAATGGCTAAAGCGATGGAAGGGCTTCTTGGAGATAAAATAGATAACGGTATTATTGTAGTGAAATACGATCATGGTTTGTCCCTTAAAAAGATTGAAACTGTCGAAGCGTCACATCCCATTCCGGATGAAAACGGTGAAAGAGGTGCTTCGGACATACTCAGGCTTTTATCCGGAACAGGCGAAAAAGATCTGATTATTTGTCTTATCTCCGGTGGCGGATCAGCCTTACTTGTTCAGCCACACAAAGGGATAACTCTACAGGATATACAGACGGCCTCCGCTGAACTGCTTGCTTGCGGTGCGACTATCGATGAAATCAATACGGTAAGAAAACATTTATCGTCGATAAAAGGAGGACAGCTTGCAAAGGCTGCATACCCTTCAACACTTATCACACTTATGCTCTCTGATGTAGTCGGAGACCCGATGGATATTATAGCATCCGGCCCTACGGTACCGGATGAAAGCACTTTTGAAGATGCCTATGCAATAATTCAGAAATACACGTTAGAAGAGAAAATACCGAATATCGTTTGCGGGTTTCTCAGGAGCGGAAAGATGGGGGAGATAGAAGAAACTCCCAAAAATGGTAATAAAATATTTGATAACACTCAAAACGTAATTGTCGGTTCCAATAAAATAGCATTGGATGCAGCTGAAAAGAGAGCTAAAGATCTGGGATATAATACGATAGTCCTCTCCTCTCTGGTGGAAGGTGAAAGCAGGGATGCCGCTAAGTTTTTTGCAGCGATTGCCAAAGAGGTTAGTCGTACCGGTACACCGGTTCCCAAACCGGCATGTATAATTGCAGGAGGCGAAACAACCGTTACGATAAGGGGTAAAGGAAAGGGTGGTAGAAATCAGGAATTTGCACTCTCTGCAGCCATGGAAATAGAAGGGTGTGAAGGCGTAGTGATTTTAAGTGCAGGTACTGATGGTACTGATGGGCCGACAGACGCTACCGGCGCAATCGTTGATTTTAATACCTGTAAAGCCGCCAGAGAAAAATTCCGTCTAAACCCGGATGAGTTTTTGAATAAAAACGACTCTTATAATTTCTTCAAAAAAACCGGAGAGCACATAATTACCGGTCCGACAATGACTAAT